>JACCED012444781.1_pt1 | contig 14861 bp, 9 predicted proteins | sample 7455021 | NCBI WGS metagenome assembly JACCED01 (sample SAMN15323456, study PRJNA562643) | freshwater metagenome | isolation source: river surface water | place: USA:Blue River Watershed | collected 2017-08-19 | reverse complement strand
GACGGCTTGAGCGCGTTTGAGGCGCGCTTGCGAGGCTCGTTACCGGCGCCTTTGCCGGAGGGCTTTTTCTCACAAATGGAAGAGCGGGTTGCCGCGCGGAAGGCGTGGAGTTTTGTTCGCCTAGGCTGGGTGGCTGCCGCGGCGCTCTTAATAATTGGGTTCTGGATCGGGTTCGAAACCATGGAACGCCCGCGTGAGGGTGGGTTGAGCTCGGCTCCGGGAGTGAGTTTGGGGATGCCGGCTTCCCCGTTGCTGACCGTCGCGGACGACGGATTGGTTGAGACGACGGATGTGATTGGTGCCGAGGATGCGGGCACGGTGCCTTCGGACGAGGGGTTCTATCGGATCGTGCGTGTGACGTTGGTCCATCGAACGGTTGGATGGACGATGGAGGCGGAGGTCCCGCGTGTGATTTCGGAAGAGACGAGCGAGCAGTATGTTGCCGTTCCTCTTGAGATTTTTTGAACAGAGCATTTTCCCTTATGAACATGAGATCGAAACAGCGCATTGGATCTGTCCTGATGGGCGGAGTGATTGGGGTAACAGGATTTCTTCCGGCCGTGGCGGAGGAGGGTAAGAAGCCCTCGGGATCGGGACCGGAAAAAGCGCCCGACGTTGCTTCGGCGGCAGCGGTTGCGAAAAGTGGGGCTGACGGGAACGTGAGCATCAATGTGACGGTCACTGGACCGGACGGAAAGCCGATCACCCATCAGGTTGGAAATGTGGTTCCAGGTGCGGGTGGGACGAAGGTTGAGTTGCAGGGGTCCGCAATCGCGCTCGCTTCTGATGGCGTTAAGCAGAGCGTGACGGTCACAACGATCGGGCCGGACGGGAAAGTGCATACGGTCACGAGTGACGGAAAGGATGGGAAACTTCCTCCGATTGCGGTGCCGACACCGGATGGCAAAGGGATGGCGATGAGTTTCCATCGTGCGCCTGCACGGATGGAGAAGGTGACGTATGCGGGGGTGAATGTCGTCGAGGTGCCAGAGGTGGTGAGTAAGCATCTGCCGATCCCTCGGGGGATGGGCTTGGTGGTCATGGAAATCGTGAAGGGTTCTCCTGCCGAGAAGGCGGGAGTGCGTAAGGATGACATTTTGCTGAAGTTCGATGATCAGCTGCTTGCCTCGCAGGACCAGTTGCGAAAGTTGACCCGTTCGCGCAAGAGCGGAGACAAGGTGAAGTTGACCTTGATGCAAGACGGCAAAGAGAACGTGGTGGAACTTGTTCTTGGAGAACGGGAAGAGGATGTCGCCAATCCGGGGCACGGTCCCTGGCAGCCGTTTGGCTGGATGAAAGAGGGTCCGCATCCAATGGCGGAGAATGTTCGCGAAGCAGCGGAGAAAGCGAGGGATCTGGCTGCGCGGAAGTTTGAGGAGGCGAAGCGCCAGTTCCAGGAGCGGCGAGAGAAAGCAGGGGAACCGGCTCGTCCGGGTGCGGAAACGGTCGAGCGCATGGAACGTGAGATCAAGCGGTTGAGAGAGGAGGTGGAGCGGATGCGCGGGCAATCTGGTCGCGGGGGTGGCGAAGCAGGACGCCGTGAGCTTCCTCCGGGTCCGCCGCGGGAAGGGGATCGTCCGCCTGGGGGACCGCGTGACGGCGAACGGCCTCCGGGGATTCGGCGCGATGGAGATCGTGGTCAAGAGGGGCCGCGCGAGGGCAGGCCTCGGGAAGGGGACCGTCCTCCGGGAGCGCCGCGCGAGGGAGAGCGCGGGTAACGTGATTGTTGTTCGTGAATCGGTGAACAGCGGGTTTTGCGGCCCGCTGTTCGCAGGGCGGGTGGTCCTGCGGGGCTGATCTTCCTGCAGGACGGATGGAAGCGGGATTCTGGCGGCAACCGGCACGCCTGAAATCTCGCAAACCAACGATATTCGTTGTTGGGTTGCCGCCTAGGGCAGGGTCCGGAGGAATGCGGCGATCGCTGCGATTTGCTCGTCACTCATTCCGTCGGCGACGGGAGGCATGACTGAGCGGCCCGTTACGTAACCGGCTGACTTGATTTCATCGTGTGCGACCTTTTGTTCGATCCCGCCCATCAGGAGGACGGTTATCTCCTTCGCGTCTTCCCGTTTCTTGAATCCTTCCAGGGTTCCGCCAGCCTTCGTGTGGATGCGGAAGAGGCGGAATGCCTGCTCAATCGCTTCGTTTGGGGCAAGGATGGCGGTGAGGAGTCCGTCAATGTCACGCTTTGATGAGCCATCCAGGGGCGGGGCAAGCGAGACACCTTTTCCTCCGGCGACATGGCAGGCGAGGCACAGGGTTTCCGTCATGATACGCCCTTGTTCCGGGGGAGTCTTTGCAACGAGGGGCTTGATTGTCTCGATGCGATGTTTCAGGCGTGCAGTCGCCTCTGCGCTGGGGGGAGGTTCGGTTGCGATCGCTTTGTCCCAACGGTTTTCGAGAAGCTCGGCAGCGGGTTTTCCGGAGAGTGCGAGTTCCAAGAGGAAGTCTTGGAAGGCGCGTTCGTAAGAACCGCCGAGGGCGAGGTAGGTGCCTCCCCATCCTTTGATCTGTTCCGTAGGTGCTGGCGCTTCACTCCACCGTTTAAGCCATGCGGCGTGTCTCGGATCGCGGGGGCCCTTCGCATTTCGGAAATAGCGGAGCACCGCGTAGCGAACGGCCCATGCGGTTTCAGCGCCGAGTGGTTCGAGGAGGCTGAACGCCTGATTGGGTGAAACTTGAAGAAGATCGAGCGCTCGCACGGATTCGCGGCGGATATCTTCATCCGCATCTCCCAGCAGCAATTTCCAAAGTGCCGCGTCGAAGTGACCCAACTCGGCCAGCGCCCAAACGGCGTGGATGCGTGCCGATGGGGTTCTCCCTTTTTCCTGGGCGATCGCCACGAGTTGTGGCGCAAGGTGCACCGCGTTCCTCGTACCGATTTGGTGCCACGCTGCTCGCATCTCCCAGACACTGGGGGCGGACAAGTGAGAGGGGAGCTCGTTGTCAGCGACCTTGGTCATGTCAGGGATCAAGCGGTCGGATTGGCTCTTGTGGCGAACGCGCCAGACTCGCCCACGCTCCTTGTCCCGCGCGGGATGGTCGCGCGCGACTTCGTTGTGGGAAATGATCCGGTTATACCAATCAGTGATGTACAGGCAGCCGTCGGGACCGAAGGTGATGGCGACTGGGCGGAACATGGGATCGGAGGAAGTCACGAGGTCCGCATGCTTGCTGAAATTCCAAACTCCTTTTGCGTCACGGGTTGCCTTCACGGCATGGATTTTCCCGTGGATAGGATTCGCGATGTAGAGGAGCCCTTGCCAAGGGGAGGGGAATCCGCCCGCTGCGTCCTCACTGAGTGCGAGCCCGGAGAAACCGGTGCCGCCAAGCCCGAGGCCTTCCGCAGTGGGCGGGTGAACGGGTGAGAGAGGGTTCAGCTTTGTGGCGATGAAGCTCGGGTAGGTTGAATCCTCTTCGAAGGGAACAACGCTGTATCCCAAATCGTTTGCTTCGTGGATGAAGACCCGTCCCGTCCTGCTGTGCCCCCAGCACCAGATATTGTTGAGCCCCGCACTGATGACTTGAAGATCTTTTCCATCGGGACGGATCGTCGCGATGAGGGTGCGGTTGAATGGGGTGGCGTTCCCGCTCGCGTCGGTGACACGTCCCGAGGTGAGGACGCCCTGCGAGAAGACGATCCGACCGCCCGGATGCCATTCCAGCTGATGCGGAACGGTGTGGGTGTCCTGCACCCCAAAGCCTTGAGCGAGAACTATTTTTTCGCCATCGGCTTTGCCGTCACCGTTTGTATCATTCAGAAAAAAAAGCTCCGGACCTTGTGCGATGAAAACGCCGTTACGGTGGGGAAGAACGCCGGTGGGCATGACCATGCCGTCGGCAAAAACCCGCGGAGTCTGCGGGGTGCGTGCGGTTGGGGTATCGAAGACAACGACCTTGTCACGACCTGGCTTGGCCCATGCGACGGGGTCTTTGTCGCGCGGGTACTCGGTTGCGGTGACGGACCACATCCGTCCGGCATCATCGAAGGTGACGGTGATGGGTTTGGGGAGTCCGGTCTCCTCGCTGGCAACCAGTTCGATAGAAAAATCGGTCGGCAACGTGAAACTTTCGCGTTGCGTGGATGGAGAGAGAGGCTTGGCATCCACGGCGTTTCCCCCTTTGAGGGCGTTGGGCTTCGCCTGGGGAGCCGCCGTGGTTGCGAGTTTGGGACCGAGCGAGGCAATGTCTTTGACGGCTGACGGTGCGACGAGCAGATAGTCGAGACCGAGCATGTAAGCCTTGCGTGCTGCGGGATGAGCGCCTTTCACGGAAAACTCGAGGCGATGTTCACCTGCCGTGAGGTGGATTGGATCTCCGATGGGGAGGGTGCCGGTGTGGATGACGTTTCCGTGGTAGAGATCGAGATCTTTATAAAGCAAGGTGCCATTGATCGAGATATCAAAAATGCCGTAATCGGAGGCTTTTGTGAAAGCCGCTGCGAGGCGGTAATAGCCCTCGGATGGCACGTTCAGGGCGAGGGATAGGACGTCCCCCGGTTTTGCCCCGGTCCACCACAAGTGAGCATCGGCGCTCCAGCGACCTGCCCCATAACCCCGCAGGTCTTGGGGACGAGCAGCGCCTGTTTTCGCCAGAATCTTCATCGTTTCGCCCTCGAGGGTGATGACGTTAGGATGGGGTTCGGTCCGCCCATCGGGCGTCATCAGCAGCAATGCGAAGGACCAGAGGTGCCGACGGAAGGAGAGGCAGGATTTCATGGTGAGTGTGGGAGCGTGGACGGACGAAGAGATAAGCAGGGGTCGCGGTGCGAAGGCAGCCCCGAGTGGATTGTGGCAAGGAGGTGGTGGATTTCGATGCTCTCTCAATCGCGTTTGCAGAAGATGATCTTTTTGAGGGCCTTGCTGGGGTGTGTATTGGAGCGGATACACACCTGAGCCCAGCCGGAATCGGGGCCGCCTTGCACAACGATGCTTGGGTCAGCGGGCGAGACTGGCTCGGTCTCTTCGGCGGCTTTTTGCGCCTCTTTGCGAGGCTTGGTTCGCACAAAGAATCGGGTGTTCGTGGAGTCGGCGTTCGGGAGGGCGGAGCAAGTGTAGGCGGTTCCGTCCTCGAGAGGCACCCATTCACTATTCCAGTCTTTTTGACCGGTCGCTGCGGCGAGCTTTGCTGGGAGCGTCTTGAGTTGCCAGAAGTCGGGCTCGTCCTGATTTATCCAGCGCAGACTGAAATCGCTGTTGCGGAGGAGATTTCCGTCTGATTCCGAGGGAAGCTGTATGGAGATGGTGGATGTGACTTTGGGTTGAACAGAGACGGCGAGGGAGGCTGATTGGGAGCCAGGGGCGGATGCGTTGAGCGTGTAGGTTCCCTCGGGGAGGTTCCGAAAGGCGAAGGTTCCGTCCGCCGCGGCGAGGGTGGAGTAGTTGGTGCCAATTAGGACCACTTTTGTCGGGAGGCGTCTGAGGACGGGGTCGCGGAGTGGGTTGGACGAGATGACACCGGAGATGCTTGGCGTGGTTGGGGAGTTCGCGGCGAGCGTGCCGAGCGTGTGGAGAAGGTCGGCTGTGACGCGCGCGGTTTCGAGTGCGCTTTCGAGGACGACGGGTTCGACTTCGGCGCGGCGGTCGGCGTCAACGTCCGCGCGACAGCGATTGGCTCGCTCTTTTGAAAAGGCGATGAGGCCACGCATGCGGGCGAGGAATCCGGCCAGGGCTGATTCGGGTTCGGCTCCGAACAGCGCAGGTTGATAGTCTGTGAGGGTGATGGATTTTGCGTCGACCCAGTTTTCCATTTTCGAATGAGCGGGGCCAAGGAATCCTGCGGCGTGTGGCGGGCTGCCTGTGTCGGTTGTGAAGTGAAGGATGGCTCCAATCCAACGTGCGGCGTTTTCCGGCGATTCTGTGGTGAGTGCTTGGAGGGCTCTGCGGAAATACGGTGCGTAGGTTTGCTCAACTTCTGGGCAGATGTGTTGCAGGTGCCGAGGGGCCGCAGGGAACAGGAGGAAATCGTCCGCGTAAAACACCTCGTCCTGATGGATCAGCAGTTGTTGGCGCCAATCGGCCATCCAGACGTACCGGTCGAGGCGAGGAGTGACGTTACCGAGGATTTTTTTGAGAGGGTGTTCCGCTGGGAGCGAGGAGAGCGCTGCGCGGGTGATTTCGGGGTGGGGGCCCCAGGCGAGTGTAGGGATGGAGGGTAGCAGGATGAGGAGAGCGAGGGCGAAGAGCGTGGAGAATCGGAGAGGGTGGGGGAGCATGACTGGGCTTGTTGCAAACGCGGTGCCACCGTGGAGCGTGGAGTTGGAGTGTACGTGGGGTTGCGGAGGGCCGTGGAAGCGGAGATGGTTTCGCATGCTTCGTCCGCGCAAGAAATACACGGTCTATGATCTTCAGCAGTTGAAGGGAAAACGTTGTCTCACCCATATCCACGTGAAGTCGCCGGAGGAAGCGGCTGCGGCAGCGGCCGCTGGCGTGGATTTGATGAGTTGTAGTTACGATTCGCCGGAGGCGCAGCTTCGGTTGCCAAGATTGGTGGCGGCTGCCCCTGAAAGTTTTCTGTCAGCCGCCACTCCGCATGGAATGGCGACCGCGGAGGAGGCTATTCGGGTGGGATTTCGTGCGTTGGAGGCGGGGGCGAGTTCGGTGTATTGCTCATCAAGCCCTCGCATCATTGAAGCGATGTCGCGGGAGGGCATTCCGGTGGTGGGTCATCTGGGCATGGTTCCGCGGCATGTGACGTGGACGAACTACCGCGCGATTGGGAAGACGGCTGCGGAGGCTTCGATGTTGTACCATCGGATGAAGGAGTTGGAGTCGGCGGGGGCGTATGCTGCCGAGTTGGAAATTGTTCCCCACCGGTTGGCGTCTTTTCTGTCTGCGCGGACGCGGATGCTGCTGATGTCGTTGGGTTCCGGGAGCGGGTGCGATACGCAGTTCCTTTTTTCTGACGATATTTTGGGCGACTACGATGAGCGGCTTCCGCGTCACGCCCGGGCGTATCGGAACTTTGCGGAGGAGAATCGGCGACTCCAACAAGAGCGGATTGCGGCTTTCGGTGAGTATGTGGAGGACGTCCGCTCGGGCCGTTTTCCAGCGGCAGGCAACGTGATCGAGATGGATCCGAAGGTGCTGGAGGAGGTGCAGAGGGAACTAGAGCGGGAAGACGAGGGACATTTACGACGCCTTGAGTGACTCAGTGGCGCGCGTCCACGAGCGTCCACGAGAAACCCGTGGGAGTGTAAAAGGTGCCTAGCGCTAAGCGCGGACGTGAGCTCAGTGGTGGGCGGTCAGCTCACGGGCTCGGAGGGTTTTGCTGACTGGGGGGAAACGAGGTCTAGGCTTGGAGAGAGAGTGTGCTCCCGACCATGGCGTCAGCCGACTTGAGTGCCACCTTGTTCATTCGGAGCGCGTATACGGCTCCCATCAGTTCCACGGCGTTCGCCACGATGTCGGCCACGACGGCTGCGGCTTTCTGCGGGCGTGTCGTTGACGTTGGGAAGCCAGCAGCCGACGCATTTGTGAGGTTGTTGGAAGCGTTCGCCGCACGGGAGATTGCGGACGACATTCCCACGGCAGAAACGGCTTGGGCGGAGCGGTTATCCATTTCTGCATCATACACAACGCTGGTTGCCGGACAAATCCTCTTTCATCGGCGGTCCGCGAGATGTCGGGCATCGTGATTGGGTAGTCTTTCGGGCGGGGTGCGCTCCGATACGATTGACCGCATCTACTTTGGGCGTGGTTGAGTACAACCTCGCCTGAGCGGGGTGGTTGCCTAGCGTTCGGGTCCGCTGATCGCATGGAGTTTCGCTGGAGGCTGGTGGAATTCAGGGCTCTGTGAGACGTCGTGGTGCGGAACGTTCTTCACTCAGCATGGTCAGTCTTTACCCCCACCCGATGAAAACCAAAGTCCTCGCCGTGTTGTACGGAGTCCTGATGGGCTCCGTGTGTGTGTCAGCGCAGTATGCGGAATGGAATCACAGCGGATCGCTGTTCTTGAATACGACGGCGACCGGCGCAAACATTCCAGATTCGGTTCAGGTTGAGGAGTTTCCGGTTCTGGTCCGATTGCATGCCGATTTTTTCGATTTCGCAACCACGAAGCCCCGCGGCGAGGATGTGCGTTTCTCCATGGGAGGAAAGCCGCTCGCCTTTCAGGTGGAGGATTGGAACCCAGTGGAGGGGGTGGCGAGCGTTTGGGTACGGGTGCCGATTATCCGAGGTAATGCGCGCCAAGAGATTAGGATGCACTGGGGTAAGTCGGATGCGCTGAGCGAATCAAAGGGGCAGGCGGTGTTCAATGCATCCAATGGGTACGTTGCAGTCATGCATCTGGGCGACGAACTCGCCGAGGAGGTCGGAGGGTTTCAGCCGACCGATGTGCAAACGGCGAGCGTTACGGGCGTGATTGGTCGCGCGCGTCGGCTCTCAGGGAAGCAGGGCATTTTTTGTGGTGAAAAGAACGAGCACCTGCCGGTTGGGGCGAGTCCGCACACCACGGAAGTGTGGATGCGGGCGGAGCGGTCAAACGGGCATGTCGTGGGTTGGGGCAACGAGCACGGTCAGGGCAAGGTGCTGATTCAAATCCAGAGTCCGCCGCACATGCGGACAGATGGCTATTTTTCGCGAGGGACGGTGACGGCTTCTACGCCGGTGGCCTTGGGCGAATGGATGCACGTGGTGCACACGTACCGCGATGGGGAGGCGCGGATGTATCTCAATGGGGTGTTGGACGGGGAGAATCGCAAGGACGGACCTCCCATGGCGATCAGGACGCCGGCGCGGTTTTACGTTGGTGGGTGGTACAACAACTATGATTTCGTGGGAGATATTGATGAGGTGCGACTATCGTCCGTCCCTCGTTCTGCGGAGTGGATTCGGCTTCAGTATGAGAATCAGAAGCCGTTGCAGACATTGGTTGGGCCGTTGGTGCGCGGGGGAACTGAGTTTGCGGTGGCCCCGACATCGGCGACCGTTGTGGAGGGGGGGACGGTGAAGGTCGCGTTGCACGCGAGCGGCGCTCAGAAGGTTTATTGGAGCCTGAAATCGGGCTCGGACGAACGGCTTGTGGCGGTGGATCGGTTCTCTTTCACATATGAGCCTGGACGTGTGAGTGGGGATCAATCGGTGGTGCTTCAGTGCCGGGCTGTTTTTGCGGACGGTATCAAAGCGGTGGAGGTTCCGATTACGGTGAAAGAGGCGGTTGCGGACCCTGAGTTCACGTTGGCTGGTCCGAGTCGATGGGATGGGCGTTCTCGTGTGGAGGTGGTGGCAAAGCTTGCTTCCGGTGCTGGGGAGGTGAAGACCGAATGGAGTGCCGGTCCGCTGGCGGTCATCAAGGAAGCGTTTCCCGACAAGTTGGTTTTGAAGCGGGCCCAAGCGAGCGGGAGGATGACGGTGACGGCGACAATGAGCAACGGGGGGGCGCGGATTTCGCGCTCGCTGGAGGTTGAGGTGACTGAACCTTCGCGGGATGCGTGGGTCGAGCGGGTGCCGGCGCAGGAGGAGAAGCCGGAGGCGGGACAGTTCTATGCGCGGGATGCTTCGGGTGAGGGGACGTTGCATTACAACGGCACGTTGGCGATGCCGGCGGAGTCCGTTTTTCTACGCCTTTTGGCGGACGGAAAGGCCGTGAGCACGGTGACAGCGAAGCCGGATTCGCAAGGTCGGTACGCGTTGTCGGTGAAGCTCAAGCCGGGTCTCATCAAGTACAAGGTGGAGTTTGGGACTGGGACGGACAGGGTGTTGGACTCGGTTGATGACCTGGTTTGCGGGGACGCCTACCTCATTGATGGGCAATCAAATGCGCTGGCCACGGACACGCGTGAGCAATCGCCGGCGGAGACGCATGAATGGATTCGGAGCTATGCGCGGCCTTCGCCGAAGGCTGCGGAGAATGTCGGCAATCTTTGGGTGCGACCTGTTTGGAAGGCGTTGAATGGTGAGCGCGCTGAGTTGGGATGGTGGGGCATGGAGTTGGCGAAACGGCTCGTCGAGAGCCAGAAGATCCCGATTTTCGTGGTGAATGCAGCGGTTGGAGGAACGCGTATTGACCAGCACCAGCGAAGCTCGGACGACCCTGCGGATCTGACGACCATTTACGGACGGATGTTATGGCGCGTGCGGGGGGCGAAGCTCACGCACGGGATTCGGGCAATCCTCTGGCATCAGGGTGAAAACGATCAGGGAGCAGCAGGACCAACGGGGGGATACGGGTGGGAAAGTTATCAAGCACTGTTCGTGGAAATGGCAGGCGGATGGAAAACGGATTTCCCGAATGTTCAGAACTATTATGTGTTCCAAATTTGGCCGAACGCCTGTGCGATGGGTGGAAGGAACGGATCAGGAGACATGCTGCGCGAGAAGCAGCGGACGCTGCCTCAGTTGTTCTCGCGGTTGAGCATTCTTTCGACGTTGGGGGTTCGTCCGCCCGGGGGCTGTCATTATCCGCTAACGGGTTGGGCTGAGTTTGCGGGGATGGTTCAACCGTTGATTGAGCGTGATCATTACGGGAGGGGGGGGGATGGTCCACTGGCGGCTCCGAATCTACAGACGGCGGTGCTGGGGGCTTCGCGGGATACGGTGTCGCTGACTTTTGATCAGCCGGTGGTATGGGATGAGCGGCTGATGGGGCAGTTCTACCTCGATGGGGAGCGTGCTGGGGTGGTGTCGGGCGCGGCCAAGGGGAACGTATTAACGTTGCGGTTAAGCGGTGCCAGTTCGGCTTCGCGGATCACGTACCTCAAGGAGGTGGATTGGAGTCAGGAGAAGTTATTGCTCGGCGCGAATGGTTTGGCGGCGCTCACCTTCGCGAATGTCGAGTTGAGGGTTGAGAAGCGCGAGTGAGGTTGTCGGGCGCCAGTGCGTACGAGTTGCGTGGATGTTTGGAGATGAGGGTGCGTATCCGGTCCGCTTCTTGCATCGACACGAACCGGGTCCTTCGAGCGGCAGACCTCGCTTCGTGACGTGTGCTCGAAAGGCCTGATTTTGAATCACATGAATCGACGTCGCTTTATTCTTCGTTCTCTGGGTGCAACGCTCGCGCTGCCGTGGCTTCCGTCGCTCGCCGCGCGTGCGGGCGGGGATCGTTCGCCGGTTGCGCGGGCGAAGGGCGCGGGTGTGGGAGCCCGCCGTTTCGTGGCAGTTGGTAACTTGTTGGGATTTCAGGTGAAGCAGCTGTTCCCTGCGACCACGGGTACGGATTATGAAAAGACGCCTTTGCTGGAGCCCTTGTGGGAGAATCGTTCGCGCATGACGGTTTACCGCGGGTTGGACCACGGGGTGAAGGGCGGCCACTTTGCCGTGCATTCGTTTTTGTCGGGGGTTCTTCATTCGGAGGCGCAGAATCGGCCGGATGGTAATGTGACGATCGACCAGTTTTTGGCGGATGAAGTGGGGGTTGAAACCCGGTTTCCCTCGCTCACGGTGGGTTCGGAGGGCGGCATCCATGGCGGCTGTCAAATTGCGTGGACGAAGTCCGGGGTGCGGGTGCCGCCGGTTTCCGGACCGGCCGAACTGTTCGAGAAGCTGTTCGTTGATGATTCGCCGGAGCGCCGGACGCAGCGGGAGCGTGACAACGTTGTTCAAGCATCGGTTTTGGATTCGGTGCTCGTCGAAGGAAACCGGCTTTCCAAACAGGTGAACCATGAGGATCGCACGAAACTCGATGAGTACCTGACCTCGGTGCGGGACGTGGAGAAGCGGCTTGCGTTACGTCAGCGTTGGACGAGTCAGGCGAGGCCGAAGGCGCCGTTTGAGAAACCCTCGAACCGGAATGCGGTGGAGGATTTGCCCTTGTTGTACGAACTGATTGCGTTGGCGTTGCAGACGGATTCGACGCGGATTGCCACCTTGGAAATCGGTGGCGATTTCATGCCGCAACATCTTGGGATCAAGAAAGATTACCATGGGCTTTCCCATCACGGAAATGACGCTGAATCCATCGCCAGCCTCATCACGCTTGAGCGTTATCAGATCGAGCATTTTGGGAAGTTTGTTGCTCGGTTGGCGGGTTTAGCGGACGGGGAGCGGACACTGCTGGATTCGACGACGGTGCTTTTTGGGAGCGGGATGGGCGATGCAAACGTCCACAAGAACTCCGACTTGCCCATCATTCTTGCGGGCGGTGGGTACCGGCACGGCGAGTTCCGGGAAGTGGCTCGCGAGGGAACTCGTAAGGTGCCGTTGTGTAACCTATTCGTGGATATTGCGCAGCGGATGGGGCTTCAGGTGGAATCGTTCGGGAACAGCACGGGCCGTTTCGCGTGATGGGTCTCCGAATGGTCGGGCGTATCCGAACGGCGGGCCTTTTCGGATGGATGCTGCTGTTGGCGGTTTCCGGTGCGGTGCACGCTCAGGAGGGATTGCCGGCCGCGCAGGTGGTCCGTGCGTTTCTCGAGAAGTACTGCGTGGATTGTCACAGCGACGACCTGAAGAAAGGAGACCGCAGTTTGGAGCATCTGACGCTGCCGCTGAAATCGGAGGCGGACGTCATTTTGGCGAAAGATGTGATCGATCAAATCACGCTGCGAGAGATGCCTCCGAAGAAGGCGGAACGTCCGAGCGATGCCGACCGGTTGGAGGTTTTGCGCGTCCTGCGCGAGGGGGCGCGTGTGGCGCGGGATCGCATCGCAAGCACGGGTGGGCGGACGGTGATACGGCGGCTCTCGAGCCGTGAGTACGAGAACACGGTTGCGGTGTTATTCGGTCGGCGGGTGGACACGCTGGGGTTGAGTGCGGATTTTCCGAAGGAGAAGACGGAGGGGCATATCGATACGAATGGCAGGGCGTTGGTGACGTCGGGCTTCTTGGTGGACCAGTATTTTCAGGCGGCGAATCGCTTGGTTGAGATGCGGTTGGGGAAGCCTTTGATCGCGGCAAAGGAGTGGAAATTTGACGGACATTTTGTTCAGTACGAGGAGTTGGGTGGGCCCCACCGTTCCGTGTTCAACTACCGTTATTTGAACCTGTACGAGCAACCGAACACCGACACCCGACAGGGTGGATACGGGCACATCGAAGACTTCAAGCAGGGGGTCCCGGTCTCTGGGCTGTATGATCTCGAGGTGGAGGCTCAGGCCCTTCATCGTGATACGCATTACGATCCGAAGATTTTTGGGATCGATTTTTCGGAGCCGTTCCTTCTCGGGGTGGTTCCGGGCGACATTCGAAAGGGGCACATCCATTATCCCCAGCCAATCGAGCCATTACTTGCGAGTGCGCGGGTGCCGGACGAGCAGCCAGAGCGAATTCGGTTTCGGGTGTGGCTGGAGGCTGGACAGACACCGCGTTTCATTTTTCCGAACGGCCCGCATGAATCGCGGGCTTCCATTTTGGCGTTGAACAAGCGGTACAAAGACGAGTTCAAGGAGATGCCGAAGGCGAACGGGATTGATCGCACGGTGTTACTGAAAGAGGGAAAACTGCCGCACATCCGGATCAGTGAAGTCCGGATCACGGGACCGGTGGCGGAGGCGGGTGGGAGTGTCGAGGAGCGGAGCGTGTTTGGAGTGGACGGTTTTCAGGCGGACCGAGCGCTGGCCCAGTTGAACGGGTTTGCGGAGCGGGCTTATCGGCGGCCGTTGGAGGATGCGGACCGGCAGGTGTTACAAACATTTTATGAAAAACGGGTTGCGGAGAAGGCTGGCGAGCGGCAGGCGGCACTCGACACGGTGAAACTCATTTTGTGTTCACCCTCGTTTTTGTATCTCAGCGAAATCACGCCAGAATCGGAGAAGGTGCTGCGTCCGTATGATTTGGCGTCCCGCCTCTCCTACGCGCTCTGGGCGGGGCCACCCGATGCTGCGTTGCTTTCGGCGGCGGGTTCGGGGGAGCTGTTGAGCGATGGCGCGTTGCGGGGGCAGGTGGAGCGGATGCTTTTGGATGAACGGGCTTCGGGCTTCGTGAATGGATTTTTGGATAGTTGGTTGAACTTAAGGGATTTAGGTGGGATGCCGCCTCCGCGGGAGAGTCATCGCGCGTTCTATGCGGAGGATTTGCCGACTTCGATGAAGGCGGAAGTGCGGCTCTTTTTCCGCGACCTGGTCGGAACGAACGGATCGATCCGGAACTTCCTTGATGCAGATTACACGTTTGTCGATAGGAAGTTGGCGAAGCTTTATCAGCTTCCCGAACAGGACACGCTCCGGTTGGCGGACGGTTTTCGGCGGGTGAGTTTGGCGGGCAGTTCACAGCGGGGCGGGTTATTGGGAATGGCGGCGGTGTTGGCCGTGAGTGCGAATGGGGTGGAGACCTCTCCGGTGACTCGGGGGGTGTGGGTGAGCGAAAATATTCTTGGGATCCGACCGCCGCCGCCCCCAGATGTCGTTCCCGCGATTGAGCCGGATGTGACGGGGGCAACGACGATCCGGGAGCGTCTTGCGCGACATCGTGCAGACAAGGCGTGCGCAGAATGTCACCGCAAGATTGATCCGTTGGGATTCAGTTTGGAGTCGTTTGATCCGGTGGGTCGTTGGCGGACGAGCTATCCGAGGAAGGGCAAGGAGAAGGATTCGCCGCCGAAAGTGGATCCGTCTGGGGAGTTTCCTTCGGGAGAGGTGTACGGCGATTTTGCGGGGTTCAAGCGGGTGTTGGTGGAGACGCGTGAGGATGTTTTCACTCGGCAACTGATCCGGAAGTTTCTGAGTTATGCGACGGGGCGGACCATGGAGTTGCGGGATGAATACATCATCGAAGAGTTGGCCGAGCAGGTGACGCGGGAGGGCTTGGGATTGCGGACGCTGGTGCTGCGGAGTGTGGAGAGCGAGATTTTCCGGTCGCGATAAGGTGGGGCAGTGGGGGGTCTATGGGACCTATGGGACCCATGAGACCTATGGGACCTATGGGACCTATGGGACCTATGGGACCTATGGGACCTATGGGACCTATGGGACCTATGGGACCTAT
>JACCED010542830.1_pt1 | contig 14867 bp, 11 predicted proteins | sample 7455021 | NCBI WGS metagenome assembly JACCED01 (sample SAMN15323456, study PRJNA562643) | freshwater metagenome | isolation source: river surface water | place: USA:Blue River Watershed | collected 2017-08-19 | reverse complement strand
TGGAACTTCGACAAGCTCTTAATGCTCTCAACTAACGAAGACGAATCCGATTACTTCATCAGCGTCTCCAACCGCCAGAAAACATCCGGAGTCCGCTTCCACCCAACCGTTGGCCGCGAATTCAACCGCTTCCTAGGCTCTGCAACCTCAGCACATGAAAGCGGCTACGACGCGGTCCTCAAAGAGCTACATAAACTTGAAAAAGAAGTTCTCGAACTCAAACCAAAACTAGCTATAACCTCAGAGCGAGCCGCACTCCAATAAGCGGAGATGGCGAATTCGGATCAAAACCAATCCTCACCGGAACCTCAAAGCTCTTCTTCCCACTCTTCTTAATCATCGCCGTAACCACACCCGAATCACTGGCAGCGATATACCCAACCTGCACACCCTCAACAACAACCTTCACGGCAGTCGAATCAAACTCATTCGTCGGCTCCGGCTCCAACACCGCCGTTGCCACTATTTGCCCACTATCAAATGCTTCATGTGCCCGAATCAGCTTCAATAAGTTTTCTCTCTGAAAACTCTCCCCCACCACCTCATACTCATATCCCCAGAATCGATTGCAGGTCTTTCATCAAATGAGATCTCATCAGCATGAATCGAATCAGATGCCTGCTTGATGAAGTCGACGCGCTCGCTCTTGGATGCCTTGCTAGATGACGGATTGCGTAGAACCAAGTAGGCGATGATCGCTACGAGGGGGATGAAGGCGAGGTAGGTGTTCATCGGTTGTTAATTAGATCCGTTAATTGCCCAAGAACTTGTTTAGCCTGTCAGCGATCAGACTTCTTCGTTGTGAAAGAAATTCGGCAAATGATTCAGGTTTTAACAATTCCGGATCGACTGGAATGCACTGCTTTATAAGCTGTTCTACGCCCTCTCCCTCAAGAATCTTCTTCAGGTAATCATTGGGTGCTTTGTCACTTATCTCACGATTAGTTTTTCCACCGATAAAGGCCAAATTTGCAATGTCATCCGTGCTTGGAAGTTCCATCAACTTTGCCTGCTTTTTCATATATGCCGTTGGGAATATGTGGTGGAATTGCAACTTATCTTGTTTGCCTGCGTGATTTACAGATATGGCAAGATTTGTATTCCAATCACGTGCACCATCTTCCTTAAATGCAAGGAACATGGTCTTGAACAAGCCGCTTCCAGCATTTCTGCCAATTAGCTCTGTCGGTGTTATCTCCAAGCGACCAACTTGAACAACTAATCGTTCGATTAATTCATTTGCTCCCCCGCCATCACGCAGAACAGCTAAATCCTGATCCAGGATGCTTTCAGAAGATCCTCTCGCAAACCTTGCCTTTGCATTTGCCAATAGCACCCATCGAGTCATATTCGTTGCTTCAGAATCACTGATCTTGTAATTTCTCTTTGCTCCCCAAAAGGCAATTACAAGAATGATGTATGGGGAGGTTAACAAAGCTGCAGAATCAATTTTCACATTGCTGTGCAAGAAGTTAAGAGCAAATGTCATCGCTCTCTCATTCTCACTCCAGGAAGTCTCTAATTTTGACTGGGAAAGTGAACTAACTGTCTTAAATTTGGATTGCCCCGTTGCCTGAATTACGAGGCTTCGCAGAATGGTTCCAAGTTCAAGATCAAAATTATGCTCGCTCGCAATCTTGTTCTGGAGTTCTTCGAATATTCGAAGTGAATCTCTCCAACGCGCCGTGATCTGCGCCAGTGCCAAGTCAGACCCTCTGAGCTTGGCGCCAAGTGAATTAACGCGAACAAAAATCTCAGTTACTTCCTCGTAACTAAGGCTAGGTTCAAGAACATCCATTCGATAGACGTAGTCACGAATGGCTCTGAGTTTCTTAATTCTTTCCGTGTATTTGTCGTAACGAGGATCATCAAATGATTCGACTCCTGCTTTTGTGAGGAATGCCTTATCACTGCTGTCCTTGAAGACATCGCTCGCGCTAATCCAATTCGGTGATGCTGCAAGCTTTGTGCTAGAAACTACAAAAGTCATCTGTTGAATGGTTTCGTTGATCGCATCCTCAGATTGCTCGAACTCATCAGATTCAAATTCATCTTCGTCATCTTCGTCGGGATCAATTGCAGTTAATGGATTGTCTGGATGCTCAAGGTTAAACAAAATATCTATCGGTTTGCGACGGCGGCGGACAGTGACTGGCTCTCCACGAAGCACGCTTGACAAGGATGTAAGGCGTTGTTGTCCATCCAGAAGGAGCATCGGCTTGAAGGCGCTCTTATCATCTGTGTCAATTGAGAATGATGTGAGCGCAACTGTTTCGTCTGGCTCCCACATGAGGATTGTTCCTGATGGATATCCTCGGTATAGAGAATCCAAAAGGTCTCGAACCTTTGTAGCTTTCCAAACAAACTTTCTTTGCATTTCGGGAAGACGGATTTGACCTTTTTCGATCATTCCAACTAGTTGACTTACAGATGCTTCCTGTTTTGCCATTACTGCTTCCCCGCTTCCAATGCTTCAACGATTGCTGAAAATTCCGTTAATGCTGACTCTAGATTCTCCATTATCTCCCGAGCAATGACTTCAGGTGCAGGAAGATTGGCTGCATCCTCTAGGGAATCATCCTTTAACCAGATCAGATCTAGATTTACTTTGTCTCTCGCGATCAACTCATCATAGGTATATGCCTTAAAGCGCTCAGATTCTTTGCGCTCCCCGCGGTTTCCAGGCTGGTAACACTCGACAAACTCATCCAAATTTCCACGCTTCATTGACATGGTCTTCTGAGTGAAGTGCTGGTTTGTCCGGAAGTCATAGACCCATAGCTTGGTTGTCCATGGTTTCTCTGCAGCGGGGCGCTTATCGAAAAACAGTACATTTGCCTTCACGCCACCTGCATAAAAGATTCCAGTTGGAAGGCGAAGCAAAGTATGGACATCAAATTCGGTTAACAATCTGCGACGAACCGTCTCGCCAGCTCCACCTTCAAATAGAACGTTATCTGGGAGTACTACTGCGGCACGGCCATTGATATCCATGATGGTTTTAATATGCTGGACAAAGTTCAATTGCTTATTAGAAGTCGTTACCCAGAAATCATCACGAACAATTTCAAGCTCGCCCTTACTAACTTTTCCATCTGCTCCAATCATCGTCACCGAGGACTTCGTTCCAAAAGGTGGGTTGGCAAGAACTACTGAATATCGTTTTCCTGGATCTGCAGTTAAACCATCACGAACTTCAATGGGACTTGGGCCATTCGGTGTTCCCATTCCATGCAAAAGCATGTTCATTGCCGCTAGACGTGCAGTGCTATCTACTAGTTCCACTCCGCTGACGAAACCATCTCGTAGGTGCTCTCTGTCAGTTGGAGACAAGTTCTTTTGATTTGCCGCATAGTTGTAAGCCTCAAGCAAGAAGCCACCCGTTCCACATGCTGGGTCATGAACGGTGTCTTTAGCCGTTGGTTGAATGACATCGACCATTGCAGCAATGAGCGCTCGCGGCGTGAAGTACTGACCAGCACCAGATTTAATGTCTTCCGCACCTTTGGCAAGCAAGCCCTCGTATGCATCACCTTTGATATCTACACCTGTTGCTGACCAGTTTTCCTTATCGATTAGGTCAACAATCAAGCGCTTTAACTTTGCAGGGTCCTGAATCTTATTCTGTGCCTTGCGGAAGATAATCCCCAGAGTTCCAGTTTGTTTAGCTAATGTTTCAAGAATTCCCTTGTAAGTCTTCTCTAGCGCTTCACCTTCCGCATCTAACAGGAGCTGCCAAGAACATTCATTAGGAACGATCTTTTCTGGATTTAGTGCCCGCGTTTCACGCTCATGTGCCATTTTGAGAAAGAGTAAATAAGTTAGTTGCTCGGTGTAGTCGAGAGTACCGACGCCATCATCTCTAAGAACACTACAAAAAGCCCAAAGCTTATTAACCAATGCTGATGAATCAGACACTTACTACCTCTTTTGCTAGTTGACCCGTGAAGGCGGCTTGAAGAAGAGAACGACGAAGTGAAAGAGACTCCCGTTCAATATTTTCAGACACTTCGATAGATTTTTCAATTTGCGAGAAATTCGACTCTAATAAATTGAGAATAGCTTGCTGCGCGCTCAAGTCCGGTAATGGAATCTGAATGGAATTAATGTAGTCCTTAGTTATAACTCCTTGCGCACTGCCTTTGCTCTGCCCACGTATTTCAAGCATTTTGAGCTCAAAAAAATAATAAAGATACTTTTGTAGCAAAATGTTTTTAGGTCTAATCGCAGCGACACTACGGCCAATAGCGCAATCAATACCCAGATTTATTTTCCCCACTGTTGCACCAACTACGCATATCAAAACATCGCCCGTCTTTGCTAATCGCAAAGGCTTGAGAGTCCACTCTTTGATAGTTGGGTACAGTTTTGCAAATTCGCCTACTTTCACAAATGGCGTACCCTTACCATCTTTGTTACATGTATCCCCTGGGGGTGCTTGTCCCATTATTAAATCTATACAAGTACCTAAACTGACTGAAGGGAATTCATTCTCAAAATAAACCGAATTAAGCAGAGATTGTCGGAATCGGGCAGCTTTAATTTTCGCTTGCTTTACATCAGCTAAAGCAGCATCTAGGCGGGATAAGTGGTCTTCTAGGAGTTCTACGATTTTGTGTTGTTCATCGATAGAGGGAACAGGAATCGGCCATGACTTTACAATTCCTTGGTTGATATTTGGTTGCGCACCACCTCTACCAGCAGCAAAGAATTCATGTTTTTGGCTTTGCAAGTAATACAAAAGGTATTTGCCAACAATCATTTCAGGGTTTGGCACTCCGCAGGCAATGGCCTGATTTGTAGCCATATTGGTTTCCATCATTCCCGTATCGCCAATTGAAGTTGCGTACATAGCTAGCATGATGGTGCCCTTGGGCATGATTTTCGCGCTACTTGAATCAAGACCCGCTTTAGTAATCTTTTTTGCAGTCGCTAAAACAGACCCCTCATTCAGGTCACCAATACAAACCCAAGGGATATCTCCGTCATAATAATCTGAGTTCTTGGAACTTGGAGTCCCACCACTAGTCCAGTTCGCTACATCGCCAAGATTTAGAAGCTTCCAGCTATCTGGGATTTGGTTCATGAGGCGAGTTCCATGTTCATACTTTCGATGAGGTCTGTAACTGAATTACCTAGTTCTGCAAGTACTCCGTCAGTTCCGCCACGCTCAGTAAATGGAGACATCTCCAAGTCTTTAACATCAAAGTGTGCGCTCTGTGAGATTGCGTCTTTAATGCGGTCTAGCCACCACCTTTGGTTGTCGGTGAATTTCACTCCGAGGTTTTCTTGTTGCAGCAACCATCCTGCATAGCGCTCTTCCACTAGCTGGGCATAAGGCACAAGTTCGCTCATTTGACCAAGAGTAAACCTCACCAGTGATACGAGATCCGTGGTGGTATGAACTGCTGATTTACGCACCTTTGTAGGTTCCAGAGCGAGGTAGGCATTCCAAAGGACATCTACTGTCCAGGTTGGGTGTGGGCGCCTAATGCGCTCGGCGAGCTCTTTGATTTCCTTATAGGTAATGCCCACATTCTTTGGCTTTGAATAAAGCATTTGAATCGCAGTGATCTCGTTTCGGTTGTCCTCTACATATTTAATCCAGGATTCCACGAGACTTTTGGCTTTTGAGGTATCGACTACTCCCCTGGCATCAAGAAGCTCGTCCTTACTGCCTTCATCGAAGATGAGGTCGTGCGAAGCGCGGATTTCGATGAGTCTTTGACGAAGCTGAGGATTCGAAGCAATGGGACTGACTATCTGTTCAATAAAATCTGACATCGCCTTTTTTGTATCTCGTTTACCATTTTTATCGAGTGGCGCATTTTCGACAACGCTTGCCAAGGTGTCGGGATCTGCGATCTTTACGAGTTGTTGGGTAATTTCCTGAAGCGGCGTTCCTGCAAGTTCAGAGAGTTCCGCATTCTCAGCAGGAGTGATCTCTCGACTGAGTCGAGCAAGGCGCGAGGCAAGAGAAGCCGTCTCGTCTGCGGTAATTGTGAATGTTGCCGCTTTTTCTAAGAGTTGCTTCAGCGTCGCGCTCTTAGATCGTTCGAGAGGAGCTGCGTCCACAAAGTCATGCTCTGTTACTCCTACTGCATCAACAATAACGAAGCGTTCTTTATGTGTGGCATCAGGAGTTAGAGATGAAAAAGATGCGTCGTCCATACTGCGGGCGCCGCGGCCCTTCATCTGCTCAAAGTAAGTACCTGAACGCACATCACGCATGAAGAAGACGCACTCGATCGCTTTTACGTCAGTACCCGTTGCAATCATGTCCACAGTTACTGCAATTCGCAGAGTTGGAGAGTTGCGGAAATCCTGAAGTAGTTTCTTTGGGTCTTTGGCGTTGTAGGTAATTTTGGCGGCAAAGTCATTTCCTTTGCCAAAGACTTGCATGACTTGTGTAACGATTTCCTCTGCGTGATTGTCATCTTTGGCGAAGATCAACGTCTTTGGGACAACACGGCGATCTGGGAAAATCTCCGTAAATAGGCGATCGCGGAAAGTTTCAAGGACTGTTCGAATCTGGCTTTTGCTTACAACACTTCGGTCGAGATCTGTAGCTGAATAAGAAACTTCATCATCTAGCTGCAATAGGCGTTGTTCCCTGGTTCTTTTATCGAGGACTGGAACGACTGTGCCTGCCTCAATGGTGGAGCCAGTTTCAGAGATCTTGGTCTTGATTCGATAAACCTCAAAGTCAACGTTCACTTTATCTGCGACGGATTGAGGGAATGTGTATTCAGAAACTAGGTTCTGCTGGAAGAAGCCAAGAGTTTGTTTAGTCGGGGTCGCTGTAAGGCCGACTACGTGGGCATCAAAATATTCAATAACGCCACGCCATAAGCCGTAGATAGAGCGATGGCATTCATCAACAATGACCAAATCGAAAGCTTCAGGTGGTAGCTCTGGGCTGTATTGAACTTCTACCGGTGCATCAGGAATGTACCCATCGAGATTGGGGTCATCATTCTCAGTAACCGTTTGTCCCTTTAGAACTGAAAAGACTCGTTGAATTGTTGAGATCACAACTGCAGATGATCCGACCATTCCGCTGCCGGTAAGTTTGTCTACGTTGTAGAGGTCAGTGAATTTTCGTCCATCATCTGGCGTTGTGAAATCACGAAATTCTCGGAGGGTTTGGTCCCCCAGGTTATTTCGGTCCACAAGAAATAGAACTCTGTTAAAGCCACCATGCTTAAGAAGGCGATAAGACTCTGTAACCGCCATTCTTGTTTTTCCTGCTCCAGTTGCCATTTGTACAAGTGAACGGGAGTGTTGATTGTCTTTGAGAGATTTCTCAATAGCGATAACCGCACGACGTGAGGCGGGGCGAAGGTCGTAACCTTCCGTATCCGGAAGTGAGTGCACACGTCCGCGCCAAGTTGCCATTGCATGGCTTTCAGATTCCCGAATTATTCGCGCAAGTGTTTCAGGCTTCTGGAAATTGAAAATGTGCCTTGCTCGAGGTTCAGGATCATAAACGTTAGTGAAATTTGTTTCGCTGCCAGATGCTTCGTAGATGAATGGCAGTTCACCATTTACCAGAACAGCATTCTTGGCCTGGGTTTCCGTTAGACCCTTTGAATATCTGTGCGACTGCCATTGAACTGCCATAAGAGTCGTGCCCTGTGGCTTAGCTTCAATTACCCCAACCATTTTGCGGTTGATGTATAAAACGTAATCCGCTCGCCCGGCCCACTTCTCCATGATTACTTCACGTACGGCTACCCCTACGTGATTCACTAGGTCAATTGCTCCACGATCTTGGACAGCCCATCCAGCTGCAACAAGCTGCGCATCGATGAGGACTCTGGCTTGCTCCTCAGGATTCAGACTCGCAAACATGAGCTAAAGATAACCAAGGTAGGGACAAATAGACAGAAAACCGAGGATCAGGCTCATCAGGCATAACCAACTAGCATTCGAGAACGATCATTATCGGCAGCAATTTCGGCACTGACGACGAGTCTCGTTTGCTATCGCCCAATTCACGGGTGTTATCGGATGAATGTCCAAACCTTTTCCTTCAGCTTCATTCTGGCCTGAGGCGAGAGTGCGACATCTTGGGTTGTTGTGAAAGGACATTCCTCCCTTGGTTATATAAACAACTTTTTTGATTCCCTTCGGTGGTGTTTTGCATAGTCCGCACTGATCCACTTCAAACTCATGAATGCAACGTTCACTCATAGGTTTCACCCCACCATGGATCTAAGACTGAATTCATTTTCCTGGAGTTAACAACCGATTCCGCACCGCCGCGAGCAAGATTGAAAATGTAATCTGAAAGCTGCACTGAGTAATCGCGCCTTTCTGAAGTATTCATCTTCCTAAGACACTTGTGGATTGGGCTGTAAATGCGTACCTCTGAGTTGAAGAAAGTAAGGGCTATCATTTTGGAGGTCCTTACCCTCTTGCTTCAGCAAAACTCGATGGGTTCAACTCAAGTCCCGAAGTGCGAAAATCCAACTCCGATGCTTGAAGAGCTGAGTGTGCACCGCTCATCTCGTCACGGCGTGACTGGATATTTGCGTCACGGTAAACAGCAACTGCTTCCTCATACTGTGCTCGAAGAAGAATCTTCTTGCTCTCCAGTACTTCGAGTTCGCGATCTAACATCTTTGAGGTGTCAATTTCTGATTCTTCTACAGACGCACCTGATTTTAACTTTTCGTTGTTTCGGCGGTTCTGTAGGTTGCGAAGAAACCAGACTTTGCGCTTAGCGCGAGCCACAGCACTTTCGATTTCCGAATAGTGCATGAATGAGATCAAGATTCCGACACCAATAAATGTAAGCTGCAAGAGAGTGTAGAAGATCCACAAATAAATGATTTTTTCATTTTCTGTCATGCCAGTTAGGTTTCCTGAGGTGAGAACACCGTTGCGTGCTCGGATGTTTGACAGGAATGTAATAGTTCCAACTAGTAGGGCTCCCGTAACGCCAAACATCACATGATAAATCCCTGACTTTGGACGATTACGATCGAATAGAGATTTGAAGTAAATGCCGAGAATGTGAGCTGCGCCTACCGAAAGCCCGCTAACAGTGAGCGTGACAATTAATGAAGTACCAACTTTTTCGCCAAGTAATACTCGAAATGCTGGAGCAGTAATTGTGAACTCGCCGATGAAGAGCAAGAACAAGAAAGGAAGATAGAAGGTATTTCCGATCTGACGAATTCGTGCAAACTTCGCCATTGGAACTTCCTCTGCCCCACCATCAAGCTTGGCCTGTACTAAAGCTAGTTCAGCTTCAGCGATAGCCAAGTTATTTGCCAGTGCTTGTGATTTTCCATTTTCTTGAATTTCGTTCCTCTGGGCATCAACTTTTTGAGTCTCCTTAGCTAACTTTTTTTCCTCAAGTTGTAGATCGAGTTCTCTTCCGAATGCCGCATACTGGCGTTGCAGCTGCATGAGGTAGGGAACGCTGTTGTGCGCCCACTCCTGGCGAGGAATTTGATTCTTTCCGTCGCGACGACCCTGCTTACGAGCATCCTTGATTACTTCTTTTGGTGCTGATGATGTTGTCTTGCTTTTCACTTTGATTCTCCTTTTTCTGTTGGGTTGGTTGACTAGAAGCCTGAGAGATCAGACTGTTCAGTTACGTTTGTGATTCCGATTTGATTTAAGTAGCAAGTCCAGTAAGCCTGAACTTGATCTAGCGTCTTTGAGTTAATCTTTGAATTGCGAGCGCCGACGATCACTACATTGACTTCTGAGTAATCATTTGCAGCAATTCCTGCATCTTGAACTGCCTTTTCGCACGCACCATTGGAATCGCCTCCGGCTAGTCGACGAGGGAGAGAGAGTGAGACCTCATCGACCATGTCAGAAGCGATTACAAGGGTTAGTCGTGCTGATGGATTTTCTGCTTTGGCTGTTCCTAGATTTTTCAAGCTTGCTTCAATCGCACCTTTGACGTCAGAACCCATAGCAATTTTTGGGTTCGCGACAAAGTCTTGAAGTCGCTTGAAGGATGTCGCCGTTTGCTTTGCGTCTTGGCAGATGATGCCCGCTGGATATTTGAGGGCATCAGGGAGAAGTTGTTGACGACCCAACATCTCCACAACCTTGTTCGCACAATCTGCCTGGTTGGCTTCAAGTGCTGAGTCCTGCCAAATCTGTGTACGTGCAGTGACCAAGCCATCCCAGAGTTGAAGAGCTCCCTCTAGATTTGGGGTCTTCTCTTTGATGTACTCGTAAAGGCTCTGGCTTGTCTTGGTTGAAACTAGAAGAATTCGAGGAGCTTGGGCAGAGTTCTTGGTGACGAACTGAATGCTTAACCCCCGAGGAGCTACAGGAGACTGGGCGAATGGATTACCCAATGACTGTCCTGCGATGAAATCAGTGATTCCTGATCCCAAAGCTTCCAACTGAGCAGTTGGATATGTGGACCCCGACAAGTCCAGGACATATGTAGCCACCTCGGGAGCTGGCATCTGAGGGAAAGGCGCACCCTCATATGCTGATTTGAGTGAGCTCACAGGAGAGCAAGCTGAGAGCGACATGACCAGTGCCGCTCCACTTAAACCAACGACCACAGCTCTAAAAGCATTGTTTCTTACTGCTTTTACTGAATTATTACTTAACATTTCTGCCTCTCTTGAAGTGTCTATCACTTCTATAAGATTTATAGTATTTATAGAAAAGGCGAATGTCAACTCATTTTGGCCAGTTTTTCTCTTGGGCGTGTCGGGTTAAGCCTAAAATAAGCTCAAAATGAGGCTTTTGGTTTTGCTTACCCTGATGGCCAATTCTTATAGATATTGATATAGTTCTTATAGATATCAACTGGAGGCATGATGGCGGAAATGACGGGCATGCAGATCAAGGAGCGCTTAGAGCGCGATCTTGGCTTTGAAGCTAATAGAGCGCGTCTACTCACCGAAGCGGCTGCCAGCTCTGAGATCGCCACCTACTGGATGCGCAAGGGCCTAGAAGAACAAGATGAAAAAACTTACCTTGGGCTCGCCAAAGCAGCGATGGTTGCTGGGCTTGCAGGTCGTCAAAAGCTCAGTGAATTGATTTATGCCTTGAATTTCGGAGCAACGAAGCGAGGTCTTCTTGAAGAAGTAATCCTTGAAATAAGCGCAATAGTGTTTGAGCACCAGAAAACCATTAACTTGAGCCGAAATCGGGCCAGCTGCGTAAATGCTCACCTGAACATTTTGGACCCAGAGCGCTCACTCCCCCAGGTGTACTCGGCGTACTTGGATTCCGACGAACTGAAGAAATTTGTATCGAGATCAAATTTGCTATTGAAGAAGGTTGTCACCAGTGCACCCGAGTTTGTTTTATGGGTGAAATCGGCACATGAATTGCTCGCAGAGATAAGCGGTGGAGAACAGTCTGAAAACGGTGATGGGGATAATGCGGAAAGTTCCAGCAAGAAGGGATTAATTAGTCGCAAAGCAATTACGACTTATTATAAACAGTGGGAGCTTTTCTCTTTAGAAAAGCTTGGGCCCGTATTTTCTATTGAAATCAAGGAAGATGACGCCAGCCCATTGACCGCGAGGTTAAATAGCCTTGAGGAAGGCGCCTCACGTACGTGGACGACGATGCTTGGTGATATCACTGAGGCAAAATCATCTGCCGTATTCCAGAAAAGGGCGAATGCAGTTACTGAAAGAGGAACAATCTCAAGCGCCTCACGGCACTTGGACAACTATGACTTAGAAATCAATGGAAGACCTCTCAAAATTCAGCTGTCCTCAAGAACATCAGAAGACACGGTCAATCAGTTCGTGAAAGCTATGAAAGCCCAATTTCTCGTATATGCGGGAAAGGGGCCTTTTAATGTCTCTCTCCAAAGCGGGGGCTCTATTGTCACAGTCTCACTGTTGAGCGCAAGTAAGACTGATCTGAAAAAAATTGAGGAAATCCTCCTGCAACTGATCTAAACAAACAGATTGTCTCGAAATCAACTAGGAATACCTCTGTAGGCCATACATAATTCAACCAAAGGAGGTGCGCCAAGAATATGGAACCAATTAAGGAAAACGACCCCAAGCAATTGGGTGATTGGCGCATCATGGGTCGCCTGGGCCAAGGTGGTGGGGGAACCGTTTTTCTCGCTGAGCGAGGTGCTCAAAAAGCAGCAGTAAAAATGCTGCTACAAGATTTTGTAGATGACGAAATTGGCAGGGAACAACTCGCTATAGAAGCCGAAGTACTAAAGAAATTAACAGATCCTTCCATAGGGAAAATTATCGACGCTGATCTTGAAGGAGTAATTCCATGGATTGCCACTGAGTTTATTAATGGGCCAACTCTCGAAGTTAAGGTCAAATACGAAGGACCTTTGCGTGAATTGCAATGGTTTAGGCTCGCATCTGATTTATTCCACGCAATCACCACTGCCCATGATCTTGGGATCACTCATAAAGATGTTAAGCCGAGCAATATCGTATTAGGAGAAACAGGAACCAAGCTCATTGATTTTGGCATCGCGCATGTTTCTGGACGTACGCGAACAATGCATTTTGGTGATCGAGAAGGCTCCACTCCATTTAGTTCTCCCGAGCACTTCTTGCCAAAAAGCAATCCGAAGATGGATGTCTTCAGCGCTGCTGCCACCTTGGCTTACGCCGGCAAAGGTCAAAGTATTTGGTCAGGCAAGAGCGAGCTTCAATTAATGAGAAATATAAATGAAGATGAGCCTGACTTCAGTAATCTAACAGAGCGACAGAAAGCTTTCTTAACCCCGCTTCTCTCAAAAAATCATTCGGAACGTTCAAGCGCCCGCGAGGCATTGAATTCTGCGAACTCATTCATCGAAGAGTTAATTCCATTAGTGGAAAAAACTGAAAGAAAGTCCTTAAGGCAAAATTTGCGCCCCAGCAAACGATCTGAAAATTTCTCAAAGAAAACTATCGCATCCGGAATTTCATTGCTACTAATAGCGGGATTTTTTGCCTATACCAACAGCAATAATGAAATAGACCCTCAAGTAGCCAAGGAATTAGGTGCCATATCTTCTGCGGGAAAGAATGCTGTAACGCCAACCCCGGCTACAAATTTGGAGGATGCGCCATCAACGGATCCGACTCCAGATACCTCAAAGAGTGCTCCTCAGAATAGAACTAAATCTTCCGGCGCAAAGCCAGACTCAAGTGAGTTATCGAAATGTTTTAGTTTTGTCGAAGCAGAAGACTTCCTTAAGGCGACAACTGCATGCATCAGTGCATCCAAAAAAGGAAACTTAGATGCCCTTTACAATCTCGGCCTTTCCTACAACGGTACTAAAGAGCTACAAAAGGCTCGTGCTACTTTTGAGAACTGCTCAAAACGCCAAGACTATCGATGCTCTTCCGAGTTAGCTTATTTTCTCTCTCGGGAGGGAAAAACAGATGAAGCTCGTGAAATGTGGAAGAGCGCCGTAGATAAAGGTTGGGGAGACGCGGCTTTGGCATTGGGTGTGAGCTATAACATTAAAAAGGACTTCGATTCCGCAATCAAATGGTGGAAGAAAGCCGCTGAACTTGGGGAAACGCAGGCTCAAACTTACATTTCTGACGCATACCTTAATGATTTAAAGGATTATGAAAAAGCATTGACGTGGGCGAAGCAAATGTTAGAGGACAAGGTTCCTGGCGCAGACCAAAGAATTGGATATATCTATAACTTGCAAGGTAAAAAGGATGAGGCCAAGCAATACTTAACAAATTGTGGAAACGCTGGGAATGTATCTTGCATGTCCATGTTGAGTCTTATTTATTACGACGAGAAAGATAGTCCAAAGGCCGTTATCTGGGCCAAGCGCGCCGCAAAAGAAAACTTTGCTCCTTCCTACAATCTTCTAACCAGAATTTATATGTGGCTCGACTACGACCTGGCCCAGGCAAAGATCTGGGCACAGAAATCTGCATCTACTGGGGATTTGGAGGGAATCTTCACTATGGGGGGACTTTTTGCATTGGTCGATAATGACATCAAGGCCTCATGTCTTCAGTATTCACAAGTGATTGCTAAAGCCAACGCAATGTTTAAAAACAATACTGACACCCCTGACACAACTGATTGGCTGGCAAAAGCAAATGAGCAATATCAGAAACGCGATTGCAAGACTATATTGAGTTAATTGAATTCAGGTAGTGGAGTTTAGCTTTTGAACTATCCCAACCAACTCATCAATCACATTGATAGGAATTCCCCCTCCCATATTTTGCATGAGATCTGATCGCATTTCTTCTGCTGAACTCCAATAGCTCTCCCAATACTGTTTGAGCTTTCCCTCTTGGCCATAGATAGATTCGGCGGTGAATCCAGCTACTTGCCCGAGAGTGCTTTTCCAGATTTCGCTTTCTTGAAGTAGTGCGAGCGCATCATGGGACAAGCGAAGTTTCTTGATCACAGTTATTCCCTTTAAATCCTCGCCCATGGTGATGAATCTGCGTGCCCTTGTTGCTTTACGAACCGCAGCTGTCGTTCCTTCCCATTCGCATTCGATGCATTGCATCTGTGCGCTTCTATCTTCGGGAGTGCAGCCGGCCATTACATAGATATCTGGATCTGGTTCGCTTGCGGGCATACCGTAGAGAATTTTGCGCAGGCCGGTGCAGGAGAAACATCCTGGGCAATACTTTTCATCCATGGTTCAAAGGTAGCCACTCCGGCTGACATCTTCTGGTTTTGTCACCCCTCTCCCCTAGTCTCGGGACATGAGCCAAACACCTGCCAATAAGTTCATCGCTGCCATCGTTATCGTTACTGCTCCATTTGCGATGGGTGCATTCTTTCTAGCGTGGTCTCCTGCTGCGCAATATGCGAACTCGGATCCGAAGCACGACGGGTATGTGCAGCCGCGGGATATTTCAGGTTTGGTTGAGCGAACTCAGAAGTCGACCGTCACTGTCTAT
>JACCED011995842.1_pt1 | contig 14869 bp, 38 predicted proteins | sample 7455021 | NCBI WGS metagenome assembly JACCED01 (sample SAMN15323456, study PRJNA562643) | freshwater metagenome | isolation source: river surface water | place: USA:Blue River Watershed | collected 2017-08-19 | reverse complement strand
TCAAACAATTCAAAAATGTTCTTACCGTTAGCCGCTTCGTACTTCTCCCAGCTCAAATCGCTAGTACCATTCAAGCGGAACACGGGTGTCAAACCCAACTTGGCGGCTTGCTTGATGCCCAAGCGAATGTCCTTAATCAGTTGAGCCATGAACTCGTCCCGTTGCTCAAAGAACATCTTTGTCTTACGGATACGAGCCTGCTGAATCATATTGGTGTTTTCACCTTTGCGGAACATACCGCCACGACCGGCAGTATTAAGGCAAGCGGCTGTACAGCCTTGGGTGCGCTTAGGGCAAGTCTCCTTACCGCTAAGGGTAGCAGGCGCAAGGTGCAGGATAAAGCTCAGATAGCCTAACTTCGTACCCTTTTGGATCTTAGGATTGGCAGTACTTAATAGTTTCATGTTTCGCTCCATGTTCTGTTAACTTAGCCTATAGTATACTACCGGTCGCTACCGATGTCAAGAGCCTAAATAATACCCGTTCTTTCTGAAAGGTTTCGGTCATTACCGGTTGACGAAATGGAGGAATGAGCTTATACTATAGACACTAAGAGAGCGACACAAAAAGACTCTTTAAACTATAGCGTCGAAGGACTAAAATTCCGGGATGGACGGCGAGGCTGGGCGCCGAATTCAGAGCCGCAAAAAAACAACAGAATTCAAAAGACCCGGTTGACAAAAGGGTTATTAATGAAATAGGTTGACAAATCAGCGGACCAGACCAGTCGCTACCGGTTTGACTTTAGGCATTTGAAAAAATGTGATTTTAAGTCAGTAGACACTAACATTGAATGCGTATACAGTATAGGCCTACACTAGTGTCTAGTATACAGTCACGGTCAGCACCGTTAGAACTATTAAAGAATAGTAGAACCGGTAGTGAGTGGTTGTGCTATAATGCTAGGCGGTCACTACCGGTTAGGCTTAAAATAGGGCTAAAATCACCAAGCGGTCAACACCGGCGGTCATTACCGGTACAGTCATTCACAGTTTCTCTATGGTGGTCGCTACCGGTTTTCATGGTAGAAAAATCTTGACCGGTCCGTACCGATGAGAGGCATAGTTCAAATACTCACCCACCATTCTTCACAGTTTTCTTTATTTTTCTTTTAACCTTAGCCACCCTCTTACGCACTGGTTCAGGAGGAACTATCCACCCATTATGCTGTACGGGCTCTGGCTGTACTGTGTCATCTGGCTCTTCTTCCATTAAGGGAATTGCGGGTAATTGCTCTATTACTCTAGTCTGCTCTTGTTCGAACTCATATTCATCAGTGCTAACCCATAGATAAGCACAGGTGATTGCTACAACCACGGCTGTGCGTTTTAAGTAGATTTGCCACAAAGGTTCGAATATCATGCCTCATTATAGCAGAATCCCGCAGCGGGGCCTAGCACTTTTTTAGCCAAATCTGTGTGTATGCTGTAGAATATCTAAAACCCTACAGCGGGGCCTCCGTGGTTATATGCTTTAATATTGTTGTCGGCCCGAAAATAGTTGCTAACTGTAAAAGGCTACAGCGGGGCCTATGTGTTTATACTGCTTTATAGTCGTCTATAGTGTTCTATAGTGCTAAGACTATAACTAGGCCCAATAACAAGCCTATACCAAATGCGTTTAAGCAGGCCAGTAGAAGATATCCTATATACTGCCAATCTTCTGCGGTTAAGTGTACGCTAGGATCATACCAAGCTCTAGCCCACTGAGTTTGTCTGTCACTTAGCATATATGTTAGTGTTGTTTATAAGTTCTACTTCGCCAGTCCAGTCTGTGCATTGTAGGAAACTCTGACGATTTAGTCTAGTAGCAAATGCTGAGGCTTTCTGTTCTGCCAACTTTAGTGTAGTAGTTGGTCTACCCTTTAGACTATCTTCGTCAAATTCTCTCTGTGTTTGATTACAGGTCTTACTGTGTGCTTTGATTGCATAAAACATTTGGCTTATCCTTTGTCGGTGTTATGTATGATATTTATGGGCCTGCAAATTTTTTGCGCTGGCGCTGCCGCTTCGCGGCTTTATAGGACTCTAGTTGGTGGCAATCGGTCTGTACCGGTAAATATGTAGGGCGGCAGAGGAGCGCAAGTATGCTGGTAAAATGCTATAGACTAAGGTCCAGGGATTGGCAGGAGTTGGATCGTCTAGGACTTTATGTACAACGTGTGGGCGGATGGATCAGTATCAGAGTGGATGCTGTGGACTTCTTTGTACCCGAAACTGTGGACAGTATGTTCCTGCTAATGAACAGCAGTTTGGAATATCGCTGGAGAGATTCATGGATTGTCTAACTAGAATTAGGGCCTATGATCTCAGCCTAGATCAATTGAATCGTGTACAGGATCTGGGTACTCCGGGCTACTTCCACATTATACACATTCTCTATGATGATCTCACTGATCACTATGTCACACTGGTAGAGTGTGACGACCGTACGGCTACTTGGATAGCCCTGTTGTAAAAGGATTTGCAGTATGAAGCAGTACACAGCACAGATGATATTAGATGCCGTTAAAGTACCCCAGCATTTAGCCCAAGAGGATCTACACACTCAACTAGTGTATAAACTGGGTGTCTTGTCAGGTTGGATGGCCCGCTTGGCTAATCGGGATTGGATGGTGCGTCAGGAAGTTGAGGCTCGCAGTTCACAGCCCGGCTCTGCTCGTATTGCAGGAAAAGCCTAGTCACAGGCTCCATCTCTCTTTGTAGTACGTCAGGGCTGGCCCTGCTCAAACGATCCAAGTCCCAGTCACTGGGAAAGTGTCTCAGTATGCTACGTGCTTCATTACGCACATGCTGGGGTATGCGTTTATAGCCCGTGCTGTTGGCCACTTGTTCTAGAAAACGTTCAGCCCATTTGATACTACGGTAGCGTTCGTCAGGCAGGGTCATAGCTCTATGTCGCCTTTGAGTGTGCCCAGAACTGCTAGTACAGTCTGAGGGTCTGTGATTTCTGTCCAGGGTATGGTGTCCGTAAGCCAGTCTGGGTTAACGTCTCTAGTCTCACATTCCTTTAGGTATGCTTCGGCCCAGTCAGGGTCTAGGTAACGCAGGGCCTGGGTACCTGGGAATAACTCCAAGCAATAGATCTGCCCTGTGTTTAAATCAAATACCATACTGGCCACGTGGTTCTCCTCGCCACCCCAATCCAAGTACTGGCTGTTGGGGCCCCAGCATTGCCATTCAAACTTGTTGGTACCTCTGGGCTGGCCTAGTATGGGCAGTATCTCTAAGATGTTCAAAACTTAAATCCAAATATCGTATGACTGGAGGCATTGTGTGGTACGGTGGTAAAGCGAGCTAGGAAACTGTCAGTCCAACAACTGTACTCCAGTGCATCCTTTTCCCTACGATAGTGTACCCATTCATGCCCTAGGTCATCTGTGATCACGTGTATGATTTGAAAGTGATTACCATCACTGTCTACCCAACGGCTGTACTGCTCAATTTTTTGTGACATTCTTATCTCCAAATGTGTTAACAATGGCCTGGACTAGGGTCTTGGCTTCCTGTTCTGTTAGATCCAACTTAGTAGGGTTGATTCTAAAACTACGTCCTGGAAAGCGACTTTTGATAGCGGCAAACATGGTCTTAAAGTCTGGGCCCTGTGCTAGAAACTCACCTGACTCAGCAAAGGCATACCAATGCCCCTGATGACGTTCTACACCAAATACACACTCTTCTGGCTCTGCGTCCACGTCAACAATCTCCCGGACTGCACTGGAGACAGAATCACCACGCAGAATGCGCTCACGCATTTCGTCCTTGAGTATGGCTAAAATGCTGGCCTGTCCCAAACGAAAAGCAATCCAAAATGCCACACCAATTAAGAAGTATTCTAAAAAACTCATACCGTTCTCCATGATTAGTTATTTACACCAAGGGTCAACTCCAGCCAGGGCAGGCAGGCAGTCCAGGTGCGATAGATGTGAGACCGGCCTCCACGGCTTTCCCATTGCATACAGTTATCTGTGCGGTCATCAATTAGGATATCTCCAGGTTGGCAGTGGTCCTGCTTGTCATGACTATAGGGTCCAAGGAATACAGGAATACCTTCAAAGTGTTCGTGTGCCCACCATACTTTATCTTGTATAGCCCAAGGCATATCGTTGTTGTGTGGAATGGCACTTAAGAATGCCATGCCATCTGCTCGTCCTTTGCTGACTGCGTCACGACAATATTGTACTAGGTCATGTGCATTTGGCTTTAATGGTAAGTTACGATAAAAACGACTGTTGCGTTTGAGCTTGGCCCATTCATCATCTGGTATGCGAGCATACGGATCATCGTTAGGGAACTTTAATTTTAAAAAGTCTTCAGCGGCCCGACGCCAATCGGCAACCACATCATCCATGTCCAAATATATTATCATCTTAGGTCCACCTTAGAATAAACCAATCACGTTTTGCTTCTTTCTTCCAACTGAACAGGCCCTTGTCTTCTACAACATAGGCGTCGTTTTCTTTTGCCCAGGCAATCATTTCCTGGATTTGATCTTCTGTGTACTGTGCAAAGTCTACCTTAACACCTTTGAGTCTAAACGGACCCACTTCACAGGTTTCCAATTTAGGACCCTTGTTTTCGTCTGCACTCATAGGAGGCATAAACGTTCCGGGTGCAGGTATGTTTACTGTTGCGGCGGCCTTAGCCGTCTTTTTACCTTTTGTTGCCATTATTGAAACTTCATCCAAAATTTAGTTACTAGTTCATCGCTAATCGGTTTAGTTATTATAACATAGGTCCTGGGTGCTGTGTCAACTGTATTGGTCCAATGATCCCATTCTACGTGTATGACCCAGCCATCTCCATGCAGACTTTCGTGTAGATCCTTGGGCCAGCAGATTTCGCCAATGTTTTGAACACACCAATCTACCACGGGCAGTTGTAGATAGTCTGCTAACTCAGGACTCTTGCCTCTAAGTATAGCATTGCCGTAGCCCTTGCTGGCACGAAACTCTAGGATCATTTCCTGCATAGTTCTAATAGAGTTAGATACTTCATGTAGGCTTTTTGTACCACAGGGTGCTCAATGCGTATGCGTTCATCTCTGCGTAGCATTTGAACTATTTCATCATTGTCTTTAATTCTGTGTTCGCGTTGTTCGTACCATGCTAGGATGTCTTCTAGTTCTTGCAGTTTATCTCTGGGCAGGGTTACATCCACGCAGTCAACTTCTTCTACTTCAAATGTTTGATTTGCCAGTGCATCTGTAGCAGTAACATTCCAAAGGTTAGTGTAGTTGCGTAGGCGAGGTATCCTGCGCATCTTACGCTGGCTAGGAAAGACCTGCATGTCATATTTTCTAAAGAAGTCTTTACTCATGATATGCTATTAATAAATCAAATGCTGTGGCATATTGTACTTCGGGCTCCATATGAAATCCTGTACCCCAAACTATCCAAACTCGACGTTTGTATATTTTACGCCACCAGACAACTTTGCCCGCAATAGTTCTAACAGGCCACCACGCAAATACTTCGCGCCAGGGATAGCAGTCTGCACCATCTGTGATTATTTCGGTTGGAGTCATATCTCTAATCTTTACCCATTGATAGCCCGGGGGTGCTTTCATTACCGATCCCCGTACTTTAAAATGAACAATGAATGTTTTTTATCATCTAAAATTTGATAACTGCTGTCTATATTGCCACCAGTCATGTTTACACGCAGGCCCCAACGGCGTTGCATGAAGTAATTGAAACTGCTGAGGTTGGGTTCTCCATACGGGCCTAGTTCATCGGCCTGATAGTCTGCCCAAGCGGCACGTAGCATACGCCAATATTGATTACGGCGTTCAATATAAGATTCGTGCGCTTCGTCGAGTTCTTTATATGCAGTCATGATGCCCACTTCAATGTGAACCAAGTTGCATCCTGTTCACGTTCAAATATCCAAACTAGGCCTAGTGTTTCAAAGTTGCCTTTGACATAAGCGGCTGTCCATGCGTCCACCGCCATACCCTGCTCCATGGTCATGGGTTTGAGTATGACCTTACGCCAACCTAGTTCTTCTAAGAAACTACACAGCACACCAAAGTCTATCTCCTGTGCCATTTGTTGTCCGGCTCGATCAATTATCTCTTCTTGTATGTCACGCATCACTGAACCTTAGACTGAATAGCATAGCATCCTTGCCACTTTTAAAGTAATAGACATTTTCAGTATCTGTCCAGCCATAGCGCCAGCGATACTTACGACTGCGTCCGCCAGGACCAAATGTCTTTTCACACCATTGCTTAATTTCATCGTGCTCTTGCGCGGCCCAACGAGGACTAAACACTACCTTATGTTTGTATTTGCTTTTGCGTTCTTGTATTATCAACTGCGCCACCTTAATGTAAACCAGTTACGATCCTTTTCCTCTTTAAACCAAAACTTACGATTGTTCATGTACCATCGTTCGCCGGGTGCGGGTGCTGACTTCTCTCCCCACATATTGTCACCGCTGGAGCCAAAGGTTTGTGTACACCATTCTTCCATCTTGTGCCAATTGCCGCCCACAGGCTCAACACAGTAATAACGACGGCCATAGACTGTGCCTTCTGTGAGTAATAGATCTTCTACGGGTCGTCCGTAGATATCATCGAATAATCGTTTGTATCCAGCCATTTGTGTATTAAGTTGACTCTTACCTACACCACGGCCAGTTATTTGTACCATGCCTTTGCCTTTGTATGTCTTCATCTTATCCAAGACACGCTGTTGCCAAGGCTCTAGTTCTGCTGATTCACTCATCAGTTACCTTATGCTCTTTGGTTAGTTCTGCTACCATTAAAAATCGTTCGTAGGCTTTACGCACACTGGGATTTTCTAACAATGCTTCTGCTTCCTTTGCCATGGCTTTGACTGCTTCTTCACAGGCTTCTCTGGCACTGGGCCATTCTAGACTGCGAGCATCTTCGCCAAACTCTTCGATTAACTTTTCCCATGCGGCTTTCTGGCCTGGAGTCATCTCTTTGGCCATTTTATAGTTGCGTCGAAGTTCTGTGGCCCGCATAATAACTTCACTGATCCTGTCTTCAGCAACACGGCCAGCGGCAATCATAGGAGCATAAGCCGGATCAATATTGAAACGACGACTACTACCTCCAGGGTAACATATAACAAGATGACTTCCTTTTGGAAAACTATCCATTAATGTTTGATCGTACTCATGTACAGGCACATATCTGCGCCCTTCTTTTTTGTAAAAGATTGTCTTACTCATAAACCACGTTTACGTCTTTCATGCAGTTCCTGGCAGAAGATACAGCGTGTGACACCTGGCTGGGCCAATTGTCTTGCCTTAGGAATATCTTCACCGCACTCTTCGCACTCCTCTAAACTAGGCTGTGCTCGTTGTTTGGCTAACTCCTGTTGAACTCTACCAATAGCATTTTGGTTGCTGATGATACTGTTAAGTTGAGCAAGTTCTTGCTCTTCATTAACGCCTGATTCAAATACTTCGTTTTCGTTTTCTGACAACTTATTTGCCTTTCTTTTTTGGTTTAGGGAAATCTATAGGGTTATCTGTGTTAGTTACATGAACTGGTTCATATTGTTCTATGGCTTCACGCAACACATCTTCAACTAATTGATTAAGTGTAACATCTCGTTCGTGTGCTAACTTCATAAGTTCAAACATTTGGTCGTCGCTTAATGTAAGAGGAACCTGTACACGGTCGTCATAGTCTACTTCTTCTGCTTCAATGGCTAAAGCCTTTTGAATCCAGTCATCGTCTACTTCCAAATCAATATAGTCAACATTGTCCCATGCTTCTCGTTCATTAACTCGATGACGTCTTGCTTCGGCTTTGTGTAGATCAACGAACTGTGGATTCATTAAACGATAGGCACGATTGTTACGGTAGTCATAGGAAGTAACTTCGTAGACTTCCTGCGTTTTAGTATCAAATACAATACTATGGCTGTGCCCGTTTTGCTCGCCATTCCAAGCATCTAGACGATACGCATCTGCGCCATAACATTCCCAAAGATAGTTGCTACCTTCGCTGATGCGATAGTCTACAACCTCCATCCATTCTTTTAAAGTAATCATTCCTCTTCTCCAAAAATATAAGCGGCCATTTTACGTTTAGTTGTTTCTTCGTCCTTCATGGCACAATCAAAACAGATGTTCTCATCGTTCGGGCCATAAGGTCTGCACTCGGCAATGATGCCACACATTTCACAGGCTTCGGGTGCCTGCTCTGCAATAATTCCTCTGCTACTCATAGGTATGTGCCAATTTAATGTTGATAACAACTAACACCGCATTAAGCAACGCCAGTCCGTAACTTTCTTTGAGCAAACTGTCTAGGCAAGCAAATGCACACCAGCCAGCAACAAAGTAGTTCATTTCATATATGTGTTCTTTAATCCATTTTAACATTAGTGCAATCCTTCTTCCTCTGTATAAATCATCCAACGATGTTCTTCACTGTTCCAATGACGATTGTCATAGAATGTAAAACCAATGTGATAGCCTAGCAATGCCAGTTCAATGTTCACGCCAGCGTGGTCTTGTTGTGTAGTAACTTCAAATTCAATTCTAAATAGTTCAGGACATTTAATGATTTGAACTTCCCAGAACTTGTTCTTGATTGGTGTAGCACCTGCCCAATACTTGATGTTTTCAAAACGATCCCACCACTTAGGGTTACGGATGTTAATGTTGAAGTAGATCATTAAGCCGCCTTTTGTTCAGGCACTGGTAATGGTACAGGTTCACCGCCGTTTGGATCATCCGGAGTATGATCATCTTCTTCATCTAACTGACTTTGGAAGAACTTGAGTTGGTCAATCATTTGCTGGCAGCCTTCTTTGGTCATTAAAATTTCACTATAGCCCATACTAAATGCAACACGGTTATTGTCAGTTACACCAAAACGATAGAAAATCTTTGCAGGCTCTTCTTTTTTAGGAGGTGTTACTTCCGGAACTGATTTTAGTTCAGGAAACTTCAAAACTTCTGCGCCATCGTCAACCATTTTCTTAAATCCTAGAAATTTTAAAAAACTCATTCTATTACTGCCTTTTGTTTAGGTGTTGTGAAAACTTTGGTACCGTGCTCGCGAATTGCGTCAGCCAGTGCCTGCGGGGTGTCGTTACTATACTTGATTAATGTCTCTATGTCAACCTCTGAATGAAAGGTCCAAATCTCTGGAAAGCGATGTGGATTGGCTTTAGCCCTCATGATCATTATACCTACCTCAGGTAATCGTTTTGGTGCTTCACCTTTGAGTTCAGCCCACATGGCTTTCTTGTCGTGGTCGGTCAGGTCTATGATGCACTCAAAGCCCAGGCTGTCCCAATAGGCAATAAAGAGATGTGCTGTCATTCTTTAACTCCAAACCAGTTTTTTAACAAAACTAAAAACAACCATGATAATAGTGAAGTAAGCGGCCGCGCCCATCATTAGCAAATATGCAACAGCCCACCAGCCTGCTCGTTCTCCTGAGGTCATTTTGGATTTTTTAGTAGGTACCATGTCATGTCCTTGGGTTCTAGTTTAACCATGTCATGCGGGTATTTGTTACTGCCCGAGTCTACATACTTGCCAGCAGGCACTTTGACTACCTTAACCATTTTGTTGTTAAGTTTAATAACCTTACCAAATGCAAGACTATTGTGACTCGGGTAGGCTACAAAGTCGTCTAGTTCTATCAGACGACCAAGTTTATCTTTGTGTTCAGGTTGTTTTTTCTGCGACATGTTTACAAGTTCCTCTAAAAGTAAATCCAGGACAGGTACAACTATGACTGGTTACTTCATAGACCTTGCCGTTACTACCTTTGACTAATCTAACTTCTTCTTTCTTTTCTTTAACTTCAAATGAATAAGGTTTGCCATCCATTTCGCGTATCCACTTGCGTTGTATGATACGGAAAGGAAACTCTTTGTTGCCAGTGCTGATAGCAATCTCTTCTGGCTTGCACCATTTAACTTTTACTTCGTCACCTTCATAAAAGTTAAACTCGGGTATCTCGAAGAAGTATGATGTTCTACGATCATACATCGAATTGTAAACTTTTAGTTTCATTGCCAATCCTTACGATTGAGTGTGCCTGCTTCAAACTGTGCTTCAAATGGATGTCTTTGTATAACGTCCCATTTCTCTCCACAACGGATACAAGGATCTTCAGGACGATAACCGTAGCGTGCCTTGGTACCAGTCCACTCTGTATTAGCACAACCGCTCAATACACTCAGTGCTAATACTAACAATATTGGACGCATTTGTATTGCTCCTAGTCGTTTACGATGTTATTATTATATGCTCGTTAGTGCGTTTTGTCAACCTGAAAACCAAAACCAAATAAATACCTTGTCAGTCCAAAAGGAGATAATCATGACTCTACGCAATTTAGCCATTAATTTGGAAGTAGGGCAGGAGATTGTAGTGGGTCCAAATGACGAACACGCTAAAATCACCAAAATCGAATATCATGAAAAAAGTGGAGAAGTTACAATAAACACTACCAAAGGACCGAGAAAGGCCTTAACATTTAAACTTGCTCCAACCTATGCAGAGGATTGGATTAACCCAGCGGATAAATATAGATAGTATGAAAGTCTACGAAATATTAGAAAACATTGAAACTGATTTGGATGAGAAAGCATCCAGAAAGCTCTGCGCCTCAACTCGTTCAGATGCTGAATTGGGTGCTAGTAATCTAGCAAGTTGTAAGTCGCAAGGCTTACGTGCCCGCGATGGACAGAAAAGCCACTTAGTAGGCAAGAAGCGTATTACAGTTGGCGGTAAGAAAATCAAAGGTAAAAAATACGGCGGCCCACTGCCGGACTACAGTTGAAATGCGAGCACTCAGATATGATCGGCCAACTACTTGTGGCTCCACCAGCTCAGAAGAATGAGTTCTGGGAAGAGTCAGTTATATTTTTATATGAGCAAACTGCTCAAAGTGTTGTTGGCCTCATAGTAAACAAACCCAGCGAAAGATCCCTAGCAGACTTAGCAGAACATCACGAATTAGATTACACAGGCGACGAACAAATTTATGTTGGTGGCCCAGTAAATCCTAGTGCGTTGGTTATGCTACACACAGATGATTGGGCTTGTACTAATACAATGCACATTGGCGGGCCTTGGAGAATCAGCTCAGATAGAACTATGCTTAGTCGTATCTGTAAGGGAGATGCTCCCCGCAAGTGGAGATTGTTCTTAGGTATGAGTGTTTGGTCACCAGTGCAGTTAGAAGGAGAGATTATGGGCAATCCTCCGTGGGACAAGAAAACGTCCTGGGTCACAGCACCAGCAACAGAATCAATTCTGTTTGCCAAATCACCCGAAAGAGCTTGGAAGAAAGGCATCGATTTAGCCGCCCAATCGATGGTCTCCAACTACTTTACAATAGAATAAATCGGTTGACAATATGGCGCAAAGGCCATACAATCGACTGGTAAATAGTTTTTTAACCCCGAAGTGAATTAAAATGTCAGATACCCTATTACTGAACGCAGACGCACAACCAGTGAGCTACTTGCCACTGAGTACACTCTGCTGGCAAGATGCTATCAAGTACATGGTCTTAGAGAAAGGCCGTGTATTGGAATGGCACGACGATTGGGTCGTACGCTCTGCCCGTTGGGAAACTCGTGTACCTAGCATTATTATGCTATCAGAATACATGAAGCCAAAACATACAGTACGTTTCTCTAAGAGCAACGTGTTCCTGCGTGATGGCTATACCTGTCAGTATTGTGGTGATCATTTAGAAAAGAAAGAATGTACGCTTGATCACGTGCTACCAGTTAGCCACGGCGGTAAGAGCACATTTGAAAACAGCACCACTTCTTGTGGACCTTGTAACGCTGGCAAAGGTGCTAACCATAAGATTAAGCCAAAGCACAAGCCACACAAGCCAGACTTCTGGGAACTAGTGAACAAACGCAAAGCCCTGGGCTTTCAAGTTCGTTACGAGGCTTGGATGGATTATATTAAATAATTCCATGAAAAAACTATTCTGGAATTGTTTAGGCTTTCTTAGCCTTGGTATGGCCTATATAGGGGTTGTCACACCTGGCATCCCTTATAGTCCTTTTGTAGTGTTTGCGGCATATTGTTTTAGTAAGGGCAGTGAGCGTATGCACAAGTGGATCTACAATCACAAACTGTTCGGACCATTCCTTACTAACTGGAACGAGAAACGTGTGTTCCCGCAGAAGATGAAATATCTAATGCTGGGCATGATGAGTTTGAGTTTAATACTAATGTATACTGGCGGAGTAAAACCAATTGGAGTTATTAGTACTGCTGTGTTTATGGCCTTTGTTGCCATTTGGGCTTGGCGTTATCCTTCCTCTGTTGCCGAACATGACAAACGCATTGAGGAAGGACGCAAAGTAGGTTGGTTTAATAACTCTTTTTAAAGACTGCTGTAAGGGCAGTAACCAAATCCTCAATCATACCATCATCGTGTAAAGGACTAGGCGCAAACCTTAATCGTTCTGTGCCTACATCTACAGTTGGATAGTTAATTGGCTGTACATAAATGCCAAACTCATTCAACAGTTCGTCACTCATTGCCTTACAACGTTTAGCATCTCCAACTAACACAGGAACAATATGTGTAGTTGAACAGTCCATAACTGGAATGTCTGCTTTCTTCAATCTGTGTTTTAGTTTACGAGCTCGCTCTTGATGCTTCTCACGCACTTCATTATGTTCGCGTAGATACTTGACTGCGGCTAGTGCTCCAGCACAGGTAACTGGACTCATACTCGTTGTAAAGATAAAGCCTGCGGCTACGCTACGAATAGCATCGACCACTGTCTTGTCTGCGGCAATGTATCCTCCCTGCGTACCAAATGCTTTACCAAGTGTACCGTTAACTATGTCAACACGATCCTGTAAGCCCAACTCTTCTAATTTACCTGCGCCTTCTGCACCATAAAGGCCAACAGCGTGTACTTCATCGATGTAGGTAATAGCATGATATCTATCTGCTAGGTCGCAGATTTCTTCAATTAGTCCTACATCTCCGTCCATGCTGTAAACACTTTCAAATACAATACACGGAGTCTTTCCAGACAATCTACTATTGGCTAATATGTTTTCTAAGTCAGCCATGTCGTTGTGTTTGAATACTTGTTTAGGTGCGCGACTATGTTGAATACCAACAATAATACTGTTGTGATTATTCTCGTCTGATATGAATTCTATATTGTCTATGATCTTAGATAATGCTATCAGTGTCCATTCGTTGGCTACATAAGCACTACTGAATAACAGCGCACCTGTCTTATTATGTAGACTGGCTAGTTCACGCTCGAGAGCAACGTGATAGTGACTAGTACCACCGATGTTGCGAGTACCGCCTGATCCTGCTCCTGTATGATCTAGGGCTGTGTGCATAGCATCTAATACTACTTTGCTTTGTCCCATGCCCAGGTAATCATTACTGCACCAGTTAACTATCTGTTTGATGTTATAAGGACCGTACCATAGCGCCTGTGGAAACTTGCCGTTTTCACGCAGAATATCGTTGAACACGCGATACTTGCCTGAATCCTTAAGGTTTTGAATAAGTTGTTTGAAAGGTTCTTTGTTAATCATAGTAACAATATTTACACTAAATATAGAATCGAGGAAAAATAAATGGCTAGTTTTGATACAACATATTACGGATTACTAAGAACCCCTACAACATTAGGAATTGAAACAACAACTGCGTCATTTCCTGCTTACATTACTGTTATTAGCACAGCAGAAGATTTATCTTCTACATATTATTTTCTAAGCCTAGCAAGAGACGGCAGATTTAACAGCGTAGATTACCCAACAGAAAACTTTGATGATATTGAAACAGACCTGGGAATTACTCTAGTGGAGGGTGATGTATTTGTAGCCCGTCCATTAGACGAAGGGTTAACTAAAGAACAGCGCCAAGTTATGAAACTTGAAATATCTGTAAAGAAACGTGAAAGAGATAATAAAACCAGAACGGTGTACGACTTGTCTGAATTGCCTACAAAATACAGCGGAAACGCATTAGTAGATAATATCAACAGCGGCGGGCTTGTTCAAGGCCGTCCATGGGGCTCATCAGAAACTCCTAATCTATTCACAGGATTGGCCATATGGTATGATGCCGCCAAGGCATCAACTATCAACGGCGGAACATTCTCAGATGGTACTACTGTTACAGCATTGACCAACAGAGCAACTGGTACGAATGGTGCTGGGTCTAGTGCTGGACGAGAACCAACAGTCCAGAACGGCACAGGTGATACACTCAACGGTTATCCTGTGATTAGATTTTCCACTGCCACTACATACGATAATATTAGATTTACTACCAATGCCTTTGATAATGCCACAGGATGGACTGTGGTTATGTTGGCCAAAATAGTCGGCACAGTGGGATTTAACCCTGCTTTGTTTGCTATTACCAACTCTGCAGGAAGCACTCTAACTGGAATTAGATATCTATCTACATCATATTTTAATTTCTATCTTCCTACAGGGTCAGCCGCAGTAAACACCAACATAGATCCAGATGGCACTTGGAAGATTATCACAGCCCGCTATGACAGCACAGCAGCCGTGGCCAGTAGATGCACATTTAGATGGGCTAAGACAAACATATCAATAACTAACGGCGGCACACCACCAAGCGGAACTGTTTCAGATACAGCGACATATGTTGAAACTATGAGTGCTTGGGACGGCGACCTTGCCGAACAGGTGGCCTACAATCGTGCCCTATCCGACGCAGAAATCATAGCCTTAGAAGACTACCTCAGCTCAAAGTGGGGAGTATAATCAATGGGTGTAAGAAATCCTAACTCGACAAATTACGAACACGCCGACGAGCCCAACCTCCTAAACTTACACAAAGCCATGGAGTACGACTTGGGCGGCAAGCCAATGCT
>JACCED010651774.1_pt1 | contig 14873 bp, 14 predicted proteins | sample 7455021 | NCBI WGS metagenome assembly JACCED01 (sample SAMN15323456, study PRJNA562643) | freshwater metagenome | isolation source: river surface water | place: USA:Blue River Watershed | collected 2017-08-19 | reverse complement strand
GTCAATCGCAGCGCGTTGCGCGCGTCAATTTTTCTGGCTAGGCACTCATGTTCGGATTCCTTCGTAGTTATTTTTCCAGCGATATGGCAATCGACCTCGGGACGGCCAACACGCTTATTTATGTCCGTGGTAAAGGCATCGTGCTCGACGAGCCTTCGGTGGTGGCGATTCGCCACGACGGCGGCCCCGGGGGCAAAAAAATCATTCAAGCGGTTGGTCGCGAGGCGAAGCAGATGCTCGGACGTGTTCCGGGCAACATTGAAGCCATCCGACCCATGAAAGACGGTGTGATTGCCGACTTTACGGTCACCGAGCAGATGCTCAAGCAATTCATCCGTATGGTGCATCCGCGCAATATGTTCGCGCCGAGCCCACGAATTATCGTTTGCGTTCCATGCGGCTCCACACAAGTCGAACGCCGTGCGATTCGTGAATCGGCGTTGGGTGCGGGAGCGAGTCAGGTGTATCTGATTGAAGAGCCCATGGCGGCTGCTATTGGCGCTGGCCTGAATGTCTCTGACGCGAGCGGCTCTATGGTGGTCGACATTGGTGGCGGCACAACGGAAGTTGCGGTGATTTCTTTGGGCGGTATGGTTTACAAAGGCTCTGTACGCGTGGGTGGGGATAAATTCGACGAAGCAATCGTCAATTACATCCGTCGCAACTACGGCATGTTGATTGGTGAACCAACGGCCGAGCTAATCAAGAAAGAAATCGGATCCGCTTTCCCAGGATCTGAAGTGCGTGAAATCGAAGTTAAAGGTCGTAACCTGGCGGAAGGCGTGCCACGCAGCTTTACCGTTTCCTCGAACGAGATTCTTGAGTCGCTGACCGATCCGCTGAATCAAATTGTCTCTGCCGTCAAAATCGCTCTCGAGCAAACCCCTCCTGAGCTGGGTGCAGACATTACCGACAAAGGTATTTCCCTGACGGGTGGTGGCGCCTTGTTACGCGACCTCGATCGTTTGTTACAAGAAGAAACCGGCTTGCCTGTGATTGTCGCTGATGATCCACTGACTTGCGTGGTGCGTGGCTGCGGTGACGCCCTTGAGCATCTGGAAAAACTAGGCGCGATATTTATTAACGACTAGTTGCCCTGAACCTTCTTGCGCTCAAGTCCAGTGCTTGCGGACTTGAGTATTTAGGGACCGGGTCAATTTGTATTGAGTCTTCATGCAACGACACGTCACCCTACGACTTTTTCGGCAAGGCACCGCCGCCGAAGTTACGCTGACATTCCTGCTGCTCGTTGCAGTGGCGTTGTTGTTTACTGACGCTCTCTGGAAGTCTTCAAATCCAATTCGGCAGACAATTGCAACGGTCGTCTATCCTTTTCAGCGATTGGTGATGCTTCCCAAAGATGCTTTGACTGCATTTGACGGCTGGCTGAACGCCGCCTCCTTGATTAAGACAGAAAGTGAAGCGCTGCAGCGTCAACGTATTGAATTGGCACAAGTTGCGACCCGTGCTGCGTTGTTAACTGCTGAGAACGAGCAGTTGCGACGTTTGTTGGGCGTTCTCGAAAAAGCGGCAGATCGCCCGGCAGTCGTGGTTGAGGTGCTATACGAGCCATCGAGCGCCTTTGTGCGTCGCATTGTGTTCAATAAAGGTAGTCGCGCCGGGATCGCACCTGGCATGCCAGTCATCGATGAAAGCGGAGTCGTGGGTCAGATCACGCGTGTCACTGCCATGACTTCCGAGGCCGCCATGCTAACTGATGAGTCCGTATCTATACCTGTGCAGGTGTTGCGCAACGGCTTGCGGTTAATCGCCTTTGGGTCCGGCTCACCGGGGAAAGTTGAAGTGCGGTATTTTTCGTCCGATGCAGATATCAAGGATGGCGATACCCTTGTGACGAGTGGTGTGGGTGGTGTTTTTCCACCAGGTTTGTTTGTTGGACGAATTGATCGTGTCGAGCGCAGCCCTGCCTCTGGCTTTGCGCGTGCAGAGGCCAAACCTTTATCGCATCCCGAACGTAATCGACACTTTCTTGTCTTGCAGGTGTCGCTTGATGCTGACCAGGCGTTTTTGACGCCGGGCGTCCCACCGTCTATCGCGGAGCCAGTTCGTGCGCCAACAACCGGAAAATAGAGGGACGGCATCCATGGCAAAGCACTCGCTGGGGACCTCGTTGTCCCAAGCACGTAACCTGCATCCGCACTCGCTTGAGACGGCAATGGGCTGGCGTTATGTCTGGGCAACGACCGTCTGCATTTGGCTGTTGTCGTTGTTACCTTGGCGTAACTGGCCGGTCACGCCGGATATCTTATTGGTTGTGATCGCTTTCTGGTCTTTCCATCAACCACGTCGTATGGGTATGGTGGCTGCTTTCTGTTTTGGCTTGACGCTAGACGTGCATGATGCGGGACCGCTTGGTTTGCAAGCGTTGTTATACGCTCTTGTCGTGTACGGTACACAAATGCTGCACCGCAGATTGATGCGCTTTGATTTATTGAGACAAGCGATGCATTTACTTCCCTTGTTTGTTGGCGCTAAGTTCGTAACAGTGCTAGCAGGCACTTTTTTGGTGAGCGCTTGGCCTGGCTGGGCGTGGTTGCCGGCCGCAGTGCTTACGGCGGCTTGCTGGCCGTTTGTTGGATGGTTATTACTGTTGCCTCAGCATCGAATGGACGATGCCGGTACAGGTATCGGCTAAAGCCCATCGTGTATGTTTGATTTTAAAAAAACGGATCAGCTTCAAAAAAACAAATTTTTGTTGCGAGCTGTGACGGCTGGACTATTCGCTGCCGTCTGCTTTGCTGTGTTGGTCATGCGCTTCTGGGTATTGCAGGTGGATCGCCACGACAGTTTGTCAGCACGGGCTGACAATAATCGTATGGCGGTGGTTCCGATTGCGCCGCGACGCGGAGACATATTTGATCGTAACGGTGAGGTACTTGCTCGTAACGTACTGAGCTTCACACTCGAGGTTGTGCCAGCGAAGGCAGGCAATATCGACGAGCTTCTGAGTAAGTTGACGCCCATTGTGTATGTTGGCCCAGCAGACCAGCGGCGATTCAAGCGACGGGTTGCGGAAAGCGGTCGTTACGCGGGCGTGGTGTTGCGAAATAATTTGAACGAGACGGAAGCTGCATGGTTCTCTGCCCACTCGATGCGCTTTCCTGGCGTTGAACTCAGAGCGCGCTGGGTGCGTGAGTATCCGCAAGGGCAAGCAGCCGCTCATGTGGTTGGTTATGTTGGACGTATTTCCGAGGCGGATTTGCATGCGCTTGAAGAGCGCAATGAGCTCGGCAATTATCGTGGCACCGATATTATCGGGAAGAAAGGCATTGAAAAAACGTATGAAACACTTTTGCACGGTAAGACAGGTTTAGAAGAGCTAGAGATCACTGCGCGCGGACGCCCTGTGCGCGTCTTACGCAAATTAGATCCTGTGCCCGGCGCAAACTTGACCCTATCGCTTGATATGGGACTTCAACGTATCGCCGAAGAGGCCTTCAAGAATTTGCGAGGCGCTCTGGTGGCGATTGAGCCTTCCACCGGAGAAATTCTCGCGTTTGTATCGCAGCCCTCGTTTGACCCGAATCTGTTTGTAGACGGGATTGATGTCGAGAGCTGGCGGCGCCTGAATGAGTCCCCCGATCATCCGTTGATTAATCGGCCTGTCTATGGAACGTATCCCATTGGGTCGACCTACAAGCCTTTTGTGGCGCTTGCAGCGCTTGAACTAAAGAAGCGACGCGCAAACGAGCGAATCGATGATCCGGGTTTTTTTGAGTTTGCAGGCCAGAGATTTAGAAATGCAGGGTCAACTGCGTTTGGCTCAATTGATATGCATCATGCGCTGGTGGTGTCGTCTGATACCTATTTCTACTCTTTGGGCCCTGAGATTGGCGTGAATGCATTACACGATTTCATGAAGCCCTTTGGATTTGGCCAGCTGACTGGGGTGGATATTGAAGGAGAGCGCCGGGGCGTGCTGCCCTCAACGGAATGGAAACGCACCGCCTACAAAACGCGTGATCAACAAAGATGGTATGCCGGTGAAACGGTATCGGTGGCTGTTGGTCAGGGATACAACGCTTTCACTCTCATGCAGCTCGCACAAGCCACTGCCGTCATGGCGAATGACGGTGCCTATATGAAGCCGCACTTGTTGCGTTCGATACGCGACTCTCTTTCGGGCGAGCAAACTGCGGTGGAGCCCGAAACGATGCACTCTATTGCACTCAAGCGGGAAAATCTGGATGTCATCAGACGCGCACTGATAGACGTGACGCTGTCGGGTACAGCAAGTCAGGCGTTTGCAGGTGCTCCGTATCAAGCTGCAGGTAAGACTGGCACCGCTCAGGTCTACAGCCTGCGCGGGGCGAAGTATCAGAGCTCTGCGATTGATGAGCGCTTGCGTGATCATGCGTTGTTTATGGCGTATGCACCAGCAAAGCAACCCAAAATTGCAGTAGCTGTATTGGTTGAGAATGCGGGTTGGGGCGGGAGTGTTGCCGCTCCGATTGCGCGCAAAGTTTTTGACGCCTGGTTGTTGCGCGATCAGAAGCCGGTAACGGCTGCAGTACCCGTCGCACAGTCTCAGCGAGGTGCGCAATGAAAATACTCTTTAGGTTTTTTCTTCGAGCGATTACCGCAATTGATTGGCCCTTAATGGTCGTCCTGCTTTTGTTGGCAGGCTCCGGGCTGATTGTGATGCATTCAGCCGTGGGCGGAACTGATTGGCGTTTCGCTGATCAAGTTCGCAATTTTGCGGTGGCGCTTGCGGCAATGTGGCTGGTAGCGATGACGCCGCCGCACGTCATCATTCGCCTGGCCATTCCATTTTATGTTCTGGGGATAGTGCTTCTGCTGGGAGTCATGTTTTTTGGTGACACGAGTAAGGGTGCGACACGTTGGTTGAACTTGGGATTCACGCGCATACAGCCATCCGAGATGATGAAGATTGCGGCGCCTCTGATGCTGGTTTGGTATTTCCAGTCTCGCGAAGGCTCGGTCCGCGTTCTAGATTTTTTGGTAGCCGGTACGTTGCTGGCGGTACCCTTTCTTTTGATTGTCAAGCAACCTGATCTTGGAACCGCTTTGCTGGTGTTTGGCGCTGGGTTTTGCGTCATGTATTTCGCAGGGTTATCTTTCAAGTTACTCGTGCCGCTATTGGTTGTCGGTGTGATTGGCATCGGAAGTATCGTGGCCTATCAGAAAGAGCTTTGTCAGCCAGAGACCACCTGGATCGGCCTGCACGATTATCAGAAGCATCGCGTCTGTACATTACTTGATCCAACCACTGATCCGCTTGGTAAAGGTTTTCACATTATTCAGTCGACAATTGCTGTGGGATCCGGTGGTATTTACGGTAAAGGTTACATGGCCGGCACCCAGAGCCAACTCGACTTTATCCCGGAACGCACAACCGACTTTATCTTTGCCGTCTTCGCAGAGGAGTTCGGGTTGTACGGGGGGGTAACGTTGTTGGTCTTGTACTTGGTCCTGATTGGCCGAGGCTTATCCATAGCCGTTGGCGCACCAACGCATGCGAGTCGTTTGCTCGCTGGGGCACTGACGATGGTGCTTTTTATTTACGTATTTGTAAACATTGGGATGGTCACGGGAATCTTGCCCGTTGTGGGGGTGCCGCTCCCATTTCTGAGCTATGGTGGTACCGCTTTGCTGACGATCGGAATCGCTTGCGGCATTCTCATGAGTATTAGTAAATATCGTCCTCCGCAAGACGAGACGCAGCGTAGTTTTATTTAAGTACCTTGTCGGTAGTCAGCCCAAGCAGTAACTTGCGGATTGGTGCTGGTAAGCCTTTATCGTCTAGCGAAGCTATCTTTATCCACTGCAGTGCAGGCTTCATGCTGTGCTTGATCACAGCTGAGCGTTTAGGCTCAGCGACTTGAGTGATCACGGGTGTGATCGTCAAGCGGTAGTGGGTAAATATATGTAAAAAAGCAGGAAGTTTCTCAGTCTTTAGCGGCTGTAGGCCAATTGAGGCGCAGAACTCGGTACTTGATGCCTGCACATCAAACTCTGGCAGACTCCAAAGCCCACCCCAAATCCCAGACTGCGGTCTTTCCTCTAGAAGAACATGACCGGCCCGATGGGCAATCAGCACCCCAATCGTGCGCTCAGGGAGGACTTTGCGCGTGCGCGCAGTCGGAAGTTCATCTGTTCGCCCTTCTTTGTGGGCGACACAATCTGATCGGATTGGGCAGTCCTGACAGCGCGGTCCGCTGCGCGTGCAAAGGGTCGCGCCGAGGTCCATTAATCCCTGTGTGTACGTCGCCATCGCATTGAAATCGCTCTGACAGAGGCGCGTAGACGGCAATTCTTCGCGCGCCATGGACCATAATTGTTGCTCAACCGCACGAGTGCTTGGGTCGCCTGCGATGCCTGCATGTCGGGCGAACACCCGTTTGACATTGCCATCGAGAATCGCGGATCGCTCACCAAAGCAAAATGCGGCGATTGCTGCCGCTGTTGACGGACCAATCCCTGGCAAGGTGACCAATTCGTTGGCCGTCTCTGGGAAATTTCCACCCCATTCGGTCACCACGCGCTGCGCGCAGGCGTGCAGGTTGCGCGCGCGTGCGTAATACCCGAGCCCCGCCCATTGGGCCATCACCTCGGGTGCTGTGGCTTGAGCAAGTTTCTTAACAGTCGGAAATTTTTTTAAGAAGCGTGTGTAGTACTCAATAACAGCCGCAACTTGCGTTTGTTGCAGCATGATCTCCGACAGCCATACCCGATAGGGATCACGTGTCTGTTGCCAAGGCAATCCATGTCGACCGTGCAGGCGTTGCCAGGCGATCAGTCGTGGCGCAATCCGCATCGTTGGTATGTTCAAAAGCGCGTGTTGCGCTCGACGGACCAGCGTGCCGATAGGGCGCCCAGGCACGCAACCAACAATACGGCGAGTGTCAGCACAGGAATGGAAGGCAATGCAAGAGCAAACTCGGCATCGTAGCTGCGCGCGAGCGAGGCAAGTGCGTCATTGAGCGGGATAAGGGCTACACGAGCAATCCCGATACTGACCAATGCAGCGAGCGTGCAGGTCAGGGCGCCAAGATATAAAAACGGTCGTCGCACAAACCCCTCGGTGGCGCCGACAAGCCGGGCCACGCCGATCTCTTCGCGTTGTGAAAGTGCTTGCATGCGTACGGTGTTAAACACTGTGGCCAGTACAACTAGCATGACACTGAGAGCGAGCAGCAAGAGGCCAACTTTGCCAAAACGTAACAGAGCCTCTAGGCGTTGTACCCAAGCACTATCTAGTTGGACGAGATCCACGTGAGGCCAAGCCCGCCATATGCGGGCTAACTCTTCTGCCCGCGCGGCGAGATCCTCACCTGGGGTGAAGGTGACCACCACGGCATCGGGCAGCGGGTTGTTAGGAAGGACTTTGAGTGCTTGTTCCCAAGCTGGGTTTTCGCGTAGCTCTTTCAGTGCGCGGTCCTTTGGGATGACGCGCACGCCAGAGATTTGATCGTGGTGCTCCGAGCGGATACGTTTGGCGAGTTGATCTGCCAAATTATTCGCGGCATCAACTTTAAGGAAAATCGTAAGTTCAGGCGTGACAGATACCTGGCGCGCGACGGGCTCCACAGAGATCAAAAGCGATGCACCTAATAAAGGGAGTGCCAGTGCAAGCGCAATCACTAACAGATTAGTCAGAGACGAGATTGGTTGGGCAATCAGTCGACGTAGTGTGACCGCAAGAGCATACCGGTGTTGGCGCATTAAGCTTTTCATCCGGCATCCCCGCCTAGCGAAGGCTCATTTCTTTCCAGCGTCTGATTTACAAAGATATTTTTATTTTCGGGGACTGGCCTCTCGGCAGAATCTGCAAATCTGCCCGGATCAATTTTGAACGCTCGCGTGGCGTACTCGGCCATGAGGTCGTCATCATGTGAGGCGATGAGTGTCGTGACCCCAACGCGATTGAAATCTTTGAACACAGACATGATGCGCCGTGCTGTTTCGCGATCAAGGCTGGCCGTCGGCTCATCTGCGATAAGAATTGCTGGTCGGTTGACGATTGCCCGCGCTATAGCCAATCTTTGCTGCTCGCCACCGGAAAGTTCGATTGGCGGTGCGTTTTCTTTGGCCGATAAGCCAACTTTTTCCAGTGCCGCCCGGGCACGGGCCCGCGCGATGTCCGTTGCTAAGCCAGTCACCGCCAGCGGTAACAAGACGTTATCGATCACGCTGCGATCGTACAAAAGGTGTGTGTCCTGCAAAATAACGCCAACGGCACGCCGCAGATAGGGGCGTGCACGCGGCGATAGGTTTTCCAAGCGCTGGCCATTGACTTGGATGGAGCCCCGTGAAGGACCTTCGAGGCCCCCGATTAATTTGAGTAGTGTGGATTTGCCAGCACCAGAGGGCCCAGCGACGTACACAAATTCGCCAGCGGACACCTTGAAGCTAATGTCAGCCAGGATGTTGCGCCCTTGGCCGTAAGATTTGAAAACGTGTTGGAATTCAATCATGGTTGAACCGAATAGAAGCCCTCATCATAACGCCCGGTAATGCCTATATGACAATTATGGGGTGTCCGCACCAAATTGGGGGGTCACCGCACTATTTTGGGAGATTGACTGCAAGGGATTTCCCCCATACATTGCGGGCATGGGTAAGGCTACCATTGGTGCCTTGCACAAATTATTAACGCGACATTCCCTAGGTTTGTCGTCCCCTGTCGTGATCTGGAGATCGACTTATGAAATTTTTAAAACTTGCACTCGTTGGCGCCGCCCTTGTTGCTGCCAACACCGCCGTTCAAGCAGGCCCAACTTTTGACGCCGTCAAGAAAAAGGGTTTTGTCCAGTGCGGCACAAACACCGGTTTGGCTGGCTTCTCGGCTCCAGATAGCAAAGGCGTCTGGTCTGGCTTGGATATCGATCTGTGCCGCGCTTTCGCTGCCACCATGTTTGGTGATTCAACAAAATTCAAAATCACACCCTTAACAGCTCAACAGCGCTTTACTGCTTTGCAGTCCGGCGAGATCGATGTGCTGGTCCGTAACACGACACAAACGATGACACGTGATACATCGCTTGGTTTGCTTGGTGTTGCTGTCAACTTTTACGATAGCCAGGGCATCATGGTTCGCAAGGACAGCGGCATCAAGAGCGCCAAAGAACTCAATGGCGCAACTGTTTGCGTTCAGCCTGGCACGACAACCGAACTGAACCTCGCTGACTGGTTCCGTGCGCATAAGTTGACTTTCAAGCCAGTCGTCATCGAAAAGCTTGATGAAGTTGTTCGCGCTTTCGTTTCGGGTCGTTGCGACGCGTACACAACCGACAAGTCAGGTTTGGCATCTTCGCGCTCGTCACTCGACAAGCCTGAAAACTACGTCATCTTGCCTGAAGACTTTTCGAAAGAGCCTCTCGGTCCTCTGGTCCGTCAGGGCGATGAGCAATGGTTCAACGTTGTGCGTTGGAGCTTCTTTGCAATGGTTGAAGCTGAAGAGTATGGCATCACTCAGAAAAACGTCGACGAAATGCTCAAGAGCACCAATCCCAACGTTCAGCGCATTCTCGGTGTGACACCAGGAATGGGTAAGAACTTGGGCGTGGACGAAAAGTGGGCTTACAACATTATCAAAGCAGTCGGTAACTACGGCGAAAGCTTTGAGCGCAATATTGGTAAGAACACACCGCTTCGTTTGGAACGCGGTCTGAACCAGCAGTGGACGAAAGGCGGCATCATGTACGCCTGGCCAATTCGTTAATCACTGTTGACTCAAAGGGGCGATTGCACGGACGCGTGTTCGTGTGTCGCCCCAACTCATAATGAATCATAAAGATACTCCTCCAGCGCAACCGCCGCGTAGGCGCCTGTCCTGGAATGACCCGGGCGTTCGCTCAGTCATCTATCAAATCCTTGCCGTGGCACTTGTTGGTGGCATCGGTTGGTACCTCGTGCACAACACCATGCACAACTTGTCGGTTCGTAACATTACGACCGGTTTTGGTTTCTTAAATCGCGAGGCAGGTTTCGCGATAGGCGAAACGCCCATTAGCTATACGCCGGCGGATACCTATGCCCGGGCGATTAGTGTTGGCCTGTTGAACACGTTGCGTGTCGCATTGATCGGCATCGTTCTTGCCACGCTGCTCGGCACCATTATCGGAATCGCCCGTTTATCGAAGAACTGGTTGATCCGAAAAATTTCGAGTGTTTACGTTGAAGTCATGCGCAACATTCCTTTGTTGCTGCAGTTGTTTTTTTGGTACGCGATTATTTCCGAGACAATGCCAGGCCCGCGCAAAGCGTATCACCCGTTGCCAGGCGTGTTTGTCTCGAACCGCGGCATTCAGATGCCAACTGTCAACGGCGACGGATTGGCATGGTTGTTTGCGGGCCTCCTACTTGCGATCGTTGTGATTTTTGGCTTGAGCCGTTGGGCCCGCCAGCGACAAGCACGTACAGGTCAGATTTTCCCACTGCTGCGTTGGGCGCTTGGTTTACTGGTTGTTTGTCCGGCGGTGGTGTGGTGGGTCAGTGGCACAGCACTTTCTCTGGAAGTACCGGAGCTTAAAGGCTTTAACTTTGCGGGCGGTATGACTCTATCCCCAGAGTTTGCGGCATTACTGTTTGGTCTTGTGATCTACACCTCCGGTTTTATTGCTGAAGTCGTGCGCTCTGGCATTCAGTCTGTCGGACGCGGTCAGTGGGAAGCTGCGGGTGCGTTAGGCCTGAAGAACAGCTTGGTGCTGCGGTTAGTTGTATTGCCACAAGCTTTACGCGTCATCATTCCTCCGATGACAAGCCAATACCTCAACATCACCAAGAATAGTTCTTTGGCTGTGGCGATCGGGTATCCCGATATTGTTTCGGTCATCAATACCACTCTCAATCAGACCGGACAGGCAATTGAGGGGATCCTGATGATCATGGCCGCATATCTGACAGTCAGTTTGTCGATATCGGTATTTATGAACTGGTACAACAAGCGTATAGCGTTGGTGGAAAGATAAGATGACAAGCCAAGCTAATGTTTCTACCCCGAGCACCGAGTTGGCGCCGTCCTCACGTTTGTCGGTATGGAACTGGTTGCGCACGCAACTGTTCTCCTCCCCGTTCAACACATTGCTAACGATTCTGTCCGTCTGGTTGCTGTTCGCAACGGTGCCGGCGATGGTGGATTGGTTTTTGATCAGCTCGACTGCAACGGCCAAGACCTCTCAGGAGTGCCGTGAAGTGACGGGCGCTTGTTGGTCCATGATCGTTGAGAAACACCGCCTGATTCTTTTCGGTGTCTATCCATATGAAGAGCAGTGGCGCCCATTGTTAGCGACACTCATTCTTGTCGGCGTCATTATCCTGAGTGGTGTGCGCCGATTTTGGAATATTTCTTTGCTCTTTATGTGGATCGTGGCGCTCTCTAGTGTTGCGGTCTTGATGTGGGGCGGCGTATTTGGCCTGACCTATGTCGAGAACAGTCGTTGGGGTGGCTTACCGTTGACCTTGATCTTATCAACCTTCGGTATTGCGTTTGCGTTTCCTTTGGGCGTGTTATTGGCGTTGGGCCGTCGCTCCAAAATGCCGGCAATCAAAACACTATGCGTTGTCTACATTGAGTTGATTCGCGGAGTCCCGCTCATCAGCCTGCTGTTTATGTCTGCAGTGATGTTGCCCTTGTTTCTTCCAGAGGGCGTGACAATTGATAAGTTGTTGCGCGCACAGGTTGCCATCATCTTGTTTGCAGCCGCCTACATGGCTGAGACGGTTCGCGGCGGCTTGCAGGCGATTCCTAAAGGGCAATTCGAAGGCGCCGATTCGCTTGGGTTGACTTATTGGCAACAAATGCGTTTGATCGTGTTGCCCCAGGCGCTAAAGATTGTGATCCCTCCGCTTGTAGGGCTATTTATCGCACTATTCAAAGACACTTCGCTTGTCGTGATCATCGGTATTTTTGATCTAACCCAAGCGGCGAAAGCTGCGTTGGTGGATCAGGCTTGGCGTGGGTTTAGCGTTGAGGTTTATATTTTTATCTCGGCTATTTACTTCCTGTTTTGCTATTCGATGTCTAAATATAGTCAGGCTTTGGAAAAGAGGCTGGCGACGGAGCATCAACGCTAACGGTGTGTTTGTGACGACCGGGCGCTAATTATTTGTGGAGATCGTGTATGGCTGACGCCATCATTAGCATGAAAGAAGTCAATAAGTGGTATGGCAAGTTCCACGTGTTGCGCAACATCAATCTGGACGTCGCGCGCGGTGAGCGAATCGTGATTTGCGGGCCTTCTGGTTCGGGCAAGTCCACACTGATTCGTTGTATCAATCGTCTGGAAGAGCATCAGAAAGGCAACATCATTGTTGAAGGTACAGAGATCACCAATGACATCCGCGACGTCGAGGCGATTCGTCGCGACGTGGGTATGGTGTTCCAGCATTTCAATTTGTTCCCGCATTTGACCGTTCTCGAGAACCTGACTCTCGGACCGATCTGGGTGCTTAAGACGCCAAAGGCCGAGGCTGAGGCGCGGGCGATGAAGTACCTCGAGCGTGTTCGCATTGCTGAGCAGGCGAGCAAGTTTCCAGGACAACTGTCCGGGGGCCAGCAGCAACGTGTCGCGATTGCGCGTTCGTTGTGCATGGACCCTAAGGTCATGTTGTTTGACGAGCCCACCTCAGCACTTGATCCAGAGATGGTCAAAGAGGTGCTTGATGTGATGGTTGGTTTGGCCGAAGACACAGGGATGACGATGTTGGTCGTAACCCACGAAATGGGTTTTGCACGCAAAGTTGCTGACCGAGTGATTTTCATGGATCGCGGCGAGATCATTGAGCAGAACACGCCAGACGCGTTCTTTGATAACCCGCAGAATGAGCGTACAAAGCTGTTCCTGAGTCAAATCCTGCATTAATTTTTACATGGTTATCCTGACATGATTCAAGCTTTCCGCCTAGTACGTAGAGGCCTAGTGCTGTCCGGTCTCGGTTGTGCGGTGCTGTTAAGTGCGGGGGTGGCGACAACGGCGCAGGCCCAGGCGCAATGGCCGAGTAAGTCGATTCGTTTTGTCGTGCCGTACCCCCCTGGCGGCCCATTGGATACGATTGCTCGGGTCTTGGCCGAGAAGGTCAAAGTTTCGCTCGGGCAGCCCGTCGTCGTGGAGAACAAACCTGGTGCGGGCGGAAATATTGGTGTCGATCTGATCGCCAAGGCACAGCCTGATGGTTACACGCTGGTGATGGGCGCGGTTGCAACCCATGCGATCAACCCCTGGCTGTTTTCGAAGATTCCTTACGACGCAGTCAAGGATTTCGCCCCGGTAGCCTTGGTGGCGTCGGTGCCTAATGTTCTGGTTGTGAACAAGGAATTTGCAGATAAGAGCAACATACGTACGATGGCTGATTTGGTCGCGTATGCCAAAGCAAATCCTGGAAAGTTGAATTATGGCTCCGGCGGCTCGGGCAGTGCGGGTCATTTGGCGGGTGAATTGCTAGGTGCTCGCGCGCAAGTCAAGATTGTCCATATTCCTTATCAAGGCGCTGCACCAGCCAAGCTGGCTTTATTGTCGGGGCAGTCAGACTTTATGTTTGATAATCTCGCCTCAGCAGCGCCGCTGATTAAAGAAGGTAAAGTCGTGGCACTTGCTGTGACCACGACTGCGCGCTCGGCCATGTTGCCTGATGTGCCGACGGTCGAGCAGGCGGGAATCAAGCCGTTCGATATTGGTACTTGGTTTGGCGTGTTCGCGACAGCGGGTACGCCTGCGCCGGTGCTTGCGAAACTGCACACCGCCTACGCACAAGCGCTCGCCGACCCCGAGATCGCGAAGCGTCTGGCCGAGATGGGTTCCAATGCAAAAGCTCTCAGCGCTGCGCAGTTCGCAGAGATGGTTAAGCAAGAGCTCGATAAATATAAAGATCTCGTGAAGCTATCTGGCGCGCAAGTCAACTAAAGCGTTTTGTGATGTGAACGCCAATAAAGCATTGGTACTACGCTTTGTTGCGTAGGGATGCTCCCGCTGTAGGTGAGAGTCGCCAAAAAGAAATTGCGGCCAGCGAGCAGAGTGTCCCAATCACGAGAAAGCCGATCAGCACATCCTGGGGGCTGATCGTTTGTGCTCCTCGAAGAGACATGCAGATACTGACTGTTTCTGCAGCCACTCCAACACCTAAACTGATGCCGAGTTGCTGCCCCATCGCGGCGAAGCTACTTGCGCGGCTCATGTCGGTCTGGCTGATATCAGCGTAAGCGAGTGTGTTGACGGCAGTAAATTGCAACGATCTGAAGAAGCCGCCTAGCAACAGAATTGCCATCATCAATAGTCCCGGCGTCTCTTGTGTAAAGCTTGCGCAGATCATGAGGCTTAAGCCGGTAAAGATCGCGTTGATTGTCAGCACGCGTCGGTAGCCCCAGCGGTTAAGGATTCGGGGCGCAGCTATTTTCATCGCTAAGGAGCCCACCGCGCCAGCGAACGTAATGAGTCCGGCTGCGAGCGCGCTCATACCAAATCCAACCTGTAGCAAAAGCGCCAGAAGGTAGGGCGTCGCACCAATACTGAAGCGGCAAAGATTTCCTGCCAGTAAGGCCGTTCTGAAGGTCTGGATTTTTAGGAGCGATAGATTCAGAATGGGTTCCGCGTGTTTGCGGGCGTGCATTGTGTAAGCCCATCCCGCGAGTAGGCCTAATAACATCAGGAGGATGCTCAGACCTGGTGATGACCCTGCATGACCCAGCGTTTCGAAGCCGCTCACGAGGCACGCCATACAAAGGCCGCTCAGAATAAAACCCCAAAAGTCGAGAGGATGACGCAAGCCATCCGAGGGTAGTTCTTGAACATGCTTCAGTACCATCCAAATTCCTAAGCTTCCTATAGGAATGTTGATGAGAAAAATCCAGTGCCAGGAGGCGTACGTCACCAAAAAACCGCCGAGGGGTGGGC
>JACCED010417141.1_pt1 | contig 14873 bp, 9 predicted proteins | sample 7455021 | NCBI WGS metagenome assembly JACCED01 (sample SAMN15323456, study PRJNA562643) | freshwater metagenome | isolation source: river surface water | place: USA:Blue River Watershed | collected 2017-08-19 | reverse complement strand
TTGATGCTCTTTGCCTGCGCGACGTGGTTGCCGCAGATCCCCGGGGCTTTGGGTGACGCCGTCATTCACGGGCTCAAGCTCGTGGCGCTCGCGGTCGTGGCGCACGGCGTTCTGGGCATGACCCGGCGGCTGTGCCCCGATTTTCCCCGCGTGAGGATTGCGGGGGTCGCCACGGTCTTGGTCCTGGCGTCCGGGCACGCTTGGATGCAGCTGCCAATCGTCGCGCTCGGCGGAGTCGCGGGGCTCACGTTGCGCCGGGGCGTCGAGCCCGTCCCAAACGGCGGACTGCACCTGCGCTACGGCCCGGCAACCGGGTGCGCATTGTTGGCGGTCTTCGTGCTTTTGCTCGGTGGCCTGCCGCTGGCAGCGCACGGGCGCGAGGGGCTGCTTGCAGTCTCCGACGCGTTCTACCGGGCGGGCGCTCTGGTGTTTGGCGGCGGTCACGTGGTGTTGCCCCTCTTGGAAGAGGCCGTGGTCAAACCCGGCTGGATTTCCCAGGACGATTTTCTGTCCGGATATGGAGCAGCGCAGGCAGTCCCCGGCCCGATGTTCGCGCTCGCCGCTTACTGGGGTGCGCGGCTCTCCGGCGGCGAAGGCGGCGCTGTGGGTGCGTCCCTCGCGCTGGGCGCAATTTTTCTTCCGGGGTTGCTCCTCCTGGCCGGAGTGCTGCCCCTGTGGCGGGTTCTCGCCGGCGGGCCAAAAGCGGCGCGTGCCATCGCCGGCGTCAACGCCGCCGTGGTCGGTCTTCTAGGCGCTGCGCTTTACGATCCTGTCTGGATCAGCGCCAGCCAGCCACTTTTACAGAAAAATCTTTACGCCGCCGAGAGTGGATTTTGCTTCATCGGCCTGCCTAAAGAAAGTGCGGAGAAAGGCGAGCGAAACAGTGCGTAATTTTGGCACACAGGATATGCATGGGCTGGGTCACATCATCCTCACCCTCATCCACCCATGAAAAACCTGTGGCTTTTGACTTTGATTGCGCTGCTGTGGCTTTCGCCTGCGTTTGGTATGCAGGTTTTTGTGAAAACGCTCACGGGCAAGAACGTGACACTGGACGTGGAACCTTCCGACACGATTGAAAACGTGAAGGCAAAAATCCAGGACAAGGAGGGGATTACCCCCGACCTACAAAGGTTGATTTTTGCGGGGAAAAACCTCGAAGACGCGAGAACGCTTTCCGATTACAACATTCAAAAAGAATCCACGCTCCATTTGATTGTGGCTGCCGATGACTCCGTACAACCGACGGAAGCGAGCCGGAGTGCGGTCTACCGGAGTTCTGCTTCGACGGTTGCCTCGATGAGTCAGTTGCGCAACTTGGGAAACCTCATCCTGAATGGGATCCATGGCGATCCCCTCACGCGTCTCGCTCCTGCGCACCAATCAACGGCGTGGGTTGCAGGCGATCTTGGACGTGATGATCATGGAGACCGTGGCGGGTATCTTGGGGCGACGGAACTCGGCGTCGCCCACAACATGGGAGGGGTACAGTTTGGACTTTCGCTGGGGCGTGCCTTTGGCAGACAGGACTCTGGGTTGGGAGGCTTCACGAGGTTCGAGGGCGGCTACGTGCTCGGAGAATGCATCGGGGCCCTGCCCGAAACTGCATGGGTCGCCACGTTGAGCGGACTTTTTCAGATAGGGGAGATCGATTCGAACCGCGGTTACGCGGTGGGGGGGCAACGGATGTATTCCACCGCTTCACCCGAGGTGCGGACCTTGGGGAGTGTCCTCCGGATGGACTGGAAAGATGCCTTGCAGTGGAAGGGAATGCAGGTGACACCCTTCTCAAAGTTCACCCTTGTTAACACGAGGATTGATGCGTTCACCGAAGTCGGAGGCCAGTTCCCTGGCGAGTTTTCCGAGAGGATTGAAACGATTTGCGAACAGAGCTTGGGCATCACCGTCAACTACGGCATCAGCAAAAACGTGAAGGTGCGTGCCATGCTGGAAGGGGTCCATCGGTTTCAGGGCAGAGGACAGAACAGCGAGGGGAGGTTCACGGGTTTGCCGTTGTTGAATATTCAGGGGAGGGAGTTTCGTCAGGATTGGCTGAGAACATCCTTGGGCGTCAGTGCGCCGTTGGGAGCGGGCACTGTTTCAATCTCGGCTAACGTGACTACCCGCGGAGAGCAGGCGAGCGCGTGGTTGGCCTCGTCGTATCAAATCAATTTCTAGGGTGTTTCCTGAGCCCAACTCTCTGCTTTTAACCTGTCCCCTGTTGCCCTGTTGCTTCGACAGTTTTGACCCGGGGAGGAGCGGGGTTGGAGCGGGAAGAAAAGGTCGTTGACTCAAAATGGAGGACACCGGCGACGGGTTGGCCGTCTGGAACACCCGCAAGCGTCGAACGAGCCTGCTTCCGAGGGGGAACGATTTGCCACTCAGCGAGGGTAACCCTTCGGAGACGCGCTGGATTGATTTGAGATTACCGGGGACGTCGTCACGCTTTGTGCCGCGTCTGTCCTCACTTTGATGCCTCTGGTGTTGTACTCTCTTGAGATTAAGTGGAGCGGGTAGCGGGAATCGAACCCGCATAGCCAGCTTGGAAGGCTGGAGCTTTACCACTAAGCTATACCCGCGTCGTGGACAGTTCGCTCACGTTAATCGAGAAGGGGGGTGGGAGGCAAGCGGTCTCTGATGCGGGTTTTCTCGGGGGATGGCACACTCCGCGCACGTTCGGAACCCCATGAAAATCAACCACCGAACTTTTCGGAAAACATCTGGCGGTGTTCAAACCCTTTTCAAACGGATGGTTCAGCGTCCCTGCCTTGCCCTTTTTCTTCTCTGGATCTCTGCCTGGGTTGGTCCACTCCGTGCGAACGTCGAGGGATCCCGCGGGCGGACCAATGTGGTGATCATTCTCGCGGATGATCTCGGGTTCGGGGATTTGGGGTGTTACGGGCATCCGACGTTCAAGACGCCCAACCTCGATCGGATGGCGGCTGAGGGAGCGCGATTGACGCAGTTCAACTGTCCACTGCCGTTTTGCGCGCCAACGCGAGCGTCTCTGCTGACCGGTCGCTATCCGTTCCGGTGCGGGATGACCCAGAATCCCACGCCGGACGGGGGAGCGGTCGCGGATGCGCTTCATCTTCCTCTGCAGGAACGGACCTTGGGTGATGTGTTCAAGGGGGCAGGGTACGCGACGGGGATGATCGGGAAGTGGCACCTTGGGCACGCTCAGCCTGAGTGGCTTCCATTGCATCGCGGGTTCGATGAATATTTCGGGATCCCCTACTCGAACGACATGCGTCCGGTTCAGTTGTTGGAGGGGGAGTCACGGGCGGAGTATCCAGTCGTGCAGGCCACCCTGACCTCGCGCTACACCGAACGGGCGTTGGACTTCATCGAGCGAAACCGATCGAAACCCTTCTTTCTGTATTTTGCACAAGTCATGCCTCATAAGCCGCTTGCGGTCTCCGAACGCTTTCATCGCAAGAGCGGTGCGGGGCTTTATGGCGATGTATTGATGGAACTCGATTGGAGCGTCGGGGAGGTGCTTCGAAAACTGAAGGAGGTCGGGTTGGACGAGCGGACGTTGGTGATGTTCACGAGCGACAACGGTCCGTGGTTCGGGGGCAACACTGGAGGGCTGCGGGGGATGAAAGGCAGCAGTTTTGAGGGGGGATTGCGTGTCCCTTGCATCGCGCGGTGGCCGGGGAAAATCCCGGCGGGCCACTCCTCCTCGGAGCCCTCGGTGATGATGGATCTGTTCGCCACGGCGCTTGCCGCAGCGGATGTGCCTTCCCCTGCGGGAGTCCATATCGACGGACGGAACATCCTGCCTTTGTTCACTAGCGATGCCCGGAGTCCGCACCCATTTGTTTTCGCTCACCAAACATCGACGCTTGCGACGGTGCGCGACGCGCGGTGGAAGTTGCATGTGGTCAAACCGAACACCCCGTTCTTCTCGCTCGATAAACCGGGCAAACCGTGGGTGGATTCGCGCGGACCGGACGGGGTAACGATCCTGGCACCGCACGACCAAGCGCGGCCCTCGGAGTATCCTGGCGTCCGGAGTGGGGTTGCACCCGCGGCGATGCAGTTGTTCGATCTGAAGGAGGATCCGTCGGAGCAGCGGGACGTCTCGGCGCTTCACCCGGAACAGGTTGCGCGGCTCAAAGCGGCGTTCGATGCGATGGAGGCTGAGGCCCGTCGGTAGCGCGATCCGACGGCGATTCGCGCGAACTCGAGGTCCTTGAAATCAGGTGGGGCTTACCAGTGTGAGGTCGCCTCACGTGATGCGGGTTTAGATTGCGGTGAAGGGGGAAGTCCCAGCGCCGAATTTTTCGAGAGGGATATCCATCTGGTGAAGAATCCGCAGGAAAAGGTTCGAAAGCAGGGTGTTGTTCTGGCGGTCGAGGGCGATGTGTCCGGAGTGTTTGTAACCGCCACCTGCGAGGATCACGGGCAGGTTGGTGTTGTCGTGATTTGAAGCATTTCCCAAGTTGCTCGCGTACAGGATGCTGGAATGATCTAGTAGCGTGCCGTTATCCTCGGAGCAGGTCTTCAGTTTCGCGAGAAACTCGCCGAAGACGCGGATCTCCGCCTCTTCGATGAGAGTCAGTTGCTCAAGTTTCGCTGGGTCCTGTCCATGATGCGACGCGTCGTGGTGGCCAATCGTCACGCCGGGGATCTCGGGTTTTTCCTGGGAGTTCAGCCAGAGCGAGATGACGCGTGTGCTGTCGGTCCGAAAAGCGAGGTGGACAAGGTCGAACCATTGGCGGGTTCGCTCCATCAGTTGAGCGCTACTGAGTTCCTGCGGGGGTTTTGCGTCGACGGATGGTTTGGGTGTGCGTTGCCACATCTCATCCTGATGAAGCCGTTGCTCGGCTTCGCGGATGGAGGACACGTAGAGATCGACTCGGTGTCGGTCGTCCTGTCCGAGTTTCGCGTTCAAGCGACCGAGTTGGTCGCGCATTCCGTCGAGGATGCTGCGACCGTCCTTGATACGGCGCATCTCGCGCGCGGTCTCCTCTGGGGTTCCTTCGAGGAAGAGTTGTTTGAACACGGTGGAGATCCGGTATTCGGCGGGCAGTCGGATCCCCCGTCGGTTCCACGAGGCGCTGCCACCGCCGAGGATGAGGGAGTTGAATCGCGTGAGGCCTTCGATCCGCGAAGCAGCCTCTTGGTCGAGGGAGATTCCGTTCTTGATTTCGTTGGGGCGGATGAAGTCGGGATGGACGCCGGTGAAGAGGGCGACCTCGGCGTAGTGACCAGCCCCGTAACGGTGCGACATCCCAGAGAAGATGCTGAAATCGTTGCGGTGCTCCTCAAGGACTTTCAGATAACGGCTGGGGGTGTAGTCGCGACCGGTGCTCTCTGGGAAGAGGTTGGGTGCGTGCATGCCGAGTGGCCGCCCGACCAACAAGAGGCGTTTTGGTGCAGCGCTCTTCGCTTGGGATGCGAGTGCGCGCGGTCGCATCGCATCGAGGAACGGGAGGGCGATCGCGATGCCTGAGGTGCGGAGAAAAGTTCGGCGGGAGATGGGGGTGCGAGGCATGGCTTTGGAATGGGTCATTTGTTGCGGAATGGGCGGCTTTGCACGATCTCGTGGATGAGCGAACGGAACCCACGGCCCTCCTGTGCGGAGCGGGTGACCATCTGTTCGATGATCTCGCGGACGGCAAACTGGGCTTCCGCGCCTGTGGCGTACGTGAGCAACTTTTGGAGGATGTTACGGGTGATCTGGTTGGGATCAGAAAGCAGGATCCGCTTGTATTCATCGATGTCCGTGAACGATTTTCCGTCGTGGGTGACTCCGCCAATCTCCACGTCCGGTCCGCGGTAGACGGGGCGGCCGGAGTAACCAGGGAGGTTGATTGGTCCGGCTTTGGTCTTGATGGAGGCACGATAGAACTCCCTGAATCCGCCGATGGGGTCGAACGATTCGAGGGCGAACCCCGGCGGATCGATGTGCTGGTGGCAGGTGTTACACGTGGCGAGGGATCGATGTTTGTCGAGTTGTTGGCGGATCGTGGTCGCCCCTCGGATGTCTGGTTCGATTGCAGGAACATCGGGGGGAGGTGGCGGCGGGACCTTGCCGATCAGGTGTTCAAGGACCCATTTGCCGCGGATCACCGGCGATGTGGTGCTCCCGTCTGCGGTCACTTTGAGCACGCTGCCTTGAGTCATGACACCGCCCCGGTGCGATCCAGAAGGGAGCCTGATCTTCCGGAACTCGGTTTGCGGAAGCGAGCACGGGAACTGTCCGTCCCTGCGCGTTGGCGTTGCTTTCTCGAAGGACTCAGCGAGTCCGTAATGCGTGGCAAGGCGACGATCGGTGAACGTCCAATCGGAGTGAACGAACTCAGTGACGCTGAGATTTTCGTGGAGGATGTGTGAGACGAATCTGCGGGTCTCTTCGGGCATGGCCCAGAGGAGGGTGCCGTCGAAATCGCCGTAGAGATTTGGGTCGGGGATGGTCGCGTCGATTTTCCGGAGTTCGAGCCATTGGCCGGTGAAGTTCTCGACGAAGTTCTCGATGAGGGGTGACGCGAGAAGTCGCGAGGTTTGTGCTCGGAGCGTTGCTGGTTGGGTTAGATCGGCGCTAAGCAGTTCTTGGTCGGGGGGGCGCGAGGTGAGGAAGTAGGCGAGTCGGTTGGCGAGTTGGAACCGATCGAGCGGACCGGGGGTTTCGGGGAAGAAGAGGAAAGCGGGAGCGGTGAGGATGCTTTTGTACCCGAGGAGCATGGCGTTCAGGAAACTGTCGCCAGCGTCGAGTCGCGCGTGGACTTTCCCGACGATCGGTTCGATTTCGGTTTCGTGCACTGGCCGACGGAAGGCCTGTGAAATGAAGGCTCGGAGGAGGCGCTCAGCATCCTCTTTCGGGGACGTGCTGATGGGTTCGAGCGGATCATTCAGCCATTGGTAGATGTTGGTCCGGTTGCTCCAATCGACGGTTTTACGGCCTTCGGCACGCGCTTTTGCGACGGAGCGCGGGACCAGTTCGGCGTTACCGAAGAGCGTGCGGTACGCGGGGGAGGGGAATGGATTGATTGGTCCTTCAATCTCGAGCCATTCGATGAGGAAGCCGGGGCCGAGATGCTCCTCGATGGGCTTTTTGGTCGCTCGGATGTCCCAGTTCAGTTGAAGCTGCACGACGAAGGCTTCGCCCGCCTCAAGGTCAATCTCGGTCTCCACGAGGGCAGGTTGGCCGGGGGGAAGGTCGAACATGTCTTTCACGACTGGCGGTTCGCGTCCGCGGTCGATGGTGCAGAACGATACTGGAACAGGGACATTGTCTTGTCCGACGGCGCACGCGGACATCCGAATGCGGTACCGTCCTGCGCCCACGACATTGGGAGTGCAGACGAGTCCGTAACGCGGGAGTTTGCTGAAAACGAGGAGCGAATCGTCCTTGAGGTAGCAGCTTCGCGTGAGGGTTTGTTGGAAGTTGTTCCCTTTCTTGGTGATCTCGCGTCCGGTTCGCCGTTCTTTGAGGGGAAGGTGAGGATGTTTTGGGATGGCGGACGTGACTGCGCGCTCAGCGGCTTCTTGGTATTGGAGGAGGTGGGTTGATGAGAGATCGAGGACGGCGGCGACGTTGTCGAATCCGGCGGCGGAGTTCTCCTCTGGCAGGAGGTCTTTGACCTTGATTTGGGGGCCGATGAGTTGGCGTAAGGACGCCTCGTATTGCGTGGTGTTGAGGCGACGGAGGGCGGTTCGACCGTGGATCTGTTGCTGGGAGAGGGACGACTCGTGGAGAGATTTGCTGAGGTCGTGGAGGAGCGACGCGCGAAGTGCGTTGGGCGGTTGGTCCGCTTTGGCGGGCGGCATTTCGCCGTCTTGGATGCGCTCATGGGCCTTGATCAAGGTTGAGAGTGGGATTTCACCGTCGAGGCGGAGTTTACCTTTTTGAAGCTCGGGTCCGTGGCATTCGACGCAATAGGTGTCGAGGAACGGGCGCAGGGTTTCCGGTGCAGCATTGACGAGGGGGATAAGGACTGCCCAGAGGAGGAGGGGCAGGAGGATGGACCTTGGATGGAGCATGGATGAGGGGCGAGGGATCAGGGATGGGAGATGGGGATCAAGCGCAAGCGAGGCGGATGGACCTGCCGGAGGCTGCGGATTTGACGGCAGCGTCGACGATTTCCTGTCCGATGCGGGAGATTGGGAGGCTGACGGGGCCCTCGAGGGGGCGGTCTTTTTCGAGGGAGTGGATGAGGTATTCGATGGGGTTTCGGTGGGGGGATCGCGTTGCGGGAGCGGTCACGGGGTGTGGGCGCGGCTTTCGTCGGGTTTGGAGGGTGACGAAGTCGTCGTAATCGTAGCTGGAGACAGTGCCTTCGGTGCCGGCGATCATGAATCCGCAGCGCGGTTGCGGCTGAATTTCCCAGGGGTCGGTGAAGGTTCCCCACCGGGTCTCGAATTTCGAGAGACCGTGGGGGTAGCGAGCCACGACGATGGAGTGTTCATCGACTTCCAGACCGGGCGGTCGGTCGACGGTGGCGGTGATGTCGATGGGGCGTCGGCCTCCTTGGAACCATGTGCCGAGGGTGGATCCGTATCCGAGGTAATCGAGGAGGGAGCCGCCGCCTTGGTCCTTTTTGTAGAACCATGAACTCGGTTTTTCGGCATCGACCTGTTGTCGGGTGAATCGCTGTTTGTCCGCTCCATGCCAGAGCGGGCCACGGTTACCGCCGAAGTGCCACACGTTCAGCACCTCGCCGATGACGCCTTGCTGGATGAGTTGGTGGGCTTTTCGGTGAGAACGCACCCATTGGAGAGGCCAGTTGATCATGAGGGTCCGGTCCGGTGGCATGGCGCGGACCATGGAGTCGGCCTCCTTGAGGGAACCGGCGAAGGGTTTTTCGACGATGATGTGGGTGCGGAAGGGGGCGACCTTTTTGACCCACTCGCCGTGTTGGGAGGCGGCGGGGCAGAGGATGACGATGTCTGGGGCGGTCTCTGCGAGACACTGCGCGTGGTCGGTGAAGACGCGTTGTTTGGGGATTCGGAGTTTGCGGATGGAGTCTTGCATTCGCGCGGGGGACAGGTCGCAGACGCCGACGAGTTCGACCTGTGGGTGTGCGGTTGCCACGCGGAGAAGGTCTCCCATGTGGAAGTGGTCGAAGTTGATTCCGGCGATGCGCCATTTGCGGGAGGCCATAGGGGTGATGGGTGAGTGAGCAGGGGTCAGGCCTGAGTGTGTGGGGGGCTCCTGCGAGTGGTTCGGCACGGCATTTGCCTCGGTCGGGGTGAGGATCTTCTCGATGACGATTTACGGGACAGCGTTACTAGCGTTTTGCCACTTATTTGGAGTGGTGGTCGGGGACCTGTTGGGGGCGTTCCTTGGTTGCCGATCGAATGTGGGGGGTGTGGGGATTGCGATGCTCACTTTGATCCTGTTGAGGATTCGGTTCCGGCGGTGGGGATGGTTGACCGAGGCGCATGAGGTCGGGGTGCATTATTGGGGGGCGCTGTACATCCCGGTGGTTGTTGCGATGGCGATGCAACAGAACGTGGTCAGTGCCTTGGACAGCGGATTGGTGGCGGTCTTGGCTGCAGGTTTGAGTGTGGTCTCGTGCATGGCGTGTGTCGCACTTATCAACCGGATGGAAATGCGTACTGGGGTGGCGGTCGAGGGGGGCGAGGAGGAAAAGTGATGGAGCATGTGCTGGAAAAAGCGTTGGGCGAGAATGGGTTGGTGTGGGCGTTTTTGTTGGTTGGCATCACGATGCTCGTTTCGGGATACCTCTCGAAGCGCTTGACCTATGGCCGTGTGCAGGGATCGGCGATCGCGATTCTGATTGGGTTGGTCCTTGCCTGGGTGGGGGGCAAGCTGTCGGGCGGCAAGCGGGGGTTGGCGGATCTCGCGATGTTCAGTGGAATCGGTTTGATGGGCGGCAGCATGCTGCGGGACTTCGCAATCGTCGCGACAGCTTTTGAGGTTCAGGCGACGGAGGCGCGTCGAGCGGGATGGGTCGGGGCGGTCGCGTTGTTGTTGGGGACGGTCATTCCCTTTGGAGTCGGGGTGACGGTTGCGAGGTTTTTTGGGTACACGGATCCGGTGAGTCTGACGACGATCGGTGCGGGTGCGGTGACCTATATCGTGGGACCGGTGACTGGCGGCGCGATTGGCGCGTCGTCGGAGGTGATGGCGGTGAGCATAGCGACGGGGGTGTTCAAGGCGATTCTTGTGATGGTTGGGACTCCGTTGGCGGCACGTTGGATGCGGTTGAGCACGCCGAGGTCCGCGATGGTTTTTGGCGGACTGGCAGGAACGGTGAGCGGTGTGAGCGCGGGGTTGGCTGCGACGGATCGCGCGTTGGTGCCTTATGGAGCGTTGGTCGCGACCTTTCACACTGGTCTGGGATGTTTGATGGGACCGTCAGTCCTTTTTTTCGCGGTTCGCATGATTTTTGGCACCGGAGCGTGAGGATGTTTGGTTTTAGGTATTTTCTATTCAATGCTTTATGAATGAGATTTCGTTGGTTGAGCGTGCGGCAAAGTTTGGTGACCGGGTTGCGTTCTTCGGGAGCCATGGAGAGACCACCTATCGGGATCTTCTTGGGATGTCCGCGGCGCTTGGTGAGCGTCTACTGGAGGGAGGGAGGGATTTGGGCGGTGCAGCGATTGGGTTGCTGGTTTCCCCGGGACCGAACTATGTGGCGGGGCAGTGGGGGATTTGGCGTGCTGGGGGAGTGAAGGTCCCGATGTGTCTGTCGGCGACGGAGGCCGAGTGGGAGTACGCGATCCGTGACTCGGGAATGCGGGCGTTGGTGGTGGACGGACCGATGCGGACCCGAGTGACAGACCTTTGTTTGCGGGCGGGAATCCGAGTGTTGGAGATTGAGCCTTCTGCGCGTTCGAATGGGGCCGACCTTCCGTCGGTCGAGGGCGGTCGGGACGCGATGATCCTCTACACGAGCGGGACGACGAGTCGTCCGAAGGGGGTGGTGACGACGCACTCGAACATCCGTGCACAGATCGAGAGTTTGGTGGAAGCGTGGGAGTGGAATGAGGCGGATGTGATCCCGCTGTTCCTTCCACTCCATCACATTCACGGCATCATCAATGTGACTGGGTGCGCGTTGTGGAGTGGGGCACGGATCGAGTCGTTTCCGCGGTTCGATTTGGGAGAGATTTTCGATCGGGTTGCGTCACGTGCGTACACCTTGTTCATGGCGGTTCCGACGATTTACGTGAAGATGATCCAAGGGATGGAGGCGATGTCAGGGGATGGATTGCGGGGTGTGCGGGAGGGATTTGCTGGGATGCGGTTGATGGTTTCGGGGAGTGCGGCATTGCCTGCGACTGTGCACGAGCGGTGGTTTGCGTTGACGGGACAAAGTTTGTTGGAGCGGTACGGGATGACGGAGATCGGGATGGCGTTATCGAACCCGTTGCGCGGGGAGCGGCGACCGGGGTCGGTTGGGATGCCGCTTCCTCGGGTGGGGGTCCGCTTGATGGGCGAGGGTGGTTTGGAAGTGTCGAATGTGGAGGGGGTTCCAGGGGAGATTCAGGTCAGAGGACCAGGGGTTTTTCGCGGTTATCTCGGGCGGGAGGATGCGACGCGTGAATCGTTTGATGGAGAATGGTTTAGGACGGGTGATATGGCGGTTTTGGAGGGGGGCTATTATCGAATCATGGGGCGTTTGTCGGTCGATATCATCAAGAGTGGTGGATACAAACTGAGCGCCTTGGAGATTGAGTCAGTGCTTTTGGAGCATGCGGGGATTGCGGAATGTGCGGTGATTGGGCTGCCAGATGATACGTGGGGCGAGGCTGTGACTGCGGTCGTGGTGCTGAGAGGGGGCAACTCGCTTGAGTTGGGGGAACTGAGGACGTGGTGCAAGGAGCGCATGTCGGTTTACAAGATCCCGCAGCGTTTGCGGGTTGTGGACGCGTTGCCTCGGAACGCGATGGGCAAGGTCACCAAACCGGCGGTACGGGCTTTGTTTGATTGACCTGCTTCTTGGGCAGATTTGTCACTGGGTGGCGCCCCGTTTCACTCCGCGTGGGAAGCGATCAGCGGGGGGGTCGGTGACGTTGGATGTTCAGTCAGCACGGAGGTGGCCGGGCGGCGATTCACCGGTGCTGCAACTCGTTCCGTTTCAGTGTCTCACGGTTTCGTCGGCTGCGATGCGGGGACGCCGAACTCCTCTGGGGAAAGGGATGTGTCACGGTTTTTGTCCATCGATTTGAAACGTGTCTCAGCCGCTTTCTTGTCCGAGCCAGACATGGTCTTGATGAATTCCTCGAGCGAAAGGGAGCCGTTCCCGTCGAGATCGCGCTTTTTGAACCGGAGGCCCCGCTCGACGTCGGGTTGAGCGGGATTGGCTGAGGGTTGGCTTGTTGTCGGGGTGGGAGTGTTGGGGAGGGGGGTCGGGATCGACGCGAGGATGTGTTCGAACTTCTTGCGTGCGGCGATGGATTCTGCGGACGGAGCGTCGGTCACGTCGCGGTATCCGGATCCGTCACGACTCTTCCCACAATCGAAAAACCGCTCTTTTCCTCCTCCTTTGGGAAGTTCGAGAAGCCAGCGTTCGTCGCGGAGGAGGCGGCCATCGTCGAGGTGGCTATAAATCCAGTCGCGGTGGCGCTCCGCTTCGCCCCGAAGCACGGGGAGCAGATTGTGACCGTCCAGTTTGAGGGTTTCGGGTGGGGTTGCCCCAGAGATGGCAGCGAGGGTGGGGAAGATGTCGGTGAGGTCGGAGACGGCGCTGGATGTCTGGCCTGGTCTGACTCTAGGACCGCGGATGATGCAAGGGGTGCGGGCACCGCGTTCGGTGACGGTGCCTTTGCCTGCGCCGCCGGTGCCATTATCACCGATGAAGATGAGGTAGGTGTTCTGCTCGAGACCTTCCTCAGTGAGCGACCGCATAAGTTTTCCCATGAGATGATCTAGGTACTCGAGGTTGGTGCGGAAGTTGGCTGCGCGCCGTTTCTCGGGATGGTTCGGGTCAGGGGTCTCGAGGTGAGGCGAGTGGGTTAGGACGGACGTGTAATAGACGAAGAAAGGCGTGTCCTTGTTCTTTCGAGCGAAGTTAATGACGTAATCGTTGAAGAGGTCGGGTCCATAGTCATCGGGTTTGGTGAGGAGATATTTGCCGTTTTCGACGATGCTGGGGTGCCAGTAGCGGGCGGCTTGTCCGGCTTTCTCGTGGGCGGGGTGTTTGATGTCGGGTGGCAGGTTGTGGTCGTAGGCCCACATACGGTATTCGTCGAACCCTGCATCATGGACGAGGGTGGGGAGCGTTCCGGGGAGTTGCCATTTTCCGCAGAGAGCGGTCCGGTAACCGGCGGACTTGAGGAGGTCAGCGTGAGTGAAATGGTTCCCGATGGCATGGAGCGGGGAGTCTTTTTTGGCGATGAAGGCTGGATTGGACATCCCGAGGTACCCGTTACGGAAACCGTATTGCCCGGTCATGAGGGCCATGCGGGTGGGGGTGCAGAGGGGGTTGGCGTAGAAGGTCTCGAATCTGGTGCCTTGTGAGGCGAGTCGGTCGAGATTGGGGGTGGCGTTTTCTTTGTTCCCGTAGCAGCCGAGTTCTTGGGCACCGAGGTCATCGGCGAGAACCAGGATGATGTTGGGTGGCGGCGTTTGGGCAGCGGAGGCGACTGTGAGGAGTGCGAGGAAGATGGCCAGAGCGCGAACGTGCATCCTTTGAGAAACACGGGATTTGGCTTCTGGTTTCAAGCGGACGGTGGCAGGGAGTGGTTGGATTGCGATGTGGTGGCGTGGGATGGGTGACACGGGGGTTGACTGGAAAGGGCACGGGGGTAGCTTCGCCCGTTGGTAGTCCTGCCACATGTTTCAAAAAATTCTGGTCACTGATGATAATCCGGCGCCGGCGCGATTGCTGGAGTCTCTGTTGGCCCAGCGGTTCCCTGGGAATCGCTGTGATGTTGTGGGGGCGCGTCGCGGGGCGGATTTGTTTGACCGGTTGGAGTTGGTGCAGCCGGATGCGGTGTTTGTGAATGATGCGTTGCCGGACGGCGGTTACATGGACGTGGTGAACCGGTTACAGGCTGATCCGGTGACCCGACAGATTCCGGTGGCGGTCATGCGGGCCATTTCTGATGGGAATCAGGTCGAAGATATGCCACCGAACGTGCGGTGGGTGTTGGAGCGTCCGCTTCATCGTGATGTTTTGGAGGATATTTTGCGGTCGGTGTTAGCGGGGCCTGTGTTGGAGCCTGACTACCGTGACGCCTACTTCCATGACCCTGCGCGAGTGATTTTCAGCGGGCACACGGGCTTTTTTACCGCTCAATCTGCATTGCAAATGGCGGCGGGCGACCGGTTGAGCGGGGTGCTGCGGTTTTATGTGAGCCGGGCTTCGGTGGATCTCTATTTTTCGCGGGGCAAGTTTTTGTTGGCGACCACGCGAAATCCGACGGTGTATTGCAAGGGATCTGGGGCGGAGGTGTCGCAGTGCGAGTTAGGGCAGATTGTTGAAGCGCAGTTGGCTCAGCGGCGGAGCGGTTGTCCGGTGTTTTTGTATTTGGCAGCGCGCGGAGGGATGGATGGGGAGGAAGCGGTGTTACTGACGAGGGAGCATGGGCAGCGTCTGTTTGCGCAGTTATGGACTGCGGGGCGGATTGGGTTTGAGTTCATCCGTTTGGATGCGCTGCCGGAGTTTGCGGTTCGGTTTCCTCCTTCGGAAGAGGACACGGATTCGTGGATTTTCTCGTCCTTGCGTTACGTTGGTCTGGATCAAGTTGTTCCGGGGATGTGTCCGGAGGTGACTTCAGCGCCGTTGATTACGCGGAAGGGATTGGAGATGTTGCAGCGACTGGCGTTGAGTGATGTGGAATCGCGGTTTGCCGCTTCGGTGAACGGCACGGAATCGGTTCAATCGGTTTCGAAGCGTGTTGGGATTGGGGTGGAAGAGGGGATGTCGATTTTGTTCCGGTTTGCGGCG
>JACCED010269200.1_pt1 | contig 14882 bp, 12 predicted proteins | sample 7455021 | NCBI WGS metagenome assembly JACCED01 (sample SAMN15323456, study PRJNA562643) | freshwater metagenome | isolation source: river surface water | place: USA:Blue River Watershed | collected 2017-08-19 | reverse complement strand
CATTGATCTCGATGAACACAGGTCCTGCGATTCCTTATGCAATTGATAAGTTACAAGATAGAGGGGTGTTCTTCATCGATCCAGGTGAAGAAGTATACACAGGAATGGTAGTAGGTGAGCACAATCGCCAAAACGACATCGAAGTTTACCTTCAAGCTTCAAAGCAATTAACGAACATGCGTGCTTCAGGTACGGATTCGAATACTAAAATTGCTCCTAAATTAAACTTCTCATTAGAAGAGTGTATGGAATTTATCCAAAAGGATGAGTACTTAGAAATCACTCCTAAGTCATTACGTATGCGTAAAATTTGGTTAGATCCGAACGAGCGTAAACGTAACGAAAAGAAGCCAAGCTAATTTTAAAAGGCTGCCCTCAACGGGGCAGCCTTTTTTTATAATTGGATAGCAGGTTGTTCGTCCAAAAAATAATATTTCTCAGGCAAGTAAGGCTTCAGCTCACCTAACCAATACGCTGATGGTTTCTGTAGAAAATACCAGGTAGCTTGGTTCCAACTTTTCAACCATACAGGTTTACGAAATTTCAATTCCTTACCTAAAATTAAATGATACTGCCCTCTAGCTTCTGTGGGTTCCCGCACATAAGCGTAAGCTTGACCTCGGTAGTTCCATTGCAAATTACCTGTTAACGGCCACCTTCGAGTTAAGGTATCTTTCACCCCCACATTTGCCCACATCGGACTAAGGTGTGATTGAATCCACGCGGGGCCGATGTCCTTAGGCAACGAGGCAACCGCATTTTTACCTGAATGCGCTACCCAAACAGCCTCCCCTTTGAACGTGTTTAAATAAGCATTGGATTCATTTTCCGTAGTTTGCCAAAACAATAGCGCAAAAATCGCAACACTTTTATAGCGCCGTGGTGCCCAAACGACCACAGCAATGGAAAGAAAATACACCAACATCTCAAGTGCCGAAATCCGCAAAAAGGGCATAACCGAGGTAACTCGCTCCACCCAGCTGAACATCAACCCATGCAATAATTTAAAACTCATGTTCAAAAGATAGCCCAACGGCTGAAAGACCAAATCGGGCAAAAAAGAGCCTATCGCTAATAATACAAAACCTAGAAAAAGCGCAATGGAGGAGAATAAGATTAAAAATGGATTCAATAGAAAAAACGAAAGCGGATGAGGCAATTGATGAAAATAATAGACAATCAACGGCCAAGTGAATACTTGAGCGGCTAATGCCACACAGGTCAATTCCCATAATTGAGTCAGCGGCCAACGAAGCCAACCGCTAAAGTGTAAAACAGACGCCCAGCGTTGTTGAAAAACAACCAAACCATAGACCGCTAAATAGGATAGCTGAAACCCGGGATCAAACAAAGAGGCCGGATGTAAAAACAAGAGCACAAAAGCGCTAAATGCCAAAGTGTTTAAGCTCTCTTGCCTTCTCAGAAAGGTTTTGGCAAATAATATCACCGAAAACATCCATGCCGACCGCATGACCGGCAAAGAAAAACCACTGATTCCAGCGTAGCACCATAACAAAGCCATCATTAATCCAAAAAATACAAAGGGACCGGCTGGTCGAAGCCTCAGCAAAAAACCTAGAATCAACGAAAGACCCATATACAAAAGCCCCACGTGAAGACCCGATACAGACAAAATATGAATGGCCCCCAAAGCCGAATAAGCCGACAATGTTTCGAAATCAATCTTAGTCTTCACCCCAAGCAACATCGCCTCGGCCACATCACGATCTCGACCCGGTTCGAAAGCACGCTCTAGTAGCCCAACAAAATGAGTCTGAGCCTTTTCGAAAAAAGTCCCCTCATCTGTTCCTTTTTGCATCATCCGAATTCGATCGAACGAAACAAAGGCTGATCCTGCGATACCTTTTTGAGCGAAATAATTTCCCCAATCTTTCTCAAATGGGAAAAGAGGTTTCGGGAACGGCTTAACTGCCTGCCTTACCCCATAAACATCTCCGGCGCAGGGTTTAGGCAATTGCTTTGCGAGGTATAACCGAAACAAGCCCGTTGAGGAAGACCATTTACCAGAGGAATCCCGAAGACCCAGACATCTAGCTAAAACGGACCAAGATTTAGGTTTTGCTTCCACCTGCCCTTCCACCCGAAATACAAAACCATCGGCCGGAGGTGTCGGCAAAACAGGTTGTAGCCGCATCGTCCAAATCATCGCAAAAACAACAATCAAGCTGGATATTCCGATACTTCTATTAACTCTCCCCGGCGCAATAAAACCTAAGCAGCCCAACAGTGGCCAGAACGTAAATTCAGAAAGCAAGATTCCTAGCATCCAAAACAACAGAATTCGGACAAAAGGGAAACGAGAAAAATAAGTGATCATCGATTAGGCGGAAAGGCCTAAAGGTAGAATTTTTTGATAGAGATAAGAGCCTCTACTTCATCAGGAACTAGGTATTTTATTGATTTACCTTGCTGAATACAGCCTCTGATATAGGTTGCCGAAATGTGTAAAATAGGTGCCTCAATCCGCTGAACGTTCTTATGCGCCCATAAATCTGAGACAGGTTCTTCTCCACGTGGATAGACATAGAGGCCATAATAATCAAGTAGTTGATTGTAGTTTTTCCAACTCTTGAACTGCTCTAAATTATCCCCTCCTATAATCAACTTGAATTCGTTCTCTGGATAGCGCTCCGCTAAATGCACTAACGTATCAATGGTGTAAGATGGACGTGGTAACTGAAACTCGATATCTGAAGATTTGAAGGCATAATTGTCCGCTATGGCGCGGTCCACTAGATCCAAACGATCAAACTCATGCAAAAGACTTTTAGACTTTTTATGGGGATTCTGAGGAGAAACGACGAACCAAATTTGGTCCACCTCCGTCTGATTCAATACGGCCTGGGCAATGATCAAATGACCCTGGTGAATGGGGTTAAAAGAACCAAAAAACAGGCCTATTTTCATTATTTCGTTAATTTATCGAATAAAGCTTGCGCCTCAGCCACTGCCTCGTCTAACTTATCATTCACTAAAATAACATCAAACTGATCTTGGAAAGACCACTCAAATTTCATCTTAAAAATACGCTTAGACAAGGCCTCCTCATCTTCCGTCCCACGTGAACGCAAACGCTCTTCTAACATCTCTAGGGTAGGCACTTTCACAAAAACGGCTAACGCCCTATCTCCATAATACTTCTTCAAAGCTAAGCCTCCGCGCACATCCACATCAAAAATTACGTGTTTCCCAGATGCCCAGATACGTTCAATTTCAGCCTTTAAAGTCCCATAATAGGCTCCTGCATATACCTCTTCCCATTCGACAAACTCGTCGTTAGAGATTTTTGCACGAAAATCATCTGGTGTTAAAAAATAGTAATCTTTTCCATGCTCTTCATGGCGACCACGTTTATCGCGTGTACAAGCAGAAATCGAAAAACCTAAATTAGCATTTCGGGCTAATAGTTCTTTTACGATCGTGGTTTTACCTGAGCCGGATGGAGCTGAAAATATGATGAGTTTGCCTTCCAAAAATTCTGATGATTAAATGAACCAACAAAATAAGGGAATTAAGAGCAATATAAGGAGGATAATAGATGATATTTTTGATCGAATACTTTCAAGTAAATGGGTTGGACAGGTAGATGTGCATTTGGATTTTAAGGCACTACGAAGCGCGACCTCAAGTTCATACCCTTCTTTACATGGGGAACAGAGCTCTTTATTAACTAAAAAACGAGCCTCATCCTCCGCTGACGCCTCTTTATCCAAGATGCGCTGGATCAGCTTTATACATTCAGCTTGATGGGAACAATTCGACTTCATAGTGTTTTTAACATCGATGATAAAAAAATAGTTCCGCACTAGGCTGACAACATGTCAGTTTTGTATCCTCTTTTAGCAGCATATTCAGCTAAGGTTTCCTTCAGCATGGTACGTGCCCGATGAAGTCGGGAACGCACAGTACCGATGGGGATATTCAGAATTTTGGCCATTTCTTCATAGCTAAACTCCTCCAAATCACACAAAATAATAATCATTCGAAAATCCACTGGCAACGCTTGAATAGCTGACGTAATCTCATCCCCTAACATCTCATTCACTGTCTCAGCTTGTAAATCAGCTTGAAAAGCAGGCTCAGGATCATCCTCTCCAGCAAAAGATTGCTCCACCCATTCGAACTCGACCTTAGAAGGTCCACGGGATTTTTTGCGGTAATCGTTGATGAAATTATTCTTAAGAATACGGAACAACCAAGCTTTGGCATAAGTCCCAGGCTCAAATGATCCAATAAATCGAAAAGCACGTACGCACGTATCTTGTACTAAATCATGCGCGTCGTCCTCGTCATTAGTCAGTCGAAGGGCAAAATTATACATCGCATCCAGGTGTGGAACAAACTCTTTTTCAAAGAGATCCCTGGCTTGCGATTCTGTCAGTGCAATAGCTGAACTTGTTTCTGTACTCATGGCGGTTTATCAATAAGATAACGCTATGCTTACAATTTAAACGCCAAAAAGAAAAGGTGACAAAAAGGCTTATTTGCCTTTATTGAATAGTTCCAGTAGCGCAAATACAATGACGCCTAAAACGGTACTTAAAAAGGCCTTCAACAGGCTTAGGCCAAATAAACTTGCCTCACTTGCTTCTAGCTGAAACAACACAAAATGGTGGGTAAACAACATCAATCCCAAGTAAGGAAAAAACCACATCCATTTCATCTCTGCTAAACTGATATTAGAGCGCTCATCATACCCATTCGCAGGGGTCAAAATAGAAAAGAAAGTAGGACGCAACCAAGCGATAAGAACGGTTGAAAATGCATGCATCCCATGCGTATTATAAAAGATATCCAATAGCCATCCTAATGCAAAGCCACCTAAAATCAAATAAAGAGGGGGTGTATCGATAGGCGCCTTGATAATGGCCCATAAATAGATGAAACAAAATCCATAATAGAATAAGGCCAAATCACGCAAGAACAAGACTTGTAGTAGGATGGTCAAAACAACCCCAATCAACCATTTATATTGAAAATTACTTCCCATTTTAGTCGATTTTGGGTTTAGTTTGCTCCAATTTCGCCTGCTGCCCTGCAAACTTATTCTCAATCACATACACATACCGCAAAGTAGAAAAATGGGTCAGTAACATTACTCTGATGTCATGAAACGTCCCATCATCCTGTAAACCGACCTTTGCAACAATACCGATAGGTACATTTGGAGGAAAAACTGCGTTATAATCGGATGTAACAATGGTATCCCCTTTGACTACTTTTTTGTATTTGGAAACATCCATTAATTCAGCGACTTCCGGCTGATAGCCAGGCCATTTAATATAGCCTAATTCACCAGAAGACTTAATTTTAGCTGAAACCGTATTACTAGTGTGCAATACCGAAACAATTAAGGATAAATTCTCTGTACACGATATAACTTTCCCTACCACACCTGTAGAGGAAATTACAGCCATACCAGGCTTAATGCCATCTTGCGAACCTTTTTCAATCGTTAAATAATTCTGAGAATTTCGAGTACTCTGATCAATCACTTTGCACGCAATCGGCTTGTAACGATCAAGAGAGGCTTGGCTAAAAAAAACTGGCAATTCAGCCTTTTGCTGGACTTGGGCTTGCAGTTGAAAAACTTGTTGGTGCAGCTTTTGATTCTCCAGGGCTAATTCCCCGTTAATATCCCGTAATTGATGATAGGATGCCACTTCTTGACGAGTGGATAAAATGGACGCAGCCCAAGCATTCGTGGTATTAAAATAGAGCGTGTGTTGGTAATTATTGTAGGTAAACACAGACCAAAGACTGATACCCTGCAGCAAAATAAACAGAAGCAGATTTCGCTGACGCAATAAAAACTCAAACAGTTGATTCATCCCCTACTAGGTAATCAATACCGGACGGTATTTCTCTAAGTTTTTCAAGATTTCTCCCGTACCACGGATAACGGCTTTCAAAGGATCGTCCGCCACATGTACTTTTAACTGAGTCTTCTTTTCAATACGCTTATCTAATCCGTGCAACATTGCACCACCACCCGCTAAGTGAATACCGTTGTGGAAAATATCGCCAGATAATTCGGCAGGAGCTCTTTGTAACGTTTCCATGATCGCTACCTCAATTTTTGTGATTGAGCTATCTAAAGCATAAGCGATTTCTGAATAGTTGATGAGGATTTCTTTCGGGATACCTGTCATTTGATCACGACCACGGATCTCAAAATCTGCTGGAGGATTCTCTAATTCTGGCAATGCAGAACCTACTTGGATCTTAATTTGCTCCGCTGAACGCTCACCGATAACCAGCTTGTGCTCACGCAACAAATAATCTTTAATATCACGCGTAAACTCATCTCCCGCAACACGAATCGAATTTTCAACTACGATTCCGCTCAATGAAATAATCGCAACTTCCGTTGTACCACCTCCAATATCGACTACAAGGGATCCATTCGGTTGTTCAATATCAATTCCGATACCAATAGCCGCAGCAATCGGTTCGTGTACCATGTAGACTTCACGTGCTCCGGCATGTTCTGCGGAGTCCTTAACGGCTCTTTTTTCTACCTCCGTAATACCGGATGGAATACATATAACCATTCTTAAAGCTGGAGAAAAGAACGAGTTCCCTTTATCCATCATTTTGATTAAACCACGCATCATCAATTCGGCTGCGGTAAAGTCCGCAATTACACCGTCTTTTAATGGGCGAATCGTCTTGATATTATCATTTGTCTTCTCATGCATCATCATGGCTTGACGACCTACAGCTAATACTTTATTGGTATTACGGTCTAAAGCAATGATAGACGGTTCGTCTACAACAACCTGATCTTTGTGAATAATCAAGGTATTTGCCGTACCTAAGTCCATGGCAATGTCCTTCGAAAGAAAATTAAATAAGCCCATCTGATTTTGTGATAGTAAAACACAAATTTACATAAAAATTGAGGTAAAATTTTAAAAAAATAGAATTTTACAATTTCCTCGAAATAATTATAAAATAGGCCAAAGAACTTCTTGCAAATTACTTCCTATAATGAATCTGCCCCTTATTGATATATTACAAATAAATACCTGAAAAAAAACAGCTTTCATCGCACAAATTAATCGACGAAATAATTTGGAATTATTATCTGATTTATTAGTTTTGTCCAAGTTTATTTGAGAAATCGTATTAATTACTCTGTTTGGGAGATAAATTATGGAAGATTATAACAAGATCATCGAGTCCTTAGGTGTTAAATTCATCAAAGCGCGCAACATTAGAATATTACAACCGATTCGTATCAAGAATTTCTATGACGTAGAAAATTCACTCTTGATATTGTACAAAGGGGAGGTTTCTTTTGGAGAAGAGGAAACACCAGTGGAAGAAGGCGATATGCTTTTTATCCCAGGAGGCAAAATGATCAGTGTAACGTACGGAAACGCAGAAAAACCGAAAGCGGTGAACAATGAAGAGTTCATGACGCACCGGGAACTGTATTTTGATCAAAATACCGACGCATCTCAAATCGGAATGCAACCTAACTCATTCGGAATGGTGGCCTTCGAAGCGAAAGTTTTCGATTCAGTAAACTTCTTCACTTCCCTAGATATTCCTCCGTTCTTAATCAAACGTGATGATAAATTAGCGGCAACCATTCGTGAAATCTTAGAAGAAGATTTGTCAGATGCGATTGGTAAAGGCCGTATTATTAAAATCAAAACGGAAGAAATTGTAATCGAAGTGATTCGTTACATCATTGAGAACCGTTTATTTGTAGAGCAATTAGCTACGAACTCGACCTACTTTAAAGATCCACGCTTAATCGATATCTTCGCTTACATCAAGGATCATTTGGGTGGTGATTTGTCAAATAAAGTTTTGGCGAACGTCGCAAACGTATCAGAAGACTACGTAGGTCAATATTTCAAGATGTTAACGGGTATCAACCCACAAGATTATATCGAGTACCAACGTATGGAAGCGGCAGTAGGTTTACTTCGCACAACGAAGAAATCCATCCGCGCGATCGGTTCCGAAGTAGGTTATAAAGACACGGCGTATTTCTGCCGTCGTTTCAAGATGATGTTCGGCATTCCAGCTGGAAAGATGAGACGCAGAGAATCGTTGATGAATATTTAACAAAAAAGCTTGCTGATAAACAAAAAACCCGCTGAAATCAGCGGGTTTTTTGTTAGTCGACAGTGGACAGTCATCAGTGGTCAGTAAATAGTAAAATTCTACTTACTGTCAACTACCCACTGCCCACTGTTCTCGCAGCTTCGCTACCACTACATCAAATACTTCAACTTCACTAACTCTCTCTCGGTTAAGAATCTCCAGCTTCCGCGTGGAAGATCTTTCTTGGTTAAGCCAGAGAAGGTAGTGCGATCTAGTTTCGTTACTTCGTAACCGAGGTGTTCGAAAATACGACGAACGATGCGATTCTTGCCAGAGTGAATTTTAACACCGATGACATAACCATCTGGAGTGACTTTGGCTAAATCATCTACTTTAATTTCACCATCCTCTAAAGTTAAACCTTCCTTGATTTTCTCGAAATCTTCGTCCGTCAAAGGCTTGTCTAATTCCGCTTGGTAAATCTTCTCGATTTCGTTTGATGGGTGGGTTAATTTATCCGCTAATTCCCCATCATTTGTCAATAACAATAAACCAGTCGTATTTCTATCTAAACGTCCTACCGGGTAAATGCGCGATTCTGTTGCGTTCTTTACAAGTTCCATTACGGTCTTGCGATCGTTAGGGTCGTCGGTGGTGGTTAAGAAGTCTTTGGGCTTATTTAATAATAAGTAAACTGGTTTTTCGCGGTTCAACTTACGGTTACCATATTTCACGATATCCGTAGGCTTCACCTGGTATCCCATTTCTGTGATCACCTTATTATTTACTTTGATCTCCCCTGCTTCGATTAATTTATCGGCGTCGCGACGAGAACAAATTCCCGCGTTTGCGATGTAGCGGTTTAAGCGAATTTCGTCAGAGCGACGTTCGGTTTGAGCAATTTTCTTTTGGATTTTCGAAGGAGCACGCTCCTTGTAACGATCTAATTTATACTGAGGCTCGTAGGCAGGACCCGCATCAAAACGAGAACGACTTTTAAAAGTCTCGCGATCAGAATAACGTGGATTGCGAGCACCTTCAGGACTCTCTGTGCGATCTGCAGAACGTTCTGTACGCTCCTCGTAGCGACGCTCAATACGCGCTGTTGGATTCTCATCGCGCGGTTTCGTCGATTCTTCCGAACCGTCTACTTTAAGGGCCGCGTTGCGATCCCAGCGATTATCTCCTTTATAGGGTGTGCGTGTTGGATTTTCAGTTCTGCCAAAAGGCTTGCGCTCACCGCCTTGATACGGTTTGCGTTCCCCATCAAATGGCTTACGGTCCCCAAAGGAACGGCGTTCGCCACCTTCGCGATTATCACGATTAAATGGTTTTCTTTCGCCACCTTGATAGGGCTTACGCTCTCCATCAAATGGCTTGCGGTCTCCGAAGGAACGACGTTCGCCACCTTCGCGGTTATCGCGATTGAATGGTTTGCGAACACCGCCACCTTGGTAGGGCTTGCGTTCTCCTGAAAAACGATTGCTTGATTCTGAACGGGGTGCACGTGGGGCACCTGAGTCATTACGTGGGCCGTTAAAATCACGACCTGTGGAAGAGCGACCTTCTGATCTGCCGGTAGATCTTGCTGTAGATCTTCCTTCTGGTGCACGACCTTCTGATGGTCGGCTGCTACGACGGCTATCGTCGTTTGATATTCTTTTTCTCATGGTTGTACAACATCACTGCTGGAATAAAAGACGACGAACGTTTGTCATCTTGCTTTCGATTGTCGAAATTTAGGCAAAGGTACATAAATTAATCGGGTTTGTATTTACATTTACGTAAGATTAGCCACATATGAAATTCGTAAAGCCATTCAATTCAAGCGTTTACCTCTTACTATTAGCAATTGCGAGCCTTGTAAGCAGTTGTAATTATGACGCGCGATTATTCAAAAAAGCCAAACAAAACTTCGAGTTAGGGGAATATGAGTGGACAATAAGGGAAGTGAAACCCTTAGCACAACGCTACTACCGCGCAGCAGAAACCAATTATTTTGTCGCTGAATCATATCGTCTATCGAATCGCATTCAATATGCAACGCCTTTTTATTTGATTGCTAAAGAGAAAGGAAACCTAGACAAAAACATTAATTTAAATCTAGCCTACGCCTCTAAAGCGAATGGAAAGTATGCGGATGCACGTAAATACCTGAAAGAGTTTATTGATTCTAAACCCTCACGTGAACTAGTGGTGAAGGCCGAAATTGAATTAGAGAATTTGCCCGCGGTGGAGGAATACAGTAAAAAGCCAAGTCCGGTCAAGATTCAAGGTTTAGTAGGAAATACGAATCAGGCAGAATTTGGCCCGATTAAAATGGGGGATGAACTGATTTTAACGAGTTCGAAGAAACCCTTGATTTACAAAAACAATGGTTTGCCCTATTTAGGTTTGTACAAGGCACGTCTGAAAAGTCCAGGCGAAATAGAGAAACTGGAGTTATTTAGCCCGAATTTATTGGAGGCGAATGCGAACGAAGGAACTCCCGCTTTTTCGAAAGATGGCAATATGATGGTTTTTGCGCGCGGAAATACGGGGAAAAGCAAAGACCTTTCTCCCGATGTTGATTTATACATTTCTACCAAAAGAGATGGCGGTTGGTCTACCCCCGAGCGTTTAGCAATCTCTGATTCCATTGGTTGGGATGGTAGTCCAGCGTTCTCTAGAGATGGCAAAACCTTGTATTTTGCCTCGAATCGAAGAGGGGGGAAAGGCGGATTGGATTTATATCGCGCTCCGATGGATAATTCAGGACGATTTGGAAGACCGATCAATTTAGGTTCTACCATTAATACGCGTGGCAATGAAATCTTCCCTTATGTCTCCGAAGATGGTAAACTCTATTTCTCATCGGATGGCCACCCTAGCTTAGGTGGTTTAGATATTTTTGTGGCGAGTCGCAGTGGGGATGAAATTCAAATTGAACATTTGGGCGTGCCGGTTAATTCGGTAGGGGATGATTTTGGGTTGTTTTTATCGGATGTTACCCAAGGCTATTTTAGCTCAAATCGGGTAGGAGGAAAAGGGGATGATGATATTTATTATTTCGAATCTACCGGTTCAGAAGATCGCTGGTGGTCGAATGAAATTACGATTACAGAGAGTGTTGAGCCTGCAAAAGTGGCCCTATACCATTTAAGAACGCAAATTGTCAATGCCCGCAATAAGCCAATTGCTAATGCAAAAGTAGGGGTCAAACGCAATGGGGAAATTCAACCCGTTCAATTTAGTGATGCGGAAGGCTACCTAGAGATCATGGACTTAAATCCGGCCGACCAAATTAGCTTCAATGCCAGCAAGGAAAAATTCCTAACTAAGCGTAGCGAATTCCTGATGGATGGAAGAGAGATTCCAAAGCAATTATTGAAGAAAGAATTGACAGATACGACTTTTGACCATAAAATTATCTTGAGTCAGGCTGAAATCGGGGATGAAATAGGGGCCCTATTTGAAGTAAATCCTATTTATTATGATTTAGACAAATCGAATATTCGTCCAGATGCGGCGGCTGAATTAGACAAAATCGTACAGGTTTTAAAAGACAATCCAAACATTTCAATCGAATTAGGTTCTCACACCGATGCGCGCGCTAGTGCGAGCTATAACTTGAAATTATCTCAAAGAAGAGCGGAGTCCGCTGTTCGATATATCATCGAACACGGAATTGAAGCGGCGAGAATCAAAGCCAAAGGCTATGGAGAAACGCAACTCATCAACGGCTGTTCCGATGGAGTTGACTGTAGCGAAGAGGCCCACCAAGAAAACCGCCGAACAGAATTTAAAATCACCGACCTAAATGACTAATTACGTTTTAAAAAATGCCCAATTAGTTAATGAGGGTGCAATTATCCAGGCGGATCTCCGAATCGCTGACGGTAGAATTGCTAAAATAGCATCCGAAATTAGTCCTGCTCCGGGAGAGGTGGTTTTAGACCTAACTGGGAAACATATTTTCCCGGGTATGATAGATGATCAGGTCCATTTCAGAGAGCCTGGTTTAACTCACAAAGCTACCATTGCTAGTGAAGCACGCGCGGCTGTAGCGGGTGGAGTAACTAGTTTCATGGAGATGCCTAACACAGTTCCTAACGCATTAACACAGGAATTGTTAGCGGATAAATACGAGATTGCGGCGAAAGGATCTTTGGCAAACTACTCCTTTTTTATGGGAGCGGGCAACGACAATTTAGAGGAGGTGTTAAAGACAAACCCCCGCGATGTTTGTGGAGTAAAAATCTTCATGGGTTCGTCCACCGGCAATATGCTCGTAGATAATGCTCAAACCTTAGAGAAATTATTTTCGAGTTGTGAAATGTTGATTGCCACGCACTGCGAAGACGAGGCAACGGTACGGGCACGCACTGAACTTTTCAAGGAAAGATACCCGGAAAACGCACCCGCCTACATACATCCGTTAGTCAGAAATGAAGAGGCTTGTTACCTTTCTTCTTCTATGGCAGTGGATTTAGCGAAGAAAAACAATACCCGTTTGCACATCTTGCATATTTCGACAGAAGAGGAATTAGCCTTGTTTGAAACCGGGAAAGCGGTGAAAGATAAAAAGATTACCGCAGAAGTTTGCGTGCACCATTTGTGGTTCGATGCGTCGCAATATGACACCTTAGGCAATCAGATTAAATGTAATCCAGCGATTAAAGACGCGCGTCACAAAACAGCTTTGCGAAAGGCTTTGGTGTCCGGAGAATTGGATATTATCGCCACGGATCATGCGCCACACACTTGGGAGGAGAAATCGCAGGAATTTTGGAAGGCCCCATCGGGTTTACCATTAGTACAGCATCCCTTGTTATTGATGATTGATTTGGCCAAAGAAGGTCACATCAGCCTCGAGCTTATCGCCGAAAAAACCGCACATGCAGTGGCGGATTGCTTCCAAATCGAGGAGCGCGGCTATATTCGCGAAGGATATTGGGCGGATTTAGCGATTGTTGATTTGAATAAATCTACTTTCGTTTCAAAAGAGAATATCCTCTATCAATGTGGCTGGTCTCCCCTAGAAGGACAAACCCTATCCGCTTCTGTGGAACATACTTTCGTTTCAGGACATTTAGCTTATTCTAAAGGTTCTTTTGACGAAAGTAAGAAAGGGAAACGCTTGTTATTTAACCGATAAAATGGCCGCACTCCTCCCCTTTTATTCCCCTATCGGGCTAGAAGCCGGCTTAGATGAAGCAGGGAGAGGTTGTTTAGCTGGTCCAGTCGTGGCAGCGGCCGTGATTTTACCACGTGACTTTCACCATCCGTTCTTGACAGATTCGAAGCAGATGAGTTTGCGTCAGCGAAATGAATTAAAACGTCTAGTGCGGGAATATGCCATCGATTTTGCGATTGCGGAGGTGGATGCGGCGAAAATTGATGAAATAAATATTTTAAAATCCAGTATTTTAGCGATGCACCTGGCAGTAGATCAATTAAAGCATCGGCCGGAGCATTTATTAGTGGATGGGAATCGCTTTTATAGCTACCCGTTGATACCGCATACGTGTATAGTGAAAGGGGACTCAAAATATTTCTCGATAGCGGCAGCCTCTATTTTGGCCAAAACACATCGAGACGAAATCATGGAAAAAGCAGCCATAGAACATCCTGGTTATGGTTGGGAACGAAATGCGGGGTACCCTACGCTTCAACACCGAAAGGCTATTCTAGAAAATGGTCTAACAATACTTCATCGAAAAACGTTTAAGGTAGAAATCAAATAATTATGTAAATTGTTGCCGAATATGAAAATACGTATACTACTCCTTTTCTTACTTAGCTATTCCACGTTAGGCCAAGTGTCGTTTAGAAACGAGCGCGCCTTACGAATGGCCATGCAACAAGATTCTATCTTCCAAGGCAATCAAGCTTTGGCGAAAAAAAAAGGCATTCCACTTCATGTAGATTTAGGAAAAGACAAGTCGCTGCAATTCCAAGGGTTCTCTGAAATAGGCGAAGCATTGTATTTAACGACTGATTCTAATGAACAGGCCGCCAAAATGACTAGAACCAACCTGTTATACCCTGGCGGATCTTTGAATTTAGGACTCACAGGTAAATCCGATTCGCTTCTAGGTAAATTAGGGATGTGGGATGGTGGTGGAGTATTAGCAACCCACCAAGAATTTGGCACAAGGGTTACGGCAGCCCAAACAACCTCTTCCCTGAGTGATCACGCTACCCATGTGGCGGGAACTTTAGTCGCAAGTGGTATTAGCCCCTCAGCGAAAGGAATGGCCTATGCGGCGGATATGAAGTTTTGGGACTTTACTAATGACAATTCGGAGATGAGTACCGCCTCCACCTCACTCTTAATCAGTAACCACTCCTATGGATATCAAGCGGGATGGATCTACGATGAAACGAAGAAAAAATGGCAATGGTGGGGAAATGATGCGGTTAGTCAAAACGAAGATGTCAAGTTTGGTTTATATGATGCAAACACGCAAACCTGGGATCGAATTGCCTTTAATGCTCCCTCCTATTTAATTGTAAAATCTGCGGGAAATAGCCGAAATCAAAACGGTCCGGCGGCAGGAGAATACTATTTATTACGTTCAACTACCGACTCCTCTAATATAGCCAGAGCAAAAAATGATGGATACGATATTATATCCACCTCAGGAACTGCTAAAAATATCCTAACGGTAGGAGCAGCGACTATATCATCCTTAATTCCAACAAAGGCAGCTGATCTAAGCATTTCGAGCTTCACCGGCTGGGGGCCTACTGACGACGGTAGGATTAAGCCAGATGTGAAGGCAATAGGAACGAGTATGTTCTCTACAGGTAGT
>JACCED010123700.1_pt1 | contig 14891 bp, 15 predicted proteins | sample 7455021 | NCBI WGS metagenome assembly JACCED01 (sample SAMN15323456, study PRJNA562643) | freshwater metagenome | isolation source: river surface water | place: USA:Blue River Watershed | collected 2017-08-19 | reverse complement strand
TGTCTGGGCCGCTACCGGCTTGGTCGAGCCGGGCCCGGAGCTGTCCGTTGCGTCGCTCGATCTGGGCGATTCGCGTGAGCAGAGGGCTAGGGTCCTGCAGCCTACCGGCGGGCCGTGGCTGGTCTGCCCGGGCCGTGACAACGCGTGCCATCTGAACCGCGGACTGTAGCTGTGCTGTCTTGCGCGCTGCCGGTGTCGCGGGCTCTGGCGCCAGCCCCTCGCGGACAGGGGCCGGTGGCGCCTCGGGCAAGCGGCCGCCGGCGGCTCGGGTCGGCCGCTGCGTGGCCACGCTGCTGCCTTCGGCGAGCGTGACGGTGTGCGGCTTGCCGCTGCCGATGATGGGCGGTTCAGACATGGTGAGTTCAGCGCTGGGGGGTGGCGGTCTGGCCGGCAGCGGCCATCGGGCGCGGTGCCGGTGTGTGGGCGGAAATCCAGGCGGCAAGGGCTGCCGCGAGTGCGGCGCTCAGGAGCAGGCCACCAGTCAGGAGAACCCAGTTGTGGCGGACGTTCGTCTGAGTGTGACCCAGGGGGCTGGCAGGGGAGCCAGATGCTCTGGCAGCGCCTTTGCGCCCGGGTCGGCTGACAGCCCGGGTGGCCAGTGCCGGAGCGTTCTTCCCGGCCCACGCCGGCTGGGCCGATCGTGCCCACGCGGGTGGCGTGGCGGAGGCGGTGCCCATAGCGCGCTTGCCCGGGCGCGGGCTTGCGCGTCCAGGGGGGGAGTCGTCTCGAAGACCTTCTTGCATCGCTTCACGCAGGGCTTGACGGGCACGCTCGCTGTCTGCGGCCTGCGCCGCGGTCATGCCCGGCGGGAGAATATTCCAGTGGAGCAGTTGCGGCCCCAGGGCGCGCAGGCTTTCGGTGACGGCCAGGTCGCGCCCTTGAACCAAAACAAGGCGCAGGTTGGCACCGGGCAAATCATTCACCAGGCGAACGAGCAGGGTTAGGCCCTCGGTGGTGAGTTGGGGCGTGTCGGGCACGACCAGAACCTGAACCGGCCGGCGCGTTGCCGCCTCGCGGTCAAGCACCTGGTCCATGGGAAGTTCTGCCAGCAGGCCGTTGATGTGATCGAGCAGGTATTCGCTGGTGGTGGGCAGGTGCGGCAGCACCGTGACCTGCGGATCTTCGCGCAGGTCGCGCACCAGCAGCCGGCTGTAATGGGCCAGCAACTCGGGGTCGGGGCTGGTGAGCGCCAGATGACGGCGGTCGACAAGCATGGCCTGGGCCATTTGCTGCATGCGGCGCGCATCGTCGAGGCTGTGGAAGCCGTCTTGCTTGATCAGGATGGGGGCGATCTTTTTCGTCATGGGCCTGTTTCTGTGGTTCAGGTGGTGGCGAATTCGGGTTCAAGGCGCTGGCCGGATGCGTCAAAGCGCATGGCCGGCGGCACCTGCGGGCTGGGCTTGCGCATGCCGCCGCGTCCGGGCTGTGCGCCCTCGAGGCTAAAGACGTAGGCGATGACCTGAGCCACCGCAAGATAGAGCGCCTCGGGCACTTGTTGCTCGGGCTCGGTGGTGAAATAGAGGGCACGCGCCAGTTCGGGCGCGGGGAACAGGTGAACCCCGCACTTGGCCGCTTCCTCGCGGATCTGGGCGGCCATGAAGTCGCTGCCCTTGGCCACCACGATCGGAGCGCCATCGCCGTTCGGGTCGTACTCGAGGGCAACCGCGAAGTGCTCGGGGTTGGTGATGACCACATCGGCGTCCTTGACCCGTTGCATCATCCGGGCGTTGGCCATTTCTCGCTGCCGGCGTCGGATGTAGCCCTTGACCTCCGGGCTACCCTCCATCTCCTTCATTTCGTCCTTGACCTCCTGGCGGGTCATTCGCATCCGCTTGGTGAAGGAATACTTCTGCCAGGGCACGTCGATCATTGCGATCACGGCGAGTGCCAGGGATACCGCCAGGGCCGATTCCATGGTGATCCGACCGGCCAGTGCCAAGGCTGGCTCCAAGGGCATCTCGCCCACACGCAGCAGGTCGTCCATGCGCAGGGACACGCTCAGCCAAACGGCGGCACCCACCAGCACGCATTTGAGGACAGCCTTGGTCAGTTCGACCAATGCGTGGGTTCCGAAAATGCGTTTGAGGCCATTGAGCACATTGAGCTTTTCGCCCTTGGGCGCAATCGCCGCGGTCGCGAACAGAAAGCCGCCGGTGAGCGCCGAGCCCAGGATGGCCATGACCAGTGTGGTGCCCAATATGGGAGAGATCAGCACCAGCCCGTTGGCGGTCTGCTCGGCAAAGGCTGCGCCCATGAGCAGGGGCTGTTCGATCGTTTTGCGGTCAAAGCGAAAGCCATCTGCGAACTGGGTCGCCAGCCGGCTGACCATCCAGGGGCCCGACAGCGCAAGCACCACCAGGGCAGAAATGACGACTGCTGCCGCGGGCAACTCGATGGAGCGCGCGATCTGACCCTCATCGCGGGCCTTTTTCAGGCGCCGCGCGGTAGGTTCTTCGGTGCGGTCCTGGCCGCTACTTTCAGCCACGGGGCACTCCCAGCAGGTCGCGCACGACGTCGAAGCCCGACAGCCACAGCCATTCCATACGGCCCACCATCGAGCCCAGGAAGATGAACAGCACCAGGAAGCCGCCAGCGATAGCGGCCGGGAAGCCCAGCGAGAACACGTTCAGGCTGGGGGCAGCACGGGAGACGATGCCCACGCCGATATTCACGAACAGCATCGCGATCATGATCGGCAACGCGACCAGCACCCCACCGAGAAAGATCATGGTCGACCAGCGCAGCACCAGGGTGAGCGAGGTCGGGGTGAGGATGGAGGTGCCAATGGGTAGGGTGCGAAAGCTTTCCAGAATCAGCGACAGCAAGATGGCATGACCTCCGCTGCTGACCAACACCAGAGAGGCAAGCAGGAAGAGAAACTGCGAGACCACCGGCACCGAGCCCATGTTGGGGTCCATCATGCTGGCCATCGCCAAGCCCATGGAGGCGGCGGCGCTCTGACCGGCGACCACCACCGCCGCAACCACCACTTGCAGGATCAGTCCGGCCAGGCTACCGATCATCACCTGGTTGACGAGTTCCTTGAGTCCTGCGGCGGAGGTCGGGTCGACCACCGGCCATTCGTACAAGGGGTAGACCAACCAGGTCAGCACCAGGGCCAGCAGAACGCGCAGCCGCACATTGAAGGCCGCCTGCGCAAAGAGGGGGGCGGTCAGCATCAGGGCCGAAATGCGCAGCATCGGCCACAAGAAGGTATAGAACTTCGCAATGATGTCTGCGGTGAGCAGCGTCATGGCCGGGTTCCTTTTGCTGTCCGCGAGGTTCGCCTGCCCAACCTGTCAGGTGAACAGGGCGGGAATGCGCTGGAAGATGCCGCGGGTGAAGTCCACCAGCGCGCCCAACATCCAGTTGCCGAAAAGCAGCAGCGACAAGCCCATGAGAATCAGCTTGGGAATGAAGCTCAGCGTCATCTCGTTGATCGAGGTGGCCGCCTGGATGATGCCGATCAGCAGGCCGACGATCAGTGCCACTGCCAGCAGCGGCGCGCTGATCAAAACCGTGGCCCACAAGGCCTGGCGACCCAAGTCCACCACCATTGCTGCGTCCATTTTCCTCTTCCTTTTTTTGTGTGCGTTGCGACGCCAGTCCTAGGGCATGGCGAAGCTGGAGGCCAGCGATCCCATGATCAGGCTCCAGCCGTCGACCAGAACGAACAGCATCAGCTTGAAGGGCATGGAGATCATCATGGGCGAAAGCATCATCATTCCCATCGACATCAGCACGCTCGACACGATCAGGTCGATGACCACGAAGGGGATGTAGATCAGGAAGCCGATGGTGAATGCGCTCTTGAGCTCGGAGGTCAGGAAGGCCGGCACCAGGGTAGTGAAGGGAACCTCGCCGGCGCTGGCCACTGGCCGGTTGCGGGCAATTTCCATGAACATGGCGATGTCGTCTTCACGCGTCTGCTTCAGCATGAAAGCGCGCAGGGGTGCCTCGCCGGCGGCCAGGGCCTGGTCCAGTGAGATTTTCTGGTCGAGGTAAGGGGCGATTGCGTTGGCGTGAACCTGTTCGAATACCGGTGACATGACGAACAGGGTCAGGAACAGCGCCAGTCCGGTCAGCACCACGTTGGGCGGTGTCTGGCCGGTGCCCAGGGCCTGGCGCAGGATGGACAGCACGATGATGATTCTGACGAAGGCCGTCATCATGAGTAGCGCAGACGGCAGCAGCGTCAGCGACGTCATCAGGGCCAGCAGTTGCAGCGACAGGCTGTACTGGGTTTGACCACCAGCGCCCTGGGTCACAGTCACGCCGGGCAGGCCTGGGGCGGCCACAGTCGCCGCCCAAGACAGGGCCGGCAGCATGAACAGGGCCAGCAAGGCCAGACCAGGCAGGTGCCGGCGCAGGGCTAACAGGGGCGAGAGCTTGGACATCAGTCGCGGCCTTTTTCGAAGGCCGCGCGGGCCTGGGCCATGCTGGCCTGGAAGTTGGCGTGCGTGTCTGCGCCTTGCCCCTGGGGTTGTGACCAGGACGCCAGCGTCTGAATTTGGGTGGCGGTAATGCCCACCAGCACCTCGCGGTGGTCGACCCGGATCAGGGCCACCTTGTGGCGGGCGCCCAAGGCCATGGATTCAACCACTTGCAGGCGCTTTTCCTGCCGGCCGATGCCGCGTGCGCCCTGCAGGCGCTTGAGGGCCCACATCAGGCCTACCAGCAGCACGATCACCAGCGCGAAGCTGGTGCCGTATTGCAGCAGGTCGGCGCCAGAGGGCGCGAGGCTGCCCGTGGTAGCGGCTGAGGCCGGTGCGGAGGCAGCCATCGCGACGCTCACAGGGATTCCAGACGCTCGCTGGCGGGCACCACCCGGGTCAGGCGGATGCCGTAGCGCTCATTGACCAGCACCACTTCGCCCTGGGCGACCACGGTGTTATTCACCAGCAGGTTCAGCGGCTCGCCGGCGATGCGGTCGAGTTCGACCACGCTGCCCTGTGAGAGGCGCATCAGGTCGCGGATCTTGATCGAGGCGCGTCCGACCTCCACCGACAGGGTCACCGGGATGTTTTGGAGCACGTCGGGGTGGATCTGCTTGCCGGCCTCGGGCGCATCGGCCACCGGGGTGTCGTTCTCGGTGTTGCTCATGGCGGGTCTTCCTTGGGTGAAATAGTCTTCGGGTTCAGTCGTGTGCAGCCGGGCCGATGGCCTTGACCACCATCACGGCCGCATTGGCGCCGAGGCTTCCAACCTCGACATCGAACACCGGCTTGTCGCTGGTGGTCATGCGTGCGTAGTCGGGCTTGCGAAAGGGCAGCACATCTCCCACTTGCAGGCTTTTCAGCTGCTGCATGGTGATGTCCACCTTGCCCAACGAGACCTGAAGCTCGATGGCGGCATCCTTGACCGCAGAGGTCAGGTCGTCGCGCCAGATCTTGTCGGATTCCTCGTTGCCATCGGCGCTTTGCAGGCGGTTGCGAAGCAGGTCGCGGATCGGCTTGAGCGACATATAGGGGATGACCATGTCGATGAAGCCCGGAGCAGAACTGGTCGACTCTGCCTCGAAGCGGCTCAGGACGACCAGGTCGTTCTCGTCGGCGATCTGGGCGAACTGAGGGTTGATCTCCGAGCTGACATGCTCGAAATCCATGGTGGTCAGGGGCGCCCAGGCCTCCTTGAATGACCGGAACAGGATCTGCAGGATCAGCTTGATGATCCGGGTCTCGGTCGGTGTGAAGAGGCGCCCCGGGGGCAGTTGTCCAACGCCGCGGCCAAAACCACCGAAAAAGCTGTCCAGGGAGCTGAAGATCACCGTCGGCTCGATCACGGCCATCGAGTAGCCGCGCAGCGGGTTGATCCGCAGGATGTTGACCGACAGCGGGGCGCGCAGGTCGTTCACGTAGTCGCCAAAGCGCATGATTTGCGCCCGCGTCGGGTTGATCCGAGGGCTGACACGCAGCACCTCGAGCATGCCCAGGCGGAACTGGCGAATGAACCGCTCATTGACCATGTCAATCGAGGCCAGGTTCACGCCCAGGCTGCTGTCCTCTGCAGCCAGGTCGTGCTTCTGCACTTGCAGCTGGGTGTTGTAGCCCTCACCGTCGCCCAGCGGCTGGTCCCCGATGGATCGGGTCAGGGCTGCCAGTTCTTCAGGGGAGAGCAGGGGCTCGGAGGTGGCCATGGGATGCTGCCAGTGGAGGCGTTCGCTCGTCGTCCAGACTTATTGGACGATGAAATTGGTGAACACGATCTCTTCGATGCCGCCGAAATCCTCGAGCTTCTGGAGGGTGCTGTTCATCTCGTCGCGGATCTTCTCGGCCAGACGCTTGCGGAAGTCGGCCGCGTCGATTTCCTCGGCGCGAATCTGCCGCATCACGTCCATGGCCACCGAGCGCAGTGCGAACTCGTGCTTCTTGATGTTGGCGATCACCCTGTCGTCATAGCGGGTCATGATCGCAACCTTGACCTGCATGACCTTCTTGGAGCCGGTCAGATTGGCCAGCAGGTCCTTTTCGAGCTCGACGTAGCGAACCTCGAACTTGGCCATCGAGGGAGTTGCCATCGGCACTGGGGCAGCAGGGGCACTTCCCTTGGGTGCCGAGGCGGCCTTGCTGTCACCGCTGCCGTGGCCGTCCTTGGCGCCGCCGCCATGGCCGTCGCCGCCTGCGGCCGCGACTTTTTCGTCGACCGACTGCTTGTCCTTCTTTTCAAAGAAACCGGAGGCGAACAAGGTACCCACGATCGCGCCCGCCATCAGGATGATGGACACCAAGATGGCCAATATGGCCATGATCAACGGCTTCTTGCTCTTTGGCGCTTCGCCTTCGACTGCTGCTGCTTCTTCTGCCACTTCATGCTCCTTGGGGATCAGCCCCTATCAGACCAGCACGTCCCAGTTTGCACTGCTCGCCCGGCGCACGCTTGGCGCCGAAGGGGAGTCCATGGCTTCGGTGCCGGAGATGGCCTTTGTGCCTGTCTCCTCGCGCCTTCCGCCAGGCAGGGATTGCTGGGGTGTCGGATTCCCGCCAGCGCTCTGGCTGGAACCGTGTCCCACGTGCAATCCCGCAATGTCCATGCCAGCACCGGAGAGTACATCGCGTAGCCGTGGCAAGCCATCAGCCAGAAGTTCTCTCGTCATCGGATTAAACGCGCGAAAGGCAGCGTCAAGCTCGCCGGCACGCATACGAAGATCCACCTCCACATCGCCGAGCGTCGCCGGCTTGAGCATCAGCTTCATCGACCAGTTACCGCGTGCGATCTGACCGAGCACGCGCTGGCCGACGGCCTCGCCGAGGCGCTGCGCCAGGCTCTGCAGGGCTTCGGCTCTTTGCTGGGCCGATCCGGTCTGAGGCGTTTCGCCAGCAGCTTCAGCGAGGGCCAGCGCGCCGGTTCCGCCCGATGCGGCGCCCGGGGCCATTGACACGGCATTGCCCCTGGCATTGTCGGCGGCGGCCGGGTCCGGGGTCTTTGCAGCCCCGCCCGCTCCTTCTTCCAGCAGGGCCAGGACAAAAGGATCCACTTCCAGGGCCAAGACCTCCACCGACATGGATGCCCCTTTGAATGCGGCTTCAAATTTGCCGGCGTCGGCGGCTGGTTTGCCCTCTGTCTTTGCCAGCAGGCCGGCGCTGGCCAAGGCCTGGGCGGCGGCAAAGCTGCCCGCCGCGTCCGGCACAGTGAGCTGTGCCGAGGGGGTGGGCGAGGCCGATCCAAAGTCACCCGCGAGACCGGATACCCATTGGCCGAGCCAACTGGCGGCAGGCGCCAGGCCCAGGGCCTGGCCCGGATTGATGCTCTGGCTGCCAACGCCACCGCCAGCGCCAGCGGCCCTATCTCCCACACCCATCGGCAAGGGGGCGACCGCTCCGGCCAAGTAGGGACTCTGAGCGGGAGTCAGCATGCCGGGCGGCAACAGGGCCCCCTCGGCTTGATCCACGGCTTGATCCTCGGACTCCTCGCCCGGCTTGCCTTCGTCTTCGGTCTTTCCCCCTTCTGCGAACAGCCAGGCCACCACCTCCGGGTCGATCCCCTGCGCGGTGGCGAAGGCCGCCAGGCTTTCCCCGTCGGGCTGTCCGGCGCCTGCAGTGACGACTTCCAGTGTCGGGCTGAGGGCCACGCTGGTCAGCGCGGCGGCGCCGGTGGCAATGTTTTGCCCCTGCGGCAGCTGGCCCAAGGCCTGCGCCAACTGCAAGGAAAACGCGTCGCCTTCGGCGGTGGTTCCCGCGGACCCGGGGGCCGCGTTGGCGCTGGTGGCAGAGGCAGCCGCGTCCGGCTGCACGGTCTGGGAGGATGTGGTGTCGAGCGAAGTGGAGGACAGGAGCATGGTGTCAGGCGTGTCGTTCGAAAGTGTTCATTTAGCGGATGATCTCCGCGGCACGTGTGGCTCTTTGCAAGAACCGTGACCGGAGAGTTCTTGCCGCTTCCTCCTGCTTTCTCCCAGCTTCCCGCGCGCGCGGGGGGCCCGGACCGCGACCGCCAGCCCGGGCATCCGGACCGGCGTCCGGACCGGCCGGCGAACCTCCGGTGTCGGTTCATGGTGGCACAACCTTTGCAACCAAGCCCCCGAAACACCCGAAAAACTGCCTAAAAACACCATGAGCATCGCCACACTGTCGACGATCCGACAGGGCCTGTCCCAATACGACAGCTCGGGCCTCGCCATTCCCGGCTTGGTCCTGCTGATCATGGCGATGCTGATCCTGCCGCTGCCCCCGCTGCTGCTGGACGTGCTGTTTACCTTCAACCTGCTGATCGGCTTGGTGGTGATCATGATCGCCATCAACACCAAGAAGCCCCTGGACTTCTCGGTGTTCCCCTCGGTTCTGCTGTTCGCCACCATGATGCGGCTGGCCCTGAACGTGGCCTCGACCCGCGTGGTGCTGGTTCACGGCCACGAGGGCCATGAGGCGGCCGGCCAGGTGATTGCCGCCTTCGGCGAGTTCGTCATCTCGGGAAACTATGTGGTGGGCGTGATCATCTTTGTGATCCTGACCATCGTGAACTTCGTCGTGGTGACCAAGGGCGCCAGCCGGGTCTCCGAGGTCAACGCCCGCTTCACCCTGGACGCGATGCCCGGCAAGCAGATGGCCATCGACGCCGACCTCAACGCCGGCGTGATCGACCAGGACACCGCCCGGCGCCGCCGCGAGGAACTGTCGCAAGAGTCCGACTTCTTCGGCTCGATGGACGGTGCCTCCAAGTTCGTTAGCGGCGACGCGATCGCCGGTGTGCTTATTCTTCTGATCAACCTGATTGGTGGCTTTGCCATCGGCCTGGGCCAGCATGGCATGCCCCTGGGCGAGGTGACCCGCCTGTATGTGCTGTTGACGATCGGAGATGGCCTGGTCGCTCAGATCCCGGCCTTGTTCCTGTCGCTGGCCACCGCCATCATCGTCACCCGGGTGACCACCGCCGAGTCGATGACCGAGCAGGCGGTGTCGCAGTTTTCCAACCCGTCTGCCTTGTTCATCGCTGCCGGCATTCTGGGTGTCCTGGGTCTGGTGCCCGGCATGCCGCACGCCGTGTTCCTTTTCCTGGGTGCTGCCGCTGCCGGTGTCGGCCTCTGGCTGGTCGACCGTGCCAACCGGGCCAAGGTGGCCAGTGAACAACCCGCTGGCCCTTCGACGGAAGCCCCCAAGGAACTGGACTGGGACGATGTCGAGTCGGTCGACCTGATCGGCCTGGAAATCGGCTACGGCCTCATTCCCCTGGTCAACCCGGAAAGCGGCGGGCAACTCATGACCCGGGTCAAGGGCGTGCGCAAGAAGCTTTCCTCGGAACTGGGCTTTCTGGTGTCGCCGGTTCGTATCCGCGACGTCCTGAGCCTGGAACCCGATGCCTACAACATCGTTCTCAATGGCGTCGTGCGTGCGCGCGGCACCGTCAAGGCGGGACGCGAACTGGCCATCAACCCCGGCTCCGTTTACGGCAAGCTCGAAGGCGTCGCCACCCGTGAGCCCGCCTTCGGCCTGGAGGCGGTGTGGATCGACCCGACCCAGCGCGACATCGCCCGCACACTGGGCTACACCGTGGTCGATGCCGCCACTGCCATCGCCACCCACATGAACAAGGTCTTGCGTGACAACGCCTCGGACCTGCTCTCGCACGACGAGACCCAGAAGCTCCTGGACAAGCTGGCGTCCCGCCACCCCAAGCTGGTGGAGGAACTGGTCCCCGGCAAGCTGCCCCTTGGCGTCATTACCCGCGTGCTCCAGAGCCTGCTGACCGAATCCGTGCCGATCCGGGACATGCGCAGCATCGCCGAGGCGCTGCTGGAATCGGCCGCCCGTACCCAAGACCCGGACACGCTCACCACCCTGGTCCGTCCCAAGCTCGGCCGCCTGATCGTGCAGAACCTGCTGGAGAGCGCCGAGACCCTTCAGGTCATGACGCTGGCGCCGCAGATGGAGCAACTGCTCCACACCCTGCTGCAGCAAAGCGGCCCCGGCGGCCAGCCCGTGCTCGAGCCCGGCATGGCCGACAGCCTCTTTGGCGCATTGCGTGACAGCGCCCGCCAGGTCGAGGACAGCGGCGTGGCCGCGGTACTGGTCGTTTCGCCCGCCATTCGCCCCTGGCTGTCGCAGGCGACCCGCCACCGTATTCCCGACCTCACTGTCTTGTCCTACAGCGAAATCCCGGACGACCAGGCGGTCAAAGTGGTGTTCACCGTCGACGCCGAATCCAAATCGTCGCGTTCGGTGTCCTGACCCGCCCCATTTACCAACCGAACACGAGCCCCTCTCAACACGAGCCGATTCCTGAAAGCGCAACGCCATGGAACTCAAACGCATCCTCGCCAAAGACAGCCGCACCGCCATGGACATCGCCACCAAGCGTTATGGCAGGGACGTTCTCGTGGTCTCCAGCCAGAGCGTGGGCGGCCAAGTGGAACTGGTGGTCGCTCTCGAGGCAACCCCCGCGCCTGCACCGGCTGCTGCCGAAAACGGCGCCAGCGCCTTCACCCAGGCCTTTCGCCAGGCCCTCGGTCCGATGCCCGATGCGCCTGCCGCGACCGGCCCCATCCTGGATGCGCCGGTCATGACCGCCGCCCAGGCTTTCGGACGCGCCAGCCAGGTCGCCGGCGCCAGCTCGGCCCTGACCGAGAGCCATACCCCTCAATCCCAGGCCCTGGCCGCCGCGCGTTCTGCTGCCGAGGCCTTGCGCCCTGCCAAGGGCGGTGCCGCTGCCAGCGCTCGCCCGGGCCGGCCGGCTGGCGCCGCGGCGACGCCCACGCCCGGATCCATGTCTGCGCCAGCGGCCAGCTTCACACCCGCAGCCCCAGCCGCCCCGGATCCGCGTGCGTCGACCGATGACGTTGCCGGCCGCCAGGTGGTTGACCTGGTTCGCCGTGAAATCGCCGCGCTGCGCAAGGAATTTGCCCTCAGCCGCCAGGTCCAGGCCTGGCAGGATGGCCGTCACTGGCCGCCTGCCCTGGCTCCTGTCATGCAGGCGATGCAGGAACAGGGTGTGCCCGCTGGCCTGCGGGCATTGATGGTCGACGCTGCCGCCGAAGTCGCTGAGGCGGCCGACCCGCAGGAGGCGCTCGAAGCGATGCGCGGCCTGCTCGCGGGTGCGCTGTCCGCACCCGCGGCCGTGCGCCTCGAGCGTGGTGTGCGCGCCATCGTTGGCCCAAGCGGCGCCGGCAAAACCCACTTGAACACCCGCCTGGCCCGCGCCGCTGCGATGCGCGCCGGCAGCCAGCAAGTCGCCATCGTCGCCTTCAATGACCAACGCTTTGGTGCCTGGAGTCACAGCCGGGTCCTGGCCTCGCAGGCTGGCGTGGCCTGCTTGCGCGCTGGGGATGTCGCCACCTTGCGCCTGATCCTGGACGAGCTTGCAGGCCATGCTTTGGTCTTCATCGATACGGCCGGCGTTGACTGCCTGGTCCAGGCCCGGCTGCTGCGGGACCTGCAACTGGGCATCCACCTGCATCTTCTGATGCCCGCAGACGCTTCGATTGGCGCGATGCGCAGCCTCGTCGAGAGCACCGCCGAGGGCGCGCCCACCTGGCGCAGCCTGATGGTCGGCAAGGTCGACGAGAGCACCTCGCCCTGGGCCTTGTTGCAGACGCTCAGCGAGGGCCGCCCGCCCGTGTCCTATATGAGTGACACGGGTGATGTGCAGTCCGCCCCGCGTGCCTTCAACGCCAGCCGACTGATCGGAGCCGCGTTCGACCGCCTGGCCGAGGAGGTGGCGCTGATTGCGCGCGGGCGCCAGGGGGCGTCCGGCCTCGCTTCCAGCTTCGCACCGGACCTGGCGCCCGGCCGCATCCCGCGTGCTGGCACTACACTGCGGGCTGACATTGGCGGCGAGGAGACTCTGTGAGCAAGACCAGCCAAAAAGCGCCACCCCGCGTGATCGGCATCGCCTCTGGCAAGGGCGGCGTGGGCAAAACCACGGTCGCTGTCAACCTGGCTGCTGCGCTGGGGCAGCGCGGCCACCGGGTCTTGCTGCTTGATGCCGACCTGGGCATGGCCAACGCCCAAGTGGCGCTGGGCGTGCGCTCACCCTGGAACATCAGCCACCTGCTCTCAGGTGAGAAGACCTTGAACGAGCTGCTCGTGCCAGCCGCGCCCGGTGTGCAACTGGTGCCTGGGGCCTCGGGACTGCGCGACATGGCAGCTTTGGACATGGGCCAAGTTGCCACCCTCATCCACGCCTTCGACCAACTCGACGAGCCGGTCGATTACCTGGTCGTCGACGTCGCCGCTGGCATATCGCCCTCGGTGCTCACTTTCATGGCAGCCTGCCAGCACCGCCTGGTGGTGCTGCAGGACCAACCCGCCTCGATCGCGGATGCCTACGGCCTCATCAAGGTCATGGCCCAGGACCAGGAGCTGGGCGAGATTTACCTCGTGGCCAACGCGGTCCAGAGCGACGCCCATGGCCAGCAACTGGCGAGTTTCGTCAACGATGTGACCATTCGTTTCCTGGCCACCAACGTGAAATACATCGGCTGCGTCGGCGCCGACGAACTGGTGCAGCAGGCCCAGCGCAAGTACCGGCCGGTGGTCGACTTCGCCCCTGGCTCGCGTGCCTCTGCCGATTTTCGTAAGCTTGCGCAAGCGCTGGAAAAGCTCCCGGCGCCTGAGGCCGGCAGCGCCGGATTGCAGTTCTTCATGGAACGCCTGCTGCACGCGCAGCAGGCCGCCGGGTGAGGGTGCAGCGATGGAGGCAGTAATGGACCTTTACGAAGACACGCGTGGGCGCCAAGAGTCTCTGGTGCTCTCGCACATGGCCATGGTCAAGCGGGTCGCGGTGCATCTCAAGGGGCGTATTCCTCCGCTGATGGATGTCGACGAGCTGGTGCAAGTGGGCATGCTGGGGTTGATCGAAGCCGCTCGCGGCTACGACCCGCGCCGCGGCATTCCCTTTGAACACTTCGCCCTCAGCCGGGTGCGTGGCTCCATGCTTGACGAGGTGCGTCGGATTTCCGACCTGACCCGCTCCGCCATGGCCTTCAACAAAAGCGAGAACGCCGCCGCCCACAAGCTGGTGTCTGAGCTGGGGCGCATGCCGACCCGCGGCGAGGTGGCCGCCTCCATGGGCAAGGGCATCAAGGAGTATCACAAGGAGCAGGGCCAAGCCTGGCGCACCGAAACTTATTCGATCGAAGAGGTCGCCGAGGAGGTGATGAACATCGCCGGCAGCCAGGCTGACCAGCCCGAGGTTCAGGTCGAGCGTGCGCAGTTGCTCGACGCCCTGGCCGAGGCCATTCAGGGCCTGGCCGAACGCGAGCAATTGATCATTTCCCTTTACTATGTGGAGGATCTCAACCTCAAAGAGATCGGTGAGATACTTGGCGTGAGCGAGTCTCGTGTGAGCCAGTTGCTTAGCGCCATTGCCAAGAAGTTGCGTGCGCTGCTGGAGCCTGCCTCGTCCCCGAGCAAATCTGCCTGAGGCCCTGCGTCCCGGGCTGTTGGAGTCACCTTGGCATTGTTTGACATTTTTAAAAAGCAGCCGGCCGAAGAGGACGAGCGCCTCAAGGCCAAGGCCGCCTATGAAAAGGTCGCCAACCTTGAGTCCGACGGGCACGAGGCCCGCAGCATGCGGCTGGGTATGAGCATGCTGTGCCGGGCCCACCTGGACAAGACCTTTGTGGCCGGCGCCCAGCAGACTGAGGCCCACGAGCTTGCTGTGGTGGTGGCTATCCAGCAGGCCAAGGAAGTGCCAGAGCCGCCCCAGGCCCCCCTGTTCCAAAAAATCAAATCCACCAACGGTGAGGCCCTGGTCTACCTGCCCTCTGAGTACGCAGACGAGGCCTTTGCCATCGGCATGCTCTATCAGAAGACCGAGCTCACCGCCCAGCAGGCCATCGACGCAGCACAGCGCCTGGCCGACCGCATCTGCTACGACACGCTGAAGCTCAATACCGCCTTTGTCGCCCTGCAGTTCCTGCGCGACGAGCTGGCCGAGGCTGCAGCACAAGAGGAAGCGGGCGAGGAGGGCGGCGCAAGCGATCCGGATGTGGACCGCCCGCCCGCCTGAGCGCCCTGGCCCATTTGCTCTTCGCCCGCCGGTTTAGCCCCTGACTAGACAGCATCCGCCATGACCACCTTCGTTCTGCTGGCCCTGATGATGCTGGTGATCCTGGTATTGGTCGCTCTGGTGATCTACCTGTCCGACCGCTTCAATATCCTGGAGCGCGAAGCCCACGACCTCATGCGCAAGCTGCAAGATGCACAGGCCCGGCCGACCGGCCCATACGCGGGGCTCTCTGGCAAGGCCCTTTGGGATGCCGTCACAGGCCTCGAGGTGGGCAAGCTCGACGAACTGACGCTGGACGGGCTTCGCAAGCGCTATCGGCTGCTGCTCGCCGACCACACCCAGTGGATCTTCAATGAGGGCGTTGGCGACGTGGCCAAGGGATACGACGCTGTTCCTAGCAACGTTCGCACCTTGCGCACCCCCAAGGCCCAGGTCGAGTCTTGGCTGCCGCC
>JACCED010191683.1_pt1 | contig 14895 bp, 11 predicted proteins | sample 7455021 | NCBI WGS metagenome assembly JACCED01 (sample SAMN15323456, study PRJNA562643) | freshwater metagenome | isolation source: river surface water | place: USA:Blue River Watershed | collected 2017-08-19 | reverse complement strand
GCAGCGACGACGTAATCGATACACGCTGTAAGAGCGTCGATATCGCTTGGGTCAATAGCTGGGAACATCGCTACACGAAGCTGGTTCTTACCTAGTTTGCGATATGGCTCTGTATCCACAATTCCATGGGCACGTAGTGCTGCTGCAACCTTTGTTGCATCAATCGAATCATCGAAGTTAATGGTGCCGACAACATTTGAACGATGTGCAGGATCTGCAACAAATGGTGTGGTGTACGAAGTCTTCTCAGCCCATCCGTAGAGCTTTGATGCTGACTCTGCGCTGCGACCTGCTGCAAACTTCAACCCACCGTTGCTATTCATCCATTCAACTTGCTCAGCTAAGAGCATTAAAGTCAGAAGCGCTGGAGTGTTATATGTCTGATCAAGGCGTGAGTTTTCAATTGCGATTCCAAGATCAAAAAATGCTGGAACCCAACGACCTGAAGCTTTGATCTTCTCTGCGCGCTCGATCGCAGCAGGGCTCATAAGTGAGAGCCACAATCCACCATCGGATGCGAAAGATTTCTGCGGAGCGGAGTAGTAAGCATCGAATTCTTTTGCATCAACATGTAATCCGCCGGCAGCACTTGTCGCATCGACAAGAACGAGTGCGCCATCTGTTCCTGCAGGACGCTTGATCGGCATTGCTACGCCAGTACTTGTCTCGTTATGTGTGAGTGCATAGACATCTACGCCAGCCTCTGCCACAGATACAGGATGTGAGCCAGGCTCAGACTTAATGACAGTTGGTTCATCCAGGAATGGAGCTTCCTTAGCTGCACTAGCAAACTTCGATGAAAATTCGCCGAAAACCAAGTGCTGGGACTTCTTTTCAATCAATCCAAATGTTGCAATATCCCAGAATGCAGTCGATCCGCCATTACCAAGGATTACTTCATAGCCTTCTGGAAGATTAAAGAGTGAGCTGACGCCTTCGCGCACGCGATGTACAACGTTCTTCACCGGTTTCTGGCGATGAGATGTTCCGATAATTGATGCGCCACTTGCAAGCACAGATGAAAGTGCTTCTGGGCGAATCTTTGATGGTCCGCAACCGAATCGGCCATCGCGTGGTTTGAGGTTATCTGGGATTACGATCTCTGCGCTCATGGGCCAAGACTACGGGTAGTAACGAGTGAGTACGAACTCGGAATCGGTGCTCTGCCTCTCAAATCGCAGGCGATCATGCAATCGTGAATAACGCCCCTGCCAGAATTCAATACTCAACGGGGCAATGCGATAGCCGCCCCAATGTGGAGGGCGTGGCACGGTCGTACCTTCCGGCCACTTTGCACTCGCGCCGGCAAATCGGCTCTCGAGCTCTGCACGTGATTCCAAAGGTTGAGATTGCGCACTTGCCCAGGCACCGATCTGACTCGACCATGGACGAGTGGCGAAATATTCTTCGGACTCAGATTCTGAAATTTTAGAAATCACGCCGGTAATACTTACTTGTCGCTCCATCGCATACCAAGGAAATAGAAGACTTACGCGATCGTGCAATTCAATGGCATGGGCTTTACGCGATTGATAGTTGGTAAAGAAGGTGAAGCCACCTTCGGAGATATCTTTAAGTAAAACTGTGCGAGTAGTGATTGCATCGTCTGCGCCGATAGTTGAGAGCACCATTGCATTTGCTTCCACAATGTATTCATTGGCCGCGGCTTCAGCTAACCACTGTGAAAATGCAGCGAGCGGATCGGCGGGCAGGCTTTCTAATCCGACATCACCATATGAGCGACGCATCGCACGGATCGCATCGCGGGTCAGGCTCTGGTCGCGCTGATCGCGCTGCTCGCTCTTCTCACTCATGGCTGTATCTAACGTCACTTTCGTCCCCGCGTCATCTTGGATTAGGGATGGTCGCGAGCACCCTGCTTTCGGGTGCAGAATTAGCGCATAAGCGAATGCGCCGATGACCGGCGCCAGACTGGAGCTAGACCGTGTCAGATGATTTCAAGCCAGGACTCGAAGGCGTTATTGCATTTGAATCAGAGATTGCTGAACCAGATAAAGAAGGTAGTGCACTTCGTTATCGCGGTGTAGATATTGACGATCTCGTTGGTCGCGTTTCATTTGGAAACGTATGGGGACTTCTTGTAGATGATCAATTCAATCCAGGACTTCCAAACGCTGAACCATTTCCACTTCCAGTTCACTCAGGTGATGTGCGCGTAGATGTGCAATCAGCGATTGCAATGCTTGCTCCAGCATGGGGCTTTAAGCCAACGCTAGATATCTCAGATGAAGAAATTCGCAACAACCTTGCACGTACATCTGTCATGGTTCTTTCTTACTTGGCACAAGCAGCTCGTGGAATTATTGCAGCACCGATTCCTGAATCAGAGATTGATAAAGCGCACACTGTTGTTGAGCGCATGATGATTCGTTGGCGCGGAGAGCCAGATCCACTTCACGTTCGCGCAATCGATGCATACTTTGTATCTGCTGCAGAGCACGGAATGAATGCATCAACATTTACCGCTCGCGTTATTGCATCAACTGGTGCAGATGTTGCAGCCGCACTTTCTGGTGCAATCGGTGCGATGTCAGGTCCACTCCATGGTGGTGCTCCTTCTCGCGTACTTCACATGATCGAAGAAGTTGAGACGACTGGTAACGCCGAGGCATACGTTAAGGGACTCCTAGATCGCAAAGAGCGCTTGATGGGATTTGGTCACCGTGTTTATCGCGCAGAAGATCCACGCGCTCGCACACTTCGTCGCACAGCAAAAGAACTTAATGCTCCGCGATATGAAGTTGCCGAAGCTCTTGAAAGAGCAGCACTCAAGGAACTTCGTGAGCGCCAACCAGATCGTGTCCTCGAAACAAACGTTGAGTTCTGGGCAGCAATTATTTTGGACTTCGCAGAAGTTCCAGCACCGTTGTTTACATCGATGTTTACTGCTGCTCGCACAGCGGGTTGGTCTGCACACATCCTTGAACAAAAGCGCACCGGTCGTTTGATTCGTCCATCAGCTCGCTATGTCGGCAAGGCTCCTCGCAAGCCAGAGGATGTCGTCGGCTGGGATGCTACGGTCGAGCAGCTCCACAAGTAATTCTTTTCGTTCTTTTCAACCAAAAGACTGTGCAAATGGGGCTGTAAACGCTCCCATTTATAACATTTCGATAAAGTCGCGGTAGGCACGGTTTTTTGCATGCCTACAAATTTGATTAGGCGAGTTCAACCATAAAGAATGGGATCCTCGATCGGGGGATTACCCTAAATCGACATCACTTCTGATTTACACCCTCGTAAGCAGAATGAATCCATGGAGGAAATTGATGACAAAGAAGCGTTATAGCGCAGTTGGCTTCGTTGCCGCTGCCGCAATCGCAGTTTCTGGTCTTTTCGTTCCATCAGCTAATGCAAATAACGAAATCGTTGTTTGGGCAGATGGAGATCGCGGACCAAACCTAGTTAAGGTTCTAGCGGAGAAGAGTGACTGGGTTTCTGGTTACACAATCACCGTTAAGTCTTTCTCAAACTTTGATGCGCTCAAGGATGCCTTTGATAAGGCTACTGATGCATCTGGTCCAGACATCGTCATGGGCGCAAATGACTGGGTTCCAACCGGAGCAAAGAGCGGAAAGCTTGCACCAATTACATTGACAGCTTCACAAAAGGCTCGCTTTACATCTGGTCAGCTCTTTGACCTTACATACAAGGGCAAGCTTTACGGAGTTCCTGTCGATGTAAACAACGTAGCAATGATCTACAACACAAAGCTTGTAACAACTGCACCAAAGTCATTTGGTGAAATGGTCAATTACTACAAGGCCAACAAAACTTCAAAGGGCCTCAAGGCTGGTCTCTGCGTTGCAGGTGGTGGAATGTCATGGGGAGCACACTCAATCTTCTCTGCTCTCGGTGCTGATGCTTATCAGTTCGATGCACGTGGAAAGATCGTATACGACCGCTCATTTAACGGAACAACATTCGGAAAGAATGTTCGTACCTACCTTCTTGATGGTAAGAAGAGCAATGGCTTCTTGCCAGCATCAGATGCTGGTTGCAAGGACAACTTCCTTGATGGAAAAGTCCCATTTGCAATCATCGGAAACTGGGAGTGGAAAGATTACGTAGCTAAGGGCTTCACCATGAACCTTATGCCGGTTCCAGGCGTTGTTGCTAACAAGCCAGGCAAGATGTTCGGTTCAGTCTCAGGTGCGCTTCTCACCACATTTGCTGCAAAGCACGGAGTAGAAGCTGGCGCTAAGTCACTTCTTACAAACTTCTTTGGATCAACTGATGGTCAAGTTCGCTACCAGAAGATTGAAGGACGTCCACCAGCTGAAAAGGGTGCCGCACTTGATGCAACTGTTTCAGCTGCGCAGCGTGGCTTCGGTTCTGCTGCATCACTTTCAAGCATTCCACAGATTGGCGCATTCCTAAATAACAATGCAGGCGGCGCTAACTACTGGGATTCAGCTCCAGCGTATTGGACAGCTGTTCTCGTAGATGGAAAGGACGCTGTAGTTGAGGGCAATAAGCTCGCAGCTATCTGGCGTGCAAACACCACAGCTGGAAAGTCTGATCTCTAAGAAGAATCAGTAAATTAGAAACTAATGCGGGCGAAGCAATTCGCCCGCATTAGTTCTTATTTGACCGAGAGGTAAAATCGCAAAATGACTTCATTCTTTACGGGCAAGGTTTCTTTTGTCCTAAAGCTAGTAGTTGTGCTGTTGCTCTCGTCCGTCCTTGTGACCCTGACACAAAGTGCGTTTGCCCAAAAAGAATATTTCATCGCAGGATTTCTCGCGATCACAATTCTGTTACTGGTTTTGACATACCTAACGAAAATTTCAATTCCGCTTAAATTCTTTTTACCAGGAATTCTCCTGCTCATCGCGTTTGTACTCTCGCCAATTCTTTTCACAGTGACGATGTCTAGCTACAACTACAAGACCGGCAACATTATTTCAAAGAGTGAAGCAATTGAGCAGATCAAAAATCGTGGCTTTGAGTCAGATGCTGATGGAACATCATTTGATATAAAAATTGGACGCTATGACAATCAGGAAGCGATTTTGGTCTCAGACTCGATTAATGGGGCGTATTTCATATCAACTGAAAATAATCGCATCCCACTCATTGCGCAGGATCTGACAGTCAATGAATATGGGGTTGCCGAAAGCGCCCCGGATTTCCAAACACTTTCAGATGCAGAAATGGCTAATGCAGACGAGATCTACTCTCTCAAGCGTTTCAAGTATCAGGACGAATACTTCATTGCTCTAGAGGGTTTTGAAGTCGGAATAGTTTCTCGACAGGTGCTCGCCTTCGATGAAGTTAACGACCAATTTAAAAACATAATCTCTGGCGAAATTTATACTGACAACGGCCGAGGAAACTTTGCTATTGAAGGCAGCCCTGATCAGTACCTCGAGCCTGGATGGCGAGCCCCTATCTGGTTCGAAAACTACACAAAACTATTTACTGAAGAACGGCTACGCGCCCCACTCGTCAGTGTCTTTATCTGGACTATTACTTTCGCGTCATTATCGGTGCTCACCACCTTTGCACTCGGCTTGCTACTTGCACTAGCACTGAATAAACCAATTCGCGGGCGCCGGGTTTATCGTTCGATTTTGATTTTGCCTTATGCGATGCCAAGCATTATGTCGATCCTTATATGGGGCGGAATGTTTAACACTGAATTCGGTGCGATCAATAATCTTCTGGGCACCGATATCGCATGGTTCCAAAGTCCGACTTTTGCAAAATTTGCGATCATCTTGGTTAATCTGTGGCTTGGTTTTCCTTACTTCTACCTCATCTCAAGTGGTGCCTTACAAGCGATCCCTTCCGAGCTTCTTGAAGCTGCCTCGATAGACGGTGCAAACCCACGTCAAATCTTTAGACAAATCACACTGCCGCTACTCCTTCAAATTCTTTCACCGTTACTCATTGCATCGTTCGCATTTAATTTCAATAACTTCAATTTAATTTACCTTCTTACTGGAGGTGGCCCGAGAGCAGAACTTGATGGTGAGTTGGCGGGAGCTACAGATATCCTCATTAGCTTTACATACAAGATTGCATTTGGATCTTCAGTTCAAGATCTAGGCTTAGCAAGCGCGATTTCCCTTGTCATATTTGTACTCGTTGCCTCCATTTCAATGTATGGGCTTCGTAAATCGAAGGTATTGGAGAGTTTCCAATGAGCATCTGGCTTCGCACCAACGCATGGCGTCATGCGGTAATTATCTCGGTTTGCCTGTTCTCACTTTTCCCACTTTATCTAGTAGTAATTTCTTCCTTTAACTCAACTGGAAGCCTTCGTCTAGATTCATTTATTCCACGGGAAATCTCTTTCGCAAATTACAAAATGCTCTTCAACGATCCAACAATCCCATACATGATCTGGGTGAAGAATTCACTTATCGTCGCTGGCGCAACTGCCGTACTTTCTGTCACTATCGGATCAGCATCAGCATTTGCTTTCAGTCGTCTCAACTTTAAAGGGCGCAAGACGGGTATCCAACTTCTGCTTCTTGTACAGATGTTCCCGGCGATCCTTGCAATCTCTGCGGTCTACGTCATCATGGAGCGCGTCTATACATTTGCACCAAGTATTGGGTTAGGAACACAAGCAGGACTTCTCCTGATCTATCTCGGTGGCGCGATGGGCGTAAATATTTGGCTACTTAAGGGCTTTGTGGATTCGATTCCTAAAGAGCTCGATGAAGCTGCAAAGATTGATGGGGCATCGGCCGTGCAAACGTATTGGTTGATCTTTATGCCACTAGCTGCACCAGTACTGGCCGTTGTTGCTCTCTTAAGCTTCATTGGTACATTTAACGAGTTTATTCTTGCTCGACTTTTCTTGGTCGATATGGAATCTCGTACCGTCGCTGTTGGTCTGCAGCAGTTTATCGGCGGACAGTACTCCGAAAACTGGGGCCCATTTGCCGCGGGCTCAATTATCGCTTCAGTTCCAATTGTCATTATCTTCTTAAGTCTTCAGAGATACATTGTTAACGGTCTCACCGCCGGATCTGTAAAAGGCTAATGTTTAAAAAGCTCATTGCAGGGATTGCACTTTGTGCATTAGTCATTCCATATTCTGCAGCAGCACAAGATTTGGTAAAACCACAGGTTGGACTTTCTAAAGATGTTATCTACTTTGTTTTTCCTGATCGTTACCGCAATGGCGATACAACTAACGATTTGGCCGGAGGAAGCACCGTTGATCCAACATCCGGCTATGACCCAACAAGCACAGCCCACTTTCATGGCGGTGATCTCAAAGGACTTACAGGAACATGCCAGCCAGGCGATGATGGTTTAGCGCGAATCAAGGCACTTGGGTTTACTGCAGTGTGGATGACTCCGCTAGTCACTCAGGTTAATGGGACAACTGCCGGTGCTGGTTATCACGGATACTGGGGTAAGGACTTTCTCAATGTTGACCCTCACCTTGGCACAAATGAAGATTTATTAGCTCTTTCTGCCTGCGCAAAGAAACTTGGTCTCAAGTTAATTCTTGACATCGTTACAAACCATACGGGAGATGTTATTCAGTATGCAGACAGAACTGCATTTCTGCCGGAAGATCAAAAGAATGCAAAAAATCCTGCATGGTTAAATAAGTTAGATAACTATCACAATGCGGGAAGCTCCAGCAGTTGCTGGGGCGAAGGTCGCTGCGAGCAGATCGGTGACTTTTACAGCCTTGATGATCTAGCAACCGAAAAACCAGAGGTGTATCAGGGCTGGGTCGATGTCTACGGACAGTGGATTAAAAAATATGGTTTTGAAGGTTTTCGTGTAGATACAGCACGCCATGTAGACGATAAGTTCTTTATCAATTGGTCCCCTGGTATCAAGTCCGCCGCACAAAGTGTCGGAATCAATAACTTCACTATCTTTGGTGAAGTTTGGGATATCAACCCAATGAACTTGGTTACATACGTTCGAGAGAAAAAGATTGAAACGGTCCTAGATTTTGCATTCCAGCGCACAGCTACGCAATTTTCTGCTGGTTATTCAGATGCATCAGTTCTTGCCACACTCTTTGATGCCGATGATCAGTACACGACATCAATTTCCAACGCCTCAAATCTTGTTACTTTCTTGGGCAATCACGACATGGGCCGCGTGGGCTTTCTCATTCCCGCTGCACAAACCAGTGCTAAGAACGATCTCTTGGCACGAACAAAATTGGCTCACGCTCTGATGTATTTCTCTCGGGGAATTCCTACTGTTTATTACGGCGATGAAGTCGGAATGACGGGTTCAGGTAATGGCGGTGATCAACGAGCACGACAAGACATGTTCGAAACAAAGATAGCTGCCTGGAAGAGCGAAGCACGGGTTGGATCAGAGCCAGTAGGGGACGGAAACTCATTTACAAATAGCGCTAACCACCCACTCGCCCTATATATCGCCGAACTAGCAAAGCTACGCGCCACTTATCCAGCTCTAGCCAATGGGCAGATGCAGATTCGCTCCGCCACAGGAAACACACTTGTGCTCTCCAAATGGGATCCAGTTGAGAAGATTGAGTACCTCGTTGCCTTCAATAACAGTAAGCAACCATCTAAAGTCACTGTGAATACATCAAGTGCGGTGAAGTGGAAGTCACTTTTGGGCGCTTCAACTTTTTCGAATAAAGGAAATGCTGTAACTCTTACGGTGCCAGCATTTGATGCCGTAGTACTTCAATCCTCATCCGTTATGTCTCCAGCGAAAATCACACCTGGAAGTTTAAAAACGCGAATGGATTTTCTCACCGGAATGTTAGAAGTCTCTGCGCCACTAAAGAGTTCAGGCTTGAACCGTGTTGAGTTCTCCGTGAAAGCAGCTGGCTCGACGAAGTGGGTCAGTGCAGGAACAGACTTTAACAGTCCGTATCGTGTGTATCTCTCGTCAAGCGATTACAAGTACGGCAGCAAAGTTTCAATTCGAGCAACCGCATTCAATATCAAGGGAGAAAAAGTTGCCTTCAAACAAATTGAAGCCGTCAACAAGTAATTTGATGAATCATTTACCCCATCACGATGGAAGTGAACTCTACGTCAGTGATAGTGCTCCAAGAATTGGTAAGAAAATCGCCTTGCGTGTTCTTGTGCCAAATACGTATGAATTTAGTAAAGCTTTTATTAGAATTTATGAAGATGGCGAACCTCGTTCTTATGAGCTTAAACTCGAAAAACAAGGAACGGTGGAGAGCTGGTGGAAAGTAAAGGTTGAGATCGTAAATCTCAAAACTTCCTATCGTTTTGTCTTTATCTCAGAGAGTAAATATGAGTGGCTTAATGCCCGTGGTCTGAGCGATCATGATGTACACACCAATGACGATTTCAAGATCGTCGCACTTCCCGAATACCCTCGCTGGATTCGCTCATCAGTTTTTTATCAAATATTTCCGGACCGATTTGCAAAGTCAGATATCGAGAAAGTGATTCCAGATTGGGCCCACCCTCGTGATTGGGACGATGCACCTCGTGGCAGAGATACGACTACTGGGGTTGAGTTTTTCGGAGGTGACCTTAAAGGGGTTGAGGAGCATCTAGATCACCTGAAGAGTCTTGGAATTAATGGCATCTACTTCACTCCCTTCTTCCCAGCCCGATCTAATCATCGTTACGACGCATCGAGCTTTGATCATGCGGATCCCCTGCTTGGTGGCAACGAGGCACTCTTCTCGTTGGTTAAGAAAGCACGTAAATCAAAAATCTCTGTGATGGGCGATCTCACATCGAATCACTGTGGTGCAGGCCACCCTTGGCTTGCAAAGGCGAAGAAGGACAAGAACTCCAAAGAACGCGGATATTTTTATTGGGACAGATCTGTTAAGCACGGGTATGTCGGTTGGTGGGGACATGCTTCGCTTCCAAAGTTGAACTTCAATTCGAAGGCCTTACGCAAAGAAATGTATGAAGGAAAGAATTCGATTGTTCGTAAGTGGCTATCTCCAAAGTTTGGAATGGCTGGCTGGCGTATCGATGTTGGAAACATGACGGGAAGACTTGGCAAAGACGACCTACACGATGAAGTAATGCATGGAATTCGCAAAGCGATGGATGAGACAAATCCAAATGCATGGCTTGTTGCCGAGAATGGTGATTTTTTTGCCTCCGATCTAGATGGACTTGGTTGGCACGGTGCGATGAATTACCAAGGCTTCATGCGTCCTTTATGGAACTGGATCAACCAAAACTCTGAAATCGGTGGAGGATTCCAAGGACTTCCATTTGCTATGCCGCGCATTACAGGTTCACAAATGGTTGAGAGCATGAAATCTTTCACAGCCTCAGTCCCGTGGCGTTCACTGGTTTCAAGTATGGTTCTTCTCGATTCACATGACACTGCACGTATGCGCACCGTTGTTAATGGCGATAGCAATCGTCACCTGAGTGCTATGGCCCTGCTCCTTACATATCCAGGTGTGCCATCGATTTACGCTGGCGATGAAATCGGCCTTGAGGGTGCGTGGGGAGAAGATGGTCGCCGTCCGATGCCATGGGGTAAGAAAGAGCTATGGGATAACGATTTTTTCGCATCAGTCAGTGCTTTGGTTGCTATTCGCAAGACTAGACACGGTCTTGCCGAAGGTGGGCTACGTTGGCTCGCTGTGGAAGATGACTACATACTCTTTATCCGAGAATCAAAGCGCGAGAAAGTTCTAGTCTTTATCTCTCGTACTGGCGTCAAAGCGTCCATCGATTTAGCACCCTTTGGCCTTGCAGTTGAGCGCACCTTGTTTGGTCAGCAAGCTGTAGGTAAGTCCATCTCTATCTCGACCGCAGAGGCAACGCAAGGTATCTGGATCGTTAAATAAAGATTTTCTTTAGCCAGAAAGTTATCGGCTCATCGATATAAGAAGCCCAAGCTTTCTCGTTATGCCCTGTTCGCACATGAACACGACTGAGCATGTCAGAGCCTTGGCGATAGCCTTTCTTTAACATCAATTCATCAGCTCTCTTTTGGAAAGGTTCATAAGCAGCATCTAAGCCCTTTGTTCCGTGGCTCATATAAATTGAATGCTTGCCTGGTGTTGGGAGATTTCCAATAATTGCATCCACTAGTGGATCTCCGCCAAGAGGCCAGTGCGTCGAGAGAGAAAGCGCGGTATGAAAAAGTTCTGGATACTCTGCAACTGCATTAAGCGTACAAAGCCCAGCCATACTCGAACCAATCATCGCTGTTTTCTCGCCTGTCATATCAATCTCTAGTAATTGAGTAAGTTGAGGAACAATCGTGGCAAAGATCTCTTCAAGATACTGATCACCATAGAGTTGATCAACAGTTACTGGAATGACATCACTTGCAATAACTTTTACTCCACCACGGAAAACTTTCTCTGGTGCTAACTCTTTGAGTCGCGCATAAGGGTTCTCTTTACTATTTCCATTCCACACTGCAATAACTGCAGGGGGAGTCAACCCAAGATCCGCACTCACGCGATTGACAGACTGACCCATCTCCCATGTTTTTCTGCGATGGGTACTTGTCTTGCCATCGAAGACGTTCTGCCCATCATGGGCAATGAGGAGCGTATCTGTGGGTGTTTTTGGAGCCCAGTAGTCGACGATGCGATCACCGATGCTGATGCGCGAGACTTCTCCGGGGATGCCACGAACTTGGAACTGCTTAATTGCCTTCATAGTGCTTAAATCATGCCATGACATCGCCCAAGCGAAGCATCATCTGGTTTCGACGCGACCTCAGAATTGGTGATCATCCTGCACTCAATGCAGCGATTGAATCTAGTGATGAAGTTGTTCCTGTCTTCATCTTAGATAAAACTCAGATAGCTGAAGCGGGGGCCAAGCTACTTGCATATATGGGTCAATCTCTGCGCGCACTAGATCAGTCACTCGGTAACCGCCTTCACATTATTGAAGGTGATCAGGTTGAAGTCCTCACGGATCTTATGAAGCTCTACGGCGCAACAGAAGTTCATATCTCAGATGAATACGAACGTTATGGTGCTGCTCGTGATGCAAAAGTAGAAGCTGCCGGAATTAAACTTATTCGCACCGGAAGTCCTTACGCGGTTGCACCGGGACGAGTGCGCAAGCCAAGTGATGACACTCCATACCGGGTATACACACCGTTCTATCGCGCGTGGTGCGTGCATGGTTGGCGATCACCTGCCAAGACCCCACAAACAATTAGTGCTCCAGTGCCACCGGAAAAATACCGAGCCTTTCCAGATTTTCCAATGCCAGCAGGTGTTCAAGTAATTGAAGCTGGTGAAGCTGCGGCGCTTAAGAGATTTAAAGAGTTCTCGAAAAAAGCGCTCGATAGTTATGACGAAGCGCGAAATATGGCTGGCATTGATGGAACATCAAAGATGAGCACCTATCTCAAGTTTGGCGAGATTCATCCGCGCACTCTCCTTGAAGGTTTGGGTGAAAGCAAAGCCCACGACACCTTTAGAAAAGAGATTGCTTGGCGCGAGTTTTACGCTGATGTTCTCTACAACAACCCTCATACAGATACTGATTACTACGCGCCACAATTTAAGGCGATGCGCTATGACAAGCCAGGAGCACAATTCCAGGCCTGGTGTGAGGGTAAAACAGGCTATCCATTTGTGGATGCGGCAATGCGCCAGTTGCTCCATGAAGGTTGGATGCATAACCGAACACGCATGGTCGTTGCATCATTTCTTGTAAAAGATTTGCACCTTGAATGGCAACTAGGCGAACGATTCTTTGCAGAGCACTTGGTTGATTATGATGTTGCATCAAATGCGCACGGATGGCAATGGACTGCTGGTACCGGCACAGATGCATCCCCGTATTACCGCGTCTTTAACCCCATCGAACAAGGGAGACGTTTTGATGAAGATGGAACCTATATTCGCAAATATGTTCCAGAACTAGCTCACCTATCAGCAGCGGAAATCCACGAACCGTGGCTTTATCTTGATGGCTACTCTCACGGGTATCCAGAGCGAATCGTTGATCATGCACTAGAGCGTCTTGAATCACTTGCTCGCTTGCAGGAGATCAAGGCAGATAAACCTGAGAAGCCTGAGAAGCCTGAGCGACCAGCTAAGAATTAATCGTTCTCTTTACGAGATACATGGCCGCGTCGGCCTTAGCTAAGAGATCTCCACCCTCACTGCTATCTACGTGACCAATACTTACACCGACTGAAATCTTCTCCCCATCAATTAAAAATGGATAGCTCACACATGCTTGTAGCGCTTGCACGATTTCTTGCGTTGCAACTTTTGATCCCGCGAGCAACACACCGAATTCATCACCGCCGAGTCGTGCCAACAGTGCGCCATCAGGTAGAACTCGCGCGAATCTCGCGGCAACCTGTATCAGCACTTGATCACCGGCCCTATGCCCAGAGCGATCATTTACCTGCTTAAAACCATTGAGATCCAGGAGCATTAGAGCACCTTCGACTTCAGAGAATTCACCCAGCGCTGCAATAAGTTTGCGACGATTGGGAAGCCCCGTTAACTCATCGGTGCGCGCCAACGTCTTCTCGTCAGCCAGAGAACTCGCTTGGCGCAGACTCACAGTCATGCGAATAAAGGCGAGAAATAAAGTAGCAACCGTTGGAAAGACTATGTAAGAAGGAAAGATGCCAGGTCGCAGCGCCATCATTGCAAGAAGTGAAGGGCTAATAAAGATAGAGAGAGCGATGAATGCTGGATGTATTGGAAGTAATTCTTTTGTTGCACTTGGAGATAGCCAGAGTGATTGAGTGATGAGGATTATCCCCAGTAGCCAACCGTTATCAAAGGTTGTGCCGAATTGATAACTTCCCTGAAAGCTCGCCCAGAGATAGAGATAATCAAAGAGTAGATAGGTAAAGAAACCTAGCGCTAAGAGTAGGAATCGTTTATTGACTATCTGTGTGATTGAAGCGATTGCTAGAGTAATTAATAGAGCCAAATCACAAATCGGATAGAAAAGCTCGAAGAAGCTCTGCCCGCTTCCGATCGAGATTACTTGAGAGAAAATCAAGGCTGTTGCAATTGAACTTAAACCTAATCCAAAGATCGCCGCATCTAGCATTTCAATAACGGTAAGAGATTTTCGTCGATTGAGAATTCTAGGAATCGCTAAGAGTGCAAAGGGATAGAAGAGTGTGTAAGAAATGTTAATTAAATACTCTGATGATGATGGCAATGTAAAGAACTGACTGACGCTGGAAAGCAGCGAGCCACAAGTCCAGCATGCAATCGCGCAGACTAAAAATGCAATCGCCAGCGGATCGTTATGGCGGGGAGATGTAAAGAGTGCGATGCAGGCCACGAGGGCAATGAGGTTGTAGCCGATGAGATCGATCCACACGGCAGGCCCATTGAATAAGAGTCGCAACCCTGAGTGGATGAAAAAGATTCCTAGTGCGCTCCACCGAATGATCAGGTAAGTTCGCACCCGAAGAAGTCTTATAGCCAGGACAGAGATGATGAATAGGGGAAGCCTAAGATGGAGCAGAAGAATGAAGAGCAAGGTTTTTCTCGTCGCACCGCTTTATGTGCGCTCTCGCTGATTGGCGCTGGCATCTTTACCTCTGTGCAAAGTGCAGCCGCTGCTACTGGTGTGAAGGTACTCGCAAACGGAAAAGTTCAGGTAACTCTTAAATCTAATCCTGCCCTTAAGAAAGTCGGTGGTGTTGTTCGCATCGATGACGTCAAAGGAAAATCAATTGCACTCGTGCGCACATCAGCAAAGGCTTACACGGCAGTCAACTTACTCTGCACACACCTGGGCGGGAATCTATTTCAAAGTGGAAATCAATGGCAGTGTGATGAACACGGAGCGACATTCACGCTAGCAGGCAAGAATCTCGTTGGTCCTGCCACAACAGCACTGAAGCAGCTGCCGGTTAAGGCAACTGCTTCAGTAGTAACTATTGGTTAATTAAGCGCAGATTGTTCTTGCTGTAGTTAGCGCTGTGCTAGCT
>JACCED010177610.1_pt1 | contig 14896 bp, 14 predicted proteins | sample 7455021 | NCBI WGS metagenome assembly JACCED01 (sample SAMN15323456, study PRJNA562643) | freshwater metagenome | isolation source: river surface water | place: USA:Blue River Watershed | collected 2017-08-19 | reverse complement strand
CCGATGGTCGATATTTTCTATACAACGCGAGTGACATATTCACTCCTCTCTTCTGCGCAACAATATTTACAACCTATTACAAATCACTGACCTGCACTACATAAAGGACCCCTCACGCACCCATCAGAGCGCGCCTACCCTTGCTGTATTCCTACCCTGGGGGAGTTCAGCGCGGTAATGCCGCGTGAGGGATCTGGCGTAAGGATAGTTGCTACACCAATACCCCTATACCCTTAGCCAGTCGGGAGCGATCCCGCCGGGAGGATTCGCATAGCGGCCGAGTGCGCACGCTTGGAAAGCGTGTAAAGGGCAACCTTTCGAGGGTTCAAATCCCTCATCCTCCGCCAGAAAGTTAAATTTCGACGCCGATGTATTTAGTTTCGAGGAATTCGTGGATGCCATCGAAGCCGCCTTCGCGGCCAAGACCGGATTGTTTTACTCCACCAAATGGCGCAGCAGGATCTGAAATCATGCCGCGGTTGATGGCAACCATTCCGGATTCAAGTGCTTCAGAGATCCGAATCGCGCGTTTTAGATCTTCAGAATAGACGTAGCTAATTAGACCGAAATCAGTGCTATTCGCGATTTCAATCGCCTCAGCATCGGTATCGAAGATAACTACTGGCGCAACTGGCCCAAACACTTCATGTTTGAGAATTTCAGCCTGCTTATCTACTTCTAGAACTGTTGCAGGATAGAAAGCGCCCGGGCCATCAGGTGTCTTGCCACCAGTTAATACCTTTGCGCCAGCTTTGATTGAGTTATCGACTAAGTCTGCAATCTTGTTGCGCTCTTTAACTGAAACGCTCGCGCCGAGTTGTACACCGGCATCACGACCGCGACCCATTACAAATGCGCTCATTGCAGCGGCAAACTTTTCGGTGAATTCTTTTGCAACCGGACGTTGTACATAAATTCGATTTGCCGCGGTGCAGGCTGCGCCACCATTGCGCATCTTGGCAAGCATTAAACCTTTAACTGCTTCATCAATATTGGCATCATCCATAACAACAAACGGTGCATTTCCGCCGAGTTCCATTGAGCAACGAATAACGTTGTCTGCGGCTTCTTTTAGAATGATTCGGCCAACTTCAGTTGAGCCAGTAAATGAAAGATTTTTAACACGTGGATCATGCAACATCTTGGCGATCGCAGGACCTGTTGGTGTTGGAAGAATTAAATTTACAACACCCTTTGGAACGCCAGCGCGATCGAGAATGTCTACGATGGCGAGGGCGGTAAGTGGTGTTTCACCAGCTGGCTTTAAAATCATTGTGCAACCTGCAGCAATCGCTGGACCAATTTTGCGAGTAGCCATGCCGGCTGGGAAGTTCCAAGGTGTAATTAAAAGTGAGAGACCAACTGGCTGGTGAGTTACGAGAATTCGCTTATCTCCACTTGGAGACATACGGAAATCTCCGGCGATGCGAACCGCTTCTTCTGAGAACCACCGGAAAAATTCGGCAGCATAGGCAACTTCGCCTTTTGCATCGGTAATTGCTTTGCCGTTCTCTTTCGAAATTAACTCTGCTAAATAATCTGCTTCTTGAATCATCAACTCAAATGCTTTGCGGAGCATCTCTGCGCGCACACGGGGAGCGGTCTTGGCCCAAGCAGGTGCGGCGCGGTGGGCGGCGGTTAGGGCAGCCTCAATTTCGGCGTCTCCTGCAGTGGCTACCTTGGCAATTACTGAGCCATCACTGGGATCAGTTACATCTAAAGTGCCATTTCCATCTACCCATTGACCATCTATATATAACTGAGTGCGCATAAGATGAGCATACTAAAAAGGTAATTGGACGCGCCAGCCGCGGTAACTGCAAGGAGTTTGAAGTGCCAAAGTCGTGGACAGATGGTGCGCCGCAGCCCGTTGCTCTTCAGGAAACCGCACATGTAAAAGATCCACTTAACTACAAAATCAAGCGTCGTATTCTCGGTAACGCCCTTAACCGTCATTCACTTGGCCATCAACGTTTATCTAAACGCTACGCGCTGGGAATTCTTTCTTCTGACTGTATTTCCTCTTCAGCTTATGGTACTGAACAGATTCTTATTGCACTTTTGCCAGCTTTTGGTTTGGCTGCTTTTGCAATTTTGATGCCAATGACGGCAGTTGTCTTGGCGATTCTTTTAATTATTACTCTTTCTTATCGAAATGTAATTGATGTTTACACAAAAACTGGCGGCGCATACATTGTCTCGCGCGATAATTTTGGACCCGTCGTGGCACAGATTGCTGCGGTTGCGTTAATTCTTGATTACGTTGTAACGGTTGCAATTCAATCCGCTGCCGGAGTCGCGGCAATTATTTCAACCTTCCCGTCACTTGCACCTTGGAAGATCCCAATGATCTTGTTGGTGATTACATTTCTTACTTACGGAAATCTACGCGGTGTTAAAGAAGCTGGAAAAGCTTTCGCCTTTCCAACTTACTTCTTCGTCGGATGTATGTTGATAGTTTTCGGAATGGGTTTTTGGCGACTTTTCAACGGAACGCTTCCAGTACTTGCCACTGATCTTCCTGGCGCAGTAGAAGTAGGACAAGAACAAGGGCTGCTAACTGCTGCAGCGATATTTATCTTGCTTCGTGCATTTGCAAATGGTGGCTCTTCACTTACTGGTTTAGAAGCAATATCAGATGGGGTTGCGCTTTTTAAGACTCCAGAGCACGTAAATGCCAAGCGCACCTTAGTGATCATGAGTTGTATTTTGGGAACACTTGTTCTTGGCGTTTCTTACTTTGCACATCATATTCAAGCGATGCCTTACGAATCAGGAACTCCAACAGTCATATCCCAAATCGCAAAGGCAGCCGTTGGTGGCGGAGCATTTGGTGGCTTTATGTTCGTAATGGTTCAGCTTGCAACGATGTTAATTCTCTTTGCGGGCGCAAACACCACCTATAGCGCCTTCCCGCTTCTCTGTAACTTTGTTGCTACCGATGGCTATCTTCCTCGTCAATTAACTAAGCGTGGCCACCGACTAGCCTTCTCAAACGGAATTTTATTACTTGCAGGTGGCGGTATTTTCTTAGTTCTTATTACTGGTGGTTCAGTTGAACACCTGGTTGCTTTCTATGCTCTCGGTGTATTTACTGGCTTTGCGCTGGCTGGCTTTGGTATGACTAAACATTCGTTACGTGTAAAGCCAGATGGCTGGAGAGTAAAAGTTGTAATCAATGCATTGGCCGGAACTGTTTCGCTGATCATCGTGATTATCTTCTCTGTCGTGAAATTTACTCAAGGAGCATGGCTAGTTCTTTTGGTGGCTCCGATCATGGTTGTTTCCTTCTTGCGCCTGCGCCGTCAATACACTCGCGAGCAAGAGGCGCTATTAGTTAGAACAGAGCAAGAGCGCGCTACAACGATTGTTCGCCACAACGTTACAGTCCTAGTTGATAACGTGGATCTAGCAACTGTCGGTGCTGTTCGCTACGCGCGTAGCCTTAAGCCACGTAATTTGAGCGCTGTACACTTTGTAATTGATGATCGTCGCGCTGAAGAAATCAAAGCTGCTTGGGCTAAATCAGACGCGCTGGATGACGTAACTCTGGAATTAATTGATTGTCCTGATCGACGTTTGGCTAACGCAGCCTTGGATTACGCAATTCGCATGACTGATAAACAAGATGTTGAATTAACTTTGCTTCTTCCCCGTCGATCTTACTCTGGCTTCCTTGGTCGTTTTCTACATGATCAGACTGCAGAAGAAATCGCTGCACCAATTTCACAACTTCAAAGAGTCGTTGCAACAATTGTGCCTTTCGACGTAGATCGAATCACATCGGCCTCAAAGTTAAGCGTTGCTCAAAAAAGTGAAGTTAAACCAGTTGCATCATCTGTTCCACAATTTAAGCCCGTTAAAGATGTGATTAAGAGCGTTGAACCAATGAGCCATTACGCCGAGAATATGACCCCGATTGGCGAAATTAAGTGGCGCAATAGAGCTCACGTTCAGGGCCGTGTCACAGCAATTAAAAATGCCCCGCGTGGGTCTGCACCAATTCTGCAAGTAGAGGTCTGGGATCAGACAGGTGGTGTCACCCTGCAATTCTTAGGCCGTCGCGAAATTGCCGGCCTAGAAGTCGGTTCGCAGATACGTGCTGAAGGCATGGTTGGTGAAGAAGAAGGTGTTCTAACGATCTTGAATCCATCGTACGAACTTCTAGTTTAGCGCTGTCCCTCAAAGAAATTGCCTAGCAATTCTGCGCATTCACTTTCGCAGACTCCAGAAGTGACCTCTAATTTATAAAGCGACCGCGGATCGCGAATGACATCCCAAACCGAGCCAACTGCGCCGCCTTTTTCATCCCAAGCGCCAAATATCAAATGAGAAATTCTGGATTGTGCAATCGCTCCAGCGCACATTGGACAAGGTTCCAAAGTTACAACGAGAGTGCACCCGTCTAATCTTGAATTCTGAAGGCGTTTAGTTGCCTTGCGAATCGCAACTATTTCAGCGTGCGCTGTTGGGTCGTTATTGGCTTCGCGTTCATTAAAGCCGGAGCCGATAATAACTCCATCTTTATTTATGATTAATGCACCTACCGGAACATCTCCTGTATTGGTTGCTTTTCGAGCGATTGCAATCGCTGATTGCATTAGCGATTCAGGTGTTTGAGATGAAATTCTTATAACTCCAATAACTCAGCAAACTGATCTGCAAAACCTAGGCGACTCGCAATTGCTTCGAGTTGCTCGTCTGGGAAAAGTTCAGCATCGTCGCAAAGTGCAGATAACTCCATTGAATTAACGCCAAGATCTGCCAATATTTCTAGGTGTCCAACCGGAAGTGGTTCATCATCTTCCTCCGGAGAATCAAGATCACATAGCTCTAAGAACTCTGCAGCAACTTCGTAATCAAGTGCGCAAGTTACATCACTTAAAAACATACTTATGTGCGAACCTAAAACACGAATCAGCATAAAAAATTCTTCATCGATTGCTAAAAGTGCAATCGCTCCACCATTTGTTTGCTGTGCTTTGAGGCGATCAATAATGTGCGGTAAGTCATGTGCGTCAGGTAACAAAGCAAGATTCCAACGACCTTCTTCGTGCCAGGCAGCGACGGCGATATCAACTTCGTTTGCCGCGACAACCCCGTCGCCACTTGCGCCGTAATTTGCATCACTCACATCGGACATATTGGCACTCATTGGGCTAGATGAAAACCCCTGTAAGGTAGGTGCTATGAAAGTTCATGTCGCCAACCACCCGCTTATCACTCATAAGTTGACCGTTCTACGCGATGAAAGAACCGATTCCCCAACTTTTCGCAACTTGGTTGAAGAGCTCGTGACCTTGCTCGCCTACGAGGCGACTCGCGAAGTCAGAACTGAAAAAGTTTCAATTAAGACTCCAGTAACGCAGACGACTGGATTAAAGCTCTCCGACCCACGTCCCGTTGTTGTTCCAATCTTGCGTGCTGGTCTTGGAATGCTCGAAGGTATGACTCGCTTGATTCCTACAGCTGAAGTTGGATTCTTGGGAATGGTCCGTGATGAGAAAACATTGCAGGCCAGCACATATGCAAATCGCCTTCCTGAAAATCTAGCAGGACGCCAATGCTTCGTTCTGGATCCAATGTTGGCAACCGGCGGAACTTTAGTGGCAGCAATTAATTTTCTAATTGAACGCGGAGCTGATGACATCACTGCAATCTGCATTCTCTCTGCCCCTGAAGGAATTAAAATCTTAGAAGATACTTTCGCTAAATCAGGTGTTCCAATTACTCTCGTAACTGCTGCACTAGATGAAAAATTAAACGAGCATGGTTACATAGTTCCAGGACTCGGCGATGCCGGTGATCGTCTGTACGGTGTCGTTTAAATGGCATCAACTTCCCCAGGATACGGAATCACAATTCGTGTCGAAGGATCTCCAGATCTACAACCAGTTGCACTTATAACTGCAACGATAACGGGTGCCGGCGCAACTATTACAGCCCTTGACGTTGTCGAATCTCTACTTGAAAAAGTTGTAATCGATGTAACTTGTGACACGATTGATGCTGATCACGCACAAGAAATTAATTTGGCGCTGACTGCGCACAAAGGTCTGACGGTTCGCAAAGTAAGCGACCGCACCTTCTTGCTTCACCTTGGTGGAAAGTTGGAAGTGCAATCCAAAGTTCCACTTAAAACACGCGATGATCTATCGCGCGCCTATACCCCCGGCGTGGCTCGTATTTGTCAGGCAATAGTTGATGATCCGGCTGATGTCCGGCGCTTAACTATGAAGCGCAATACGGTTGCCGTCGTAACCGATGGTTCCGCAGTACTCGGACTTGGAAATATTGGACCAGCTGCAGCGTTGCCGGTAATGGAGGGAAAAGCGGCGCTTTTTAAGCGCTTCGCCGATGTTGATGCTTGGCCTGTCTGTCTTGATACACAAGATGTCGATGAGATTGTTCGCACTGTTCAATTGATTGCACCTGTCTACGGTGGAATCAACCTGGAAGATATTTCTGCGCCGCGCTGTTTTGAGATCGAGGCACGTTTACGTGAATTGTTAGATATACCGGTATTTCATGATGATCAACATGGCACTGCAATCGTCGTTCTTGCTGCACTTACCAACTCTTTAAAGTTAGTACACAAGAAATTAAGTGATATAACGATTGTTATGAGCGGTGCTGGCGCCGCCGGAACTGCTATCGCACGGTTATTAACCAAGAGCGGTGCCAAAAAAATAATCGCATTTGATAAAGATGGCTGCGTTTCACCTGGATTCTCAGGCAAAATTTCTGACGCTATGAAAGGAGCTGATGTCTTTATCGGTGTTAGCGCGCCAAATGTCTTAACTGAAGCCGATGTGGCTGGCATGGCGAAGGGTTCTATTGTATTTGCACTGGCTAATCCAGATCCTGAGATTGATCCAGTTATTGCTCGAAAGTATGCAACAGTTGTTGCAACCGGACGAAGCGATCAGCCAAATCAAATTAACAACGTGCTTGCCTTCCCTGGAATCTTCCGTGGATTGCTAGATGCACATGCGCACAAGATCACCGATGAACTTCTCATCGCAGCAGCTGAAGCAATCGCCTCATGCGTCTCTGAATCCCAACTAAATGCATCTTTTATCGTTCCCAGTGTTTTCGACTCCCAGGTCGTAACAAAGGTAGCGACGGCAGTTAAAAAGAGCGTATAAATGGAGATTGCGGCCTCTTTTGACACACAACTCTCATCGCTAGCACCATTTATCTTCTACATAGTAGTTGCCGGAATCGTATTTATTGAAACCGGCCTGCTCTTTGGTTTCTTCTTACCAGGAGATTCGATTCTCTTCAGCGCCGGCATTGTTGCCGCCGTACATGGAAATATAAATATTGTAATTCTCATAACTGTAATTTTTCTTGCAGCCTTTTTCGGTGATCAAGTCGGTTTTGTAATTGGGCGCGTGGTAGGCCGTCCCTATCTGGATAAAAGTAAATCCGTTCGTGTTCAAAAAATGATTAAGAACGCTGAAGTTTTCTATGAACGAACTGGCTGGTGGGCAGTTGTTGCGGCTCGATTCTTCCCGTGGATTCGCACATTTGTTCCACCAATCGCAGGTGTGGCAAAGATGAATTACTACAGCTTTCTTTCAGCAAATGTAATCGGCGCCTTATTATGGGGCGTTGGAGTCACATTGGCTGGTTACTACGCCGCTTCAATCCCTTGGGTAAAGAATTTTTCCTATGCTATTGCCGCGTTCTTTATCGGCGCTTCAATAATCTCCGCTTTTGTGAATTACCGACGCCACCGACAACCACGCCCAGATAAGTCATAAAAATTCCTGTAACTAGGTAAGCGCTTACTTGGACTCCATCCGTCGGTGAGTAAAGATCGATAAGTAGAGATCCCACAAGCTGCCCGCCTACGCTGATCAGCGTAAAAGTCAAAACTCCTAAATGTTGAACAATTGTTGAAGTAAATGCAATGTAAATAACTCCAATTGTTCCACCCATATACATCCACCATGGACCAGATGGAAGTGCTTCAATTTCAATTTGAGTTAAAAGCGCTGCAATCAGTAGAAATATCAAAAGGAATGTTGTTCCCATAATAAAATTGAGTAGTGATGTTGCAAAACTTTGCTCTGTGCTTTCATTAATTTGACCATTTAAGGCCCGTTGAACGCCAACGATCGCCCCTGCGAAAACGCCGAAGAAAACGGCAAAAAGCGAGAGATTTTTCGCATCAATTCGATCTAATACCGATACCAGTACTGCAAATACCGTTACGAATGCTGCCATAACCCGACGCTTTGTAATCGCTTTCTTTCCACCTCCGGTTAATCCAATGCGATCAACGAATAATGAAGCTGCGGTCTGTCCTGCAATAGATGCCACTGAATAAATTGCGACACCGACTATTGGCACCACTTGAGTTTGAAATGCAACAAAACTACCTCCGAGCATTCCTGCAAAGAGAGTCCAGACTGGAATCTCCTTCTTTGATACGGCGCTTTTAAGATTACGGATTCCTTGCTTTATTGCAGGATTAAATGCAGCAATTAACGAAATAACAATTAGTCCAGATCCAAATGAAACTAAAGCCGCTTCAATTGGGTTTCCCATTCGATGCGACAACTCACCATTTGCGCGCGCTTGCAACGCAATCATCACACCTGAGATTGCCGCCAAAAAATTTAGGCGGGGATTACTTTTATTCACTACTTATGGGTGCCGGCAAATTCACGCTTATCTGCGATCCAATCCATTAACGCAAAGAGAACGCCAGAGATCACAAATGTTAGGTGAATTGCTATTCGCCAGATTGTGCCCTCGCCAACTTCGGCTTTGCCAGCCAATTCGATGAAATCTTTTAAAAGTTCGATTACTGAAATGGCGACTAGCGATCCAATTAACTTAATTTTTAGACCACTGAAATCAATTGTTCCCATCCAGTGTGGGCGATCTTTTGATTCAGTTGCAATATCGATTCGAGAGACAAAATTCTCGTAACCGGCGAAGATAACCATCAAGATCAAGTTGGCGAGGAGTGTTAAATCAAGTAGTGCTAAGAGCGCCAAAGTAAATTCGGCGGCATTCATATCGGCGGTCTTCTCTGCAAGGTGCCAGAATTCAATAATAAAGCGGTAAGCCAAAAGCGCTAGAGCACCCACTAGGCCAAGATAAAGAGGGGCAAGTAAGAAACGACTGCGAAAGAGAACGGCTTCTACACCATTAGATATACGGCTCATAACTATATTTTAACTCAAAGCCCTAGCCCAAGGGTAATTTCCAACCATTCTTCTTCGCGAGTGTTCAATTCTGCACGTTGTATTTCCAAGTCAGCGCTGATTCTTATCAATTCTGCCGGGTCGAACGCCGCACTTTCTTGAGCGCTTTCAAGTTCAGCGATTTTCTCTTTTGATTTAAGAATTTGTCTTTCAACGCGAACCAAATCCTTTTTTAGTTGACGAACCTCAGCAGCTGAAGACTGAGATTTATCTTTTGAAACTTCTCCGGGTTTTTGTAGAGCTTGAGCACGTTGTTCTAGGTATTGGTCAACCCCACGTGGAAGATCTCTTAGCTCTTCATCTCCTAATAAACCTACAAATCGATCACATACTCGCTCTAAGAAATACCGATCGTGCGAAATTACAACAAGGGTTCCGCCGTAGCTATCTAATAGATCTTCGAGTTCTGTTAACGTTTCAATATCAAAATCATTTGTTGGCTCATCAAGTAATAAAACATTTGGTGAATCCATTAATAGACGTGTTAGCTGTAACCGGCGCTTTTCTCCGCCAGATAGATCGCCAACAGGTGTCCATTGAGAGTCTTTATCAAATCCCAGGCGCTCACAAAGTTGCGATGCTGATAGCGATTTGCCATTTCCAAGTTCGATATGTGCGGCAACCTTTTCTACCGCCTCTAGAACACGCCATGTTGGATTTAACTCATCTAGATGCTGAGTTAGAAAAGCGGCCTTAACAGTCACTCCAGTTACGAGTTTTCCGGCATATGGTGGAATTTCTCCAGCCAACGTGCGCATTAAGGTGGTTTTTCCAGCGCCATTTACTCCAACAATTCCAATGCGATCACCCGGGCCAACGTTCCAGTAAAGATCATCAATCAGCTCTTTCTCACCAGCGCGAATTTGCACATGATGCGCTTCATAAACTGTGTTGCCTAATCGGTTACGTGCAAACTTCAAGAGTTCACCTTGATCGCGGGGTGCTGGCTCTTCAGCAATCAAAACGTTTGCGGCATCAACTCTAAACTTTGGTTTTGTCGTTCGCGCAGGAGCACCGCGACGCAGCCAGGCCAACTCTTTGCGAATCAAGTTGTTGCGACGAGCATCCATCGCACTTGCTTGTCGTGAACGCTCTGCCTTAGCCAAGACGAATGCGGAGTAACCTCCGTCATACTCTTCCACTTTTCCATCAACCACTTCCCAGGTTCGATCCGTAACTGCATCTAGAAACCAACGATCGTGAGTAATAACCAAGACTGCTAAATTTTTACGGTTACTTAAGTGCTTGGCTAACCATGCAACGCCTTCAACATCAAGATGGTTGGTTGGCTCATCTAGCAAAATTAGATCGAGGTCATCAATTAACAGCTTGGCTAAACCAACCCGGCGTTTTTCACCACCAGAGAGTGTTGCAAATTTTCTTTCAAATAAGTGATCATCAAATCCGCCGAATAGCCCAGTGAATACTTCACGGATTCCAGAATCACTCGCCCATTCGTGTTTTGCTTTGTTGCCAATTACTACATCACCAACTGTTGAATGGGGATCCGCTGTATCTACTTGGGAAAGTAAGCCGATTTTCACGCTATTGGCTTTTGTTACGCGGCCTTGATCTGGTTGCTCGACTGCAGCAATTATTTTCATTAACGTGCTTTTGCCCGAGCCGTTGCGACCAACTATTCCAATTCGATCGCCTTCAGAAACTCCGAGTGAAACTCTTTCTAGCAGCGCTCTGATATCAAAGGCCTTTGAGACCTCTTCAATATTGACAAGATTGCGCGCCACGATGGGAGAGCGTACCTTTCAACTATGAAAGCCACCGACCGCCAATTTGCTATCGATCTAGATTCGCGCGATCCATTAGCCCGCTTCCGTTCACAATTTGTGATCAACGATCCAAATATCTGTTATTTAGACGGTAATTCACTCGGTCGATTGCCGCTCTCAACTATTGAGGCAGTAAATACCTTTATGCGAGATGAGTGGGGTCCAGAAGTTGTTACGGGTTGGGGCCACTGGGTCGATGAGGCGCAACCGACTGGTGATCTTATTGGCCGTGCAACTCTCGGTGCAGCAGCAGGTCAAGTACTAGCTTGCGATACAACCTCCGTTAATTTCTATCAATTAGCCCTAGCTGCAATTAACGCTCGCCCAGGGCGCAAAACCATAATCACCGATGCTGCGAACTTTCCAACAGATCGCTACATACTTGAAGGGATTGCAAAGCAGTTTGATCTCAAATTAGTCATTATCGATAACGAAACTCCGGGTAAGGCAGAGAATGAACGGATAACTCCAGAAATCTTGGTGCCGTACTTAAGTGATGATGTAGCTCTTGTAACTCTAGAAGTCATTCAATATAGATCAGGTGCACGCAATGACATCAAATCCTTGACCGATTTAGTTCGCAAGCACGGTGCATTTATGTTGTGGGATGCCAGCCATGCCGTTGGCGCAATTGAAATGGATTTTGATAAAAATGGCGTTGATATCGCAGTTGGCTGCACATATAAATATGGAAACTCAGGACCTGGTTCTCCCGCTTGGCTTTATGTAAATAAGAAAGTACAAGCCGAATTACAGGTTCCAATTCAAGGCTGGTTCTCGCAAGGCGATCAATTCGCCATGGGCCCAAAATTTGAAAAGGCTGAGGGTATTCGCGGATTCCAAATCGCAAGTCCTTCTCTCATTGGATTACGTTGTATCAAGAGCGCATTCACCATGATTGAAGAAGCTGGAATTGGGGCGATCTCTGAGAAAGCCGCAATTGGTACCGAGATGATGATTCAACTTTATGATGCCTGGCTAGCAGATTTAGGTTTCACTCTTCTCACATCCAGAAATCCGCAAGAACGCGGTGGCCATATTTCACTTGGCCATCCCGATGCGGCACGCATTTGTGTTGCGCTACGCGAGTTTGCAGATGTAATCCCTGATTACCGAACACCAGATTCAATTCGATTAGCAATTGCACCACTGCCAACTTCTTACGTTGAAGTTTGGGATGGATTCGCGCGAATCCGCGACCTAGTCTCCTCTCGCCAATACGAAAAAATTAAAACTACTGATTCGCGTGTGACATGAGTAAAGATTCTTTCGATTCGGCGCTTACGTACTCGTCTTACCTCGCAGTTGATGAGTTACTGAAACTACAGAGACCTCTTTCTAAAAGTACGGAGACTGATGGTCCAGAGCACGATGAGATGCTCTTTATAATCATTCATCAGAGTTACGAACTCTGGTTTAAGCAATTGATTCATGAATTTAACGCTGCTTCTCGTTCACTTCAATCTGGAGATACCCACCGATCGTTGGCAATTCTTGGTCGAATTCGAACAATTTTAAAGGTCTGCGTAACCCAGGTAGATATTTTAGAAACGATGACTCCTCTGCAATTTAACGCCTTCCGCGGATATCTCTCTTCTTCAAGCGGATTTCAATCTGCTCAGTTTAGAAAAGTTGAAGCGCTCTTGGGCCGTAGAGATTCGAAGATCGCTTCACATCTTCCATTAGATGTGCAAAAAGAGATCGCCGAACTTTCATCACAGAATTCGATCTGGGATTCAACTCTTGCTTACCTAGCAAAACGCGGTCATAAGATCCCTAACGAAATTCTCAATCGCGATAAATCAATTCATTACCAATCTGATCCGCGAGTTCTTGAAGCCCTTCTTGAAGTACACCGAAACGATCCCGAATCCGCGATGGTTTGTGAGCGCTTAGTAGACATCGACGAAGGACTTCAAGAATGGCGCTATCGCCACGTAAAAATGGTAGAACGCACGATTGGCCACAAAGCGGGCACGGGTGGTTCAGATGGCGTTAAGTATTTAGCAAGTACCTTATTTAATCCGGTCTTTAAAGATCTCTGGGAGATCCGTTCTCAGTTCTAGAGAAAGTCTTTCTTAAAATCTGCCTGTTAAATGCAGATAAAGAATCACGATGATAGAAAAAACTGCAAAGGCTGCAATTAAAGCAAACTGTGCCCATTTCGGAATTCCTGCTTTATCCGCGGCCTTTTGCGCATAGGTTCTTGTATGAACCATTACTCGTGCTGCCCACGCAAATTCGGTGGCCAAGATTCCAAGTCCGGCAAGAACAATTAAAAATCCGGGGCCAGGTCCTACAAGTGCTATAGCTCCTAAGACCGTAATCAAGCCACCAATTAGACCAATAATAATTCGCCAAACAAGGCGGCCCACAGGTGTCTTCTTAAACCAAGTTCTGATTTTCATTTTTTGCCAAAAGCCTCAGTTCTTTCTCCATATGCAACTCTTGCAATTTCTTCACGGCGCTTTTTATAACTATCTGAAGCTCCACTGATCAAATGCTCAAATCTCCTATTACTTTTAATTAGCGGCTGGAGTTCCTTAGCGGTGCTTTGATCTCCCCAAATTGGTAGCTCTTCACGAGTTACCTGAACAATATTATGTGGACGTAGTTTTCGATACACAAGTGCCAGCCTGCGCAGACCAAGATATGCAATATGCCGCAAGCCACGATTTAAATGTTCTTGAATATTTAAGCGGATAAAAGTGGTTCGAGAAGGCCGCACGGGTTCTTTGGCAGTTGCTAACTCATGCAAAATCTTTGCTATCTCTGCGCCTCCAGTTGTATCAGGAAGTTCTGCACATTTAGCTGCTAATTGCGCGCGCACTTGCGGGTTCTGTAGTTCACGAACCTTGGCAGAGATATCTGCTAAATCAGCTTGGTCAGCACGTAGCGCGAAACCAAAATCATGGCACCAACGGGCTCGCGCATCTTGATCATCAGTCCCGCGAATATTTGAGACGAACACAGTAGGTACAAGCGCCGGAAGAAGTTCGTGAACGCCGTTATATCCAGTTGCGCATACGCTGGCATCGAAGGCGTGAAGGACTTTAGCGAGCGGAAAGTATCTGATGACTCGAATATCGAGGCCATCCGGAGCCAGAGATTTCCCATCTTTATCAAGTGGTTGCTTGGTAAGGATTACTTGCAAATCTTTCCAGCCCAGTAAGCCAGAGAGGGCGGCGGTCATCTTCTCGTTTACGTCACTATCGCCCGTTCCTAATTGAACTAAAACTGCTGGACGATTTAGATCTAGACCAAGAATCTGACGTGCCTCATCGCGGCTAAATGCAGTCTTCTTATCAAATAGCGAAACAGGAGAAGTTAGTGTTGCATCTTTACGAGTTGCGGTTGGCCCAAAATCGTATGCGCGCGCAATATCACCTGGCTCAACGATGTGATCCATCATTTTCGACTGCAAACCTAATACAAATCTCTGCGGTTTCTTCTGCCAAAGACCGCGGCGAACCCAAACTAAAGAAAGTTTTGGGTGACTAAACTTTGCAGCAATAACACCTGGGTAAGGAACAACTCCATCAAAAGATAAAACTCTTGCACCAGTCTCATCAACTAGCGCGAGTAAACGATCGCGTAAGTAAATATCCCAGTTGTCGCGCGTCATCCACATTCGATCTTTTCCTGGAATGTATTCACAACGTATTCCCATAAAGTCTGGAACTTCAGCGATTCCACCAGCCATCGAAACAATAATTGGATTAGCAATTTCTTTTAGTGAATACGCAATCGCGGATGCGCGAGCTAAATGGCCCATTCCTACGCCATTGCTTGTTGCAAGAATTATTGTTGGTTTTTCCATAACGTCCTAAAGTTTATGAGAAACGCCCGAACTTCTCGCATAAAAAGGCCTAGGGGTTGCAACTT
>JACCED010979117.1_pt1 | contig 14900 bp, 14 predicted proteins | sample 7455021 | NCBI WGS metagenome assembly JACCED01 (sample SAMN15323456, study PRJNA562643) | freshwater metagenome | isolation source: river surface water | place: USA:Blue River Watershed | collected 2017-08-19 | reverse complement strand
CTGGAAGATGTGAAAGCCGTTGAGAGCGCTGGTGCCTTCGCAGTCGTGATAGAGATGGTGCCTGCGAATCTGGCCGAGGAAATTTCAAACACTTGCGCAATACCGACTATTGGAATTGGGGCTGGATCTGCGACCGATGGACAAATCCTGGTCTGGACAGACTTTGCCGGTCTTGGCGAGAAGATTCCAACGTTTGCAAAAAGTTATCTGCAACTAGGGGATGAACTCCTAAATGCTGCGAAAAGCTATAAGGCAGATATCGTTGCGGGAACCTTCCCAGGGAAAGAGCATGAGTTTTAGTTGCTTTTCCAATCATCGGCTGCATCTTCTTCGGCAATCTGCCGCGCACGCTCCGCAATGATTTCTTCGGCTCGAAGAGCCTCTTCGTAAGAGTCAAAAGGGCCAACTCGTTCCAGCGATAGTGACTGTGGTCCCACCTCTACCTGTTTAGTCTTTGTGTTGAACCAGAACTGAGTCATGGAAAAACCCTAGCCCAATATGATGGAGCGGTGCCCAAGCAAACCAACGGAGAATTAGCGCCTGGCCTTATCTCCGTGATGCGCGAAGTTCCAAAGTCAATTCCCCGCCCTGAATACGTTGGAAAGCCAAAACCTACTCCCCATACAACAGGTGACCGCTACGACGAAGAGACCATAAAGAAGATAAGAAAAGCTTCAAAGATTGCTGCCCAAGGCCTGCAGGTTGTCCTAGAAAGCGTTCGCCCCGGGATCACCACTGATCGCCTCGACGAAATTGGTCACGAATTTCTTATCTCACAAGGCGCATACCCATCAACTCTTGGGTATCGAGGCTTTCCAAAGAGTCTTTGCTCCTCATTGAATGAAGTCATTTGCCACGGAATCCCTGACGACACGGTTCTAGAAGAGGGAGACATAGTGAACATAGACATCTCCGCCTATCTAGAAGGAGTTCACGGAGACACCAATGGAACCGTGGGAGTTGGAGAAATATCGTCAGAAAAGGCTCAGCTCATAGAGGTCACTCGGGAGGCGATGCATAGAGGAATCCGGACCGCAATGCCTGGTCGACAGGTCAATGTAATTGGTCGGACAATTGAGAGCTATGCGAAGCGTTTCAATCTAGGCGTCGTTCGAGAGTTCACTGGGCACGGGGTTGGCACCAGCTTTCACACCGGGCTAATAATTCCGCACTACGACACGGATGAGTATCAAGACCTTATTGAAGTGGGAATGGTGTTTACTATCGAGCCGATGCTTACTCTCGGCTCAGCTGATTGGGAGATGTGGAACGACGGATGGACTGTAGTGACTAAAGACCGCAAATTCACCGCGCAGTTTGAGCACACCATTTTGATAACCGATAACGGACCCGAAATTCTGACGGAGGTCTAGGTGGCAAAGAAGGCAATTGGAATCGATGTTGGTGGAACTGGCATTAAGGGTGCACTCGTCGATGTAAAAAAGGGCGAACTGCTTTCCGAGCGTCTGAAGTACCCAACACCAGAGGGTGGAGAACCAGAAGACATAGCTAAAGTCGTTCTTCAGATCGCTCAAGAGCTGGATGGAAAAAGCAGCGACCTGCCCATTGGGATTTGTTTTCCAGCAGTTGTGAAACATGGATTTACCAAGTCCGCAGCCAATGTCTCTAAACGCTGGATCAATCTAAATGCTGAAGATCTCTTCGAGAAAACCTTCGGCAAACAAGTTCTAGTTGTAAATGATGCAGATGCTGCGGGATATGCCGAGGTTCGGTTCGGGGCTGCTAAAGACCGCGACGGGTTAGTAATTATGACAACGCTCGGGACGGGAATTGGTGGAGCAATATTCATTGACGGTGAGCTAGTTCCAAATGCGGAATTGGGACACTTGGAAATTGATGGCGTCGACTATGAAACAAAAGCTAGCTTTGCAGCAAAAGAGCGGGAGGGGCTAAGTTTCGCACAGTGGTCAAAGCGACTGCAGCGCTATTACGAGACACTTGAGAAACTTTTTACCCCTGACCTATTTATTGTTGGGGGTGGTGTTTCAAAGCAGCACGAGGAGTTTCTGCCGCTTCTCAAGCTCGAGACCGAGACTGTTCCAGCTAAGAAACGAAACTCAGCGGGGATCATCGGTGCCGCGGCACTTGCTGCAAAAGCAAAAAAGTAGTTGATGGGTCGGCCGATACGCCGGGTTCTGTCTTGAACGGTCATCTATCTCGACCACAAATTACTCTGTGGTTCTAGCAACCTACCCGAGAACTTGAGCGAGCAGCTCTTAGCGTTCCCTGCTTGGTCTTGCTCCTGGCGAGGTTTACCTAGCTGAATCAATCACTTGACTCACTGGTGGTCTTTTACACCACCGTTTCACCCTTACCTCTTTCGAGGCGGTCTACTCTCTGTTGCACTTTCTCTCGGGTTACCCCGGGTGGGAGTTACCCACCACCATGCTCTGTGGAGCCCGGACGTTCCTCGGCAATGCCGCGACCGTCTAGCCGACCCATCAGGTTAACCCTACTCCCCGCGTAAATGTGCGCAAGAGTTGACCAAAAAGCCCTCTGAAAGTTGGTCACCAAAGAATCTGAAAACCGAAATAGATGCCGGTGAAAACTGCAGTGACCATAAGGCCTGTGGAGCAGCCTGGAGTGCTCTTCTTGCTATAACCCGGCAAGGCATCATGTGCGCGACAACAGCTACCGTCTGTCCAGGATGCTTGGCAATGACTTCGCCAAGGAATGAGCCAACCCGGAGTTCTAATTCCTGGAGAGACTCTCCTCCTGGTGGCTTTATGTTCATCGAACCTCTCCAGGACTCAACCTCTTGGGGGAACTTTGCCGAGAGCTCGTCCATGGAAATTCCCTCCCAATCGCCAAACGCGATTTCTTGAAGGCGTTCGTCGGTGTGCAGCTTGATCTGCGCTCGATTAGCCAACTGCTCGGCGGTTTGTTTGGCCCGATTTTGCGGTGAATGATAGATAACGAGCGGTTGTGAGAGTCCGAATCCATCGAGGATCTTGGGAACTTCCTCGGCCATCTGTTTAGCCTCGCTGATTCCGAGCTTGCTAAGTTCAGGATCTTCTCCGGATGAGCCTGAAATTAGATTCGCCTCGGTGTGGGCGGTGTGTCCATGCCTGATAAGCACAATGGTTGTTGGCTCGACCCTTTGGCGCTTAGCTCGAACCGAACGCGGCTGGGCGGTGCTGCTTTCAATTATTTCGGTTGTGACGGCATTTGTGTCGAGAGCCTTGTTTGCTGCCGAATCGGCCAACGAATTCTGCTCTCTTGGAATCCATTTGAGCTCACACTCAATCCCCGAAAGTAAAGTTTGTGCTCGCTGATTTAGTTCTCGCAGTGAAGCACTGTTTATCTTCCAGCGTCCAGCCAGCTGCTCTATAACCAGCTTGCTATCCATCTCTATGAGCAGCTGATCAACACTGAAATTGTTAGATAGGTACTCGAGCCCGGCAATTACTGCGGTGTACTCCGCATAGTTGTTTGTCTGAACGCCAATCGGGGCAAAAATCTCCGCAATAAGATTGCGATTCTCATCCAAAATGACCGCTCCGTAAGCGGCATCGCCCGGGTTCCCTCTAGATGCACCATCGGCTTGCAGAATCAGCTTCAAGATCTCACCAATATCGCAGCACATTCTGGACAGGTGACCAGTTCATCACTCGGCTGTGCGAGAATCTCATGCGCAGCCGAGGCAGTAAGCCCCATATTGCAGGCACCGCAAGTGTTGCGAACCATTCTTCCAACGGCCACGCCTCGAGACTTTTTCTTATCGAAAAGACCTACTAACTCATCGGGTAGCTTGTTCCTCAAAGCCGCCACACCTTCTAAATCAGACTTTAATCTCGATTTCATGTTTTCGAGATCTACTTGCATTTGATTCTTTTGCGACTGGAACTCTTGCTCTAATTCAGCTTTCTTGGTCAGTAACTCAGTTAGTTCAACTCCGCTTCCTTCAAGCTGCTCGAGAATAAAGATCTCCGAATCCTCTAGCTCGCTCTTTCTCTTGTTTAGAGTTTCAAGCTCGTGCTGAATTCCCAGGGCATCGCGACTAACAGCGGTCTTTGAAAGCTTTTCTTTGTCTCTTTTGATTCTTTCTTCAACAAGTCGAAGGTCCTCAAGAGCGCGTCGTTGATCTCGTTCGAGCTCCTCAACCTTTGACCTTGCAGTTGTCAGCTGTGCTGATATGGCAAGAATTTGATCTCGAAGATTTTCTAGTGCTTTTCCGCTTGCCAATGCGGTCATCTGTTGCTTAAGTTTTTCAACCGCAATCTCTAAGTCCTGCAGTTCCAATAAGCGAATCAGATCTGAGATTTCAGCCTTCATTGCATCACCGCAAAATCCCATGGATCAGTTCTCACTTCACTTACTGTGAAGCTGACTTCAGGAAAAGCCTCCGCGAGGCTGGCGGCCAATCCATCTAGCCAAATCCATTCTGCTGCCCAATGCGAAATATCAATTAGCGCTGGTCTCCAACCCTCAAGCTTTGACTGCTCAATAAAATCCTGAGCCGGGTGGTGGCGCAGATCACTTGTTATGTAGACATCGACATCAAGCGCTCTAACGGCACTCAAGTAAGAATCTCCCGCTCCACCCAGAATCGCGACACGCTTTACCAAGCTTTCAGCTGGACCCGCAACACGAACCCCAGAAGCGGTAGCCGGAAGTCTCCTTGCGATTTCTCTCGCGAATTCCAAAAGCGTTACCGCCTGATTCAATTCGCCAACCCGACCTAAACTCGAAGAGCCGTCAAACGGACTCGCGTTTCTTAGTCCGAAGACTTTGGCCAAGGAATCAGTCACTCCGTCCTTAGCACCATCTGCATTGGTGTGGGCGGCATAAACGGCAACCGACCTGCGGTTGGCCTCGGCAACCAAATTCCCCTTGGCACCCTCTTCAGAGAGCTCGTGAACACCTTTCAAAAAAGGTGGGTGGTGGCAAACAACGAGTTGGGCCCCAACTTCCACTGCTTCGGATAGCACGTCTGAAGTGAAATCAACGCTCAGCAGGACCCTTGAAATCTCTGCGTTGCGCCTTCCCAGCATTAGTCCCGGCTGATCCCAACTCTCGGCAGTTTGAATTGGCCAGCGGCGTTCAAAATCCGAAGTAAGGTCAGCCAGAGAGGTCATACGCATAGCCAACCAGAAAATCGAGCCAAATGTGGCTGAATGTCAGACCTGAATCTTTTAGGAGTGGAACTTTGCCACTGGGGTTTTGGGAAATGTGTTCCCGTTCGAGTGGGCCCTACCGGGCTCGAACCGATGACATCCACGGTGTAAGCGTGGCGCTCTACCAACTGAGCTAAAGGCCCTTTCGTCTCTTCCTTCAGAAAAGACTTGGTTAGCCTAGCGGATACTGCGGCACTTAAACCAGTTCAAGTGCTCGCTTGTAATCGCTAAAACTGCGTGGTTCTCCAGGGCTGGTTACAAATTTCGCTACGACAACGCCCTCTCGACTAATCACAAAGGTCGCCCGTGTAGCAATGCCCTTATCGGCCAGAAAAACCCCGTATTCTTGGGCGACCTGGCCGTGAGGCCAGAAGTCCGAAAGTAGCGAAAACTGGTAATTCTCGTGATCCGCGAATTGCTTCTGAACGAACTTTGAGTCCACAGAGACTCCCAAAAGCTCGACTTTCTGGTCCTGGAAAACCGAGATATTGTCTCTGATTTCGCACAGTTCACCGGTGCAAATCCCAGAAAAGCTCAGTGGATAGAAGACCAAAACCACGGCCTTTTTGCCCCTGAAATCGCTCAGTTTCACCGTCTCTCCGTGCTGGTTGCTCAGTTCGAAGTCTGGTGCTAGTTCGCCTACTTCAGCTGACATATTGGCCTTCCTTTGGTCGTTTCATATCACTATAAGTGGTCGTAGAACGGTAGTTACAAAGCTAGACTTTATTCGCCCCAACAGGGTGAAATCAGCTAATTAGCCACGAAAAGAGGCTCTGCTTTGTCGTTCAACAACCAAGACGCGTTCGCAACTACTTCCGGAGATAAAGATCCCCAGGAAACCAAAGAATGGCTCGAATCTCTCGAGGCTGTTGCAAAGCACACTGGTAGAGGGCGCGCACGAGAAATCATGCAGCACCTGTTGCGTCGCTCGCATGAACTTCAGCTGAACGTGCCCCTGGTTCCAACCACCGACTACATAAACACCATATCCCCTGAGGACGAGCCCGCTTTCCCAGGAGACGAGCAGATCGAGCGAACTTACCGCGCATGGATGCGGTGGAATGCCGCGATTATGGTGCACAGGGCCCAGCGTCCGGGAATCTCAGTAGGTGGGCATATCTCAACTTTTGCTTCTTCGGCATCAATCTATGAAGTTGGATTCAACCACTTCTTCAAAGGCAATGATCACCCAGACGGCGCAGACCAAATTTTTGTTCAGGGTCACGCTTCCCCAGGTCCATACGCGCGCGCTTTTTTGGAAGGTCGACTTTCTGAGGAAGACCTTGATGGATTCAGACAAGAAAAGTCTCGCCCCGGTCGCGGTATCCCTAGCTACCCTCACCCGAGGCTGATGCCCGACTTCTGGCAGTTCCCCACCGTATCGATGGGTCTTGGCCCAATTAATGCGATCTATCAGGCTCAATACAATCGCTATCTTCAGGGCCGCGGTTTCAAGAACACTTCAGGACAACACGTATGGGCATTTCTGGGTGATGGCGAGCTCGACGAGGTTGAAAGCCGTGGTGCTCTGCAGCTTGCGGCTAATGACAAGCTCGACAATTTGACTTTCGTGGTGAACGCAAATCTGCAACGTCTTGATGGACCGGTGCGAGGTAACGGAAAGATTATTCAGGAACTTGAATCGTTCTTCCGCGGAGCCGGTTGGAATGTCATCAAGGTAATTTGGGGCCGAGAGTGGGACAGTCTGCTGCAAAAGGATTCCGAGGGTGCTCTCGTCAACCTGATGAACCGCACTCCGGACGGTGACTATCAGACTTACAAGACCGAGAACGGCGCATTCGTGCGAGAGAACTTCTTCGGTCGTGACCCAAAGACTGCAGCCCTTGTTGCAGATCTAACGGATGACCAAATTTGGGGACTCAAGCGCGGTGGCCATGACTACCGCAAGATCTACGCGGCCTACAAAGCTGCCCTGGAGCACAAAGGTCAACCAACCGTAATCATCGTAAAAACCATCAAGGGATACGGACTGGGTAGAAGCTTCGAAGGCCGAAACGCCACGCACCAGATGAAGAAGCTAACCCTAGAGAACCTAAAAGACTTCAGAGATGAGATGAGAGTTCCGATTTCTGATGCTCAACTCGAAGAGAACCCGTACATGCCCCCGTATTACCACCCCGGCATGGATTCGCCAGAGATTCAATACATGCTCGAGCGCAGAAGAGCACTTGGTGGATTCCTTCCGGAGAGACGAAGCACCCATGTTGACTTCAAGCTTCCCAACGAGAAGGCATATGCGACTCCTAAGGCCGGTTCAGGAACCCAAGAAGTTGCAACCACCATGGCATTTGTTCGCATGCTCAAGGACCTTCTGAGGTCTGAGGGCACCGGCGAAAGAATTGTTCCAATCATTCCTGATGAGGCCCGCACCTTTGGAATGGATGCGTTCTTCCCGACCGCAAAGATCTATAACCCGAATGGTCAGCATTACATCTCGGTTGATCGCGAATTGCTTTTGAACTACAAGGAAAGCGAAGCCGGGCAGATTCTTCACACCGGTATCAATGAGGCAGGTTCACTCGCTGCGTTCACCGCAGCTGGAACAAGCTACGCAACTCATGGACAGCCAACCATTCCGTTCTACGTTTTCTATTCAATGTTTGGTTTCCAAAGAACTGCTGACGCAATTTGGGCAGCGGGAGACCAAATGGCTCGAGGCTTCATGATTGGAGCAACTGCCGGAAGAACGACACTGACTGGTGAAGGACTTCAGCACGCAGACGGTCACTCCCCCATATTGGCGGCTACAAACCCAGCAATAATTACCTACGACCCTGCGTATGGATATGAAATTTCACACATCGTGCAGTCTGGAATCGAAAGGATGTATGGAAACACGCATCCTGATCCAAACGTGATGTACTACATAACTGTCTACAACGAGCCTATGGTTCAGCCGGCTGAGCCAGCCGATGTTGACATCGATGGAATTGTTCGCGGTATCCACAAAATCAGTAACTCAACCTCTCCTGGACACAAAGCGCAAATTCTTGCTTCCGGTGTAGCTGTTCCATGGGCAATTGAAGCCCAGGGGTTACTAGCAAATTGGGGCGTTAGTGCGGATGTCTGGTCAGTTACCTCTTGGACCGAACTTCGTCGCGATGGATTGAAGTGTGACGAACAACGCTTCCTGTACCCAAATCAAGCTGCGCCTTCGCCTTATCTCTCAACCAAGCTAGCCGGGCATGATGGACCAGTGCTTGGAGTCAGCGACTTCATGCACGCAGTGCCTGACCAGATAAGACCTTGGGTTCCTGGGGATTACGCAACTCTGGGTGCGGATGGATTTGGTTTCTCCGACACCAGGCCTGCGGCTAGAAGATTCTTCAAGATCGATGGACCTTCAATTGTGGTTCGAGTTCTTGAGCAACTTGTGGCTCAAGGCAAGATTGACGCGGCCGCGCCTCAGCAGGCAATTGATCTCTACCGCCTGCACGATGTAACAGCGGGAACTTCAGGATCAGCCGGTGGCGACGCCTAGTCACCTCCCCTGGCTAAAGTCAATCTCAGGGGAACTGGCTACCGCGACGCTTACCAAGCTCGATGAGACTCTTCCCTGGTACAAAGCGATGCCAGCAGCTCGCCGCGCGTCTGTTGGTTCTGTGGCACAAACCGGAATCACAAGCTTCATCCAGTGGTATGAGAATCCTCAAGCGCAACCATGGGTAGCAGCTGACGTATTTGGAAATGCTCCGCGAGAGTTACTTCGTTCCGTCTCTCTTCAGGAAACTCTGCAACTAATTCGAGTTGTCGTCGAAGTGGTTGAATCTCGAGTGGTCGCTGAATATCCAGAACTACGCGAATCAATTCTTAGGTATTCAAGAGATATCGCCTTTAATGCAGCTGATGTTTATGCACGCGCTGCAGAAGCCAGAGGACTTTGGGATGCCAGATTAGAAGCTCTGGTGGTTGATTCAATAGTAAGTGGCGAACCTGGGCAGGAAATTAACTCTCGTGTATCTGCTCTTGGCTGGAGAGCCGAGGGGCAGGTATGTGTAGTAATAGGCAGCGTATCACCCAATCACGATCCGGATGGACTCAGAAAAGTTTCGCGCAAGCAAGGAGCTGAGCTCTTGCTTGGAGTGCACGGTAATCGTCAGATTCTTGTACTTGGCCTAGCAGCAAAATCCGATGCACCAGACAACGCTTTTACTGATTTAGTAAAAGAGTTAGATGCACACTTTGGTCCCGGACCGGTTGTCATTGGAACCACTGTCCTGTCGGTAGTTGATGCAAATCGTTCTGCAAGATCTGCTCTCTCTGCGAACTCTGTAGTTGGAGCGGGTCCTGCTTTGGGGCGCATCGTGCAAGCGGACCAATTGCTCGCGGAGCGGGCTCTAGCTGGAGACAAGCTGGCGAAGACAACTCTTATCGATGCACTGTATCTTCCTCTTGCAAACGATGCGCCCGACCTACTTCACACGCTCCGTTCATACCTAAATAACGGTGGATCTCTAGAGGCAACATCTAAATCATTGTTTGTTCACGCGAACACTGTTCGTTATCGTCTCAAGCGAATCTTTGAAGCTATCAGTCTGGATCCAACCGAGCCCAGATCGGCATTTGTGCTTCAGGTTGCATTGGTGCTTGGGTCAATCAATGACGTCGAAAATGGAACGAAAAGGTAGATTTTCAAGATGAAGATTTTGGCATGCCCGGGTCAGGGCTCACAGTCTCAAGGATTTCTCTCACCCTGGGTAGCTGAGGTTGAAGGATTCGAGAAGAAACTCAATGAACTATCTGAGTTTTGTCAACTGGACCTTTTAGAGCTAGGCACTAGCGCTTCTGAAGAAACAATAAAAGAAACCGAGATCGCACAACCGTTAATTGTTGGCGCCTCAATTGCAGCCGCTCGAACAGCACTGGACGTTTCCTCCTTTGATGGCGTTGTTGGGCACTCGGTTGGAGAGTTCGCGGCTTCTGCATTAGCTTCAGTGATTTCGGACGAGCAAGCTATGCAGCTTGTGAGCATCCGGGGAAGAGCAATGGCAAAGGCTGCACGTCTGGAGGCAACCTCAATGGCCGCAATCCTCGGCGGCGATACGGAGGTAATTTCCAATCGACTGGATGAGCTGGAACTTTCGATTGCGAATTTCAACGGCGCAGGACAATTGGTCGCCGCTGGTACCAAAAGCGCCATCGAGCAGCTTGTTGCGGCTCCCCCTTCAGGATCGAGAGTTATAGAGCTCAAAGTGGCTGGAGCATTCCACACGAAGTTCATGGCACTGGCTGTAAATGAGTTACGCGAGAAGGCAGAAAGCATTACTCCATCAGATCCGACAATTCGGTTGTGGTCCAACGTCGATGGCGCTCTCGTTACAAGCGGGCAAAAAATGCTAGACGCCCTTGTTTCTCAGGTTGCCAATCCGGTGCGCTGGGATAAGTGCATGGAGTCTCTTGCGGGAATCTCTAGCTTTGTCGAACTTCCGCCAGCGGGAGCACTGGCTGGACTGGTAAAGCGTGGAGTTGAGGGAGCGCAAACAATCGCTCTGAAGACGCCCGCTGATTTAGCAAAGATTGGAAACTAATGAGTAAGTTGCTGCAAACAAATCCAGTCCAGTTCACAAAGATTTATGCGTTAGGGGCCTCAAGGGGAAATCTTGTCGTTGACAACGACGCAATAGCGGGACCAATTGACTCCTCCGACGAGTGGATTCGTCAGCGCACTGGAATCGTAACTCGATGCCGTGCCGATTCGAATCAATCGCTGATGGACATGGCAGTTGCAGCCTCGAAGGAGGCTATTTCCAAAGCGGGTATCGACCCAACCGAGATCGGGACGGTGATTCTCGCGACCATAACCTTCCCTTACCAAACCCCCTCGGGTGCCTCCCTTTTGGCTGAGTTGGTTGGCACTAATAAAGCCGCCGCTTACGACATTTCTGCAGCCTGTGCTGGTTATTGCTACGGAATTGCGCAGGCTGATGCGCTGGTTCGTTCCGGAGTCTCAAAGTACGTTCTGGTTGTTGGAGCGGAAAAGCTCTCCGATTTCATTGATCCGACTGATCGCTCAATAAGTTTCTTGCTGGGAGACGGCGCAGGAGCGGCGATCATTGGTCCAAGCGATCACCCTGGAATTTCCCGCACCGTCTGGGGAAGCGATGGGGCCAACTGGGACAAGGTCGGAATGACCGGTTCTTTGATTGACTTCAGAGATCACAAAGTGGCCTGGCCGACCCTGGTGCAAGAAGGGCAGTCGGTCTTTCGCTGGGCCGTTTGGGAAATGGTAAAGGTAGCCAAAGAGGCTCTCCAAGCCGCAGGGATCAAATCTGAAGACCTCGCGGCTCTGGTTACCCACCAGGCAAACATTCGCATTATCGACGAATTTGCCAAACAGCTAGAAATCCCCCAGACAGTGGTGGTCGCCAAAGACATTGTGGAGACCGGCAATACTTCGGCGGCGTCCATTCCGCTTGCAATGCACAGGCTCCTGGCCGAAGGACAGGTCAAGTCGGGTGGATACGCCCTCCAGATTGGCTTTGGCGCGGGGCTTGCCTTCGCGGCCCAAGTGGTCGAACTCCCCTAAAATAAAGCAGTCCAAAGCAACCAATAAGGAGTCCAGGATGGCGCTTTCACAGAGTGAAGTACTTGCAGGTCTAGCAGAGCTAGTAAACGACGAGACCGGAATCGCAACCGATTCGGTTCAGATGGACAAGTCATTCACCGATGACCTAGACATCGACTCAATCTCCATGATGACCATCGTGGTTAACGCAGAAGACAAGTTTGGCGTCAAGATCCCTGATGAGGAAGTAAAGAACCTAATCACAGTGGCAGACGCTGTGAATTACATCACCAACGCACAGGCCTAAATAAATGCGCCGCGTCGTCGTCACCGGAATTGGTGCCACCACACCACTCGGTGGCGACGTCTCCAGCACCTGGGATGCACTACTAGAAGGAAAGTCAGGTATCTCAACCCTCGAACAAGATTGGGTTGCCAAATACGAGATTCCGGTTACCTTCGCTGGACAAGCAAAAGTAGCCGCGAGCGAGGTACTCACCCCTCAGGAGGCGAAGCGCCTCGATCCTTCAAGTCAATTCGCCATCATCTCAGCGCGCGAAGCCTGGCAGGATGCAGGCACACCAGAAGTAGTTCCGGAGCGACTGGCGGTTGACTTCGCAACTGGTATCGGAGGGGTTTGGACTCTTCTAGATGCATTTGACACCCTCAAAGAGCGCGGTCCGCGTCGCGTGTTGCCGATGACGGTTCCAATGCTGATGCCAAACGGTCCAGCAGCTGCTATTGGAATGGACTTGGGCGCGAGGGCGGGTGTCAGAACCGCAGTGTCGGCTTGTGCTTCTGGAAATGAATCAATTGCAAATGCTTTTCACAGGATTCGAGACGGGTATGCCGACATCGTTGTGGCCGGAGGTGCTGAAGCGGCAATCCATCCACTTCCAATCGCTGCTTTCGCTGCCATGCATGCTTTATCGAAGCGCAATGATAATCCGGCCGTCGCCTCCAGACCATATGACAAGGATCGCGATGGCTTTGTTATGGCAGAGGGTGCTGGTGCTTTGGTGCTCGAAGAATATGAGTCAGCCAAGGCACGTGGCGCGAAGATTTACTGCGAAATTGTTGGCACTTCGGTGACTTCTGACGCGTATCACATCACAGCGCCGGACCCAGAAGGTTCTGGAGCGGCTCGTGCAATGCTTGCGGCTCTGGAGTTAGCAGGCGCAGGCCCTAGCGATGTAGAACACGTCAATGCACACGCGACCTCTACACCAGTTGGTGACATAGCTGAATACACAGCATTGAAGAGAGTCTTCGCTTCACACACAGAAAACTTATTGGTGTCCGCTACTAAATCCTCGACTGGACACTTGCTTGGTGGTGCGGGTGCTGTTGAAGCTGTCTTCACGATTCTCGCGCTAAAAAACCAGCTCGTGCCACCTACCATCAATCTTGAAAATCAAGATCCTGAGATTCCGCTAAACGTACCTACAAAGCCGACCAAACTGGCTCGCCCTGATGCAATAGCAATCAGCAACAGTTTTGGTTTCGGTGGGCACAATGCCGTTTTGGCGTTCAGAAACATCTAAACAGCCAAGCTCACAACCCCTTGATCGTCGTTTCTGTACGAGTCGATAATGTCCAGGTGAGCTTGACCGCTGAGCAGTCGCAATTGTCTTTGTAGTTCCCTGAAATCTGAGGCGGAATTCACAACAGCACTCTCGATAGAGGAGATTCGCACCAAGATTTCCCCGGCCTGATCAATCATTTGACGGTGAATGCCTAATCCCGAAACAAACAGGTATCTAGCTGGCTCGTAACAGTCAGTGGTCTCAAGTTCGAATATGTTGGTGAGCTTGGTAAGACTGGAGACCAGAGGAGCCACTTGTTCTTCGGAAGCAGCGAAATCCGCCTTTATACAAATTGATCTGGGCTGTCGGTGCTGAATTGAACAAGTGAAGGCTGCGCCGAAACCGCTCAGAATCGAATCAATTCTGAGCCTGTGCTCATGAGGCGCACTATAGATGCGCAATCTAGCTTGAGCCGTATTTCCTCCTGAGTTAGAACCGTCTTCCCAAACGTTCCTGACTCAGTTTTCTAAACGATACGCCCGGAGGCCGGAAATTCAAAATCCGTATTTGTCAAAGTCGATGCCCGAGAGCGCTTCCCTGTCGGCGAGGCGCTTGAGTCCCGACATGGCTTGAAACATGCGGTGGTTCTTTGAAAATCGCTCCTGGTTTCTATCAAGGAATTGCCAATAGCCATTTGTGACAGGGCAGGCCGTATCTCCAGTTCTGGCCTTTGGGTCAAAGGGGCACGCCTTACAGTGATTGCTCATCTTGGAGATGTAACTGCCTCCGCCGGCATAAGGCTTGGTGGACATGAGTCCCCCATCGGCGTGCAGGCTCATTCCGATGGTGTTTGCTGGCATGACCCACTTATAGCCGTCGGCAAAGTTATCAATAAACCAGTCATTCACCGCTTTGGGGTTATAGCCCTGTTGCATCGCTATATTTCCCAAAATCATTAACCGTGGAATATGGTGGTGCCAAGCCTGCTCCCGAACTACATCCAGTGTCTGGGATAGACAGCGCGCAGAGGTTTTAGTTCCATCAAGTTCACTCCAAGCAACAGGCAACGCACGTTTAGCCTTGAGCTCATTCTTCTCGGTGTATTCGGGGCCAAATTGCCAGTAAAGGTGCCAAACATAGTCACGCCAGCCGATTATCTGTCGAATAAAGCCCTCAACCGAAGACAATCTCGCCTTCCCTGACTTGTATGCCTCCTCAGCGGCGGATACGACCTCAATGGGATCCAGTAACCCCAAATTCATTGGGACACTAAGCATCGAGTGTGACATTGTCCAATTTGCTTCATCGATTGCATCCTCGTAGGGGCCAAACAGATCTAGACGAGTATCTATAAATACTTTTAGTGCAGCTAACGCCTCAGAGCGCGTTACGGCAAAAACCCTTTCGCCATCCGTTCCGCTGAAATGCGCTTTGCCATCTCTCTGAAGTTTGTCTAAGTCTTCTCTGACCCAAGCATCTATGTCGCTTTCCAGGGGGATAAAAGGACTGGGTGTTGCAAGTCCTTCCTTTGGAAGAGGGAGTCGATTATCCGCGTCAAAGTTCCATTGATTCCCAATAGGGTCTTTCCCATCCATGAGCAGACCAATACGGCGGCGCTGATGGCGATAAAAATCTTCTAAGACCAGGCGACTAGACCCCTTGGATTGAACATAGCTATCCCAGTCCGCAAAACTTGAGGCAAACCCCCTG
>JACCED011521455.1_pt1 | contig 14901 bp, 15 predicted proteins | sample 7455021 | NCBI WGS metagenome assembly JACCED01 (sample SAMN15323456, study PRJNA562643) | freshwater metagenome | isolation source: river surface water | place: USA:Blue River Watershed | collected 2017-08-19 | reverse complement strand
TGTTAATCTAGGCCATTCTTCATCTTCTTTCTCTTTCTTTATTTTACAACTTATCTTTGTATCCATTACTTTAAATGAACTCATTGATTCAACTATATTATCATATAAATCAAAACATATTACATAGTGTTTATCACCCATATCTCCCTCATACAAAAATACACACTTATCCTCCTTTTGTTCATAATCCACTATATTATTCTTACTATCACTTAATAATATATCTATATACACATAAGTACTATTTTGATACCACAAAAGTTGTGGTGTTAATGATAATTTGTTTTCTGACATTTTTTCTTTTCTATTCTATTATTCTTTCTTTATATCCATTTTTTAACGTAAAAATTATAAAAAAAATGATTTTTTTTAAATTAAATTCATTTTAAAAAGAATAATATATAAAAAATAAAAGATGGAAGAGAGATATTTTGAGAAGGAATTGGATGAATTATGTGGTATGATGGAGAACAAGTGTACAGTTCAAAACGAGGATCCGATAGATATATTAATAGAGATAGATATAGTGAGATTATGTGAGATATATATGGAATATAATGAGAGTATAGAGGATGATCCGTATGGTATAACACATAAGAAGATATATTTAAGATTGGATCCGATACCGAGGATAGAGTATTATTTAGATACGGAATTATGTATAAGAATGATAGGATATATTCAGAATAATTTTCAGACGATAATAGAAAGAATGAAAATAATATTAAATAAACATGTGAGAGAACCAAACATATATTGGTTAGAGAAGATATTATATGAATATTTGGAGGCTTATACATAAGTTAAAAAGAATATATTTTTTTATAAAAAGGTAGTAAAGATGGAAGATCAGAGTAATTTGAATATAATAAGGAAGATAAAGTGTGAAGATTATGATAGTAATTATTTTAGTTTATTAAGACAATTGACATCATGTAATAAAGAAAGGATATCAAGGGAGGTATTTAATGATTTTGTAAATAGTTTAAATGATAAACATCAGATTTGGTTAATAGTTAATACATCAAATAATAGAATAATAGCGACGGGTACAATATTGATAGAGGATAAAATAATACATGATATGGGTAAAGTGGCACATATAGAGGATATAATAGTTGATAGTGAAAGTAGAGGTGGAGGGTATGGAAGAGTGATATTAGATTTTTTAAAGAATATAGCAATAAAGAAAGAGTGTTATAAGATTATATTAGATTGTAATGAATCGAATGAGGGTTTTTATAAGAGATGTGGATATGAGAGGAAGGGTATACAGATGGCTAAATATTTTCCATATTAAGAATAAAATAATAATAGAAAAAAATAAAAAAATCAAAAGTATTTATAGAAGATAATATGAAATTAGGGGAATTTGTACAAAAGAATAAGATATTATTTGTATTATTTATAATATTTGTTTTATTAAATATATATTATTTTAATTATAAAATGGGAGATGTATATTTAGAACATTTTGAGAATAGAATACCAATATATTTTATAAATTTAAAGGATTCAAAAACAAGATATGATCAAATGATGAAACAATGTGGTTCTTTAAAATGTATTCGTATTGATGCTATAGAGGGTAAGAGTTTAGATAGAGAGCAATATAAACATATGATAAAGAAAGTGTCAATGAGAGATAATAATATAGCATGTTTTTTATCACATATAAAAGCCTTAGAAGAGTTTATGAAAACGAATGATGATTATGCGGTTATATTAGAAGATGATGTAATATTAGAGGATGATTTTATAAAGAAATTAAAGAAGATAAAAGATGAATTGGATAGAAAGAATGATGGAATAGAGATATTATTTTTAGGTGGAACAAGAGTATGTGGAAAGCAATATACAGATAATGTATTAAAACCAGTTCAATTTAATCCAAATTGTAATGCAGGTGCTTTTGGATATATAGTATCAAAAAGTGGTGCTAAAAAGTTAATAGATAATTGTAAAAAAGATGGTATTGTAAAGATGTATGATCATCAAATCCGCGATTATTTTCCACAAATGAAAGTATTTTATTGTAATCCACCCGTTGTTAAACATGATTTTGATTTACCATCTGATAGACTAAAACAAAAATATACAACTGATTATATTAAACTATCCCGTTCTATTGATGTTAAATAATTCATTTTTCTAATTTTCTAATTTTCTATTTTTTTATAAAATTATAAGAATAATAGTATTGTATTATATTATTCTTAAAGTCCCTGTTAATGATAAACTCTGCATCATAACACTGGTCTTTAAGGGGCGAACAAGTTCGCCCAGCGGCCCCATAGGTGGCCGCATAGCACTGCGTTAGCAGTGCTTATTAATGTCACAGTTAATGATAAACTGTTTATCATCAAACGGGTCTGGCTATTAATTTATTTAATTTAAATTTTATTTAATTATTTTTTTATATTGATTCATTTTTAAAATTTATTAAAAAATGATAAAAAAATCAACTTAAAAAAAGTGTACAAATAATTAATAAAAGAAAATGTTATTTGGAGATGATGTAAGTGATTTAATATTTATACGCGATGAATTATTAATGCGTGAGATGGATCCATGGGATAAAATGATTTTAGTTTATTTAGCTTATGTTGGTTATCTAAATTTTAATGTTGGTTATTATTCTTGTAAATATCTTATGGGTACTCTTTATCAAGATCTATCATTAATGCAACAATTCATGCAATATTATGTGTTAATGTATTCAATGATTAATGTAAATTTATGTTATAAATACTTTTTATTAAAAACGTATTCGGTGAATAAAGAAGTGGCGAGAAGAATATATAATAAATATAATAAATATTTTGATTTTTTCAAGACAACATGTGAGAATTTAAATCAAACACAACAACAACAAAATTATCAAGAAGAGACTTCAGAACAATATACTCGTTATAATCTTAATTATGAAGAGAATTTAGAAAAAAATGAATAAGTATAATTTTATAAAAAAATATATAACTTTATTAAAGAGATGTTTAATTATTTATATCAAGTTAAAGATGGTTTAACCAATTCAGTAAAAGTTAATCTTATTAATTATATTTATTTTTTATCTAGTAATCTTTATTTTTTCATTCAAAAAGAGATAGAAAAAGAAGAGAAAAGAATCATTAACTTTTATTATGATGATGAAGATAATACTTCTTCAGAACCATTTTCATCAATTAAAGATGATTTAATATTTGAAGCTATTAAAAGTTCATGATTTTCTTGTGAACTAGCTAAAATAAATTCAGGATAATTATCATATTTTTTATATAAATCAGAAAATGCTTCAAAATCTTCTCTTAATATATGATTTACTTTAGTTAATAATCCCTGATTATAATATTTATAGTATTTATCATGTTTTCTAGAATTCTTTTTAAATGGTTTATGTCTTCTTTCTAAATTAAATTTACTAAGTACTTTAGTAAAATCTTCTTCTAAATCCTCAAATTTACCAATAAAATCAATACCAATCTTACCCTTTTCATTAATTATATGTCTTACTTGTGGCATCAATACATGCCAATAATCCCAACAATTCTTTTGAAAAGGTTTTGTTAAATAATAATTTAATGGAAATTTACCACCATTAACATAATTCCAACCAGATATTATTTTATCATATGGATTTCTTACAAAACAAAATTTATAATAACTATCCCATTTTTCGGGAGTCATATTCATAATTTTATTACAATAAGAAGATGTTTTATAATAAATTAAAGTACCATGAATTTTGTTTTCATGTGATTTAATAGAATTATCTCTCATTAAACAAAATCTTTCATGATCGGGTCTTGTTATATAATAATTCTTAAATCCATAATATTTATGTAAAATATCTGCCATATATGTACCAGCTGTCTTAGGTATATGTATAAATACAATTTGTAAATCATGATTTATACTACACATCTTTTTCTTTATTTTATTTTTCGTTTTTTTAAAAACAAAACGAACTTAATCGTTTGAAAATTATAAAAATCTTACAATTTAATATTAAAAATGAATTGGATTGATCAATATGATCTATTTATTTTCGATTTTGATGGTACTATAATTGATAATGAACCTATTCATTATCAGTGTTATTATAAAACTATTGAAGAACATTTAGAAGATAAATATAAAGATAGATTAAGTGATTTTACTTATGAAAAATATCAATTATATGCACATTCTTTAGATTTAAAAGAATTTGAATATTATCTTAAATATTTTTTTAATTTATCTAATTATCATGATTTATATATTATCAAACAACACAAATATATAGAATATATAGAAAATAATCAATTAAATTATTGTCCTGGTATTGAAGAATTTTTACAATTATTAATTAATAAAAATAAAGAATTTGTTATAGTCACTAATTCTTCAAAAAAAAGTATTGATAAATATCTTTTAAATCCAACTTTTACTTTATTAAACTATACAAAAGAATTTATAACAAAAGAGAATCTTTTACATAAAAAACCACATCCTGAATGTTATTTAAAAGTATGTCAAAAATATCCCCAACTTAAAAAAATAGGATTTGAAGATAGTTTACGAGGTTATCATTCTTTATATCAATTATCAAATTATTTAACTCCTGTTTTTATTAATTCATCTTTTTACTTTGAAAGATTTATTTTAAATAATTATCAAAATCCAAATTATGGTACTTCTATTTTAAATATTGAGTTTGATAATAATTTAGAATTAAACAATTTTAATAAAATAAATAATATGATAACACATTCAATAGATCAAATAGAGACAAATAGAGAAAGAATAAAAGATATAGTTGATCAAATATCTTTAATAATAAAAAATAAAAATAAAAATAATAATATTTATTTAACAGGAATGGGTAAATCGGGTTATATATGTAAAAAATCAGCATCAACATGGCAATCACTCTCTTTACCAGGTATTTATTTAGATTTACCTAATTTACCACATGGAGACTTTGGAATATTAAAAGATAATGATATAATAATATTTATATCAAATTCAGGAAATACATCAGAACTGATTTATATAGTTAATTATTTAAAAAATCATTTTCATAAAAAAATAATGTTAATAAGCATAACAGCTAATGAAAATAATAAAATACAAGAATATTGTGATTTTTCATTTTATATAAATCCAATAATAGAAGCTGATCATTTAAATATGACACCTTCAACATCAAGTTTTCTTTTTATGATGATATTAGATTTTATAGGTTTAAATATAAGAGATGATATAACAAAGAATGAATTTAAAATGAATCATCCAGCTGGATCATTAGGATTAAAATAGAAAATTCAGAATTTGAATATAAAAAAAATTTTATAAATAGAAATTAAAAAATGGATAAATTTATAAAAATAGATATAAATCAAAATACGTCAATTTATAAAATATCATATGGATATTTTAGAAGTTTTGAAATAATAATACCAGAAATACAACGGAATTATGTTGAAAATAGAATAATATATTTTTATAATTTATTAGAAAAATATATGATAGAGAAGAATGAATTATATAATTTAAATCCACTTCAAATAGGTGAATTAAATAATAAATATTATATATTAGATGGACAACATAGATTTATGTCTTATGAAAGATTTTATGAAAGGTATTTTAAAGATATAAATGGGGATTTTGAGGTATCATTAATAACAACAAGATTTAATAATATGGAAGAGATGAATATATATTTTTTGGAGATAAATAATAATTTTATATCAGATGAATTAATAAATACAGTAAAAAATAATGATATAAGAGTGTTATTAAAAAATTATTTAGTAGAACACTATAATAACCAGTTATCTAATGTTGAAAATCCAAGAACTCCAAATATAAATCCAGATAAATTAATAGATGATTTAATTCAAAGATATGGTGATGATTTACAAATAATAATAAAAAATTTAGAAGAGAAGAATGAAATATTAGAAAAATATTTAAAAACATATGATATAGATAATTATAATAAAATAAAGAATAAAAGTGGATTATATTATGTATATTTATTAAATAAAACAGATGAAATAGAGGATGGAGAGGGTAGAAAGAAGATCCCACAAGCAGTGAGAATAGCATTATGGGAATTAAGTTTTGGTAGAGAAACAATGATAGGAAAGTGTTATGTATGTAAAAAAGAGATAGATTTTCATACCTTTCATAGTGGACATATAAGATCAGTATATGATAGAGGATCAAATAATATAAAAAACTTAGAATGTGTATGTTCAATATGTAATAATTCAATGAAAATAGAGAATATGATGAGTTTTAAAAATAAGTATTTTGGTTAATTTTTTTGCAAGTAATATTTTATAAATAAATAAAATATAAAAAAATAGAAAAATGAAACATCCAGTTTTAACTTTACAAACAATACCCCGTAATACACATTTAAAATATGCTATTTGTTTAACTTGTGTGAATCGTGAAGAAAAAGGTATTCAAAATATTATAGATAAAACATTTGAAAGTTTTGAAAATGGTGGTATGTTTTCAAGTAAAATAGATTTTGAAATATTATTATTTGAATCTGGTTCTAAAAGTATTGATTATTTACATTTTATTGAAGATTATAAAAATAAATATCCAAATTTAAAAATAAAAATAATTGAAAATTCTTTTCCTTTAGATGGTTATACCAATACACATCGAATGTTTGTTTATTTATCTAAACTTGAAAATAAACCATATGATTTTATTATTTGGATGGATGATGATGTATGGGTTTGTAAAAAATTCTTAGAAAATACGGATCTTTTTGTTAAAAAATATGGTAATTTTTCAATATTCTTATCTTTATATGTACCTTTTATAAGTTTTCCAATGAAAGAGAGTATATTATGTCATTATGCTTATATATATAATTATTTTGGATCTTGTTGTACTATATTTAAACCTGAATTAACAAAATTTATTTTACCACATTTTTTTAATAAACATGGTAAACCAGATAGTAAATTTAGAAGATCTGTTGAACACTTTTTCCCCAATTGTTATAAAATAATAGTATCATCAGTATCTTTAGTACAACATATGAATGCAGGTACAGTAAACCATATGGGTAATAAAGGATATAAAGGACATAGAGCTAAGAATTTTGTAGGTATAAATAGAGATCCTCAATTTAGAAGATATATATAACTCGATTATAATGTAAAGAAAAAATATTAATAAAAATAAAGTTATAAATGGATCTGTTAATAGTAGCAGCGGGTTTAGGTACTCGTGTAAGTAATTTAACTTTTAATAAAATACCAAAATTTTTAATATCTATTGACCAGTTTTATGGTTTATTTTACATTCTAAATTATTGGAAAAATTATTCTGATAATATAATTATTATTCTTCATCCTTCTTATATACCCATCACTGAATATTATATTAAATCTTTTCATCAAAATTTAAATATTCAAATTATACCTTATTTAGATTCTGATGGTACTGCATTTACTATTCAACATGTTCTAAAAAATAATATTAATTCTTTTAAATATGATAAATTATTAATAACTTGGTGTGATGTTTATCCAGATATTCATGAAAATTTAGATATTAATTCAATTCATAATAATCACGATATTTGTATTTATACTTATGGTAATGAATGTCGATATAAATTTGATTTAGAAGAATCAAGAATAATAAATGTTGGTAGTACAGGAGGTGATATAATTGGTATTTATTCATTTTCAAATCATAATCTTCTTTTAAATATTGAAATGGAAAAGAATATTGATATTGTTGATTATCTTAATCAATTAGGTTCTATTCGATCATTTGAACTTAAAAAAATAAATGATTTTGGTGATGAAAATAAAATATCAAATTTGCGATCTTCATCTCAATCAAACTTTCATCAACGTCATTTTAATCAAATAGTTATTAAAAATGGTTATTTATTTAAAAAAGCCATAAATGATCAGGGTAAAAGTATAATGGAGAGGGAATCGAATTGGTATAATACAATAAAAAATAATAGATATAATAATGATTTTGAAATACCAATACCACAGATATATTTAGCTAATAGGAATAGTATAGTGATGGAGTATTTAGATACATATAAAACGGTATATAAAAGATTGGAGAATACAGAGATGGGTGAGAAGGAGATGATAATAAATAGGGTTTTAAGTGAAATAGGATATTTTCATAATATATCAATAAAAAGAGTGGATAAAGATACATTTTATAAAGATATAGAGATAGAGATAGATACAAAAATAAGGGATAGAGTGGAAGATATAAAAGAGATAATAGATTCAATAGGTGAGATTAAAATAGTAAATAATATACAAATTGATACATTGGATAATGTATTAAATAAAGTAAAAAATATAATAACAACATATTATGATACAAATAATAAATATAAGTATCATTATATACATGGTGATTTGAACTTTTCAAATATAATGATAAATAATGAGAATAAAATAAAATTTATAGATCCAAGAGGATATTTTGGAAAAAGTTTAGTATATGGTTTAAAAGAATATGATTATGCGAAAATATTATATGCTATATATGGTTATGATAGTTTTCAACAATCAAACTTCTTTCAACCTGTATCTTTAGATTCAAATGAAAAATCTATTCATTTTATCATACCTCATTTATATCTATCAGATACTTTTAAAAATACACATTTTAAAAAAATACATTATGCATTTTTAGTTATCATATGGTTGGGTTTAGCTCAATATATCAAAAATAATTATTGGAAATCTATTTGTGCATACTATTATGGACTTTATTTAGGTACTCTTTTATAATTTGTTTTGACTTAAAATAATAATTTATATAAAATAAATTGTTAAAAATGAGTAGATTTAAAGAAAAGTTAGAAAAAAGAATGATAGAATGTATAAGAGAGAATGATAGGATAGAAAAGTGTTATTATTATTTGATATTTTATAAAATAATAATGAGTAAAATAGATAAAAAATAAATATAATAAAAGAATAAAAATGGATTTAGTGTTAATAACGAGTTTAGTAAAAACACCGAATACACCATTATCATATTCTAATATAAGAAGTATATATACACATGATGAACGTTTTGAACAAACGAAGAGATCAATACAAAGTGTAAGAGAGAAGATAGAGGGTGCAAAGATATTATTAATAGAGTGTTCGGATTTAAGTGAAGAACAGAGAGATTATTTTAAAAATAATTGTGATTATTTTTATAATTTATATGATAAAGAGAATAGACTTCAATATTTGTCAAAAGTATATTCAACTCATAAAACATTGGGAGAATTAAATTTAACATTAGAAGCTTTAAAATTTATTCAAGATAATAATTTAGAATTTAAAAATTTTTATAAATTATCAGGAAGATATTGGATTAATGATAGATTTGATATAAATAAATTTGAAAATAATAGATGTCATGTTAATCATCATACACCAGATTGTCTTGCAACATGCTTATATAAATTAGATAATGAATATACATTAAAATGGTATAATTATTTGTTAAATCAAGAATCTTTAGCAAAAAAAGGATTTAGTATGGAGAATTTTTTTGCTTATTTTATTATGGAATTATATAAAGATGAGAATCATAGAAAAAATATATTATTATCAGGAATTGGTTCTTATGGTGTATCAGGATTAATAGCTGTTGATGGATCTATTGTTGATTTTTGATCTTCTATAACTTCCATTTTTATATTTTTTTTACTTCCATTTTATTATTATCCTCTAATAATTATTTTTATCTTTATATATTTGACCTAAAATAATAATTTATATAAAATAAATTGTTAAAAATGAGTAGATTTAAAGAAAAGTTAGAAAAAAGAATGATAGAATGTATAGAGAGAGTGGTAGGATAGTGTTGTTATTTGATATTTTATAAAATGGTAATGAGTAAAATAGATAAAAAATAAATATAATAAAAAAATAAAATATGGATTTAGTGTTAATAACGAGTTTAGCAAAAACACCAAATACACCATTATCATATTCGAATATAAGAAGTGTATTTACACATGATGAACGTTTTGAACAAACAAAGAGATCAATACAAAGTGTAAGAGAGAAGATAGAGGGTGCAAAGATATTATTAATAGAGTGTTCGGATTTAAGTGATGAACAGAGAGATTATTTTAAAAATAATTGTGATTATTTTTATAATTTATATGAAAGAGAAGATAGAGATGATTTTTCGACAAAAGTAAATTCAAAATATAAAACACTAGGTGAATTAACTTTAACAACGGAAGCTTTTAAATATATTTTTGAAAATAACATTGAATTTAAAAATTTTTATAAGTTATCGGGAAGATACTGGATTAATGAAAATTTTGATATAAATAAATTTAAAAATAAAAAATGTCATTTAAATACAGATATTAATTGTTTAAATAATATAAAATATGTTTCAACATGTTTGTATAAATTAGATTATGATTATACGGTAAAATGGTTTAATTATTTAAAAGATCTATTTGACTTATCACAGAAAAATTATAGTATGGAAAATTTTTTATCTTTTTTTACAAAAGATTTATATAATGATATTAATTGTAAAGATGATTTTTTATTAACACCATAAAAATACGGTGTTTCTGGATATATAGCTGTTGATGGTGGTTATTTATGTTTTTAATTTATTCTATAACTTCCATTTTTATATTTTTTTTAACTTCTGTATTATTATTATCCTCTAATAATTCATCTGGTCTTCTATACCACATTGGATCTTTATCTATACCCATAAATATTCTTGCATGATGTCCCTTTTTTATCTGTTTATGTTGATATATCGCCGATCCTATATTTAAATGTTCAACTAATGATGGATATGAGACCAAAAAGAATTGTATATGTGGAAAAAACTTCATTATTGATTCTCTATATCTTAAATCTGGTTCTGTCACATTTCTTAACATATTTGTTTTAAACCATAATGGTATTATATATTTTGCTAATATGGGTTTAAATATTGTACAACATGATCCATGATATGATCTTATATATGATTTTTTACAATTAAAAAAATTAGGATTATTATCAAATGAATGATAGGGTGAATACAATGATCCAAATAATGTATAATTCATATATTCTCTTATCCAATGATCACAATTCTTTAAAAAGTTTTTACATATTAATATATCATCATCCATCCATATTATAAAATGATTCGGATCATATACATATTTATTCACTATTTGAAAAATACGCAAAATATTCTTCGGTCCATCCAACGGTTCTTTACTTAATACTAATTTAATCTTATTGGGATATTTATCTAAATAAGGTTTTAAAGCTGCTAAATAACTTAAATCTTTAGATCCAGATTCTAATAAATAAAATTGTATATTTACATTGGGGATCTCATCAAAATAACCATTCTCCTCAAAATTATCAAAGGTCTTATCTATCACATTTATTGCTCCCCTCTCCGTTCTATTTACACATGGGATCATCACAGTATATGTACATATTTCATCTTCACCTATCCGTCTTAATGAATATATCTTCTGCAAATCTAGTCTCATCTGACCCTGTACCGACATCATTTCTATACATCATCACCAGAATCTTTTTATTTAATTTAACCATATTTTATAAAATGAATCAATTTAAAAAAATTTATTAATATATATTTTTTTAAATATGTTTGAAGAAAAATGATATTAATTCCAGATGTTATTAAGATCAGGATTAATGTCTTTATAGTTTTTTTTGTTTTTCTTGAGAGATATACAAACGGGTATATTATCGCTATTATTTCTTTGAACAATAGTTTCTAAAATATCATTATTAGATGTTTGTTCAAGATTAGTGTTAATAGATGAGTTGTTAGTTGTTGGTTCTAAGAGGTTAAGTTGAATTTTGTTTTTGACCATTTTAACTAAAGATTTAGTTGTTTGGTTAGTTAATTTAGTTATATTTTTTTCATCAATATCATCTTGATGTTCAATTTCAGTTGGTAAAATCATAGGTTCAATCTTTTTCTTTAAAACTTCAATAGAATCCCAACCATCACCATTAAAATTACCAGATTTCTTTCTGATAGCGATTTCTTTTCTAATTTTTTTAAGTTCTCTTTCGAGATGTTTTTCTCTTTCAATTAATTGATCTAAATTTAAAAAATCTAAAGCAGTTGTCATTTTTCATAAATTTTTAATAAAATCATTATAAAATCAATTTATATACTTCTTTATTTTCATTTTTTTTACTATAACATTTACGTTAATATTATCTGTTTATTTACGTTAGAATTTATGATGATCTACCTTTAATACTTTGTAAAGGTGATCTCATAATCTTTGATCTTGATGTTTTACCTGATAAGGGTGATACTAAACCACTAGTATTTACGGTCTCTATAACTGGGGTTTGAACAGGTTGTACAATAGGAGTTGGTGTTGGTCCAGTTGAACTAGATGATACTGGTGGTGGATTTACAACTGGATTTTGAGTTGGTGTTGAAGTTGTTTGGTCATCAAAAGTTTTGGATCTTAAATAAGATGTTGGACTTCTGAATACTTTACTTCTAGCATCTTTACCACTCAAACTTGATGTTATACTTGGTTGACTATCAATAACTTGTTGTTGTCCAGATTGTGTTTGGGTTTGTCCACTTTGATTTGATGATCCTGGAGAACTAGATGATACTGGTGGTTGTACTTTAGAACTTGGTATTATAGGTTTAAACATTTTTCTTAATGCTGATGTCTTTGATGAATCATCGCCGCTTCCTGGTCCACTTCCTGGTCCACTTTCTGGTGGTACACTTGATTCAACTCTAGGTGGTGTTACAAGTACTTTTCGATCTGGACCAATTTGTTTAGTTGTTGATCCAGATCTATCACCAATACTTCTTAATGGACTCTTATAAATTCCACGTGCTTTCCTTGTTGATAAAGGTGATACAACAGAAGATAATTCAGAATCAGATGTTAAAAGATCTTGTTGTTGAGGTGTTGAACTTGATGATTTAGTAAAAAAATTTGAAAACGGACTAAAAGAAGACTTTGAAGCAGGTGCAGCAGATTGTTGACCTGATGTTCCAACAGTACCTTCACTATCGGAAGTACTAACTAAACCAGATCTTGGTTTTAATATCTTTTTAGGACCACCATAGATGTTATTTCTTCTTTTACTCAAAGGTGATACAACAGAAGATAATTCAGAATCTGATAAATCTGATAACTGACCATCGGCTTTAGATCCTGTAAATGCTGATTGTGCTGCCGTTATTATTGTACCTGGTGCTTGATATATTCCTTTACCTAATGCTTTTGCACCAGACACTGTTCCTTGACCTAATGCTGTGGCACCTTCAACAAAATTCGTACCTTTTCTCATTAAATAATTTTTAGCACTTTTTGTCCAATTTTTTTTTGTATCAGATCCAGGTCCACCTTCTCCAGTTCCATTATTAGGTTGGTTCGATTTTGGAAGAATATTGATAACAGATTGAGCTCTATCATCAAAAGCTGATTGATCAAAGTCTTCATTAAATTGTTGATATTCTGCTTTTTGTATTGGTTCTTTTTCTTTACCTTTAAAGAATAATTTAATTGAATCTAAAGTATCTTTCATCTTTTTACGGGCTTCTATAAGTGAATTACCATAGAAGTACATTCCAATAAATACAATTATAAACATAAACAAACTTAAAGATAAAGGTATAGAAGTGATTAATAATGTATTTTGACTTCTGATTAAGAAGTACATTAATAGAATACTTACAATGACACATGATACTATAAAAATAACAAAACAAATAATCCATTTTCTAGATAAGTTATCAGCCAAATAATTTAATCCTTCTTGTTTACTTGGATTAATTAAACCTAATATCTGTTCATCTATTGATTTTTGTTTATCATAAGCATGAATACTAGATGGAGGTATATCAGTATATATAGTACCACCACCTTGTTGAATACTGAATCGTTTATCATCAACAGAAGTTTGGTTTTGGAGTGATAAAATCATCTTTGAAGTATCAAAAGTGGCATATTGACCTTTCATTAATATATTAAATAATTCATATGGAGTTAAATTCATAGCAAAAATAGAATAATTATCTAATTCAGCATATGAATAATTTGATAAATCAACACGTGTTCTTCTATACATATACATACCAATTGATAGTAAAGCTGAAAAGAAGAATATAACTAATGAATAAATTGTTAATTTAGTTGTATTACCGGTATTACCTAATAATAATGCTATACATACTGCTATTGTTAATAATATCTGTATTACCAAATTCAAATAATACCATAACTTACTACTTAATATATTTTTAAATGAACCATCCGTTAATATAGCTAATACTTTGTTTGCATCTGGAAGTTTACCACCTAAACCTTCACCAGTTGGATCATTAATTGATCCTGATATTAAAGAGAAGAATATATAAGGTACTATAATAAAGAATGATAATGTAAATAATGTCACATTTCTATTAGTTCTGTATTTTAATAAATCATCTTGTTTCTTTAATTCTTTATCTGTTTCTTTAAATTCTTTACCAAATTCAGTAAATGACTTTGCTGTTTGACGAACACTTTCAGCCATTTCGTCTGGTATTAAAATAAATGGTAAAACTAAGAAAACAAATAATAATGTACCACCACCAATTATTAAAGCTGTTCTATTACTTATAACTTCATTAAATAATAACCAATAAATAATAAATCCCATAATAAATAATACAACAAACATAATAGCCGCGACTTCACCACTCTTTAATCCACTTGTTTGTTTAGCTATTTCTTTGTTTTGTTCAGCTGTTTGTTTGTTCTGTTCCTCAGTTCTATCTTCTGTTTTATTTGGTGTTTCAAATGCTTTAAAAGCATATAACATTAAAAACAAATATATAACAACCAAAGCCAGT
>JACCED010738828.1_pt1 | contig 14909 bp, 15 predicted proteins | sample 7455021 | NCBI WGS metagenome assembly JACCED01 (sample SAMN15323456, study PRJNA562643) | freshwater metagenome | isolation source: river surface water | place: USA:Blue River Watershed | collected 2017-08-19 | reverse complement strand
TTTTTCCAAACGACCAACTACATTTCCTATAGTACCATCTTCATTTTTGTTAAAGATTGTACTATCATCTTTTGACGATATATAGTAAATAACTCCTTTTATTTTTTTCTCATAAACATCGTCTTGATTTGATGTTTCATTTTCATCTTCCTTGACTTCCTCCTTGACTTCCTCCTTGACTGGCTCTTTTACTTCTTCCTTGACTTCTTCCTTGACTTCCTCCTTGACTTCCTCCTTGACTGGCTCTTTTACTTCCTCCTTGACTTCCTCCTTGACTTCTTCCTCCCTGACTCCTTCCTCCTTGACTTCCTCCTCCCTGACTCCTTCCTCCTTGACTTCCTCCTTGAGTTCCTCATTGACTTCCTCATTGACTTCCTCATTGACTTCCTCATTGACTTCCTCCTTGACTGGCTCTTTTACTTCTGCCTTGACACATGAAGAATTACTCTCTAATTTTGGTAATGTTTTAGTTTCTTCTTTATTATTTTTTTGTACTTTTAAAAGTTCAATTTCTTTTTTAAGTCTTGCATTTTCTTTCTCAAGAAATACAACATGTGAAACTTTAGTAAATTCTTTTTTATCGGTTTCCATATGTTGGATACGTTGCTTATACTCTTCTATTGAATTTTTAAGATCAGAAATTTGATTTTCTAGATTATTATTAATAGAAATTAATTCTGTATTACTATTTTGAAGTATTTTTGAATTTTCTTTACACACCTGCAATTCTTTAACATGTTTTTCATTCATTAGTTTAAACTCTTCAATCGTATTTGAAAATCTTTGACAATCACTTAATGCAATTCTGAGCCGAGTATTTAGTGTAAATAATGTTTTATCATATCGTGCTTGGATCATCTGCATATCACTGATAACATTGTTAAAAATATTTACACTCTCCACAGGTAATTCCATTATAATGTTATACATTAAATCATTTAAGTACTTTTAAATTTATTATAAAAAATCGCTTCTTTTTCATCTAGAATTTCTCGTACATCGTCAAGAACGGTCCTTAAATGTTCTTCTTTTTCATGACGTAATTTTGGGATATCTTTATTTAAAAGAGTAAGAATCGTCTTTGTAATGTCACTCTTACACTCATAAAACGTTTTTTCTACTACTAGCAAATCATCTATACCAGTTTGATTTGATATTATTTTAATAGTTTCTTCACATTCAGACATTTTTAATGAATAGTTAGAATAATAAAACATTATTTTAACGATGATACATAAAACTATATAAAGTAAAAGTTACAAATGATCAATATATAATGGGACGCGAAGAAAAAGACTCATGTTCTTACGTTTTAGAAATTAAAACAGTGCAAAGTCAAGCATTTAAAATCTTAATTGAAGCACTTAAAGAACTTCTTACAGATACTTGTGTAGAGTTTGATGAAACTGGATTGAAAGTTGTATCTATGGATACGTCTCATTGTGTACTAGCGCATCTGAAGCTAGATGCTTCAAAGTTTGAATATTATTATTGTGAAAATAAAATTAATATTGGAATTAATATGTTGAACTTTTATAAACTAATTAGAACAATTAATAGTAATGATACTCTAACTCTATTTATCGAATCAGCTGATATTAATCATCTAGGTATTAAAATTGAAAATGGTGAAAAGAATAGCAAGACTACATATAAACTAAATCTTCTTGATCTCGATAATCAACGTATTAGTATTGATAATGTAGAATTCAATACAGTTATTAATCTCCCATGTGTTGATTTCCAAAAAATATGCCGAGATATGCACAATATTGCAGATAATATTGAGATTAAAAACATTAATAATCAACTCATTCTAAGTTGTAAAGGTGATTTCTGTAGTCAAGAAACAATAATTGTTGATAATGACAATGGTATTAATACTATCAATTGTAAAAAGAGTAATGAAATTGTTCAAGGAGTATTTAGTCTTAAATATCTTGTCCTATTTACTAAATGTACAAATCTATGTAGTACAGTGGAAATTTTAATTAAGAATGATTATCCTCTTGTTATTAGGTACATGGTAGCGTCTTTAGGTGAACTAAAGCTTGCTTGTTCACCAGTAAGCCAAGGTGATTAATTTAAATATTTAAATTTGATTTTTGTATTTATTTTTATATTCTATATCCATTCTATATAATAGATGATATATTTAAGCATAATTAATAATGGATAAAGTATATAATTCTATATCTGGTCATTTCGATAGTACACGGTATTCTATTTGGAAAGGTGTTGCAGAATTTCTTGATAGTCTTGATAAATATTCAATAATTGCCGATATCGGTTGTGGGAATGGAAAGAATGCAAGATATAGACAAGATATTACAACAATATGCAATGATATATCAATTGAATTACTCAAAATTACTAAAAATAAAAGTATAAACAGTAATTTTACATGTGATTGTATTTTAGCAAATGGACTAAATTTACCATATAAAAATAACTATTTCGATGCAACAATTAGTATTGCTGTATTACATCATATCGAATCCATAGTAGCTAGAATTAATTTTATCAAAGAGTTAATTAGAATTACCAAACCAGGTAGCAGAATACTCATTACAGTATGGGCAGATGAACAACCAAAAAAATTAAAATGGAAACTAATTAATGGAACAGACTATTTAATTCCATGGGATGATAGAAAAGGAAACATTATATATAGGTATTATCATCTATTTCCCAAGGATGAATTAATTAGTATCTTGAATGAAATAGGTTGTAAATATATATTATCATATGAATTAGATAATTGGTTTATCTATATAAATTAATTGTAAAATATTACCGATTAATAAAAATATAATATTACTTTTTTAGTAAATTTTTTTGTGTTTTTATAAAACTTTTTTGGAAAATTAATTTTATAAAAAGTTTAAAAAAAATATTTTTTTGTTAAATCTTAAATCTTAAATCTTAAATCTTAAAAATGTTTTTTGGTTTTAAAAATTTAGTCATTATATTTTAATCATTCACATTCATCTGAATCACTGTCTGATATATTAGACAATGTAAATTCTATATATTTTATAAGAGATTGTCTATTAATGATTATTTTATTATTGAACATTGCATACTTATAATGTATGTTGTCTTCATTTATAAATATTGATACATCTTTACAAGTGATTTTTGGTAAAATTACCGAAAGTTCTAATAACCATTTTTCTGCTAGATCAGCTATATCCATGTCGTAATGTTGTTTAAGGATAATAATCTGTAAATCACAAAAAGCATCATATGAGAATGTACTTAAACGATTAGCAATTACTTCATGTTCTAAATTACTTGCCATTAAAGTAGAATTTTCTATATGATTTGCAATGTTTTCACAAATAGTATCAAAATCATCATCAACATCTATATATCCTAGCAAAGGATAATTTTCAATTAGATCAGGAACCTCTTTATATAGAGTGATAAGATTATACAAATGATCTTTTGTAGGTTTTTCGAATTTAATACTAAGTGCTACATACTCTCTTACTTCTTCGGAACCTCTATTTTCATCTGTTGTATTATTAATATACAATGCGTCTGCTATATCTTCTCTCTCTTTAGCTAATCTCCATACACATCTGTAATAACAACTTCCATCACCAATTACATTGTAGACTTTGAAATTACCCATATTGTAATGTAATTAACTAATCTTTAGATCTTGGATGGATTTCCTTTTATATTCGTTGTGTATTCAAATTTTAAGAAAAATAACTAGTATGAATAATTTTTTTAATTTTTTATATTCTTATATTGTTCTGCATATTCTAAAAACAATTCTAAATTACCAATATTTGGAGCTAATTTATTAATTACAAATTCTTCTGGTAATTCCCACCATTTTGTGGCTAATAGTCTTTCTATAGTTTTTTCATCGAATCTATATTTAACGATTCTAGCAGGATTTCCTGCTACAACTGCATAAGGTGGTACATCTTTAGTAACTACAGCATTTCCTGCTATAACTGCACCGTCATTTATAACAACACCTGAATGTATATAAGCTTCATCGCATATCCAAACATCATTTCCAACAATTGGTATGTTTTTTTGTAATTCATTCAAAGGCGCATCCCATGATACGAGTAACTCTTTAAATGGAAATGTTGAAGCATAATTAGGATTATGGTTTGCATCAATTATAAAATAACATTTACCTATGCTACAGTAATTTCCAACTGTAACTGTTTTTGGAAATTTCCAACATCTAATTTCAGCTTCGCTTGAAACCAATGAATGTTTACCTAGTTTAAAATTTCCATTGACTTTGGGTAATACGACTTTTTTCACAGTATTCGCATCAGATAGTGAATACCGTCTTAAAAACTTTTCAAATGTGAACATTATTAAAATATAATAAAATTTTTATTCTTTAATTAGTCCGCTTGAATATAATTATACATATTATCAGAATGATAATGAACAATAAAATCCATATTGATTTATATATCCATACAAGTATACTAATTAAATATATAGTTTCGGTTTTTTCAATAGTACATTGAAAATTTCTAGCAATTTTATGAGATAATTTAATGGCATTATTATCTGAAGGTAAACATAAATGTTGTTCAAACAAAATTGGTATAAAACAATAAGAATTTAATCTTAAAGATTTACTTGAAAAGTATTCATCAATATGTATTTTTCCTATAAATTTATGATAATGCTTTATAATTTTTTCCATACCTGTTCTATTTAAACAATATGCATGAGTAGCATTTGGATTATATTTTATAATATAATTAGTAATAGGTTGAGCCAATAAAATATTATCATATGATTCATTTATTGGAAAATATCCATAATAAAAAATATCCCAAACATTGTTTTTCATAAAGTTAATTCCACGGACAATATTTTTAATAGAATATGAAGCAGTAGGATATATATCATCTTCAAAAACTAATATTCTATTCATACCATTTTTAAATGCATATTCTATTACTTTAATATGTGATTCAAAACATCCATACATACCACCATTTTTGTTTCTATCTGCGATATAGAATACGACTTTATCTTGAATTTTCATATCATTAAATACTTTTATAGCTTGTTGTTGTCGTAGTTTATTATCTCGCAAAGTGATACAAACAATCATATCAAAAAAATCATACTCCATTAGTTTTAAATTTATCTTATTTAAAAAACTAATTATAAAAATAATCTTTTTCCACCTGTTTTAACTGGTTCTAATACCAAATAAAACGGATTAGTTATATGACGCATAGTTTTCCATCTCTCTCGATCAATATAATAATATAATTTTTCAGCAAAAATAGTCATTATATCATTATTATTAGTATCATTGTTAGTATATTGTATAATGTTAGTGATTGTGTTTCCTTCAGAACTATCATTTAACGATAATAATAAAATAACTAAAACATAGTTTATGTTAGCAATTGTATCTATTTTACCATATGTCACTTTTTTTGTTTTTGTATCTTTTCCTTTAGCATTTATAATTAATTGTCCAAGATTAGTATTTTCATCTTTAATAATATTTATGGTAAATAAATCACCTTTGTTTATTCCTTTTGGAATACTTCTTCCATTATTAAAATGATTTGAGAACCATTCAAATATAATTGATCTTGTTTTTGGTTCTATAATATTCAACTGAATATCAAAATGTTTGTCATATATTTCAAAGACATCTTCGATATCTTGGGAATCATGCTTTAGTTTTGAAAATTGAGGAATCAAGTTATCTATAGATGATAATTGTGTATCTAAAATATGTAGAATTTTATAATCAGTTTGCGTTTTGACTTGTTTAAAAATAATATCATCATTTAACCTATTTATTGTAGTTTTTTCAAAAATATCTGCATTTGGAAATAAATTATTAAGCGAATTAATACAATTATAATCAAAATTTCGACTTATTAATATTTTTATCACTGGGTCTAATTCTTTGTGATTAGTTAAATATTTAGTCAATAATATAATATCAATTAGTCTTCTTTTAAGTTTAACAGGATCAGTTCTATAATATATGTTTTTCCCATTAATACTTGATCTACTAAAATCTAATACGGTATATTTATATCTATCTTGGTTTTTTATATTATCCATAGTATCGCTTGTCCATATTGAGGATGATTCTGTTGGATTTAGTTTTGTAATTGCTCTAAAATATATTGTAACTGATCTAAAATTAATTTCAATGAGTATGTAGAAACCTGCGATTGAAATTACATTATGAACGTTTGATTGTTCATAGTTTAATATATTTATGTTATTATTTAGTGTTAAATATATCTTAAGATGCAATTCACGATGTATATTATCACTTGATGTAAAATCTTCTGCTGTACCTATTAACCCATCAATATCAGGAACAATTGTATTTATATCATTTTTAATATCTTGACATACTTGTCTAAATTGTCTATTGGTCTCGCGTACTGTATTAACATCCCTGCATGATAAATTTTTTAAAATTTCTAATAGCAAGTTATCATCTAAATCTAGATAGGATGACATTTTTAAATTTAATTAATACTATAATTAAATTTTTAAAAATAAATTGTATATCATGTTCATGTATTAGTCTCTGCATGAATATTTTCCATATTAGATTTATATAATATATCTCCATAATATTTATTTGGAATATTAAAGAAATCTTTACTAGCTAAAGTGTCGTCTTTAAGCCAGATTTTAATAATACAAAAATGTTTTTTAGGACTCGTCGAAATACCGTTTACTAAATTCCATGAATCCCGTTTTTCTTCTTTTAACAATGTCTCACCGAGTAATTTAATACAAAGGTCTTCCCAGAAATCTGCTAAATGATCTTTTAAAATTTTAATAGATAAACAACCTCCAGTAATATTATTTGGGTCATCCCAACATGGAAATACATATTCTCTCATTATAAAAAATATACCTTTATGAACTTGTGGTTTCATACATTGCATGTTTTCCCAGAAATCTTCAACACTACTTATTGTAGCTAGACGTATATAACTTTTATCTGTCCAATCTGTTTCGAACGGATCATGAAAATATATATTCCAGATATCATTTAAACACGTATCTTCTACGATTTCGTTCATTTTTGTTTATCGATTGATAATTAATTTATCTTTGGCTTTAAATACTAATTCATCAAAATTATCATCCATCATTAATTTTAATTCTTCAAGTTGAGCATTATTTATCCAATCTTTACGTTTTGAGAGCATTATTAAAATTGCTAGCATATCTTCACATATAATAGTCTGATTAATTAAAATAGAAGACTTGTATTGTTCAAATAAATGAGTTAAATCGTATTTATCATCTACTGTACAATAAATAAATGTTTGTTTGAATACATTTTCAATATTGTATTCTTTACCACTACTATCATCTATAATTGCATAATACTGTTGATTGTTTTTTATAAATGATCCTACGAAAATGAACCGTTCACTGGCTAAATCTTTTGGAGTATCTTTAAAAACAGGCAATGCTGAAACACTTTTATTAAACAACAATTTATAAAAATATAAATATAGTAGTGTGAATATATTATCATAATCATATATCACCATATAACATTTTTCACTTTTATCATAAAATCCATGAGTTATAATTTTATTATTGAATAAATTACATTTTAATTTCATTACGTTTTTATTATAAAAAGTATTTATAGATACGTAAAGCAACTGTAAAAATTGGATTAATATAAACACAGAATTACCTACATATCCAAGAGCAAATAATGCCATTTTGATTATATAAAGAATAATACCTTTATATAATTTAAATTAAAAATGGTTAAGATAACAAAGACTTTTATTGAAAAATTTAAAAAAACTCCTATTGATGTGTTAAAAACATTAACAGAAGATGAAATTGCTTCTATAATTCAAAAAGCCAATTATAGTTATTATAATTCCGAAGAACCATTATTTTCAGATAATCTATATGATCTTGTTAAAGAATATTTAGAAGAATTAAATCCTAAACATCCTATTTTAAAAAATGTAGGTAGTACTTTTGATAGTGGGAAAAAAGAGGAACTCCCATATTATATGGGAAGTCTTGATAAAATAAAAGCAGATGAAAAAGCAATAGAAAAATTTAAAAATGAATACAAGGGAAATTATATAGTAAGTGATAAGCTTGATGGAAATTCTGCTCTTGTGCATTACAAAAAAGGTGTTATGAAATTATATTCGCGAGGTGATGGAACAGTGGGTCAAGATATCTCACATTTAATTCCGTTTATTAAAACAATTGCAGATATTGATTTGAATAAAGAAGTTGCTATCCGTGGAGAAATAATTATATCAAAAAAAGATTTTGAAAACGTGAAAGATAAAGGAGCAAATGCAAGAAATATGGTTGCTGGATTAATTAATTCCAAGATTCCAGATATGGAAATTGCAAAATATACACAGTTTGTTGCATACGAATTAATATTCCCAAAATTACAACCAGAAAAACAATTTAAATATATTAAAGCACTTGGATTCAAAAATGTATTCTATGATAAAGTACCAGAAAGTAAATTAACTGTAGATGAATTATCAAAAATATTGATTAATAGACGTGATAAAAGCGAATTTGAAATAGACGGTATTGTTATATTTCACAATGAAATTCATAAACGAATTAAAAAAGAAAATCCAAGATATGCATTTGCATTCAAGTCGATTATTACTATGCAAAAAGCTGAAGTTATTGTAACAAATGTTGAATGGAATTTAAGTAAAGATGGATATTTAATTCCAGTTATAAATTTTAATGGTGTCAATCTTGCAGGTGTTACAATTCGTAGAGCTCATGGATTCAATGGCAAGTTTATTAGTGATAATAAAATAGGTCCAGGAAGTAAAATTATTATTATGAGAAGTGGTGATGTAATTCCATATGTGACAGAAATATTGACACCATCAGAATCAGGTGAACCACAAATGCCAGATGGAAAATATGTATGGACAGATACAGGTGTAGACATTAAAATGGATTTAGAAGAACAGAAAGAATCAGATGAATTGAAATTCAAAAATATTGCATATTTCTTTGATAAAATAGATGTCAAGGGATTAAGTTCTGGCAATCTTAAAAAAATATATGATTCTGGATTGAAATCTGTTAGAGATATATTTAATTGTACTACACAAGATCTACTAAATGTTGAAGGATTTAAAATCAAAATGGCTGAAAAAATCGCATCGGCAATTAGTGAAAGAAAAAACAATCTAGATTGTCTAACAGTAATGGATGCATCAAATACACTTGGCAGAGGTATTGGTAAAAAGAAAGTTGAACTTATAATTGAAACTATACCAAGTATTCTACAAAATAGACATATTCCAACTATGCAAGAAATGTTATCCATTAAGGGAATTGAAAAGAAAACTGCATCTTTATTTATTAGTAATTTGCCAAAGTATTTTGAATTTATAGATGATAATGAAATTAAATGTGTAAATCCTTCTTCCCAGAATAGCACATCACAACAATCACAGGTTCAAACTGAATTATATTCAGAATTACCAGTAAATAAAGAGATTGTAAAAGGTAAAGAAGTATACTCACCTGATATGATTTTTAAAAATAAAAAGTTTGTATTTACAGGTTTTAGAAATACAGATCTTGAAAAGAAGATTAAAACTCTAGGAGGATCTGTAACTACATCAGTATCAAAGACTACTACAGCAGTTATTAGAAAAGACTCATCTGAAAAAGAATCAGGTAAAATACTAAAAGCAGAGGAATTAGGAATAGAGATTATGAATTTAGATGACTTTATAAAAAAATTCAAATTGTAAAAAAAACTCTTGATTAAATAAAGGATGGCAGTTAATGATTGTTTCAGTAGCTATTTTTTAATTGCTGTTTTGATTGTATTCTTCATGTTACTCTATGTATATGTTACTCCGTCTGTATATCCAGTTTTAACATCTCCAAAACAGATGTTTACACAAAGACGTGAGAAATTTAAAAATAATGAATTAATACCTCTTGATAAAATTGTTTTTGTACAAGGAAACACCGTACCAGATAAAGATCCAGGAAAGATTATGTTTGATCAAGATGATCCAGCTGCACAATCTGTAGATGGAACACCCAATGGTCCACGTGCATTATTTCCCTTTGCGTTTAATAAATGTGACGTAAGTTGTTGCGGTGAATCTTCTGGTTTAAGTTGTAATGGTGGATGTGTATGTTTAACTGATGAACAAAAACGTTTTTTTAAAAACAGAGCCTATAATAATAAACAAGATCCGTGTGTATCGAATGAATATTAATCTATCATAATGACAATAATGACAACAAATACTTGTATAGGATGCGCATTTGCAACAAGAACTAAATATGGAATTATTAAATGTATAAGATTTCCATTAGCTAAAAATCCAGATGATTTTAAAACAAGAACAAGATATAAAGATGCAATATCTGTAATTAAAAATAATAATACATGCCCTCATTTTCTCGAAAGATCTCCTGATAAAAGTATGAATATATTGAAATCTTCAACAGATTCTGATGATGAAATTAAATGTTTTTTTAGTACATTAGAGATACATGAATGGGAGTGATATATTTTCTTTTCTTTTTTGAATAAATTTATCAACAACTTCCTTTTCTAATGTATAAGGGAATGATAAATTTCTATCATCTAGAATATTTTTTTGTAATAGTTTATGTAGATTTATTTGACTAATGATTTCTTCTAATGAACGTTTAAGATTTCTTACACCTTCTTCTTCATCTGTTACATCGATGATATGTTTAAGCATTTCATCTGTAATAATAATATCATCTTTAGTAAATGAAAATTCTTTTAGAATTGAAGGAAGTAAATAACTTTTAGCAATATTCAGTTTGTCCTTCAGTTTATAACCGTTTACCTTTATAGTTACAATCCTATCCCGAAGAACTGGTGAAATTTCTTCTGCAAAATTATAAGAAAATACAATTAAACATTTAGATAAATCAAGTTCAATATCACTAAAATATTTATCATGAAATTTACTGTTTTGCGTAACGTCTGTTAGATGAATGAGAATATTCACTATTTCTTCACCATGTTGAGTTTTACTAATCTTATCTAATTCATCGAAATATAAAACTGGATTCATATAACCTGCACCCATTAGAATCTCTGCAATTCGTCCCCATCGAGACCCTTCATATGTATATGAATGACCTAATAGATAACTACCATCACTAATTCCACCCAATTGTATAAATCCAAAAGGGAGACCAAGAGATTCGCAAATTGCATTACTAATACATGTTTTTCCAACTCCAGCAGGACCTTCGATACCAATAATATTACCTTTAGATTCTGGATTAGAGATCCATTTCGCTAAAAGACGAATAATCTGATCTTTTGTATCAGTATGTCCAAATACTTTCGCATCTAGATTTGTTTTAATACTATCTAGAAAACTAGAAATATTTTCTGTACTTTCAGTAGAATTTAAAGGCAGTTTTTTATATTTTCCAATGGGCAATTTACATAAATGTTCGATCCAATTCATCATTTTATTATAGTCTGATGATGACGGGTCCATTCTATTTAATTTTTCAACTTTGTTAATTGCAATCGATTTTAGACGTACATCCATATCTGATTCTAAAATCCGAAATCTAAAAGGAACATTAATATGATTGATATCTACTATTTGTTTTTCTACTTTTTCAATTTCTTCTTTTTGATCTTTTGTAAGTGTTTTATAATATTTAATCTCATCTGGATAATATCTTTCACGTAATTGTTTCATTTTTCGTTTCTCATCATCTGCGTCATTTATGGTTCTTTTTCTTTTTTTGTCAATGATATTTTTACAATCAATTGCACCACAACTATCAGAATCAAGTGATCCAGTTTGATCTTCATTTTTTTCGTCTTCGTCATATTCATCTTCATAGCCTTCATTTTCATATTCTTCGTCTTCATAACCTTCTGTATAGTCATTTTTACCAAATGGTAATCCTTGTAAAATTATAATAGGTTGTACTGATCTATTTTTAAGTTTACCCTTATTTTTGTAATAATCATCATTATCATCAGTTTCCACTTCACTATCTGAAGTATCTTCTTCTACTTCAGAATCAGATGACGAAGATTCATGAAAATCTGTTTGTGTCGATTTATCATGAACTAGAATCTTTGTTTTAAGTTTTTCATAAGTTTCGTATTCTTTTCTTGTAAACATGTTCATTCCATATATAACTTTGAAAGATAAAAACGTAATATCTTTATGTAAAAAAATTGTTAAAAAAATTTGATATCAAAATACACGTAAGTTGTTATTTAAGGAATAATATTATATAAGTTATAAGTAAAATGTCGATATACAAAGAATTATCGTATGATAATGAAATTAGTAGTATCAAAGGCATACGATTTTGTGTATTGAGTCCAGAAGAAATCCGTAAAACGTCAGTTGCGGAAATTTTCAAGACAGATACTTATGTTTCAACAGAACCTGTTATCAATGGTTTATTTGATCCACGTATGGGTGTTTTAGATCATAATAAAGTGTGTCAGACATGTGAACAAAAAAATACATTCTGTCCAGGTCATTTTGGTCATATTAATCTAGCAAAACCAGTATTTTACATTCAGTTTTTCGATATAGTTAAAAAACTATTAAAATGTGTATGCTTTAGATGTTCAAAACTTTTAATTGATCCAGACAGTGATCAAGTAAAAGCTATTCTGAACAAGAGATATTCTCGACAGAAACGATGGGAGCAATTATACAAGTTATGTTCAAAAGTGAAAAGATGTGGTCAAGATAAAATGGATGGGTGTGGTGCAAAACAACCTGATAAAATTTATCGTGAGCCTATTGTTAAAATTGTAATGGAGTGGAAAGATTTGGCAGATGAATCAAAGAAACAGATTATGAATGCTGAAGAAGTACTTAGAATTCTTAAGCGTATCAGTGAGAGAGATGGTGAGATTATGGGATTTTCTAAAAAATATAATAGACCTGAATGGATGATTTGTACAACTCTGCCAGTTCCTCCACCCGCAGTTCGACCATCAGTTAGAACTGATACTGGTCAACGTAGTGAAGATGATTTAACTCATAAGTTATGTGATATTGTTAAAAGTAATAATTCTTTAAAATTAAAAATAGAAAAGGGTGCTTCAAAAGAACAAGTTGATATTGCAACTCAGGTATTACAGTATCATGTAGCAACTTTTATTGACAATAAAATTCCAGGTATTAATCCTGCACAACAACGAACAGGTCGGCTGTTAAAATCGCTAACAGAGCGTCTAAAATCAAAAGATGGTCGTATTCGTGGTAACTTAATGGGTAAACGTGTGGATTTTTCAGCACGTAGTGTAATTACACCGGATCCGAATATTAGTATTGATGAACTTGGTGTTCCTATTAAGATTGCTATGAATCTTACTTTTCCTGAAATTGTAAATAAACACAATAGAGATAAGCTAATGGAAATGGTTATGAATGGTCCGGATAAATATCCGGGTGCTAAATTTATTCGCAAAGGTAATTGGACAAAAGCTCTTAAAAATATGCCGAATAGATCTAGTGTAATTCTAGAAGATGGTGATGTAGTAGACAGGCATTTAATTGATGGTGACTTTGTACTATTTAATCGTCAACCGTCTCTACACAAATATTCTATGCTTTGTCATAGGGTTAAAGTTATGCCGTATAATACATTCAGACTGAATGTTGCGGTCTGTCCCTGCTATAACTCAGACGAATAAATACCAATTAATGTAATTAAACTTTTCCGATTAAGAAATTCATCGGAATTGTTTCAATTTGCATTAATTAATATCATTGTCTGAAACAGGCAGCCACTATCAAGGTTGACAAGAATACCTTGATGGGAATATGGTGGAATCTTGTCTTTAATGTAACTGCCTAGTATGATCGAGTATATAAAAATTTGAATTAAAACTAGAGTATAATACATAATACCATAAGAATGAAAAAGTGTGGAAAGTGTAACGTAGAAAAAACTGAATCTGAATTCAGAACGATGAAAGATAAAAGACATAACAGTATCTATTTGTGTTCAATGTGTAAAGAATGTGAACGTAAAATGGCATTAGATCGTTTTAACGCAAACAGAGAAGAGTGTATACAGAAAAATAGAGAATACAAAGAGAAAAATAAAGAGAAGGTGAGTCAAACAGCATCACGTTATTTTCAAGCCAATAAAGATAGAATTAGAAGAGACCGAAGGGATTATATGAAAAACTATTATCTAGAGAATAAAGATGAAATTAATAAAAGATTAGCAAAATATAGAAAAAATAATGTTGGTATTAAAATTAGGGATAGATTAAGATCTAGAATTCTAGATTGTATTAATAAAATAAAACATACAGAAGATTATTTAGGAACCAATATAGAAATAGTTAAAAAATGGCTTGAATATAATTTTGATGACGAAATGACTTGGGATAATTTTGGTACATATTGGCATATTGATCATACACTACCTTTATCATTGTTTGATATGACAAATGATGTAGATGTCTATACATGTTTTAATTGGATGAATCTAATGCCATTGGAAAAATATAAAAACATATCAAAAAGAAATAAAATAATTCCCTTGTATATCTTTCATCATGAGAAGAGGCTGACTGAATATTGTAATAGTGAAAATTTAAAAACAGAATTTGATAAATATATGGTATTATACTCAAAATATTTTAAAAAATTTTATAAAAACTCGATTATGCGACACGACCAAATTGCGGGAATCCCCTTAGAGCTCTAACTACCACTTCATATGAGAAATTGTATGAAGGATCTCGGTTAATAGCCGAACCCGATGGTAAAAATGTTAGAGATTGGGCAATCCGCAGCCAAGCTCCTAAAGCCGTTATGGTTAGGCTATGGAGAAGGTTCAGAGACTAGATGGTTGTGGGT
>JACCED010533853.1_pt1 | contig 14910 bp, 9 predicted proteins | sample 7455021 | NCBI WGS metagenome assembly JACCED01 (sample SAMN15323456, study PRJNA562643) | freshwater metagenome | isolation source: river surface water | place: USA:Blue River Watershed | collected 2017-08-19 | reverse complement strand
AGGAATCGAGATGTGATCCAAGGTCCAATCCAACTGAATGCCAGAGCTCCCACCAAACAAAGCATCAGTCCTACGCCTTCCCAGAGTCTGAGGGCCGAGTGTCGACTGGCTTGTTGCCCCGACTCACGAACTCCCCGGGCTTCTGCAATGTGGTAGGGCAAAGCCAGTTGAAGAAGAGTCGACGCGCCAAAAAAGATTGCCTTAGAGAAAAGAGAGGCGCGTACGTACTGACCGACGACTTCAGGTGAATGCATCTGAGTGAGGTTCAGAAGATCGAGTTGTGGCGCCAAAGCGAAGGCGGAAGCCAGGACCAAGCTAGAAGGCAGATTCTCGCGAAGCTTTCGCGATGAAGTCGGTGCGGCACCTGACACTTCATGGGTGTTGCCGTTGACCAAGGCCAAAACGCCGAAGCCCAGCACGACGAGGGTGACCGAGTAGGACGTGGGAAAAGCCCACCAAAGCGATTGAAGTTCGAGCTTTCCAGGCCAGAAGGCGACAGCAAATTTTATACAGGGCGGAATCACAATTCCGAGTCCCAACCAGAGAAATTGGAATCGCCCTTGGAGTTGACCGAGAGCCAAATGATAGGCCAGACCCAAAATGAGGGTCAGTGCGCCAAGCACCAGTGAGACGTCTCCAGTGAGGGACATGCTGGGAGCGAGAGCAAGAACAGTCGGGCTCAAAATCCAGAGCGCCCATCCCACTCGTTTCAGTCCGCGTGATCTGAGTGGGTGAAAGTTTGAAGCAAATTGAAGAGCCGTCCCTAGGATGAATGCCAGATTCAACCATGCCATCCAGACGTTGAGCGAAGCGTAGCTAGCGAGATCGAGACGAGAGGCAGCACGAAGCTGGAAGCCGTAATTCAAAACACCTGCGAGTCCGTTCGCAGCCAGAAGGACTGCAGCATTCCCCGCAACGGATCGGCGACTCACTTCAGACTCCGCAGGCGACGATAGAGTTTCAAGGTGTCAGACAACACCGTGAAGCCAACGCGCACGACGTGGCCGAGTTCCTTCACAGCCCCGCGTGAGTTAAACGAGAAATAATCGAGCTGAATCGGAGCTTCGAGAAAAAGTTGAAAGCCGCGACGTTTCGCCAGCGCCAAGATTTCTAGATCAAAACCGTACCGGTCCACATGAAGATCGGGAAGAACCGCATCGATTACCGCGCGACGGAAAAGTTTCAGGCCCACCTGAGTGTCGGTGACGTCCAAGTCAAAGAGCCTTTGAATGAGTCGCTGATAAATCGCACTGAGTAAGCGCCGAATCCAAGGGTACTGGACTTGAGACTGAGGGTGGCGCTTCGAGCCTAAAACGACGTCGGCCGAATAAAGCTGCATGAGTCCCAGGAAAATCCGGATTTCCCGAGGATGAAGCTCCATCCCTCCGTCGATGAAAAGCACGTAGTCGCCCGAAGCGTTTCTGAAGCCCTCTCGAACCGCGCTTCCTTTGCCCTGATTTTTTTCGAGCTTCAAAGCCCGTACTCGGGGATGGCTCACTTTGGAAAGCGAGTCGTGGGTACGATCCGTGCTGCCGTCGTTCACGACGAGAATTTCGTAGTCTTCAAAAAAAGGCTCAATCTCGGAAATGAGGAGCGCCAGATTCGAACCGATGCGCGCTTCTTCATTGAAGACCGGTACGATCACCGAAAGTTTTCGGTGCCTTAAGCTGGCAAAAATATCGGTGGATTCAGGAGTCAATCTCGCTTCAGCCATTTTGCCTTTCGTTCCGCACTGGAGTTGACCCAAAGGCCGTAGAGAATTCCTGCACCAAAGGAAAAGAGGACTCCCAGGTGCAGGGGCATCATCCGAATCACTTCGCCGGGACTCCGCGTGAATGCGAGAACGCTTAAGGAGCCCGCGGCCGAAATCGCTGCAGCCAGGATGAGCGCACCGAGCGGATCAAGCATCAGGAAGACTAGCCATGCCAAAGACGCGAGGGCTCCTGCGAGGACCACCCAATAGAACGGGCCGCTCTTGCGCTGAAACACGTGGTATTCGACAAAGCTTGGGCCGCGCTCGAAAAGCCGGGCCAGAAAAGGCTTCCAGCTTTCGCGGGGCACCCACGCAATGCGAAGCCCTGGGTGCGCAAGAATCGGGGCCTCGTCGACCATCCGGCGCATCAGGTAAGTGTCGTCGCTGAGAAGCGGATCCTCTGAGAAGTGCGAACAAGCCCGAATGAATCCTTCTCGGCTGCAAAGAAGGATTCCAGTCCCTTTGAGGTAATCATCGAAATTCTGGGGAGTCAGGAGAAACGGCTCTTTTCCGTCTTGGTAATGTCGCCCAAAGAGGGCTCGGTGCGAGCGATCCCAGTACAAGCTAAACACGCTGCGCGAGGGATCGATGTCCACAAAACCCATGATATCGCGGTGAAGAGGCGCGATTTTTTCGAGCGCGTTTCCAAAGCCCGCTGGAAGAAGAATCCGCGAATCGAGAAACAGAATTCGTTCGCTGGGGCAGGCTTTTGCACCCTGAAGGCGCGCTTGAAAGCGTCCTTGATTATTTTCTAGGCGCAGGACTTTGACTTTCTCTCGGTCGGCACCGCCCGAAGCTTGGATTCGTTCCAAGGTGGACGCGGTTTCATCGGTAGATCCGTCATCAACGAAGAGGACGGACTCCAAAGTTTTCGAAAGGCCTGAGTCTTGAACCGACTTCCAAAGCGGCTCGAGGAACGACGCCATATTATAAGTGGGCACGATCAGAGTGATGGAAAGCACGATTGATACTCTCCTGAGGTCAAAATCACTCCATCATTTGGCTCGGGCGAGCGACACGCAGTCGTTCGGTATTCCCAGCCCAGTTTTCGACAAAGAGATTCGCGAAACGCTGCGGGAACCTCGTCGTGAAACCGAATCCAACGTGCACGCGTACACGTTAGGAACTGCGAAAGCCGGGTCTCGAAGACTCGGGTAGCGCCTTCCCCGGTTTGCAGTGCGCTACTGAAGTTTTCTGGCCCAAAAAGTTGGCTGAGCTGAGCATTGAAAGAATCCGGTGCGACGCGTCCCATGAGTTCGCAGTCCGTGCCGTGGAGGGCTTGGATCTCGCGATAGAAGCGGAATCCTGGTCCAACATTCATCTCAGAAAAGTAGGGCAAAGCGAGCCCCCGGCCGCAGGAGCCTTTCTCGGGAGCGAGTTCACTCCAGTTAGGAGCGATGCGTTCGGTCCAAGAAGGATTGAGTGCCGGATAATCCAAGCACATCAGCGAAACACCGACGAAAGCCCAAACTCCAGCGCGATGGGCGGGGAGCTTCGAAAGAGTCTGGCCGAATCTTCGAGTCAGCCAATCGCCGCAAGCCCAAAGGACGCCCAGGTAGACCAGCACTCCAAAGCGCGAAGCAACGCGAAATTGCGGAATCACGAAGTGCAGCCAAGCAGCTGGGCCCGTAGCAGTCTTGAAAAATAACAAGGGAAAGTGGGGGTCGAGTGAAAACCAGAGGCTCCAAAAAACCAGCCAAAGTGCCGCGACGCCGCTTTTGGAATCTGGGTTCCAGAGGCCTTTTTTTGATTTCAGCGCCGTTCGAATGGCGGAAGCGGAAGCCACCGCAAAAAGAGCCAAAAGACTCCACCGGATTCCATTCGTTCTTTCGTGAAAATTACTTCCTTCTAAGTTCCAGCGAACCCAGGCGGTCAGATCTCCGCGCCACGGAATCAGGTCGTCCGAGCCGAAAACAAGATCGCCACTCAGATAATCCACGAAACGTGCGACGTAGACTTTGAAGAACCAAGGGGTTGGGAAATGGGCTGCAGGTTGAGCGGGCGCTTCAGGCGGGAAGGGCATGAGGCGGTTCCAGCCCAGGAAGAAAAGCGCCGGCAGCAATGCAGGCAGAAGGACCGCCATGCCGTCCCGAAAATTCTTCCAGCTGAAAGTGCTAGATGCGCCGTGATGAATGGCGCGTCGGTGCAGGTAAACCGGCAGGAGGAACGGAGCGATTCCGATGAGGAGGATCTGATAGTAGTGAGCTGCCGTGCATGCAAGAAGAAGCAGGACGGCTGCTGATACCTGCGACTTCAGGCGCTGGGCTGAGGTGGTGAAGCGACGAGCGCCGATTTCCAGAGCTGCGAGTGCAAGGGGAAATCCAAAAGTTCCTGCCAGCACATGGTGAACGCCGGCACGAGCACGGACATACGGAGTAAAAGCATAAGCGGTGGCCAGAGTGACCGAAATGACCCAAGGCCAGCGCATCACGCGCGCAAAGAGCAGAAACGAAAGGCCGTTCAGAACTACGAGCGCGAGAATCAGCGCGACTCCCGATTTATCGGGTTCCACCCAAGGCCGAAGCGCTAGAACGAGGACTCGCTCGATCCAAGGGATCCAAAGTCCAAACCCTGTGGGAGTATTTAGCTGCGGCGTCAGGACACTCCCATAGAGTAGCCACGAAGGATTTTCGTCGGCGGTCTTTCGCAGGGTGTGGTGCTGAAATGGAACCGAAGTCGCATCCGAGCCATCGCTCAGGAGAACGGCCGGCGAGTCTTTCGAGAAGAGCGTGAAAGAAGCGGGTCGAAAGTAGTGAATGGAAAGCGTGAAGAAGAGGGCCGCGCACGCCAACCAGCGAAGGGCCTCCTTCCAGGCTCTCATGGATTTTGCTCCAAAGAGTCCAGAATCAGCTCGGAGGGGGAGCGATCAAAGCGAACTGGAGCGCGCTTGAATTGAGTGGGATCCTTTAAGAACCCAGTGATTGCAGGCGCTTCAAACTTCGAGAGCAAGCAAGGCCCGCCTTCGAGTCCCTCGACTCGCTCGGTGGTGTCGCGAAGCAAAAGGCAGGGCTTACCTAAGTAGTAGCACTCCTCTTGGTTGCTGCCGCCGTCCGAGAGCAGGAACTCGGCACCTTCCATCAGTCGAGTGAAACGCGTGAAGGGTTGGCGCGGAAGGAGTTTTACTCCGCCCGATTCCAGTCGATTCTTGGTGACTGGATCTGCATCGAGCTTGGCTTGGGTAGGCGGATGAAGCACCAGATAAGTCGGCATCTGGCAAGCTGCCGTCAGAAGCGTTTGGCAGTGAGTCTCCCAGCGAGAAGCTGAGTTGAGGTTCTCAAAGCGATGCAGATTCGCCACTGCGTAGCGCCCCTGCGGAAGCTCGTCCGCCTTTGCAAAAGCAGGATCTTGGATGACAGCCATTAAGGCATCGTAAAGCGTATTTCCGCGCGTGTTCAGAACCAGGCCCGAGGCTTGGCTCAGATTTCGTACGGCGCGCTCGTCTTGGCCAAAGTGGCGCGAAGTCAGGCGTGAAACCAAGCGACGGTTGATCTCTTCGGGAAACGGACTCAGCAAGCTGCTCGAGCGGAGGCCGGCCTCGACGTGAGCCACCGGAACGCCCAAGCGACGGCCCAAAATGGCTCCTGCCAAAGTCGACAGCGTATCCCCATGAACTACCCAGTGGTCGCTCGGCAAGGGCAGTACGCCGGTAGCTTCGCGAAGCTTTTCGCGAACGGTACCTAGTTTGAGCGTCACGCAGCGAAGCCACCAGGCCAGGGCTTGCGTCGAACGGGTCAGGTCGTGAGTGGTATCGATCAGTGTGACGGCTTTGGAGCGAGGAAGCTGGAAGTCGTCCCATTGAGTCCAGAAGTTCACTGCGCTTTGGCCCGTGGACACAAAAGTCCATGCGAGCCCGCGCTTTTCAGCCAGCCGCAACAGCGGATAAAGCTTGATCAACTCGCCGGCCGTGCCAGCACAGAACCAGAGCACCGTTCCTCGGAGCTAGCACAAGCCCTGGGTTTTTTGGAGATGGGTTTTGGGAAAGAAAAGAGCCGGGACGAAGCCTCCCAGAGGAAGGTCGCCCCGGCTGGGGGAATGACGGGTTTAGGTGGGCGGCCGACTTCAGCCTTTTTTGGCTTCAGCCGGAGCTTCACTGGCTCCCAAGATCTTGATCAGGCTTTCGACCAGTTCCCGATCTTTATTGGATTTTACCTGCATGCGCTCTTGCGAGATGATCTTGAGCGACTCGTTGATCACTTGTGCCGAATTCGGGCGTCCCTTGAAGGTGGCCAGCGACGTCGCAGCGGCTCGCCGCTCGCTCGGAGAATTGCCTGGCAAGATCGCCGTGCTCAAGATCCGCACGATCATGTCTTCCAAGTCCAAGACCATCGCGTTTGCTTCGACTTTAGCAGTGGGGTCGGCTTTTTTCAGGATCTCGCCCAGATCTCCCAAGAAGTAAGGCGCGTTCGGATCGCGAGCCAAAGCACCCAAAACTGCGGTGCGGGCTTGGGTGATTCCGCCTTTCTCCGAAGTGTAGAAGTCCTTCACGAGTTTCTGGGTATCGCTCACGAACTTGTCCAATGCCGGGGTGGCTTTGTCAGCCGGGAGCGACTGAATGTAAGCCGACTTGGCCAGCTGCGCTTTGGCGTTGTCGATCGCCGAATCCAGCGATGCTTGGACCGGAGCCGGAGCTTTCCGGATATCGGCGCCTCCCATCTCCATGATGCCGCTGAGGTAGTTCGAGCGCATCTCAATCTCGCTCGTTCCTTCCGGCAAAGCCGTATAAGCGCGCAAGATCTTGACCGTCCGAACCAGCGTCTGCTGAAGCGACGAACGGCCCTTCTGGTAGAAGAAGCTGAAAGCGCCCAGCGTGCGGGTTTGGTAAGTGGTCGCGAGTTTTTGAAACTCTTTTTCGTCTTTGGCGCCTTCCAAAGCGGCTTGGGTCATGACTTTGGCCGGAATCCAGGAAATGGATTGGCTCAAAGTGACGTCGTCCACGTTGGCTTGAGTGTTTTTGATCCGCGCCAGAGCGGTGACTACCGACAAGCTCGGGTTCTTCTCCACGTCGTAGCGAATGCACAAGGGGTCGACTGCACCTTGAGTGAAGTCAGCTTCGGCATCCGAGCACGCAGGAAGTACGGCTGCGCCTTTGATGTCCGCCTCACGGTTGTAGAGGTGGCTCAAAGCTTGACGGTCGTACTCGAGCTGCGGCCCTTCAGCAGAATGCGCTACCGGGAACGCTTGGCGCTCCAGCTCGAAATGGTTGTAGTCCATGATCGAAGTGGTGAAGATGCGCTTCTCTTTGGGTTGAGACAGGTCGTAGGCCAGCGAGCCTTTGAAGTTGTGTCCCAAGCCCAAAGCATGTCCCACTTCGTGGAACAAGGTTCCGATCAGAAGCTCTTTACCGAAAGCTTCCACTTCGTCCACCGTCGTTGCACCTAAGACCGCTGCCATTTCTTCGCGCAGGTCTTTTGCGCAAAGGGCAGGTTTCGAGCGCTTCATGGAAACGTCGGTTGAGAAGTCCATGAGGTCGAGGCCCGTCTTTTTATCGATGGCGCGGCCTTCTTCCCAATAGGTCTTCCCGATCTGAACCCAAGCGGCGGGCAAGTAAATCAGGCTGTGGCTCTGGTAGCCGTTGAAGGGGTTGGTGGCTTGGCTCTCGTAAGCGGCCCCCGCTACGCGTCGGCTATCCCAGTTGATGATGTTGAAGCGGGGGTCGCCCAGCTTCACGCCTTTCGGGGTGCGGCCTTTGAAGCGAACCACATCGCGTTTGATGCCTGCGAAATCGCGGTAGTAGCGATTCCAAGCTTCGACGCCGATTTTCACCGACTCCAGGTACTCGTCCGGGCAATTCGGGGTCACCCACCAATCGATCGTGCCGTCTGGATTGCGGGAAGTCTTCGAGATGTCGAAGTGCGAAGCGTAAGAAAGGGTGTCTTCGCCTTTGCGAATGTCGTCGGTCGGAATGTGTTGGAAGCGTGCGCCTGGGGACTTGTCGGCAGCGATGACTTGGAAGTCTTTTCCAGGAGTCAGGAAGCTTTCTGGCACCACGTATTCCATGAACTCGGCGGTGACACCGTCCGAAAGGATGATCGAGGTTTCCTGAATCAACAGCCCTTCTTTAACGGCTTCCTGGTTCAGTGAACGAATCCAGTGATCTTTCACCGGCAAGCTCGAGGGGTTCAGGCTGCCCTGTGCGAGCGGAACGAACCACTCTTGGAGCATCCGCCGCGAGTCAGCACCCGATACGACCAAAACAGAATCGGTCTGGGTCAGGATTTTGAAGCGCGAGATGACTTGCTCGGGGTGATTCACGTCGCTGGGGAACAGGTGGCGCGAGTCAGTCACGAGCTGAAGTTCGTCGCCTTGAATGCGGAATGTGGCTGGGGTGTAACCCCGGGCTTCGCTCTGCTCGTAGAGATCGAACGGCTTGAAGTAGGAAGACGAATACTGGAGGCTTCGTCCGTAAAAGTATTTTCCGCTCAGGACCGCAGCTTTATCGAGCTCCATTTTCACGCTGACGGCCGCAGCGGTCTTCGTCACCACAGGCTCGCCATCGATGCCGAGGGTGCTCACGGGCTCTTCAGTTGGGCGTGGAGCTTCCGTTACCGTCGATCCTTTGATGAAGGACTGTTGGGGTTTCGGCTTGGATTTTCCGCAGGCCACTAGGGCGATCGGAACGATCAAAACGGCGAGAACTCGGGCTAGGTCCAGTTTTCGGTTCTTCATGCGCGCGTGGCTAACATGAAAAGTCAGAGATTAACACTTAGTGTCAAAAATAAATAATAGGTCCTGGATGAGTAACTCTTATGAGGTCTGGACCTAGCCCTTTAAGCCCAGGATTTGAACCACGGCGCTGGGTCCGAAGTGCCCTTTTCCTTCATGAATTTCGCGGACTTGCTCAACCTGGACTTCGAGTCTCAGGCTGGAAAGCTCGGGCCGAAGAATTTCGAGATTCATCAAAAAATCGGGGTCCTTGGGGCCCCCAGTTCCGTACTTCAACTGCTCGGGGCGGTAAGCTTCCAGAAGGAACGCCCCTCCCATTCTGAGGCCTTGAACGCTTGCGGCGTGGACTTTTCTTCGAAGGGTTGAAGGAAGGTGGCACCAGATAGAAACGATTGCGTCCCAGTGTCCGGGTTCAATCACGAAATCGGCGAGATCCGCACAGACGGTTTTTACGGAAACACCGCCTTCGCGAGCGAGCGTTTCGAGTTTTTCTAAGCCCACCCGTGAGCCGTCGACTGCAGTGACTTGAAACCCTTGCTTGGCCAAAAAGACCGCGTTTCGTCCTTCGCCTTCGGCCAAGCAAAGAACTTTTCCACCCGCAGGAAGACGCGTGATCTGCTCACGCAAAAAATCGTTCGGGTCTTTTCCGTAAAAATACTCATCAATCGAGTAGCGCTCGTCCCAAGGGTTATTGGCCATGAGGGAGAGCTTTATCTGGCTTTCTGGGAACTCGGCTCAAAAAAAATTGAACCCGCAATGATTGAAGTTTTTATGTGTGTCCGGATGGCCACACTCGCCAGGGATGGAGGGGTCTCTTACACTTGAGGAGAAGGCTGGTTAGGCCTTTGTGGAACGTAGGAGAACGAGAATGAAGAAATTTTTTTTGATGGTCGTACTGGGCCTTGGTGTGGCTCTAGCTCCTAAATTGAGCTTTGCGGGGGCGTGCGACACCAATGCTAATTCATTAGAGCGAACGCTGAATCAACGCTGCGCGAGTCGCACGGGAGCTGAATGTCGCACTTGCGTTCAATCTCAGTACGACGTTTTGACTCGCGCTGTGCCCGACACCTGTAAGCAGCCGGGCGGAGCCGTTTTTGAGAGACGACGAGATTGGGAAGACTCCCACTGCGGATAGCTCAGTTTCAGTCGTGAAAAGTTGGTCTGATTTTCTCCCCGGGCGTTCGAGTTCCGATTCGGAAAGCGGATTCCCGGGGTTTCTTTTGCTCGGTGTTGAAGGCGAGGAAACGCGACACACCGGAGGAATTTTCAAGGAATATTGAAGGCCCTCTCCTGACTGCCCTCATTGGCGCGGGGGATTGGCTCATTGGGTTCGCGCGCCGCGAATGGAGTGAAGCTCCATGCATGGATAGGTTCAAGTCTCTGCGAACCTCTCTGCTTTCGGATCCGCTTGCGATCCCTGAAAGGAAATTTCCATGCACCGTTTCTGGAAAAGCTTTGGCCTACTGGCCTTGGGACTAGCTCTTTGGAGCGCCCCATCCCAAGCCATCGAGCTGAAATTCGTCTTTGATGTGAACAGCTCCGGCCCGGATGTCTATGCTTGTAACGTGGGCTTAAAGCACGCCGACCCAGGCAACCAGGTGTGTTACCTGGAAGGTACCCAGACGGCCTGCGATCCCTCCACGTGTACGGACCAGGCCTGTTTGACGAACTGTAAGTGTACGAGCGCCAACGGGGGCGAGTACCTGATGGACTTCTTCAATGTGAAGCATGCTGCTTGGGGATCAAACAGCGGCAACATGCAGACCACCAACCGTCAGTCGGGTCAGACGGCGATGGCGACCCTCTTCAATGATCAGCAGGCCTGGGCGCACCGCGTGGGCGAGCTTTCTTTCAACTTGGGCTCTGAGCGCTACGGCGCTGAATACTTCGTCGACATCTGCTATCGCGGGCCTCAGATCGAATACTGGGAAAAAGATCAAAAAGTGAACTTCTCGATGGTGACTCAGACTTCCGTCACCGACCTGAACGTCACTCCGGGGATGAGCTACAAAGCTTTGGCCGACCTAGCAACGCGCTCGGAATGGGTGTGTGACACTCAAGGTGCGGGTACCTATAAGACGGGCCGCAATGCTTCGAATGCTTACAACACCTTGGACAACGAAGCTGACTTCGGCGCTGGCGACATGGGTGGGTCCTCTACCTATGCTCCGGTCGGGGGAAGCGCAATCACTTTCGTGAACGACACGATTGTGAGGAACAGCGCTAACTCGCTGCGTTTCTGTAAGGTTCGTTACTACTACAACGAGCAGTCGGTCGACGCACTTCGCAAGTGGCAGCTCCACGGCGCGCAGGTGTGTACTTACACCAAGATTGAAGAGAGCGCTCCTGAGCAACTCGCTTCGGTCATGCCGTAATTGACAGTTCAGTAATGAAATAGTTGGGCCGCCGAAGGTGCTTTACCGTGGCCTTCGGCGGTCCGCTTCCCGGGACTCGAGAAAACTGAGGATCAAAACCAGTGCATTGCTTCGCCATGCGCTTTTGTTTTTTAATTTCTGCGCTTTTTCTTGCCGATGAAACTTGGGCCTGTGTCAGCCAAGGTGTGAAGGACCTTTCAGTGTTTCCAGGGATGCGGCCGCCGAGTGAGTCCCTGGCACGAGTTCGCGGTTGCGACTCGGCGACAGCGACCGGTGCGCTTCAGGTAGGACTTGCTCCGATTGCCTACAAGCTCGATAGCGATTTGACTGAGATTTCCCTGAATCGCGATCTTCGCGACGATCGTTGCCGCATTCAGAGCGCACCTCGCGGAGATTCCCCTGTTTTCGCAGAAAGGCGCGCACTTTACCTCGATCGATTTTCTTGGATGGATCGCTGTGTGCGGATTCTGGCTCAGGACGCAGGCCCGGGAGGGATTGATTTCTATGATCCCCAGCCGGGCTGTACCGTCCGACGGCTTTCGGAAACGTCTTTGGAGCTGACTCCAGGATACTGTTTTTTGAAGCTCAGGGCAGACAGCGATATTTTGCTTCAGCCTTTTGTTTCGGCAGAGTGCGCAGCTGCGAATCTTCGCCCACAAGAGGTCCCTGCGCAGCTCGAAGTTTCCTGGACAGGGGATGCCAGCGGAACGAGCCCTGCTAAAAGAGTTCTCTCTCTACACGGAGTCTCTTTCAACGAAGGCGCCGAGCGTGGCTTTCCGGAAGCGGAGCGAGCGGAAGAAATCGATGGTCAGCCTTTTTGGCCAGGGAAGTGGGTGGCTGACGCCGCTTTCGGAGAAATCTCGATTCAACAAAAAGCCGGGAATGGAGTGAAGTTGAGTCTTCCCTTATGGGTCGATCATCGGTGTGGCGAGGGAACGGGAGTGGGATCCAGTCGAGCTTCGCCGTGTGATTACTCGCTGCCGCTGGCAGCCGAGCTGACTCTTCGAATCGACGGAGAGCGAACTGCCCGGATTCAGAACTACCTGGGTGGTTTGATCCCTCCGAGATGGCAGGGTCTTTTGAAGACGGTCCCGCTTTTGGGAGACGATGAGGCGCCTTTGCCCATGGGTCGAGAGGGGGAACTTGAACTTCGTTTCACCGATCCATCCGAGGACTGGGTTCTCTTCAGAACTCGCATGGAACAGATTCGGATCGATTTGGGCCAGATTCAATCCCCGGGAGTGGGACTTCCTCCACCGGGTTCTTCGGCGGGTCTGCCCGTTTTACAACCGCTTCCCGAGTTACCGCCGCGTGCGCCTTTGCCAGGTTTCCCGAACTTATCGGGGCCCGAGCGCGACGGCCTTCGCGATCTTTTGGATAAGCTCATGAACTCAGTCGGAGGAGCCGCAAAAAACTTTTACTACCGAAAGGTTTGTCTCGATTCGCCCGAGAAGTGCCTGCCGGTTCGGGCAGGGACTTGGTGGGTCTTGAAGTCACGCTTCATTTTGGATTCCATCGACGTACGAACGGGGCGAGTCACTCTTCGGAATCGGCGGGATTCACCCAGGCTCTCTCCACTTGAGCCCGCGCCTGGGAACTGGATCCCAGTGACCCAACCTCCTCAGGTCGTTTGCGGCGGGACACCTTAGATCCTGAGGTTTTTCAGCGGCTGTCCCAAAATTCCAAACCTGAGAGGACTCAGCCTTTCGCGGGATCGCAACCTTTGGCTTGGTTCAGAATGGTCGTGTAGAAGAGAATCATGGTTTGCTGGGCGGGAGTTAGCACCTTTTGCGGAGTCCCGTCTGCATTCAGGAGTCTATAAAGATAAGTATTCATCGAAATGTAGAGTGAGCGGGGCACGTTGACCTGGCTTCGGCAGGTTGACTCCGTATAGCGCAGGGTGAGCGAAACCCAAGGTTGAAGGGGTGGCTGGGCGATCTGGTCGCCGATGATAATCACTCCGCTTCCCGCAGCGCTGCCATTTCGGTTTCCATAGCCGGAATTGAATTCGACGGTGAAGGACTTTCCTTGGCTATCGATCGAGGCAAGTTCGCATCGATCCGCTTGGCAAGCGACGCGCGCCCCTTTCATCACTTCCCAAAGCACTCTACCGTCGGACCAACGGACCGGCTCTTGCTCTTGAAGTTCGGGCGCTCCGCTCTCGAAGTCGTCGGATTCTTCGGCTTCAGCGAATGCGGGATGGGGAAGCGAAAGGAGAAGGGCGATGAGGACCGACTTCGAGTTCCAGTTCATGGAAAGAAATTACTCTGGCTTGAGTATTCAGTTCCACGGCATTCGACCGACGCGCCTGCTTGCGACGAGTCGACTCCGATTCGAAAAAATCTCTCTGTTTGCACGGCTTTTCGCGGGTGCTTTTTGCATTGCTTCCTTCCTTTCGCCTTTAGCGTTTTCGAGTCAGTCCTTCTGGAGCGACGAAGCTCAGCTCTCTCGGGAACAAGCAAAGGAGGATCTCGCTCCTTACCGGGCTCTAGAAGAAGGGCGCTGGGAAGAGGCTCTTCATTTTTGGGAAATGCGGGAGCATTCAGGATTGCTTTCTGCAGCCGAGCGTTTCAATTTGGCACAGCTTGAGCGTCGCTTGGGCAAGAGCGAGCGCGCGCCTGAGAACTACTTGCGCGCTTCTCTCCAGGGCGTTCTTCCTGCCGCCTATGAGTGGGCGCGCCATCGCTTAGCAGCCCCCGAGAGCGCCCTAGGCGCCCCTCCGCGCGCGCTCTTTGAGCTGGCAGCGCGGGCGGGGTTCGCCCCGGCTCAGACCGCACTCGAAGCTTTAGAGCAAGGCCGTGAGGTGCGGCCTTTCAATGGGTGGCTCACTCCCGGGGGCGAACCTTACGTGCCCGCGCAGCCCAGCGCGCCGCGCTCGGTCTACAACCGCGCCGCCTGCGCCGAAGCTTCGCGTCGGCCCGCGCGCTCGGCTTACTTGTTTATCGATGCCTACGCCGCCGGGAAGTTGGCCCATACGCTTGCTAAAGCGCGCGGGCAGAGTGGCGACGCGCTCACCGCCGCCGCCCGCCGCGGCATGTGGGAGTTTCACGCGGCTGCGGCCCGGTTGAGCGCGATGCTGGGGCATGCGCTGGTGAACGGCGAGTTACCGCTTCTCCCGGGCCGCGAGCCCTCGCAGATCGAGCAGGCGCGGCGAGACGCGCAGGCGGCGCTGTCTCGCTGGAAGCGAGCAAATGAGCCGAGCTGGAAGCGAGCAAATGAGCCGAGGTGGAGAGGCGAGCGCGCACCGGGTACGCACTCGTCGAAGGGACGGATGAATTGCCGAGCCGTTCAGCGTCTGAGTGCATCCGATGATGCACCGCTCGGCCCCCTTCCCGAGCGGAAGCATCAAAAAGCTTGGCTCGAGCAGTGGATCCGTCAGGACAGTTCTGGAGAAGCTTCCGCTTTGCCTTGCGCTCTCGCTTTTGAATTGCCGCCCGATAGCGAGAATTCCGGCGAAATTCGCTCTCAGGTTTTACAGCTCGATTTTCAAGCGGGCGTAGTCCCCGTTTCTTTTCGGCTTTGGAATTCTCTTTTCCGCTATTTCGAGGAAGCTTGGCGCCTTCAGCCTGAGTGGTTAAAGGTGCCCGATGATCTCAGTTTGGCGTTTCAGACGTTATCCATCGAAGAAATGCTTCTTTGGGTATCCGCGGGTTGTGAAAGCTTGACCCACCCTGAATGCGACGCAGCGACCCTCACTTCCGAAACGCTTCGCGAACTTTTGGTTTCTTCAGATCTACCTGATCCGCTTCGAGCTTACCCGAAAGGCCAAGTCGAGACCTTGATCGAAAGTTGGGAGAACTCAGCTCGTTTGGGTGCGGACTCTCAAGGAGCATGGAAGTCGGAATCCGCCTCGCTTTGGGTGAGAGGCGTGCAAGAGACCTGGGCCAAAGCACGCGGTGATTTGTGGCGTCGGGAGCGAAAGGCCATTCAAGAGTTGATGGAAGAGGAGAAAGAAATTCCTGAGCTCGATGCCATCGCGGCTCTTCGCTTACCCTGGAGTGAAGTGTCTCGACCGCTTCAGGCTTACGCTCTTTGCTCGGAGTGGAGTTTGGCTCTTCACCCGGACTGGGGCATCCTCCACGCCGAATTCGAGAGGATGCGCGAAATTCAGGCGTCATT
>JACCED010205911.1_pt1 | contig 14911 bp, 13 predicted proteins | sample 7455021 | NCBI WGS metagenome assembly JACCED01 (sample SAMN15323456, study PRJNA562643) | freshwater metagenome | isolation source: river surface water | place: USA:Blue River Watershed | collected 2017-08-19 | reverse complement strand
GCGCGCGATGTCACCAACAGAAGTGCCACCAAATTTTTGTACGATTAACATGATTGTTTGAAGAAAATTCTAAAAAAGGGAGCGGCATTGTTTTTAAGCAATAATTTTTCTCAAGAAAAAACTATAGCAGAAATTCGTGCAAAATAACTATACCAAATAACTCATCTTTCTTTTGATGGGTAAATTTGGTTATTTCTGTTTCTGAGTTTTGATAAGAATGATTCGTTTTTTGTGTCGTCGGTTTTGATGTTTGTTGCGTAGACTTGGTCTTTTGGCATGCAGGCGGTTACTAATCTTTCTACGAAACTTGGTCTTATGGGAGCGCTGTTTTGCTGTGGTTCTTCGGGATTCATATCGATTGAACTCGTCTCCTCCTCTTCTTCATTTGATTCCGCTATCACAGAAAGATTGCTTAACCTTGTTCTTAGAGATCGCGTTGTTGGGATTGTTGCGTGTATTTTCGGCTCTTGTTCAACTTTCTTCGCTTGCTCTTCTTGTTGATGGATTGCTGTTGTTGGGGTAAGAATTTCGTAAATATTTGAGACAAATTTTGTCAAATTTTCGTTTAATTTTTTTAAGCTGCGTCCGGTGTGCTTACTTAATTCGATTACCGACTGAGGCTTTATTTTTTCCACAAGATCTCTTTTTTCTGCGATGATTTTTTCTAGGTCGTAGCTGCTAGGATCCGCAAACTCGCTAAAATTTGTCATGATATTTTTGATCACTTTGTCGGGCAAATTTTTGAATTCTGTTTGATGAAAAAGCAGCGCAGATTTGCCTTCGAGATCATCATAAATTTTAGCGATTTGCTTCGGAGCCTGTTCCAACGCCCATTCGTAGGCGGTCACTACGACTGAGTTTATTTTGTTAAAACCCATTTTTTTGTCGGTGGCATCGATCAAATTTTTTCTTAGCGACCTAACTTCTTTAATCACTCTTGGGTCGAGATTCAGATTATATTTTTCTTCGATGATCTTCATGTAATCGCTAAACACCGGATAGGGCAGGGTTATCGCTAGCTTTAAAGCAGTTTTTGCCGATTCTTTTTTTTCGCTAAGCGAGTCGATGATCAAAAGATTTAGGCAGAGATTTTGGTCGTATTCCTCGGGATTTATTCTTCTGCGTATTTTTGTGGTTAGGGTTTTTGCGATATCAGCTTTTTTTTGCAGTAACCCCGATGCTATTTTTTGATCTCCTAAAAGGCTTGATAAGACTGATTCTAGCAGTTGCGATTCTTTTGGTTTTAGAAAAAGGAATAGCAGATTAAAAGTTTTGCAAGCCTCAAGGGTGTTGATTTCCGGTGATTTTTCAAAAGAAGATTCTTTGGTTGAGAGAAGTAATTTTTTGATCTGCTCTTCTTCATAAGTTGGGTTTGTTGCGCTTCTTATCATGAAGCCAGAAGCGAGTCCAAGATTTATCAGGGTTTTTACTTTTTCCTGATCGTTTTTCCTAATCGCATCTTCGAGATGATTTATTCTCACCAAGTTAGAATCGCCGCCGCCGTGATCGCAGTAAAACTTGGCCAGCTCTAGGAAGTTTGAGTCTAGTGCGTGAGACAAGATGGAGTATTTTTTGTTGCCGCTAATCTTCTCGTTAACATCTGCTCCTCGGGCGATAAGAAAGTTAGTCAGCGGTTGATTGAGTAATATCGTTCCGCTACTGCGAAGCCCTTCGTAACGCTTAACACAAGATAGACTAAAAGGCGTATCGCCTTCGTGATTTTGAATCGAGATATCGGCCCCTTTTTCGATTAGCATTTTTGCGATGGCGATGTCGATGTTGTTACCATTCTCAGATTTTTCTTTGTGATCACCGCCGATGATTTTGTGGTTAAAGACCTTTTTTTCGATTTCTAAAACTATCGCCCTTTCGCCGATTTTATTTGGTCGATCTCGATAATTTTTTTCGATCACCACCATGTGCATCAGGCTGTTACCATCCCTATCGCTCGCGTTTACATCGGCACCTTGATCGATAAAGCACTTCATCGCCTCAAGTCCGTTTACAACTAGTTCATTCGAAGATTCTGGTCTAAAGAAGTTTTTGTAAGCGACCATCAACAAAGTATCGCCGTTACTGGCTTTGATGTTTACGAGCTCTGGATTTTCGTTAGCGATTAAAATCGCGGCTAGCGGATCTTGTCTCTGGCAGGCTTGAATCAGTGCGTCTTGATCGAGTTGGCGATAATCTTTCATATTTTGAGGAATTTTGATCTAGTTCTACTGCCGCAAAGCATATCTTTTGCCGCTATGATTTCATAAGCTGTCGGATTTGTTTGTATTATTTAACTGAGGTCTCACGCCCAAAAGTGGCGCGATGTTTTTTATAATTCTTCCTGCTACTGGCGCAGCAACCATTCCGCCAGTGTTAAATGAATAGTTTGGTCGATCAAAAATTACATAAACTACATATTTTGGTTGAGACATTGGAAAAGTTGCAACAAATGAAGCCATGGTTTGTCTCTCGTTATATCCTCCAGATTCCGCTCTATTGGCGGTTCCAGTTTTGCCGCCAACATCATATCCCTCAACATTGGCTTTTTTTCCAGTTCCCTCCAAAGCGACGCTGCGCAACATTTTTTGCATCGTTTCTGAGGTAGATTTTTTAATCACTTCTTTGCCTTTTGGCTGCTTGTCTAACTTTATAAATGACGGATTATGCAAAGTTCCGCCGTTTACAATAGCCGAAACCGCAGTTGCTAAATGTAGTGGTGTTATAGCAATTCCATGTCCATAAGAAATTGTGAAGAGGCTAATTTGGCTCCAATTGCGCGGATAAATTGGTCGACCCAAGCCCGGAAACTCAGCATTTATCTTTTTTAAGAAACCTATTTTTTCTAAAAATTCTTTCTGATTTTCGATGCCAATTTTTTCGGCAATTTTAATTGTGCCAATATTTGAAGAATGGTCAAAGATTTCTGAAACCGTCATTATCGGTTTGTCTGGATGATCATCTTTGATTGTAAATCGACCATATTTTATTGGCTCATGCACATCAAAAACATCTGTTAATTTTACCAAATCTTTTTCTATTGCAATTGTGTTTGTAAATACTTTAAACACCGACCCAAGCTCATAAACTCCGTTGGTAACGCGATTAAATCTTTCTTCTGAAGCAGCTTCTTGTTGTAAATTAGGGTCGAATGTTGGCAAAGAAGACAATGCCAAAACTTCGCCGGTATTTACATCCATAACCAATCCTGCGGCCGCTTTTGCACGAAATTCTTCAATACCGTTTATCAATTCATCATGAAGAATATCTTGAACTCGAACATCAAGAGCCAAATGCAAATCTTCTCCTTGGCGCAACTTGCGATCATATTGCATCTCTATTCCAGCCAACCCTTTGCGATCAAGATCTACATAACCAACAAAATGACTGGCGATTGATCTTTGTGGATAAACACGAATTCTATCATCTTCAAACAGCAAGCCCGCCATCTGCAAATTTTGCACAGCATCAACCTGACTTGGGGTTAGGTTTCGCCTAATTAAAATCCATTGCTTATTACCTTTGCCATCGGAGATTTTTTTCAGAATTTCTGCATAAGATAAGTCAGGAAAAATATCAGAAACTCCTCGCGCAAGAGCTTGGGGATTTTTCACTAAAACGCTGCTAACATAAAGAGATTTTGTTTTTAAGTCGGTAGCTACAAGAACATCATTTCGATCGTAAATATTGGCGCGACGACCCGCTAAACGCGGATCGTAAATGCCACTAATTTTTACTTTGTCGCCAAAAGTGGCTATAAAAATCAGTCGAATAATGATTATTAAAAAAAGCCCCAAGATGCCATAATAAACAACGACCAATCTGGCTTTTTTTATTTCAACATTATTCATTTTTCGATTTGGGAAGAAGTTTTGATGCCGACCAGAAATTAGTCGGTCGGCACATTTCTTATAATTTGGTTTCTTCAACCAATTTTTTCACCGCTTCAACTGAGCGATTAAACATTGTTAGCTCTTGAGAGTTCAATTTGATTTCAATGATTTTCTCAACGCCGTTTTTACCAATTATTGCTGGAACGCCGATATACATATCTTTAACGCCATATTCGCCATTTAGATTTGCCGCAACTGGCAAAATTCTTCTTTTGTCAAATAAATAACTTTCAGCCATTGAAATCGCTGAAGAAGCAGGAGCATAGAACGCCGAACCAGTTCCAAGAAGTTTTACAATTTCAGCTCCGCCATCACGAGTGCGCTGCACGATTTCGTCAATCTTGCTTTTGGTAGTTAAACCCATTTCAATTAAGTCAGGAACTGGAATTCCAGCAACGCAGGAATAGCGAATCAATGGAACCATTGTGTCACCATGACCACCCAAAACGAAAGAATTTACGTCTTCAACAGATACATTAAATTCTTGAGCCAAAAAAAGTGACATTCTTGCAGAGTCAAGAACCCCAGCCATTCCCACAACTTTATTTGCTGGAAGGCCAGAAACTTTTTGCATCACATAAACCATAGCATCAAGCGGGTTGGTGATAACAATAACAAAGGCGTCAGGAGCATATTGCTTAATTCCTTCTGCAACCGATTTAATGATTGAGGTGTTGGTTGCCATCAAATCATCGCGGCTCATCCCGGGTTTTCTAGCGATGCCAGCAGTAACAATAACAACGTCAGCACCAGCGATTTCTGCATAGTTAGAAGTGCCGGTAATTTTTGAATCAAAATTTTCAATAACAGATGATTGCTCTAGATCCAGAGCTTTACCTTGAGCAACTCCAGCGTTTACATCAAGAATTACGATGTCGCCAAGATTTTTTAACCCCGCCAAGTGAGCCAAAGTTCCACCGATATTTCCCGCGCCAACTAAGGCAATTTTGTTTCTTCTTTTCATAAAATTTAAATTGAGGTTAAAACTTGAGTAATTTCTGTAAAAATTTCCTGCTGATTTTTATTGCCATCGATCACTTTAATTCGCTGATTTTTCTTGGCTAGCTGCAAAAATCCTTCGCGAACTTTTTTGTGAAAATCTAGCCCAAGTTTTTCATAGCGATTATTGTCCGCTCGATTAGCAATACGTTCAAACGCCATTTCAACAGGAAGATCAATCAAAAATGTAATGTCAGGAGCAAAATCTCCGATGATTATTTTTTTAATATTGTCGATTAAATTTTCATCAAGCCCGAAAGCACTTCCTTGATAAGCATAGGTTGAGTCAAAAAAACGATCTGAAATTACAATTTTTTCTTCCAATAAAGCGGGCTTAATTAATTTTTCCACATGCTCAAGGCGCGCCGCAAAGTTTAAAAGCAACTCTGTTTTTGCTTCAAGTTTTTCAATTTTTTCATCAATTAAAATTTCTCGAATACGCTCACCAGCTGCGACTCCTCCAGGTTCACGAGTCAAGATAGCATTCTGATTTTTTGACAAAAAAAACTCGTGCAATTTTTTTGCCTGCGTTGATTTTCCTGAGCCTTCAATTCCTTCAAATGTAATAAACTTTGGCTTCATTTATGAAAAATCCTAAAAATATTTTAATTACGGGAGCAAGTAGCGGCATTGGTCGCGCACTTGCCATTGCTTATTCTGCGCAAGGCATAAATTTATTTTTATGTGGCAGAAATACAGAAAAATTATCTCTAACAAAAGCTATTTGCGAAGAATTAAAAGCAAATGTTCTTTTGCAAGTTATTGATGTTTGCGATGAAGCAGCAGTTGCGAATTGTATAGAAAAAATCGAAGAAAATCACGAAATAGATTTAGTAATTGCCAATGCTGGAATTTCCGCTGGAACCGCCGGAGGAACAGAATCTTTTTCTCAGGTAAAACAAATTTTCTCAACCAACTTGAATGGAGTTTTAAACGTAATTCATCCGTTGATTGAGAAAATGAAATTACGTCAACGCGGTCAAATTGCACTTATTTCTTCTTTGGCAGGTTTTCGTGGATTACCAAGTTCTCCAGCTTATTCAGCTAGCAAATCAGCAGTACGAGTTTACGGAGAAGCTTTGCGCGGCAATTTAAAACCATTTGGAATTTCTGTAAACACCATTTGTCCTGGATACGTTAAAACGCCAATGACTGATGTTAACAAATTTCCGATGCCTTTTTTAATGGAAGTTGAGCGCGCCGCAAAAATAATAAAACTTGGATTAGAAAAGAATAAATCACGAATCGCCTTCCCATTTCCTCTCTATTTTGTGGTTTGGCTGGCGACCTTGCTTTCAACAAAAATAACCGATCCAATTTTTGCGAAATTGCCAGGGAAAAAGGGGCTGTAATTCTGATTCCCCATCCTACTTGTCGAGACCTTATAAACAACCCTAATAAACCCTCCACGTTGTCACCCCGCACTTGTTGCGGGGTCTATCTTCCAAAGACTTAATTTTATTGGTTGTGACGAAAATGGACCCCGCAACAAGTGCGGGGTGACAATTTGAGAGTTATGGATATGGATTAAGGTCTCGACAAGCTCGACCAGCAAGATGGAGAATTGGGGTTAAAATAAAGCAAAAAAAGAGCCCTTGGTTTCCCAAGAGCTCTTTTTTGCGATATTCTGTAGAAAGATATTTATTTTTTAGCTGCTGGCTTTTTCTCTTCAGCTTTAGCTGCAGGAGCTCCGGCGGCTGCTTGAGCTGCCGCAGGATCTTCTTCAGATTTACCACGACCAATCAGAGAGGCGATTAAAAAATTATCTTTCTTAGCTAATTTTACACCTTTTGGCAAGGTTAAGTTTTCGGCCCTCACTTTATATCCTAAGTGCAAGTTTGAAGCATCAAACTCAAGCTTTTCTGGGATTGCAGCACCATTTTCGCAAATAACTGTGGTTCTGCGCAAAACAGTGTGCAAAAAGCCACCTTTTTTTACACCAGGAGATTTATCTAAATTTGTGAAAACGATTTTTGGTTGCGCGCGAATTACTTTTTCTTTTTCGCAATCAAAGAAATCAACATGAACTGGGTGATCAGAAACTGGGTCAAGATCAACTTTGTGAGCAATAACTTTGGTTTTTTTGCCGTTAAAATCTAACTCAACAACAGAAGTTAAGATTGTGCCTTTAGAATATTCATGTTCGAATTCTCTGGCATTAAGACTAAGATTGATGTTGCCATCTTTAGAATAGATAACAGCTGGGATATTGCCGTCTCTTTTCATTTTTCTAGCAGCAGAAGTGCCAAGAATTTCTCTTTTTTCTGCTTTTAAAACTACAGACATTTTGTCTCCTAAAAGTTTTGTTTATTTATCGTAAATTGTGTGGAAATTTGTTTTTCTGCCATCAAATCAAGCAACCTCAAACAAAAGAGCGCGGCAAGATATTTGCCAATCTAGAAAGATCAAGAGATTTTACTTAGATGACGATTTTTGTAATTCTTTAAGAACTTCTTCTACGTGACCATTGACTTTAACCGAAGTCCAAACGCGAAGGATTTTGCCCATTTTGTCAATTAAAAAAGTGCTGCGATCGATGCCCATATATTTTTTTCCAAACATCGATTTTTCTTTGATAACGCCGTAAGATTTGCAAATTTCAGCTTCTTCATCAACCAATAAATTGAAGGCAAGATTATATTTTTCGATAAACTTGCAATGAGATTTTGCGCTGTCTTTTGAAACCCCCAAAACTATGCAATCAAGCTTTTCAAATTCTTGAATTTTTCTGGTAAAATCTTGAGCTTCGATTGTACAACCCGGAGTGTCGTCTTTAGGATAAAAATATAAGACAACATTTTTTCCCTTAAGTTCAGAAAGCTCAATTTCTAAACCTTCGTCACTTTGTGCGGCAAATAATGGCGCGGATTGTCCTACTTCTAATTTCATTATTTTTTGGTTGTTGGTTTTTTCTTTTTGGATGGCTTTGTAATTTCTTCTGAACCGCCAGATTTAATCTGAGAAATTACATCGTTGAATTGAGATTGGCTGCAAAGTCCAAGCAAAACAACGTCTCTGGTTTTAATTCCCTTCATGTTCCAGTGAGTACGATTTCTGATTGAGTCGATCATTTTATCGGTTGTTCCAACGAGTTTTTTAATTTGAGCGTTGGAGATTTCTGGGTAATATTTTAGCAAGTAAGCAATGCCGTCTGGCTTATCTTGGCGGCGAGCAATCGGAGTATATTTTGAAGCTTTTTCAGAAGATTTAATTTGTGATGCAGAGCTTTTGTTAATCAAAAGCATTGCGCTTGAATCTTTTTCACATCTAGAAACTTCTTCTCTTGTTAATTGCCCAGATAAAAAAGGATTTTGCCCAATAATGCCCGACGCAACATCTCCATCGGCAATGCCTTGAACTTCAAGTTCGTGCAATCCGCAGAAATTGGCAATTTGAGAAAAGGTTAAAGAGGTGTTTTCAACTAGCCAAACAGCAGTTGCTTTGCGCATTAGAGGTAATTCTTGAGACATTTTTAATTGAATTGATTTTGCGAAAGAGTGTTTTTTTGCACATTAACTTAGACATGATTTTAAAAGCAAGAATCTCAAACAAACTCTTTAATTTTCTCGCACGCCTTAACTAAGCCCATCGCTTTATTAATACATTCTTGATATTCGGATTTTGGATCCGAATCAAATACAACACCAGCACCCGCCTGCAAATAAATTTTTTCATTTTTAATTAGAGCAGAACGCAAAGTAATGCAGGTTTCCATATCGCCGTTGCTGGCGAAATAGCCAACACAACCAGCGTAAAAACTGCGACGCACTTTTTCAATTTCTTCAATAATTTCAATGGCGCGTATTTTTGGCGCGCCGCTAACTGTTCCAGCCGGGAAGCCAGAAATTAAAACATCCAAAGCGTCTAGGTTATCATTTAAAATTCCTTCAACGTTAGAAGAAATATGCATTACATGAGAATAGTTTTCGATGACCATTTTTTCAGTGACATTCACCGAACCCGGTTTTGAAACTCGACCAACATCATGACGACCAAGATCAATTAACATTAAATGTTCAGCGACTTCTTTTTCGTCTTTTAAAAGTTCGTCAGCAATTTTTTTATCTTCCGCTGAATTTGCTCCTCTTTTTCTAGTTCCGGCAAGCGGTCGAATTGTCACTTTAGAGCCTTTTAAAGATGCCATAATTTCTGGGCTTGAGCCACTTAAAACAAAATCATCAAGTTTTAAATAAAACAAAAATGGCGAAGGATTTACAGAGCGTAAAGCTCGGTAAAAAGAAAAAGTTGGCAAATGATTGCTAAAATTTGCAGTAAATCTTTGCGAGGGCAAAACCTGAAAAATATCGCCATCCGTGATATATTTTTTTGCTTTTTCTACCATTTTGCAATATTCACTTTCGCTGCAATTTGAGGTAAAATTAAATTCAGTTTCAACTTGTGTCGAACTAAAATCGTGAGTGTTACTCAATATTCTTTCGGCGCCAGAAATTCTCATGACAACATCTTCGTAATTTTGAACCGAAAAAACTGGAGCGCAAATCAGAGCACAATCAAAAAGATTGTCAAAAATTATAACAATTTGCGGGCGAATAAAAACGCTGTCGGGAATTTGCAGCTCGTCTTCAAGATTTTTGTTAGGAATTTTCTCCATCAAGCGAAACATGTCGTAGCCCATGTAGCCAAAAATTCCCGATCCCATTGGAGGCAGACTTTCAGAATTATATTTTAAATCTTCCCAATTGATGCGCGATTTGTTGATTAATTGGCGCAGATTTTGCAATGGATTTCCCAGTTCTTTCGCGAAATTTCTTGGATTATTGGCGAAATCTTCGTTGATAAAAGATTCTTCGCCCGAACTTTTCCACATTAAGTCGGGCATGAAGCCAAGAAGAGAATAGCGACCTTTGTTATTGCCATTTTCTGCCGATTCAAACAGAAAATGGTGATTAGGAAAATGTTTGGCAATTTTAATTGAAGCTAGAACCGGAGTGATTGTGTCGGCGGCAATTTTTTTAAATAAAACAGTTGATCCATTTTTTTTAATCGCTTCGTCAAACTCGTTTTTAGAGAGATTAAAGCTCATTTGGCAGCGTTTTGAGAAAGAATTTTATCATTAACTTTTACCGGATTTTTTGTTAAAAGATAATTGTTAAATTCCTGCATTAACTCTGATTTAAAGTCTTCTTCGGCTTGCTTTCTCAAAGATGAAGATTGGCTTGAAGCCATTGAAGATTGTTTGATTTCACTCACCACGCCAATTACAAAATCTTGCCCAGATTGCTGAATAGAAGTTGCCTCTCCTTTTTTCGCCGCGAATAAATCTTCAATAAATTTATTTTTGTAAGGAACTTGGCGACCCTGAAAATTAGCGTATAAAACACGTGGGAATTCACGATTTTTCTCGATTTTTAGCTGATATTTTTTAGCAATTTCGGCGAGAGATTTTGGATTTGATTTAATTTCTTCACCAATTTTTTGGGCAAGTTTTTCCAAAGCCGCAACTGATTTTTTCTTGTTTAAATCGGCAATTACTTGCGACTTAACATCTTCTAATTTTTGCTCGTGGGCAACTTCAATTTCCTCAACTTTTAACGCGTAAAAACCCGAAGATTTTAAAGCATAGAAAATTTTTGAAGCCTGACCTTTTTTTGCAACAAAAGCATTCTGAGCAAAGTTTTCTAGATTTTTTACAGCAACAATTTCTTCGCCTTTTTGATTTTTTCCTTCTTGGCTAATTTTAACTACCGAAGGAGACTTTAGGTTAAATTTTTTCGCCACTTCTTCTAAGGAATTTGAGGCTAAAATTTGATCATCGATTTCAGTTATTTTTGCTTGCAGAACTTTTTCGTCTCTATTGCGAAGCATTTGTTCTTTAATGCCACCTTTTAACTCAGCAAAAGACATTGGCTTAGATTCTTTGATTTCTGTTAATAAAAAGACGTGAAACCCAAGTGGACTTTTTAAAATTTCGCTAAAGTTGTTTTTTGCCAATTTAAAAACTGAAGCAAGTTCAGGGATCAGATCTTTTTCGGTTATTGTCAGTTTAATTGATTTTAAATCTTTCTTCAAAAACTCTTTCGCAAGCTTAGCAAATTCATCATTAATTTTTGATTTTTCTGCTTCTTTTAATTTTGCAGAAAATTCTGCAGCTTTCGCTTCTTCGTCAAAAACAACGTGATAAAAAACTCTGCTTTCTGGCTGCATGTAGTTTTGTTTGTTCTTTTCATATTCAGCCTGAATTTCTGAATCAGAAATTGTTAAATCTTTAAGAAAATCATTTTTTGAAAATTCTAAATAAGAAACTTTGCGCAATTCGGGAGTGGAATAGTTTTGCTTATTTTCTGTGAAGAATTTTTCTAATTCTTCTTCGCTTGGGTTAGTTGGCGCTTTAACATTTTTTTCTGAAATTGTCACAACATCAGCAAGGCGTTTTTCTTGTTTAAAATTTTCCATCTCAACTACTTGCTCAAGATTAATTGGAGCAACCATTGGTATGCTCTGAAGCACCATTTCTCCAGTGACGTTGTTGGCAATTTCATTGATGTATCTTTCTTCATTAAAACCGTTTTTTGCTAAAAAGTTTTTGAAAATTTCATGATCAAATTTTCCGTCTTTATTTTTAAAACTTTGATCTTTGGCAATTTCTTGCATGATTAATTTTCTGCTCGCTTCAACGCCAAATTCATCTTGAAGCTTTTCAATCATTACGCGATTAACAATTCTGCCAAGAACCGCAGATTGAAACTGCTGAGACTCAAGATATTTCATGGCTTCGGCACTTTTATTTGAAGCTAATATAATTTCACGATCAGCTTTCAAAGCTTGGTTAAAAGCGTTTTGACCAATGTCTGTATCGCCAATTTTAATTACCCAAGAATTTGGACTTCCTAGCAAAAAACCGCTAATGCCGAAAAGCACGAAACTTAGAGCCACAAAGGCTAAAATAATTTTAAAAAAAATGTTGTGAGCAAGATTACGAAATAACTGCATATGAGATTTAGAAATTTAAGGGGAAGATTTTGGGTTTTTTCTAAGAACCTAAACGGGTTCTAAGGTTAGTAATTCATAAATCAATTATTTTGGAAGCGATTACCCGATTTTAAGACTGACAGAATTTATACCAAATAAACTATTTATACTCCATTTTTTCAAAATATTTTTGAGAATGAGCAAGAATAATTGAGCAAGAAATTGCTACGTTTAAGGAACGCATATTGTTTTTCATTGGAATAAAAACTCTGTGACAAGATTTTTCAGCAACCTCTTCTGGCACTCCAGCACTTTCTCTGCCCAACATCAGAAAATCATTTTCTGCAAAATCAAATTTGCGATAATCAACACTTCCTTTTGTTGAAGCTAAAATTAATCGCTGTTTTTTTTCTAAAATCTCTTTTTGAAAAAAATCTTCAAAAGATGCGTGACGAAAGATTCTTGCGTGATGAATATAATCAAGTGCCGATTTTTTTACGCGATTCATATCCAAGGGAAAACCACATGGCTCAATGATATGCAACTCTGAATCGAAACAAACGCAGGTACGAATTATTGCCCCAACATTTCCAGCAATATCTGGCTGATAAAGAACGATTTTTGTCATTTTCTTTTGTAAAAGATTCTTTTTGAGAATTAGTTTATTTAGAGTTTTTAAAATTCTTTATTTCTAAAATCCTGTTTCTTATAAAAACTTATCAATAATTTTTCTCACTTCTTTTTCTTACAAAATCAATGTCCGAAACCGTTAAAGTTATTTTTGTTGTAAAGGGCGAAAATAAAGAATTTCAAGTGCCAATCGGAACTACGGTTCTAGAAGCCGCTCATAAAAATGACATCAGTTTAGAAGGAGCCTGCGAAGGTTCTTTAGCTTGCTCAACCTGCCACGTAATTGTTGATAAAAATTTCTACAACCAATTAAACGAACCAACTGAAGACGAAGAAGACATGCTTGATCTAGCATTTGGACTCACTCCAACTTCCAGACTTGGCTGTCAAATAATAATGACCAAAGAATTAGATGGATTAACCCTCATCGTTCCTGAAGAAACTCGCAACGTATCAATTTAAAATTATTCAAATTATGAGCAAAAATATTTTAGTAAAATTCGTAATTTTTTTAGTTGTAATCGCTTTAGTTTACAGTGTCTTCTGGTTCTTTAAAGCTGGTCAACTTCGTAAAAATTTAGAAGCCTTTGTTAGCAAAAATAGCAATTATGTTTCAGCTGGAGAAATCGAAGTTGCTGGTTTCCCTTTAGCTCAAAAAGTAACCGTTAGAGATTTGAAGTTTACACTTCCCACCTCTCTTTTAAATAAACGCCAAACTATAGTTAAACAACTCGAGGCAACATCAGGAATTCTTTCTTCTGACTTTGTTATCAAAATTCCAGAACCTGTGACAGTTCAAGATTCTGACAATAATAGCACTACAGTTGAATTTGCTCAAGCTCCAGAAATCAAATTTTCCATAACTGACGGCATAATCTCAAAATTTAATTATCAAGATTCTGGCTACAAAATTGTTGGAATTGATCAAAATCTTATTTATTCAGCAGGATCTTCTTCAATTTCGTCAACTTCTTCTCTAGAAAATGATGGATCAACAAAAACCAAAATCGCCATCAATATAAAAGATATAGAAGGTTTTGACGTTGTAGATATTTATAAAAATCTTTTTGAAAAAAATATTGCCGACGGCCTTAAAACTGGAGAAATCACTCTTGGAAGCTCTGTTCCAGAAGCAAATATTCAAGCAACCGCCCCTGAAAATGTTGATACTGCAACGACGCCTTCAGTAGCGGCTTCTGCTCCTAACGCCGAACAAGCTCAATTACCTGAATCTTTGCCAGCTAAAACTGCTGACACAACTAATTCGGCCGTTTCTGCGTCACCTCAAAAAGCTGAAGAATTAAAACCAGCCGAAGCAACGGCCGAAAACAATTCTAATAAAAGCAATTTTGTAGCTGAGCTAGAATATTTAGTCACATCAACCAAAGATGCAGGAGCTCAAATACCAACTGATCCAACTCAAGTTCAAGAAATTCCTACTCAAAACAGCAAAGTAATTAAAATCACAAACTTAGAATTTTCTAACCCGCTTTACAAAATATCTGTAAACGGAGAAGCAAATCTTTTTGCTGACGATTCTTTGCCATCTGGCTCTCTAGCTGTTAAAATAGAAAAAATTGATAATTTAATTAATAGCCTGATAGCTAATTTTTCTAAGACAACCGAGCAATCCGCACCAGTTGCAAATGCTGAAAGCGAAGTTAAATCGGTCGATTTGATCGGCAATGCAACTCTAACAGAAGAAGCCTATCTAAAATTCTTAGAAAAATTCTCAACCAAACTAAACTCAATCGCAAAAGAAGTTGCTGCAAAAAATCCTGTAAGCACAAGCGATTTAAGCGAATTTGACATTAGAAGAGAGAAAAACTTAGAATTTTTAATTAACGAAACTTCAATCAGAGAAATTTTCGGAAAGTTCTAAATGAAAATTTCCGACGCTTTAATTAAAGCGCGCTCGAAACTCAACTCCTCTGGCGTTGAGAATGGCAAACTCGATTCTCTGATTTTGCTTTCTCACGCCATTTCCGCATCTAAAGAACATGTAATTTTCAACCCCGACCTCGAACTAAAACCCTCTCAACAAGAATTTTTTTTTGCTTTAATCGATCGTCGCAGTGAGCGCGAACCAGTTTCTCATCTCATTCAAAAAAGAGAGTTTTTTGGTGAAGATTTTTTTGTAAATCACAATGTTCTTGATCCGCGCCCCGACTCAGAAAGTCTTATCGAATTAGTTTTAAAAAACTTTCCTGATAGAAATCGGAAATTAAAAATTCTAGAAATTGGCACTGGCTCTGGATGCTTAATTATCAGCTTGTTAAAACTTTATAAATTCTCCGAGGCGTTTGGGGTTGATATCAGCAAAGACGCCCTAGAAATCTGCCAAAAAAATTCAAAAATTCATCAAGTAGAAAACCGCTTAACTTTAAAAAACTCAGATCTTTTTTCAAAAATATCGCCCCAAGAAAAGTTTGATTTGATAATTTCTAACCCGCCTTACATTCCTTCCG
>JACCED010066673.1_pt1 | contig 14911 bp, 10 predicted proteins | sample 7455021 | NCBI WGS metagenome assembly JACCED01 (sample SAMN15323456, study PRJNA562643) | freshwater metagenome | isolation source: river surface water | place: USA:Blue River Watershed | collected 2017-08-19 | reverse complement strand
CACCTGGAGGTCAGAATTCTCGAATATTTCACTAAACCGTGCCCCGCACCAATTATTGCATGGCCAGACTGCCACGGGTTTCAAACCAGCTATCCCCGCAAAAAGAAGCCCAGAAACAAGCCCGTTAAGCCTGTTCCCGAACCCGCCATCACAGTATATGTGTAAGGATCTCATTCAACTTTGAATCAGGCGCGAAGAACGGCCGAATAACCAGTGCCGTGCCCAACCTCAGCCCAAGCGACGCTATTTACCACGGCTGATGAGCTCACTCAAAAAGCTCCTTCATCAGTAATGTTGTGGCCCCTGCCCAAGACCAGCGCGATAATGCTTCGCCAGATAGCGTGACCCGCCGAGGGAGCGCGCCAACGCTTCCTGCCATCACTAGCTCAGCGAGCCGCTGCCTGAGATCATTGTAATCTGGCTCGAGATACAGTCCTTTCACAGGAATCCCCGTCTGCGCAGGATCAGTCAAATTGCTTCGAATCCCAGTGCAAATCGAGGGATGAAAGAACTCGTCGGTGGCCCCACCTTTTGTCACCAAGGTCCGCAATCCACAAGCAATCGCCTCCAGCACCGGCAAGTTGAAACCCTCCGCCCTGTAGGGGGAAACATAAAGGTCCGCGGCCCCGTACAAGTAGCGCATCTGGTCCATCGACATTGAAGTGGGAAGGATCACAACCCCCTGCAGCACCTCTGGAGTGAACAAACCCGGATGCGACTTCTGCAGGCTCGCAACCATGTCATCAATGGTGCGCGCATAAAGGGTCCGATTGTCTTTAATCACCAGTTTCAGCTTTGGATTCTGGTGCCGCAATTCTGCGAAGGCCCGAAGAAGCAGATCACCCCCCTTGTTCCAGAAAGCACCACCGATATTCAAAAGCACGAAGTCACCGGGTCCCGCTCCCAACTGGGCGCGCGTTTGCTGCCGTTCAGACTCACTGATCGGGCGGAAAACTCTAGTATCGACGCCATGCGGAACGACACGTATCCGCTCGGGATTCATTCCTGAGGACACCAGTTTGGACTTCGACCACTGCGACGGGGTCACCACCCAGCTGCTTCCGCTGGTGAACTCGGCGAGATTCTGACTGTCAGCAGCAAACGCCGCAGGTTCTAAATCAAACTCCGTCACCATAAAGGTCACCACCTTTCCTGCAGCACCTCGGTACATTGAAAAAGGCGAAGCGATGCTGTAAACCACATCCACGGGTGAACCGTCGTAACGCGGGATCTCCGCCAAGCGCCTCGCAACAGGATCCTCGAATCCCGAGCCGTTGCTCGCCGCAGACCAACTGGGCATCACATAAGGGAGATCCTGATGAAAAACTTGCAAGGTCTCATCCTTAAGCATCTCAATCAACTGGAATTGATTCACCAGCGAGTAAGAGTGGTTGATGTCGCGCCAACCACGCACAAGCAGCGTCTTTTGCCCAGGTTGCCTCCCGGAAGATCCGTGCACCCGAACTCCGCTTTGCGTAAAGAGAGCGGCGGGATTGTAAGAGAGAACATCCGGATGCAAGACAGGTTGAACTACGATCGGCGCGGGCTGCGGAGTCTGATTCGCCATCTGTGACACGGGGTGGACGACCGCGGGAGCCGTAATCTGAGCTTGATGCCCCGCCGCCTTCATCAAGACGCCTTCAAGATTAGCCGCGAAAGCCGCGGCTGTAGTCACGCGAGGGCCATTCAGTGCAGCATTTAAACGGTTCCGGACGTCGACTGCAGACGCGGGATTGAGCGCAAATCCAACCGCCTTCTCTTCGTACTCAGCGTGCGTGTAAGTGATGAGTTCTTCAAACCCAAGCGCCGAGAGGAGACTGCCCCCCATGCGGGACACAAACGTGCGCCCGCTCAACGTCAGGAGCGGCAAGCCGACCGAGAGCACATCGTTGGCTGTGGATCCCGCGTTATACGGGTGGTTGTCCAAAAACACATCAGCCAATCGCAGGCGCGCAAGATGATCCTTAGGAGTCAAACGCCCCGCAAAAATGATCCGGTCAGCAGAGACACCGTGCCGCTGCGCGCAAGCAAGGAGATTTTCCGTCGCCCATCGGTTGTCATCCAAGAGCCACAAAACGCTGTTCGGCGTCCTGTGAAGGATCCGCATCCAGCATTCGAACATCGTCGAGTTCAACTTGTAGATGTTGTTGAAGGAAGCAAAGACGAACTTCCCCTCCGGAAGCTTGTGCTCTGCGCGAGTCGTGGGATTTCCGATCTCCCGCTTTGAATCCCTTGGAAGGAAGCTGTGAGGCAAGTACAGAGGCCTTTCGCGGAACAAATCCGACAGGGATGGAGGCAGTGAAAACTCATCCGCAATCACGTAGTCCACATAAGACATCGCGGTGGTTCCGATGAAACCGAGCCATGTAGCCTGCACCGGGGCGGGCCGGAAAGAAAGCACTCCGACGCGGGTCCCCGAACTGAGGCCGTTCAGGTCAACTAAGATGTCGATTTCACAGGCAAGAATGCGGTGCGCGATTTGCTCGTCGCTCAGATGCCCCACCTTTTCAAAATGTTCGAGCGCGCCGACAATCCGCCGCCGGGTGTCCGAACCGTCTTCCTTGGAAACACAAAACCCGAATGTCTCCACTTTTGTCCTGTCGTGATTCTCAAAAACCTCTGCCAGCAGCAGGCCAACGGCGTGCGTGCAAAAAGCCGAGGAAAGGTAACCAATCCTGAGGCGCTTGTGGTTATACTTCCTGCCCTCGCTGATGTTGGTTTCAGGACCGTTGAACTTCCGGCTGTTGAAAGAATACGCAGACAACAACTGCATCCCCGGATCGTCTGACTCTGCGAGCATTGCGAGGGGTGAAGTGGCAAGAGTCATATCACACCGCGACACTCCGGGAATATCCACGTATGCCGGCCACTTGCACTGCTTCTGGCGCAAATGCACCCAATGCTGAAGCGCGTCAAGTTGCTTCGGGTTCACCCGTAGACTTCGCTCGAGGGCGGCTTCCGCAGCATCGTACTCCCGCAACTCCTCCAGCAAACGGCCCGTATGATTCAATGCCGTGGTCACCATCACGGCCGCCACCTTTGCTGCCGTCTCAGGAACATCCGTGAGAAGTCGCCATTGGGCTATCGATTCCATGGGCCGCCCGAGTTTCTCGAGCGTAAGCCCCAGATTGACCCGGCCCTCAGCAAAATCGGGCTTCAACTCTATTGCCTGACGGTAGACAGCCTCCGCCTCCGCATTCTGTCCAGCCTCCGAAAGCCCGACACCAAGATTGAAAAGCGCCACATACTTGAACGGCGACTGGGTGGACTCGATCCACGCGCGATAGATCTTGTTGGTTGAGTCCAGCTGTCCTCCGCGCTTGAAGGATTCAGCGAGCGAGAGCAACTCTCCAAGCTCAACGCCACCCTTGGTGATTTTTGCTAAAATTTGCGTCAAGTTTCCATTCCCAAGCAAAGAAGCTGGCTCCCCCGGCTGGGCGAGCGTTGAGGGACGGTTGGCAGATTTAGATTTCATTAAAAGGAGGGGTGGATTCCGAGCGACCTCTCAGAGAGCTCTTCCGGGCGTTTATCATCTCGTCTTATTTCGTCTTATTTCGTCTTATGGCTCTCGGAAACTTTCACGCAAACCGCGCAGGATCGGGGACAAAATGTAATGAATCACCCGTCTTTTTCCCAAATAAATTTCCGCCGTGACCGTCATGCCGGGAAACAAGACACGGTTGTCGGGCTGCTTTTCAAGACGCGAGCCCTCCAAATCAATCGAAACCCTGTGCAATCCCCCAGACGACACTGCGCGCTTGTTCGCAACCGACTCCAAGTCCGTTGGAGCTCCGCCCGCATGGGACTCAAAACTGATCGAGCGAATCCACCCCTTTATTCCGCCGTACCGTTGGTAGGGAAAAGCATCCACTTTGACCAAAACCTTGTCACCGACCGCTGCTTCCCCGACCGCGGATGAGCTGAGCTGAATTTCGGTAATCAAAGGGGCGGAAGAAGGAATGATGATCACCAACGGCTCAGCGTCGCGGAGGACCGAACCCACGGATCTGTTGGCAATGTCCAGCACCACCCCGTCCTCGGGCGCCGTGATTTCAACCATGGAATTCACGCGCACCGACTTTGTCATGCTGGACTCAACCTGCGACTGCTCGGCTCGTTGCCTCGACAATTCTTCATAGATATTCCGGCGCCACTCGAGGGAAAAGCTCTCCTTCTGCGCGATTACAGTCTGGGCACGATGCTTGAGTTCAATGAGTCGCTCGGTTGCCTCCTGGAATTCACGCTGCGCGCGCAGCCGATTGTTCTGTGCAGTTAAAAACTCGAGTTTTGAGTTTGTGTTGAAGTTGAAGAGGTTTTCCTGCATTCCCTCGATCGAACGCGAGATCGCCAGCTGCTCCTCCAAGTTCTTGATGTCACCCTCCGTGCGTTTCAGGCTGGACTGCGTCTCGCCAAGCGTTTCATCGTAGCCTTTCATCCTTGAGCGAAATTCGCTCATCCGGCGGTTGTATATCTCCTGCTGCACTTTTCCTGACTCCCCGTCGGCTGCGTCCGCGACGTAGGCAAGATCAGACGATTCGGCGGTTAGACGATTCACATGGGCCCGCAGTTGTTTCTGGCGTGTCCGCAATGCATCCAGGTCGGCTTTCGTGGATGTTGCGTCGAGGGTGGCGAGCACCTGTCCCTTCTTGACGGAATCCCCCGGGCGCACGTTCAAAGTGCGCAGAATCTCACCTTGAAAGGGCTGAAGCACGATTGGTTGACCGTCGTAAGTCAGCTTCCCGGTTCCCTGCACGACCACATCAACTTTGAAAACAATCGACACAAAAAGGGCGATCACAATCAGCAGTCCGAAATAGTAGATTGTGCCGCGCAGCCCCTTTGGCAGCGGCTCCTCGAGCAAGTGCACCAAGTCTCCCTGAAAGACGAGTGCGTCCTCGATGATCTTTGACTTTGGATTCGAATCAGACACGGCGTGAATAAAGAAGCATTAAGATCATTTCACAATGTCGCGGGTTTGCTGGCGCCACAAATGGGCGTAGATCTCGCAAGTCTCAAGCAGTTCGGTATGCGGCGCAAGGGCCACCATGCGCCCCTTGTCCAATACAAGTATCCGGTCGGCATTCACCAGTGAAGACAACCTGTGCGAAACAATGATCATGCTGCGCCCCTTCGCGATCTCGGAGAGGTTTTGCTGGATGATGGCCTCGCTTTCGGGATCAAGCGCGCTGGTTGCCTCATCGAATATAAGCAGCCGCGGCTGCGGCAAAAGTGCGCGCGCAATCGCGATTCTCTGCCGCTGCCCGCCGGAAAGGTTGGTGGCGCCCTCTTCAAGGAGAGAATCGTAAGCCATCGGCAGCTGATCAATGAACTCCTCGGCCCCTGCAAGCCGCGCGGCGGCCACCACCTCCTCAGCCGAGGCGCGGGGGTTTGAAACGGCGATATTCTCACGAATGCTGCCCCTGAACAAAAAGCTTTCCTGCAGAACAACGCCGATGTTTTTACGCACGTACTGTAAATCAATCTGACGCAGATCGACTCCGTCCAACTTGATGATTCCTTCCGTGGGAACCTGAATCCCCTGAATCAGCCGAGTCAAAGTGGTTTTCCCCGAACCGGACCTGCCCACAACCCCGATCACCTCACCGGGCATCACCGTCAAATTCACATGATCCAAGGCATTCACCGCGGCGCCGGGATATCGAAAGGTGGTTCCCTCGAAATCAAGGCGTCCGTGCACAGGCGGCTTGCTTCCACGAAAAGTGGGATCGCGCTCCGGAGGATGATTCATCATGCCCGCCAACATATTCACGGAGATCACAGTTTCCTGATATTCGTTGATCAACCCAACAATCTGGAGAAGCGGACCGCTCACGCGCCCAGAAAGCATGTTGAAGGCAATCAAAGATCCGAGGGTGATTTTGTCATCAAACACCAGAACGGCACCCACGCCGAGAATCGCAACCTGCATTCCTTTTTCAAGAAACTGTGTGATGCTGCCGCCAAGGATACTGAACTGCATGACGTGCCCCGCCTTGCGAACCGAGGTCACCACTTTCCCATCCCACATCTCCTTTTTGGACTGTTCCAAACACAAGGATTTGACGGTGCGAATCCCGTGGATGGTCTCAATGGAATGTGCCTGGCGGGAGCCTTCGGCGCCGAACAAATCACTCAACCGCCGTTGATAAACCGGCAGCATACCGGCGATCACTAGCGCGATGGTCAAGGTGAAACCCAGCACCATCAGCGCAAGCTCCATGCTGTAGGTGCAAAGAAGGCCAATCAGAAACGGCAACGAGATGGAATCCATCGCCAGCTGAAACAGTCTGCCTGTCAAAAACTGACGGACCTGTGCAGTCTGCTGGAGATTCCGAAAGACAACACCAGCCGGCATCTTCTCAAAAAACGACATCGGCAACGCCAGAAGCTTCTCGAAGACCCGCGAGGAGAGCGCCGCGTCAATGCGGTTGGTCGTCATCAGCATCAGGTTTGATCGCAGGTACCCGAACAGTCCCTCGAAAAATGCCGTGAGAACGAAGACAGTCACGATCACGTAGAGACTGTTGTAAGTCCGGTGGGGAATCACCCGGTCGATCATCACGTTGAACAGAAGCGGCGTCACGAACGTGAGCATGCTTCCGACAAACGAGGCTATCGCCACATCCCTGAAGTAGGACTTGTAGTTGAGGATCTCCGAAATAAACCAAGGGAACCCGAAAGGCTGCTCAGGCTCTGGCGGCTTCTTAGGCCCGACCAGCATCACGTACGCATCCCAGAGCTCGGCCAGTTGCGAGAGGGGGATTTCGACAACGCCAGCCGCCTCGTTTTCGATGTCGAGTATGAACGCTTTCTGACCGTCAATCTGGGCGCCAGACAAGCCGACGACAATGAACCAGGTTCCGGACTTTTTCCTCGCCAAAAGAGGGAAGGCCACCCCCATTTTGCCCAGCTTGCCTATGGTGCATTTCTGGATCACCTTGGCCTCCAGGTCGACTGCGTTGAAAAGCTTCAGAAGGGACTCCTCTGGATCCGTTTCCGTGCACAACTGCGTGGCATCCGGTGGGACCGGGCGCCGATGGTGCATCGAGACGATCACGAAGGCCCGGAGGGCCGAATGGTACGGAAGCATGGGCTATTTCAGAGGCGGGGCGAGACAATACAACATCCGGATAGATAATCCAGATAGATAAAAAACTACGATCCAACTTAATACAGTCCGGACGCACCTCCTCCCCGCAGACAGGACCCCTGCGCCAAAAACACAGGGAGCCATCACAGGCGATTCACATCAAAAGGCTCGTAGGCAAGGTCTTTTGCCGAGACAAGCTCCGGAGGCACGGGCCAGGCAATCCCAAACGCGGGGTCGTCATACCGGAAACCCCGCGCGGCGCCGGGAACGTACCGTTCACTCATGTAGTAGTGGATGATCGTCCCCTCTTCCAGGGTTAGATAAGCGTTGGCACAGCCTTTCGGGACATGGACACTTCGACACTCAATGGCGTCCAAAATCATGGTCTCGGAGCGCAAAAACGTCGGAGACTCCCGCCGCAAGTCCACGACGACGTTGAAAATCCCACCTGTCACGCAAGTTAGCGTTTTCGCCTCCCCGTGAGGCTCCTGTTGGTAATGAAAGCCCCGCATCGTGCCCTTGACGGAATTCACGGAAATATTCCCCTGAACCGTTTGGGGAGCAAGGCCGTGCGCCGCAAACTCATCTACACAGAAGGACCGTCTGAAAAAGCCCCTCTCGTCACTGACCAAAGTGGGGGTCAGAAGCCAGAGGCCGGGAATCGAAAGTTCTTTGAATTCCATGGCGAATCAGATGCGGCGGAGTCTCGGTTGACCGGGTAGCGGGACAAGAACGGGCCCGCTCCAGCCATGCGTCTTTTGAATTTCACGGATGATTTCGTCCTCGAAGTTCCACGCAAGCAACAGGACAGCGTCGGGTCTGACTCGGAAAGCCTCCTTGCTCGAAACAATCGGGACGTTGGTTCCCGGGGTGAGCCTTCCCGATTTCAACGGATTATTATCCGCGATGCACGCGAGCATGCTCGAATTAATTCCCGCGAAATTCAACAAGGTTGAACTCCTCGCAGAAGCCCCGAACCCGATGATCCTTCCGCCCGCGGATTGAAGGCTCTCGAACTCCCTACGCAAGGCATCCCGGTGGGCTTTACACTGAGCGGCAAACCTCCGCCACGCCTCCGCTCCAGCGATCCCCAAGCGCTCCTCCCTGGCGCGGGCTTCTGACAACGCCGCGGTGGGAGGTTTGGTCTCCCGGCTAAAGTAGGCCACGTAGGACCCGCCGCTTATGGGACTCACGGTGACGTCGAACACTTTCAAACCGTGCGACCTCGCAAGCAACTCCATCGAAGCCAGCGAATGGAAGAAAAGATGCTCGTGATAAATCGAGTCGTAGTGAAGTTCCTCAAGAATCACGTCGGCCCTATGAAACTCAATCGCGAGCAATCCTCCGGGGGCGAGCGCTTGAACCATTCCCGCAACGACATCATTCGGATCCTTCACATGCGGGATCACGTTTCTGGCGAAAACAACATCAAACCCTCCGTATTCAACCAGCAGTTTGGTTGCCGCGTTCCTCCCGAAAAACTCGGGATACGTGCGGATACCAGCTTGATTGGCGACTTCCGCGATATTTGCCGCAGGATCCACTCCAACCACATTGTGTCCTTTAGAAACAAAAGGACGCAGAAAAGTGCCGTCGTTGCTGGCAACCTCCAACACTTTCAGCATACCCGGACGCGCCCGCGCCAATACAAGCTCCGAGAAAATCTGCGCGTACTGTTTGGCCGCCGCAGAAGTGCCGGTGACCCAAACGTAATGCGAAAACAAATAGGCTGGATCGACCGTCTCGGTCAGCTGAATAGTTCCACACGCCGCGCATCGGCAAAGGATCAGTGGAATCGCAACGGGCTCGCATTCGTCGGGAGTGCGAAGACTGTTCGCCGGCGGCTGGGTGGTTGCATCGAGAATGTCCTCCAAGACCGTATGCGCGCACAAACGGCAGCTTTGAATGGTTTGCGAAAGTTGTGGGGCCATCATCGGTTTATCATCGCTGGTTGAAGATTGGTCGAGCTTGGATGCTCACACACCCGAGCGCATCGGCACTCCCTACTCAAAAACAAACAGCACGGCATTGCAAGTGCCTCATCAAATTGCACAACCACATCAAAAACAAGGCCCGCACCTCAAACTATTGAATCAGCCCAGAATGGGTCCGGCACTCATCTGCCACTTTGCAACGGATCTCCGGCTGGGTGGAATCTGATCCATCTTGCCGGGCGCATGTCCGGCGGCTCTGTCATTTTCGCACTGCATTGCAACCCGCGATACGATTCCTTAAGTGTGGAGGAAGCCCCGCACAGGCTCAATCGCGGTGAGGAACACCCGCGAAAACAAATGGAAACTCACGGCAGCACCGTGCTCTCAGACACTCAGCTGATCGCGATCCTTCTTCGCAGCGGGATCTCCGAGCCGCGCGCGACTGCCATCGCCGAGCAGTTGCTAGAGCGTTACGGATCCCTTGGCAGCCTCAGCCGGTGTACAGCAGGTGAGCTTGCGCGAGTGAAAGGTGTAGGCTCGATCAAGGCCATACAACTCGTCGCCGCATTCGGACTTGCAAGCCGTCTGTGTAAGGAGAGTGTTCGCAGGGAAAAGATCGATTCACCCGAACGGGTATTCCAACTGGTGGGGATGGAAATGCGAGCGCTTTGCAAAGAGTCACTTCGGGTTGTCCTCCTTGATACACGCTACCATCTCATGCGTGTTGAGGAAGTCTCAAAGGGAACCGTCAACGAGAGCATCGCCCACCCGCGCGATATTTTTCAGCCGGTTTTTACCGCTGCAGCCTTTGCATTCGTACTGGTCCACAATCACCCGTCCGGCGACCCGGCCCCAAGCGAGGCAGACCGCCGCCTGACGACGCGACTCGCGGAAGCGTCGAAGCTTCTGCAGGTACAGCTTCTCGACCATGTCATCGTCGGCTCGCCTGACAACGGGAGAACACCGTGGTTTTCATTCAAACAGGCAGGAGTGCTCTGACACTTTCCCCTGCAGGCGACCGTGAGGAGATACGGTGCACAAGCTTACTCTGCTGCAATCGCAGCCGCAGCCGCCTGCATGGAGGCCACGTCCGCGACAGAAACACAAGGAACAGCCTTGCGGGTGCGCGAGAGCAGTCCGGCAAGAACCCCGCCGGGACCAAGCTCCAAAAACAGCGTGCATCTCTCCATGTCCACAAGTCTCTCCATCGACTGCGTCCAACGGACCGAACCAGTGACCTGCCGCTGAAGCGTCTCACGAATGCGGTCCGGTGCGGAAACCGCGTCCGCCTCCACGTTGCAAACAACCATGCAAGACGGCTGCTGCATCGCGACTTTGGCAAGTGCAGCACCGAGTTTTTCGCCTGCGGGCTGCATCAAGCGAGAGTGATAGGCTCCTGCAACGTTCAACGCCTTCGCCATCCGAATACCCCTCTCCTTCGCGAGCCCCACGGCCTGCTCAATCTTTATAACCTCGCCGGACAAGACGATCTGTCCCGTGCTGTTATAATTTGCAACATCCACGCCGCAATCCGCAGCCAACTGCACGACCGCCTCCTCCTCGCCCCCAATCATCGCGGCCATCCCGCCTGCGCTCGCTTCGCAGGCCTCCTGCATGAACCGCCCCCGCTCTGCAACCAATCGAAGTCCAGACTCGAATGAAAAAGTCCCTGCGGCCGCGTGCGCGGTAAACTCTCCAAGCGAGAGCCCTGCACACGCGTGAACGTCGAAATCGCCGGCAACTGAACGGAGCGCCGCCAGACAAGCGAGTCCGTGCACGTAGAGCGCAGGCTGACAGTGCCGCGTTTGGGTCAACTCCGTCTCAGGACCCTCCCAAGCTATCCGGCTCAGCTCGTAACCGAGAACCTCGTCCGCCTGCTTGAAAAGCCCGGCCGCGACAGGGAATGCCGCTGCCAAATCCCGCCCCATTCCCACGGTTTGGGCACCCTGACCGGAGAATAACAATGCAACTCGCTTCTGGCTCATAAATTGAGCGTCACCTGTAGCATCCTTGCGCTACGAACGGCAGCTCTTTCGATAAATTCCGCCCCCCGGCGCATCGCTTCCTCGAGACTCACAGGCTCATCGATGATCGGAATCACGCCATCAAAACACTGAAACACTCCCTCGCTCGACTCCACCGAACCCGCGAACGCGATCACGGGCTTCCGGAGTTCACGCGCGATCGCAGCCACACCAGCGGGCCCTTTGCCCTCCAACGTCTGTGAATCAATACGCCCCTCTCCTGTGATCACCAAGTCGACGGCCTCAATCAGCCCGCGCAACTTCACCGCAGACGCGACCAGATCGAATCCGCGCTGGATCCGTGCCCCGCAAAAAGCCAGCAATCCGAAACCAATGCCCCCAGCCGCGCCTGCTCCCGGTTCGTCTCGGAAATCAGCACGCGCGGCACGGGCCACCACATCCGCCAGATTTGCGAGACCTCTCTCGAGCCACTCAACCTCAGAGGCGCCAGCGCCCTTCTGGGGCGAATAAACCTGCGCCGTGCCCCGCGGACCGAGAAGCGGATTTTGCACATCGCAAGCGGCAATCAGCTCCGGCATGAAAGCCATTTGGGTCATGTCCACCGAAGCCACGAGCGGAAGATTTTCAGGAAACGGCTGGAGCACTTTACCAAAAGCGTCCGTAAACCGAGCACCCAGTGCGGCCGCCATTCCAACTCCGCCATCCGTTGTCGCGCTCCCTCCCAACCCCACATAAATCCGACGCGCACCGCGATTGATCGCATCCCTCATGAGCAGTCCCGTCCCGAAAGTATTCGCACGCATCGGAGACAGCTCCGAATGCTTCAAACGCCACAACCCAGAGGACTCACTCATTTCAATGACCGCAGTGGCGATGGATTCAACCCACATATATCTTCCCACAATCCTGCGACCCAGAGCATCCTCCGAGTTGGCCTCCACCCAGACACCACCAAGAGAAAATCCGAGCGCCTCACAAAAACCCTCGCCACCATCGGCGATAGGCGCCACCCGAATGTCAGCATCCGGCATCCCAACCCGCCAACCGCGCGCAATGGATTCGGCAACACCGACAGCGCCAAGCGACCCCTTGAACTTGTCTGGAGCGATCAAAACTTTCACAACGGAAGAATGGGCAGCAAGTTTGGGGCGGGCAAGCGCAGTCGCGAGGCGGCCGAGAGGTGTACGCGTTCTCGAAATTTAGAAAGCAGAATTCTTATCCAAAAAGCCGCTTCCAGAACGGTGTCTTCACCGGCGCAGGAGTCGGCTCCTGCGGCGCGGTCTCCTGATCAACGGGTTCGATCGGGACCGCTTTCGGAGGCGGAGTCGTGACGCGAGGTTTGAAATCAATCTCGTTCCCCTGTGCATCCTGAAACTTCACGGGTTTGGCTTTTTCAACGTCCTTGAAATACTCCTTTAACACCTTCCCAATCATCGGCGCAGCGTGCGATCCACCATGCACGTCATTGCGGTTGGGATCCCCCTCGTAGACCACCGCGAAGGCGAGTCGGGGACCTTCTGCGGGAGCAAAGCCTGCAAACCATGCGACCGTGCTGGAGCTTCGCCACTGGGCGGTTCCGGTTTTGCCTGCGACGGTCACCTTATCGACCGAAGCCTGATGTGCAGTGCCCCTTCCCCCTGTGACAACCTGTGTCATTCCAAGCCGCAGCGCCGACATGGCCTCAGGTGAAATTTCAATCCTTCGCCGCGCACGCACATCGTAGGCGTTGACAACTTCGCCTGTGACATCCTGCACTTGTTTCACAAGCCGCGTCTGGTAGAGCACCCCCCCGTTGGCGATAACACTCATGCCCTGCGCCATCTGCAACGGCGTGATCTCAGTGGCTCCCTGCCCAATTGCCAGCATCGCAAGCTGCCCACCGTTGAGCCGAACGCCGTGCTTGGTCCTCAAATATTCATCCGTTGGAATCAACCCCGGATTTTCATCAGGCAACGGCACTCCGGTTTTATCACCAAAACCGACATTCTCAGCGCAGTCCGTGATCAACTTCCCCCCCATCTTCATCCCCACTTGATAGAACCAAGTGTTGCATGATTGCTCGAGAGCCTCGGCAAAGTTGAGTTGGCCGCGTTCTTCCTTCTTCCAATTGTGAAAAAGATGATCGCCAATCTGCAACGCAGGCGGGCAGTTAAAGTGGTCTTCCGGACGAATCACACCCGCGGATAGCGCAGCGAGTCCAACAAAACACTTGAAAGTCGAGCCCGGCGGATACGAAGCAAGCGAAAAACGGGGAAAGAGCGGCTCATTCTTGTCTTTCTTAAGAGCGTTGTAATCGACCTCGCTGATGGTTGGCACAAACTTATTGGGATCAATCGGAGGCCACGAAGCCATCGCGAGGATGTCGCCGTTGGAGGGGTCCATGATCACCATCGCCCCGCGCTTGGTGCCAGCCTGCAGCGCACGCTCGCACATCTTCTGCAGTTCAAGGTCGATCGTTGTCACGACGTTCTTGCCCGCAAGTGGCGTAATCGTGACCTGCTCCGAGGACTTCACCCCTGCGCTGTTGTAAATCACGTTGAGCTGCCCCGATTCGCCGCGAAGAATCGAGTCGAACGTCTTCTCGAGTCCGTCCCGGCCCTCGGTATCCGGCCAGAGCGGCTCCCCGTTCTCAATCGCACCCTCGAGGAATCGGCCCATCCGGCCCACATAGCCCAAAATGTGCCCAGCCAGCGTGCCGTTGGGATACACACGCAAGTACAGCGGAAACAACTCCCATGCGGGGTTCTGCGCGGCACGGATTTTCTCCTGCTCTTGCTCCGTGAGATTCTGCATGATCACGAAAGGCATCAACCCACGGCTCCGGTAATGGCGGATCACGCTTTCCTGCGAAAGCGAAGCCTGCCGATTTAAGAATTTCGCCGCCTTATTCGCCTCCGCGTCGACAAACTCCACCACGTCCGGATCGCTCAGATTCAAGGGACGAGGGAAAGACACCGCAAGATTGTACGCAACCTTTTGAAGTGCCATGGGACGCCCCTCGCGGTCGCTGATCTGACCACGGGGCGCGGGGATGGTGAAGTACCATGTGCGCGCCTGCTTTTGGGTCTCCAAAGTCGGCGCGTAAGGAGACGAACCCGCAGGCGCACCCTGCGCGGCAGCAGAAGTTTGGCCGCACACGGAGGCCACCCAACTTAGCGCAAGAGCAGCGGCAGCGAATGCACGACCAGACAAGAGAAGGTCGCGTGTTGAATCAATCCACCCATCCGTGCATTTCTTCAATCGCATGGCCTCATCCTCCCCGCGAGAACTCCGGAAATCAAATCGCAATCAAACAATCTGAAACCTGCTGTTCTGCGACAGAAAGCGCATCGGGTTTCCGTAGACCAAATCATCAATCGCATTGGCCGAATGCCCTCGCCGCCGCATTTCCAGCGCGGTTCGCGGAACCGCAAGAGGCTCCGAGCGGCCCCAATCGCAGGCGCAATTGAGCCAAATATTGCGCATCCCGGCCTTCTCCACCATGACGATGGCTCGGGCTGGAGTCGCCTTGGATTCGGGATACAGGGTGATCCCCGCCCAAAATCCAGCGTCCAAAACCATGTCGACGGTGTGCTCTTCAACGTGATCAATAATTACGCGTCCCGGTTGGATGCGCGAGTCACTCTTGAGCACATCAAGAATCAGTTTGGTTCCCTTAAACTTATCTTCCAAATGAGGGGTGTGCACTAAGATAAGCTGATCGTGCTTTGCGGCGAGATCAATGTGCTCCTGCAAAATCATCAACTCGTTACGGGTGTTTTTGTTGAGCCCGATCTCGCCAATTCCCAAGACTGTCTTGCACTTCAAAAACTCTGGAATGATCGCCAACACCTCGCGCGCCAACCCCATGTCCTCGGACTCCTTAGGGTTGATGCATAGCCACGTGAAATGCGGCAGTCCAT
>JACCED010636104.1_pt1 | contig 14912 bp, 13 predicted proteins | sample 7455021 | NCBI WGS metagenome assembly JACCED01 (sample SAMN15323456, study PRJNA562643) | freshwater metagenome | isolation source: river surface water | place: USA:Blue River Watershed | collected 2017-08-19 | reverse complement strand
GCTTGACGATGCGCGTGACGGAATTGACGCAACCCTGACAGGTCATGCCCTTCACCATCAAGACAACCTTGGCCATGGCTCTCACTCCTCGCTAAAGGCTTCCCCTTCGATCTCCACGAGATAGTGAGGATTCGCCAATCCTGCCACCTGTACGAAAGTGCTGGCGGGCGCATGATCGCCCAGACGACGGTCGCGGATCTCACGCACTGCGCCAGATCCGCCGGGAACTGTGCAATAAATCACCAGCTTGACGAGATGGTGTCTTGTCATGCCAGCCGCCGCCAGTAGCGCCTCAATATTATCGAAGACCTGTTCGGTCTGCGCTTCCAGCCCCTCCACCAGCGTTCCATCCGCCTTCATGGCGACTTGTCCGGAGATGAAGAGCCGGCGCCCTGGCCCTTGTACCACCACGCCCTGAGAAAAGCGCGAGCCAGGCTTGGCCAGTGTTGAGGGGTTCAGAAATTCGGCCATGGTCGCGTTCCTCCTTTGAGACGTGAGCCCTATTCTTGCGGTTTGTGGCAGGATGTCCACAAGGCAGGGCGCGCACGTTCTTTTGATTTGGTGGGTCCGGGTCTAAGGTCCGCCCGACTCTCAGCCCCACGGGAGTCGATCTGGAGAGGATCATGCTTGGTTGGTTTCAGGCCCTGATGCCGCGCGAAGAAAAGTTCTTCGATCATTTCGCTCGTCACGCGCAGGTTCTGGTGGCTGGTGCGGATGCGCTGCGTCAATTGCTTGATGGCGGCGAGAATGTGAAGAGCTGCTGCGAGCGCGTTTTCAAGCATGAGACAGAGGCCGATGCGATCACCCATGAAGTGATGCTTGCTGTCCGTCGCACCTTCATCACGCCCTTTGATCGCAGCGACATTCAAGACCTCGTCGCCTCCATGGATGATGCCATTGACCAGATGCAGCAGACGGCAAAAGCCATCATGCTTTTCGAAGTCACGGAATTCGACCCGCAGATGAAGCAGATGGGCGATATCATCGTGCGCTCTGCCGCCATCACTGTGGAAGTGATCGCTGCCCTGCGTGACATGCGCAAACAAGCCAACAAGCTCTCCCAGCTAACTGGCGACATGGTGCAACTCGAAGAACAAGCTGACCATCTGCATGATGCTGGACTGAAGCAGCTCTTCCTGACGCATCGCCAATCGGACCCGATGGCCTTCATCGTGGGAACGGAAATCTACAGTCATCTCGAAAAGGTCGTTGACCGATTTGAGGATGTCGCCAACCGCGTCAATGGCATTGTCATTGAGCATCTGTAAGGTCGCGCCGTGACCATCAGCCTTGAACTCCTGTGGGTCATCATCTTTGTGGCCCTCGCCTTCGACTTTCTGAACGGGCTGCATGATGCGGCCAATTCAATCGCGACCATTGTTTCCACCCGCGTCTTACGTCCGCAATATGCCGTTGCCTGGGCCGCTTTCTTCAACTTCATCGCCTTTCTCTTTTTCGGACTGAGCGTGGCGCAAACTGTAGGTACCGGCATCATCTCGCCAGACATCGTTGATCCTCGCGTGATCCTCGGCGCGCTTGCGGGCGCGATTGCCTGGAATGTGCTGACCTGGCTCGCCGGCATCCCCTCATCCAGCTCACATGCCCTTATTGGCGGCTTGGTGGGCGCAGGCGTGGCCAAAGCCGGGTTTGATGCAATTGTCTGGAAAGGTCTCATCAAGACGGGGGCGGCGATCTTCGTTTCGCCAACCATTGGTTTCCTGCTGGCACTGACCCTTGTGCTTCTTGTGTCGTGGCTCTTCGTGCGTGTGGCGCCCTCCTCCGTCGATAATACATTCCGCTCGCTGCAATTCGTCTCAGCCTCCCTCTATTCCCTCGGCCATGGCGGCAATGATGCACAAAAGACCATGGGCATCATCGCCGTGTTGCTCTATTCGCAGGGCCAACTGGAAGGCGGCTTCCATGTGCCTTTTTGGGTGGTCATCACCTGCCAGGCAGCGATGGGGCTTGGAACGCTCTTTGGCGGTTGGCGGATCGTTCACACAATGGGCTCGAAGATCACCCGCCTCACGCCGCAACAGGGCTTCTGCGCTGAGACAGGTGGCGCGATCACGCTCTTTGCAGCAACGCATTTCGGCGTGCCGGTTTCCACCACACATACCATCACCGGAGCCATTATTGGCGTAGGCGCGGCCCGACGCATTTCAGCCGTGCGCTGGAACATTGCAAAGGATATCGTAACGGCTTGGGTGGTAACACTGCCTGCCGCCGCACTGATCGGCGGTCTCTCTTACTGGGCCGCGGGCCTGTTCCTGTGAGGGGATGAATGACAGAGCAGGCGAGCCATCCCGCAAATTCAGAGCCTCGCCCGCAAGATGCTGCCCTGCCTTACCGCATCCATGATGGTGTGGAGATCCTGCTGATTTCATCGCGTGACACTGGCCGCTGGGTCCTGCCCAAGGGCTGGCCCATGCAAGGCCGCACACCCTCAGGCACGGCCGCACGCGAGGCTTTGGAGGAGGCAGGTGTGGTGGGCAAAATCAGCTCCGAGCCGATTGGCCATTATCACTACATGAAGCGCAAGAAGAGTGGGCGCGAGGTGCTCTGCCATGTGACCGTTTTTCCCATGCTGGTCGAACGCCAGCGCAAGTCCTGGCCGGAAATGCATCAGCGCCGCACCTGCTGGTTTGCGCTGTCGGAGGCAGCTGCCCTCGTGAACGAGCCTGAGCTGCAGCAAGTGATCCGCAATTTTGCAGCCTTGCCAGATCTCGGCCCTGCTTCGGGCGATTGACCTTCCCGCGACTGGCTTGAGATCCTTTGTGCGTCACTTCCCGTAAGAGCACTATCCGCCAAGGGAGCCGATCATGCAGCTCATCAAAATCACCACCGCGCTGGCTTTTGCGACCCTGCTTCTGACAGGCACCGTTCGTGCCGAGATCAAGACGCAGAGCATCGACTACAAGCATGGAGATGTCGTGCTTGAAGGATATGTCGCCTTCGACGACAGCAAGGCCGGCAAGCGCCCTGCCGTTGTGATTTATCATCAGTGGACCGGTCCCTCCGACCATGAGCGCTCGGTCGCGCGTGAACTGGCGAAGCTCGGCTATGTCGCCTTCGTGGCGGATATTTTCGGCAAGGGAGTACGCCCCGCGCCGCCCAAGGAAGCTGCCGCCGAAACGGGGAAATATACGAAGGATCGCGGGCTGCTAAGGGCCCGCGCCAAGGCTGGCTTTGACCATGTTGCGAGCCTTGCCAATGTGGACGCAAGCCGCATCGCCGTGATCGGCTATTGCTTCGGCGGCACCACTGCCCTTGAGCTTGGCCGCGCCGGGCTCCCCGCAAAGAGCTTCGTCTCACTGCATGGCAGCCTGTCAAATCCTGCACCCGATGATGCGCGCAATTTCAAGGCTCCTGTCCTCGTTCTGCATGGAGCAGCCGACAGCATCGTCTCTGACAAGGAGGTTGAGACCTTCCTGACCGAGATGCGCGCTGCCAATCTGGATGTCACCTTTGCCTCCTATTCGGGCGCGCCGCATGGCTTCACCCAGCCGGGCAATTCCTTCCGACCCGTCGCAGCCGCACGGGCCTGGCAGACCATGACCAACTTCCTCAGCGAAACATTGGGCAACTAAGTGCAAGCCATGGCTGGCCCTCCGATCATGGGTGGGCCAGCCCTGTGGTTGACAGCGCTGCCCGCGGCCTTTAGCCGAGCCCTATGACCTCTTCAGCCTCCATCCCCATTCTCAGCCATGCGCGCGATTTGCTTGCGGGCTATGACGTTGCCCTCTGCGATGTATGGGGTGTGATCCATAACGGTCGCGAACATTTCCCGGCCGCCTGCGAAGCTCTGATCCGCTTTCGCGAGCAAGGCGGTCGCGTCGTACTGGTGACCAATGCGCCGCGCCCCAATGCGCCCATCCGCTTGCAGCTCGACGGTCTGAAAGTCCCGCGTAACTGTTTCGATGATATTGTGACATCGGGCGATGTGACGATGAGTTTCATTGCCGCTCACGGCGATGCGCCGGTGCATCACATCGGGCCTGAGCGCGACCATGCGCTGTTTGCAGAACTTGCAGACCTGGGCCACAAGCCGCCGCGGGTTGGCATTGATGAGGCGACTTATGTGATCTGTACCGGCCTCAATGATGAATATTCAGAAACGCCGGACGATTATACGCAGCGCTTGCAACAGATGAAGGCACGCCAGCTCGACTTCATCTCCGCCAATCCTGATCTCATAGTTCATGTAGGCGACCGGCTGCTTTACTGCTCAGGCGCGCTTGCCGAACTTTACGAGCAAATGGGTGGCAAGGTCATTCAGGCCGGCAAGCCCTATGCGCCGATCTATCAGCGCGCTTATGAGATTGCGCAGCAACTCGTCGGCAAGAATATTTCGAAGTCGCGCGTGATTGGCATCGGGGATGCGATGCGAACGGATGTCAAAGGCGCCTGCGATTTCGGTATAGATGCGCTCTTCGTCACCTCAGGCATCCACCGTGATGAGTTGCACCCGCATAGCGCGCTTGATGAAGCAGCGTTGCACCAATTCATCACCGATGCACCGGTGACGCCCAAAGCCGCCATTCCTGCCTTGGTGTGGTGACCCAGATGATTGTCGCACGCGACCCGCAATCACCCCCCTTCGGACTGCAAGGCTGTGTGGTAGCCATCGGCAATTTCGATGGCGTGCATCGTGGCCATGCAGCCGTCATTCATCGCGCCAAGGCGCTGGCAGAAAAGCTCGGCAAGCCCTGCGCGGCGCTGACTTTCGAACCTCATCCGGTTGATTTCTTCGCTGGTTCCGGCACCGTTTTCAGGCTGACGCCGGAGGCAGAAAAAGTGCGCGGCCTTGCGCGTCAGGGCCTCGATGGCACCATCATTGTCAGCTTTGATGGCGCTGTGGCGAGCATGGACGCGGAAGCCTTTGTGCAGAATATTCTGATCAAGCGACTGGGCATCAGTGGCGCGGTCGTCGGCTATGACTTTCATTTCGGCAAAGCCCGCAGCGGATCTCCCGCATTTCTGAAGGAGGCGGGCACACGACATGGCTTTGCTGTGGAGGTGGTCGAGAAGGTCGTCGCAGATGTGGATGGCGCCTCCGAGGCCGTGCATTCCAATGCCGCCCGCAAGGCGCTCGAAGAGGGTGATGTCACGCGAGCCGCCTCCATCCTTGGTCATGAATGGTTTGCGGTGGGTGAAGTGGTGCATGGCGAGAAGCTGGGCCGACAGCTCGGCTTCCCCACGGCCAATGTCCGCCTCGACCCGTCCTGCCGGTTGCGACATGGAATTTATGCCGTGCGGCTGACGGTGGATGGCATTGCCCATGGCGGGGTCGCCAATTTCGGCCGCCGCCCGACGGTGACGGATACCGGGGCGCCCTTGCTGGAAACATTCATTTTCGATTTTTCCGGCGATCTCTACGGCAAGACCGTGGAAGTGGCCTTTGTTGGCTGGATCCGGGGGGAGGAGAAATTCCCTTCCCTCGACGCGCTGGTGGCCGAAATGAACCGGGACAAGGAAAAGGCGCGCGCCCTGTTGCGCGGTCGTTGACCAAAGCCGTCGCTAAAACTGGCGCTTTGGCCCCAAATCCTCTATGTCCGGCCTCGCCCGCGCAGCTATGCGCCTGCCCGCTTTTCAGGTTGGACAATGAACGAGACCAGCGCCAAAGGCCCCGATTATTCCAAGTCGCTCTATCTGCCGGAGACGGCCTTCCCCATGCGGGCGGGCCTGCCGCAGAAAGAGCCGGAGATTCTGGCGCGCTGGAACGCCATGGATCTCTACAAGAAGATGCGGGAGACGGGGCGCGGACGACCAAAATTCGTCCTGCATGATGGCCCGCCCTATGCCAATGGCAATATCCATATCGGCCATGCGCTGAACAAGATCCTGAAGGACATGGTTTGCCGCTCGCAGCAGATGCTCGGCAAAGATTCGAACTATGTGCCGGGCTGGGACTGTCACGGCCTGCCGATCGAATGGAAGATCGAGGAAGATAATTACCGCTCGAAGGGCAAGCCGAAGCCGGAGCTTTCCGACAGCGCGGCCATGATCGCCTTCCGCCGCGAATGTCGCGCCTATGCAGAACATTGGCTTGATGTTCAGCGCGAGGAATTCAAGCGTCTTGGCGTGACAGGCGATTGGTCGCATCCTTACGCCACCATGAGCTATGACGCGGAAGCGCAGATCGCCCGCGAGATCATGAAATTCGCGGAGAATGGCCTGCTCTATCGCGGCTCAAAGCCGGTGATGTGGTCAGTTGTCGAAAAGACCGCCCTTGCTGAAGCCGAAGTGGAATATGAAGACCATACCAGCGACACGGTGTGGGTCGCCTTTCCGCTGAAAGATGGCAAGGGCGATTTTAAGGGCGCTTCCGTTGTCATCTGGACGACGACGCCATGGACCCTGCCTGCCAATCGCGCGGTCTCCTTCTCGTCAAAGATCACCTACGGCCTCTATCGGATCACGCAGGCGCCTGAAGGGAATTGGGCTAAAGTTGGCGGTTCCTACATTCTCGCGGACAAGCTTGCAGGTGATGTATTCAAGGCAGCGAAGGTGGACGCCTTTGAGCGTGTATGTGATGCCAGGCCCGGTGAGCTGGGCCTGTGCGCGCATCCGCTGGCTGCCTTTGATGCGGGTTATTCTTTCCATGTGCCACTGCTCGACGGTGATCACGTCACAGATGATACGGGCACAGGCTTTGTGCACACGGCACCCAGCCATGGCCGCGAAGACTTTGACATCTGGATGGCAAGCCAGCGCCTCCTGATTGCACAAGGCATCGACACGCGCATTCCCTACACGGTTGATGCGGATGGCTTCTACACAAAGGAAGCTTTCGGCTTCGGCCCTGAGTCTAAGGGTGGCGCCAAGCGCGTCATTGATGACAAGGGCGCGAAGGGCAATGCAAATGACACTGTGATCAAGGCGCTTGCCTCTGTGGGCACGATCATCGCGCGCGGTCGCCTCAAACATCAATATCCCCATTCATGGCGCTCCAAGAAGCCCGTGATCTTCCGCAACACGCCGCAATGGTTCATTGCAATGGATCGCGCCTTCGATGCGCCGGGTGCGTCGAAAGATACAAGCCTTCGCGATCTCGCCTTGAAGGCGATCAAGGAAACCCGTTGGGTTCCTGCTGCAGGTGAAAACCGCATCACCGGGATGATTGCCAATCGCCCTGACTGGGTTGTGTCGCGCCAGCGCGCCTGGGGCGTGCCGATCTGCGTCTTTGTGAAGAAAGGCACGCATGACATTTTGGTGGATGCGCAAGTGAATGCGCGCATTGCAGACGCCTTTGACAAGGAAGGCGCTGATGCGTGGTACGCGCCGGGCGCTGCACAGAAATTCCTCGGCTCGACCTATAAGGCCGAAGATTACGAAAAGATTGATGATGTCCTTGATGTATGGTTCGACTCCGGTTCGACCCACTCTTTCACGCTTGAGAAGCGCGAGGATCTGGCTACCCGTCGGCTGCGTGACGGTGGGCCTGATGAGGTGATGTATCTCGAAGGCTCCGACCAGCATCGCGGCTGGTTCCATTCGTCGCTGCTGGAGAGCTGCGGCACGCGCGGACGTGCGCCTTATGATGTTGTTCTGACCCATGGCTTCGTGCTCGATGAAAAGGGTCAGAAAATGTCAAAGTCGCTGGGCAATGTCGTGGCCCCGCAGACGGTCATCAAGGATTCCGGCGCTGACATTTTGCGTCTGTGGGTTGCAGCCTCCGACTATTCGGATGATCTGCGCATTGGGCCTGAAATCCTCAAGACCTTTGTTGAGACCTATCGCAAGTTGCGCAACACGATCCGCTGGATGCTTGGTGCCCTGTCACATTTCGATCCGTCCCAGACAGTAGCGCGCAGCGATATGCCAGAGCTTGATCGTCTGATGCTGCATCGTCTGGCTGAGCTTGATCCAGCCATCAGTGATGCTTATGCGAATTTCGATTACAAGAAAGTCATCGCGCTCCTTACGCATTTCATGACGAGCGATCTGTCGGCATTCTATTTCGACATTCGCAAGGATACGCTCTATTGCGATCCAGCTTCCAGCATGACCCGCAAGAGTGCGCTGACAGCAATCGACATCATCTGCGAGTCAATCTTGAAATGGCTCGCGCCGATCCTCTGCTTCACCACTGATGAAGCATGGGTGGAATTCCGTCCCAAGGCGGAAGCCTCCATCCATCTGACAACTTTTGTCAGCGGACTTGAAAACTGGCGAGATGAGGAGCTCGCTGAGAAGTGGCGCCTCATTCGTCGGGCGCGCGCGGTCGTGACGGGCGCGCTTGAGCTTGAACGGGCCGCCAAGCGCATCGGCTCATCGCTTGAAGCAGCGCCGCAAGTTTACGTCGTGGACGAGACACTGCGCGCATTGCTCAACAGCACGGATTTTGCCGAAGTGTGCATCACCTCCGGAATTGAACTGCGCGCAGGGGATGGCCCGGCAGATGCCTTCCGTCTGGCCGATGCGCCGGGCATTGCGGTTGTGCCGCAGCGCGCGAGCGGCGTGAAATGCGCCCGCTCGTGGAAATATTTTGACCCGGCGACCGCTGACCCGGCCTTTCCTGATGTGACCCCGCGCGATGCGCAGGCCCTCAAGGAGCTGGCCGCGGCTGGCAAATGGCCTGCCTGATGGGGCCGCGGCTGGCAGGCATCCTGACAGCTCTTGTAACCCTGGTTGTTGATCAGGGGCATAAGCTGTGGATGCTGTTTGTCTTTGACATCGCCAGCAAGCAGCCGGTTCAGCTGGCCCCTTTCCTCGACCTGGTCATGGCCTGGAATCCGGGCATTTCCTATTCGCTCCTGCGGGCTGACACTGACCTTGGCCGCTATGGGCTGCTCGCCCTGTCGCTGAGCGTGACGGCCGGGCTGACGGTCTGGCTTTGGCGCGCTCCCGACCGGCTCACCACCTTGGCGCTTGGGCTCATTATTGGCGGTGCACTGGGCAATGCCTATGACCGCTTCGCCTATGGGGCGGTGGCGGATTTCTTCCATTTCCACATCGGTAGCTTCAGCTGGTACGTGTTTAACCTTGCTGATGTGGCGATCGTTGCCGGGGTGGGACTTCTCCTGTATGAAAGCTTTGGATTTGGCCAAAAGCCGGAGGCGGCCTGAGCCGCTCGCCACCAATTTGCCGCGAAGCCATGCAACAAGGCGGCTTAGTCGGATGAGTGGGGATTTGATCATGTTGAAGAGCCAGATGCGTCTTCCCATTCTTGCTGTCAGCGCGGCCTTTGCCTTGGGCGCTGCCATGGGCCCGGCCCATGCCCTCAAGGATGATGGCTCAGGCTCGCCCATCGAGTCGCTTGGCACGGCCTTTGGCCTGATTGCGCCGCCCGCTGACCCGGTCATCACCTATCGCGAGCGTTCCCCGCTGGTGCTGCCACCCAGCACGACATCGCTGCCCGCGCCGCGCAAGCCGGTCGTGCAGGGCGCGCAGAATTGGCCGCAAGATCAGGAAGTGGTCCGCGCCCGCCGCAACAAAGATGAAAGCCCCGCCCGCTTGCGAGGCGAAGCGGCGGCAGACGAAAATGCCCGTCTGAAGCCCGGCGACAACCGCAATGTCTACGCCCCCAGCCGTTCGGCTGGCCCGGTCAACGGCCCCGGTGCTGGCGATCCTTGCGCCAATCTCGACCCCGACAACAAGAACTGCCCGCCTGACCAGTATTGGAAGCGGCTTTCGGTTCAGCACCAGCCTCAGGCGCAGAACAAGCTGCAAGCCGGTGTCGAGCCCCCGCGCACCTATCTCACGCAGCCGCCCAAGGGCTATATGACGCCCACCAGCAGCAATGTGAAAGCGGGCTTCGAGCCCCGGCGCAACGATGTTGTCGAAGATCCGCGCGACTTTTACTGGAAACGCGGTCAAAGCCGCGAGTAACGCATCCCAAGCTTTCAGGGGCCGACCTTCGGGTCGGCCTTTTCATTTGCGCCGAGGGACTGACAGACCAAGCCTTGCCGTCCTATATTCTTCTTCGAAAGCTTTTCGCAGATTGGCCTCACCGCATGACCTTTCCCGCTTCCCTTTCCCTGACCCCCGGCTCCACCCATCAGCCTGAACAGGGCTCAGGCCCGAATATCAGCGATTTCCGTCTGGCCAATGGCATGGATGTCGTCGTAATCCCTGATCATCGCGCGCCCGTCGTCACCCATATGGTGTGGTATCGCAACGGATCGGCAGATGATCCGCTCGGCAAATCAGGCATCGCGCATTTCCTGGAACATTTGATGTTCAAAGGCACGAAGAACCACAAGCAGGGTGAATTCTCCGAGACCGTTGCTGAACTCGGCGGTCAGGAGAATGCTTTCACCTCCAATGACTATACCGCCTATTATCAGCGCGTGGCGAAAGAACATCTCGCCACCATGATGCGCTTTGAAGCTGACCGCATGACCAATCTCGTTCTGACCGACGAGGTTGTGGCCCCCGAACGCGATGTCGTTTTGGAAGAACGCCGCATGCGCACAGATAGCGACCCGTCTGCGCAGCTCAATGAAGCCGTGCAAGCGGCTCTTTTCACGCATCACCCCTATGGCAAACCAATCATCGGCTGGATGCATGAGATTGAAGATCTCGGCCGCGAAGATGCGCTGACTTATTACGACCGCTTCTACACGCCGGAAAATGCGATCCTGATCATCGCCGGTGATGTGACGGCAGAGGAAGTGCGCAAACTTGCCGACGAGACCTATGGCAAAATCCCTGCGCGTGGTGAAGCACCAGAGCGTCGCCGCCCGCGTGAACCCGAACCACGCGCGGAGCGGATCGTCAAACTTGCTGATGAGAAGGTTGAGCAACCAAGTCATCAGCGCGTCTATCTCGTGCCCTCTTACACGACAGCGAAGGCTGGTGAGGCTGAAGCGCTCGAACTACTCGGCCATTTGCTGGGTGGAGGACAAACAAGCCTGCTCTATCGCAAGCTTGTTGTGGAGCAAAAGATCGCGGTCATGGCTGGCGCTTACTATATGGGCACTGCGCTCGATGACACGCGCTTCTGGGTCTATGCCATGCCTGCTCCCGATGTGACGCTGGAAGCACTCGATGAAGCCGTGCGCGCGGTCATTGCAGAGGTCGCTGAACAGGGCGTCGATGCAGAAGATCTCGCACGCGCCAAAACCCGCCTCATTGCTGATGCTGTTTACGCCCAAGACAGTCAGGCCATGCTGGCGCGCTGGTATGGCGCGGCGCTGACCACTGGCACAAGTGTCAAAGACATTCGCGAATGGCCGCAGCGCATGGATGCGGTGGGCGCAGATGCCGTGCGCGAGGCCTGCCGCAACTGGCTTGATCCCAAGCGCGCTGTCACCGGATTCCTTCTGCCGCAGAATGCTGCCTGATTGATTGGACACCAAGAATGACAACAACAGCCAAGAGCCGCGCAGACAGCGTGCAGATGGTCAAATCACCGGGCGGGATCGAGGCCTGGTTAGTGGAAGATTACGCCGTTCCGCTGGTAGCCTTCGAATTTGCCTTCCATGGTGGCACGACGCAGGATGAGCCCGCCAAAGCAGGGGCCGTGTCGATGTTGTCGGCCTTGCTCGATGAAGGTGCAGGCCCTTTCGATGCTGATGCCTTTCACCGTGCGATGGACGACAAAGCGGTGGAGATTTCTTTCTCCGCTGATCGTGACACATTCCACGGACGTATGAAGACGCTCGTGCGCCATCTTGACGATGCTGCTGGTCTATTGCGTCTCGCCGTTTGCGAACCTCGCCTTGATCAAGATGCGATTGAGCGTGTGCGCTCACAGATGATCGCGGGATTGAAGCGCGAAGCCAAGGACCCCGATGCGCTGGCGGGCAAAGCCTGGCGCGAAGCCGCTTTCGGCACGCATCCCTATGGCATGGCTTCGCGCGGCACGCTGGAAAGTGTGGCGGCGATTGCGCGCGATGATCTCATCACATTGCGCAACCGGATCATGGCCCGCAGCCAGTTGAAGATTGCTGTTGTGGGCGCGATCAGCGCGGCAACGCTCGCCCCCTTGCTCGATCTTGTCTTTGGCGCACTGCCTGCGAGCGGCGATCTGACGGCGATCAGCGATGTTGAAATGAGCGGACTTGGTACGCGCAAAATTATTGATCTTGATGTGCCGCAATCAACAATCCGCTTCGGCCTGCCCGGCCTGAAACGCAGCGACCCGGATTTCTGGCCTGCGGTCGTGGTCAATCATATTTTGGGGGGCGGCGTGTTCTCGGCACGCCTCTTCCGCGAAGTGCGCGAGAAGCGTGGCCTTGCCTATTCGGTGCATTCGCAACTCGTCACCTTCGACCATGCGGCACTTTTCTCCGGTGGCACCTCCACCAAGAATGAGCGCGCCGCAGAATCGCTCACCGTGATCGAAGAAGAGATCGAAAAGCTGGCCTGTGAGGGACCAAGCGCGGAAGAGTTGGACAAGGCACAAAAATATCTCATCGGCTCTTATGCGCTGCGTTTTGATACATCGACCAAGATTGCAGGCAATCTTGTGCATCTGCAGCTTGAAAAGGAGCCGGTCAGCTTCCTCGATCAGCGCAATGGCTATATCGCGGCTGTGACGCTGGATGATACAAAGCGCGCCGCCAAGCGGCTTTTTGGGGCGAAGAAGTTGTTGGTCGCGGCCGCTGGCCGACCCACCGGCATGTGAGCTGCGGTCTCGCCTCTGCTAGACTGGGGCATCAAGGAATCACCTGATGCCCGTTCGTCGCCTCGACCCGATCCTCGTTGACCGCATCGCTGCTGGCGAAGTGGTGGAGCGCCCTGCCTCCGCTGTGAAGGAGCTTGTCGAAAATGCGCTGGATGCGGGTGCACGCCGCATCGAGGTCGTGATTGAAGGGGGCGGGCGAAAGCTCATCCGCGTCAGCGATGATGGCGCAGGCATGAGCGCTGACGATCTCGAACTTGCTGTTGAGCGTCACGCCACCTCGAAAATTCCTGATGGCGATTTGTCCAATATCGCGACACTTGGTTTTCGCGGCGAGGCCTTGCCCTCCATTGCTTCCGTCGCGCGGGTTGAAATCTTTACGCGCGCAGCGTCGTCGAGCAATGGACATATGATCCGTGTGGAAGATGGGGCCAAGCGCGCAGTCGCACCGGCTGCGCATTCGGGTGGAACACGCATTGAAGTGCGCGATCTCTTTGCCGCCACCCCTGCTCGTTTGAAATTTCTCAAAACCGACCGCGCTGAGGCGCAAGCTGTGGCTGATGTGATCAAGCGTCTGGCCATGGCGCATCCGCAAGTGCGCTTTGCTTTGTCGGGCGATCATCTGACAGCACTTGAATTTGCCGCCTGCCCCGGCACACCAGAAGGTCTGCTGACACGCATCTCGCAGATACTGGGCCGTGATTTCCGTGACAATGCCTTGCAGGTGGATGCAGAGCGCGAGAATGTGCGGCTCAAAGGTTTTGCAGGTCTGCCGACCTATCATCGCGCCAATGCACTCTCGCAATATCTTTATGTGAATGGCCGCCCTGTGCGAGACCGTGTCTTGCAAGGTGCGATCCGTGCGGCCTATATGGACTATCTGCCATCAGACAAGCACCCTGCCCTTGCTCTTTTCATTGAATGCGAGCCCCGCGACGTTGATGTGAATGTGCATCCCGCCAAAGCGGAAGTGCGCTTTCGCGATCCCGGCCTTGTGCGTGGTTTGCTGATCGGGGCCTTGAAACAAACACTGGCTGAAGCCATGCATCGGGCCACGACCACAGGTGGCATCAAGACGCTCGATGTTCTGGCGCGGCGTAATAGCTTTGAGCCGGCCTACACGCCGCGCCCTGCGCAAAATGCGAATTGGGACTGGCGCTCATCTCCTGCTGCTCCTTCAGGCTTCGGTGAGGCCGCGCAAAGCTCTTTCACCGCCATGCCGCCTGTTGCTGACATGCGCAGCCATGCAGCAGAGGTGAAGGCGGACCAACTCGATGCTCCTCTGGGTGCTGCCCGTGCGCAAGTGCACGACACTTACATAGTCTCACAGACGCGCGATGGGCTCATCATTGTCGATCAACATGCCGCGCATGAACGACTGGTCTATGAGAAGTTGAAACGCGAGCGCGAGATGAGCGGCATTGGCCGTCAATTGCTCCTCATCCCGGTCGTGGTTGAACTGGAAGCCGGTGAGGTCGATCGCCTGCTGGAAAACACAGATGTGCTCGCGGGTCTCGGACTCATCGTTGAAAGTTTCGGGCCCGGCGCTGTGGCTGTGAGTGAAGTGCCTTCGCTCTTGAAGAGCGGCGATATTGCACAACTGGTGCGCGACGTAGCCGATACATTGGCCGACAGTGGCTCAGCAATTTCGCTGGAACGCAAGCTTGATCATGTGCTCGCCACCATGGCCTGCCACCATTCGGTGCGCGCAGGCCGCAGACTCACAGGCGAAGAGATGAATGCCTTGCTGCGCGAGATGGAAGCAACGCCCGGCTCTGGCCAATGCAATCATGGCCGCCCAACTTATGTCGAGCTAAAGCTGTCCGATGTCGAGCGGCTGTTTGGTCGTAAATGATTACGCACCGCGCACTGTGTCGATAAGCCTGAGCACATCAGTCGGGACAGTGTCCCCCCGCCATGCCACATGGCCGTCAGGGCGCACCAGTACCAGCTTCTTCTCATAAAGCTTCACGACCTCTGGCTCATCAAGCGCGATGACTTGCAGGGGCACTGTGCGTGTCGCGGCAGCGTCCACAAGATGCGTCACATCAACCGGATGGCTGCCGATCTGCAGCAACACGAAGCCTTTGCCGAAGAGGTCAAGCGTCGAGCGCCCATCCTTCAGCCAGACATGCGGCGCGCGTGCACCGGCATGGCTCGTCTGGACATAATTGGCAACCTCGAAGGGCGGCGGCGTGGTGTCGTCGGGCACGCAGATGGGAGAGCCGTCATAGCGATAGCCGATTTGAATACCGATGGTGAACCATTCATGGCTCATCCGCTCAGTATACCAGTCGCCATAGTCTTTACGCGCCGCAATGCCTGCGGGGCTATTCTC
>JACCED010644765.1_pt1 | contig 14915 bp, 16 predicted proteins | sample 7455021 | NCBI WGS metagenome assembly JACCED01 (sample SAMN15323456, study PRJNA562643) | freshwater metagenome | isolation source: river surface water | place: USA:Blue River Watershed | collected 2017-08-19 | reverse complement strand
GGGCGGAAAAGAGGCTCATTTTCAGCCTGGGTCTCTGCCCTATTGCTCAAAATACCGGCGCGATCAAGACGAATTCCAGATGTGGTGGAAACGGATTCAAGTTGGGCATCAACTTGTGCAATTAGGAATGTACGAAAAGCATTCTGGGCGGCAAAGTCTGAACCGGTAATTCCTAGCGCTCCAAGAATTACAACGCCCAACACTAAGCGATTCTTTAAGCTCCACTGCCCCGGGGCAGGCTTGAACTTTCGCAGTGGTTGGTTCACAGCGAAAGATTAGTTCTTAGCTGGCAACCGAAGGCGATATCCCACTCCGCGAACTGTGTGTATTAGTGCGGGTTGGTAGGTATCAATCTTCTTCCTCAGGTAGGAAATATAGGTTTCAACGATTCCAGCATCGCCGCGGAAGTCATATTGCCAGACATGATCCAAGATTTGGGACTTTGAGACGACCCGGTCAGCATTGATCATCAGATAGCGAAGCAGAGTAAATTCAGTAGGAGAGAGATCAATTAGATTGCCCGCGCGTCTCACTTCATGAGTTGCTTCATTCAACTCAAGATCAGCAAATCGAATCGTCTCTTCATCAATTGGTGAAACTACAACTCCGGTGCGACGAAGTAGTGCGCGTAGTCGTGCAACTAATTCTTCGAGACTAAATGGCTTAGTCACATAATCATCACCACCGAGAGTCAAACCTTTAATTTTGTCATCAGTAGAATCTTTTGCAGTTAAAAACAAAACTCCAACTTCTTGCCCACTTTCACGAAGTTGTCGGCAAACTTCAAAACCATCTAGATCAGGGAGCATGACATCAAGAATCAGCGCATGTGGTTTAAATTCTTCAGCTACGCGAAGTGCTTCTGCACCAGATGCGGCGGTACGAACATCAAATCCAACAAAACGAAGACTTGTGGTGATCAACTCACTAATGCTCTTCTCGTCATCGACGACAAGAACGCGTTGTGTTGCTAGATCGTTCTCAGGGGTCATGGCGGACTCTCTATCTAAGGTGGCGGTTGCTTTCATGAGGGGATGCTCGCCAGTTAACTTTAGAACTTCCTGAGAGGGCGCTGGGCTGGGCCAAGGAGTTTTACGCACAGGGGTGGATAAAGCTGTGGAGAATTACAGGCTTGTAATTTGTTCTCGCGTGGAAAGTTAACGCCAGCGGGTGGCTAGTGAGAAGCCGACACCGATAAATGCAAAACCGATCACCATATTCCAAGCCCCGATATCAGGGATTGGGTAGAGGGTCTGGGAGATATAGAAAGTCACGATCCAGGCGAGTCCAATAAGGAAGGAACCGAGCATTACCGGGGCGAGCCAACTAGGGCTCTCGGCATCAAGGGGATTTTCGACCTCAATATCGAGCTGAGGGCGGTTCTCTTTCTTCTTCTTTCGGATGCGCGACTTTGGCATGGGTGGCAGGTTACACGAGAGGATGAGTTCATGGGAACACGGATTCTGGTGATTGATAACTATGACTCCTTTGTCTTCAACCTGGTCCAATACCTTGAGCAATTAGGCGCTGAGTGCACCGTGGTGCGTAACGACTCAATTCCCGTGACTGCCGCAGATGATTTTGATGGCGTCCTTATTTCACCTGGACCTGGCACCCCGGAGGCTGCGGGTATATCAATAGCGATGATCAAGAGATCTGCAGAGATTAAGAAACCATTACTCGGTGTCTGCCTTGGCCACCAAGCTCTTGCGGTTGCCTACGGAGCAATCGTTGAGCGCGCTCCAGAGTTATTACATGGAAAGACTTCCCAAATCTCTCATGATGCAACCGGAGTTTTCGCAGATATCCCCTCACCATTTACTGCAACTAGATATCACTCTTTAGCAATCAAAGAGGAAACCTTGCCGAGAGATCTAGTGATAACTGGTCGAAGTGAGAGTGGTGTAGTTATGTCGATTCGACATGCAACACTTCCTATTTATGGCGTGCAATTTCATCCTGAATCGGTGCTGACCGAGCATGGCCACAAGTTATTAGCGAATTGGTTAGTCAAGTGTGGAATGAAAGATGCAGTAGAAAAGGCAGAAGGATTAGCTCCGGTTGTAACTAACTAATTATTTGTTGGGGCTTTATTTATTGTTACCGTGACTGAGGAGCCAATGATTTTTGTCTCTCCAGCCGCTGGCGCTTGTGCGATTACCACCCCGATGGGTTGATTTGAATCAAAAGCCTCCACAATTTTCACTAAGAAGCCCGCTTGGGTCAGCAGCGTTCGCGCTTCAATGTCGCTCTTACCCAGCAACTCAGGAACTCGCACATTTCCGCTAGCGATCTCAAGGGTCACACCACTACCGGCTTCAATAGTTGAGCCTTGTTCTGGAGTGACTTTAAGGACGATTCCGGGTTGTTCTTCTGAATCAACTGCAATAGTTCGGCTCACTCGAAGGCCAGCAGCAGCTAACGCCGCGCGTGCTTCCTCAAGTGGTTTTCCGATGATGTCAGTTGGCACAACAGCATCACCTGGGCCGTCGGAGAGGGTTAGTGTTACCGCGCTTCCTTTGCTAACTCGAACTGTTGCAAGTGGCAGCTGGTTTGTAACGCGATCTTTGGGAATTCGCGCATCAGGTGCGCGTTGAATTGTGATTGTAAAACCACTTAGTTGGGCACGCGCCTCAACTTCAGTTAATCCAACAACATTAGGTAGCGCCACAATTTGTGAGGCGGAATCAGGTCTAAAGATGAAGAAACTCGATACTCCAACCAAGATGAGCAGGGCGAGGGCAATAAGTGAAAATCTTCGTCTTCCAAGAGTTTTCTGTTGTTTTGGAAGCTGAGTTGTTATCTGTTCGCCTCGGGATAATTTCTTTAAATCTTTTAACATAGCAGCCGCGCTGGGATAGCGATCTGATGAATCTTTAGCTAAGGCCACACCAAAGAAGGCGTTTAGGGCTGGATCAAGAGATGGCTCTACTGAAGTTATTAGAGGCAGTGGCGCTGAGACATGTTGGTATGCGATTGCAACTGGAGTCTCACCGGAAAAAGGCGGCTTACCTGAGACCAATTCATAGAAGAGACAACCGAGTGAATAAAGATCACTGCGTGCATCAGCTTGCCCACCCGTTGCTTGCTCTGGCGATAGATATTGAGCAGTGCCGACAATGTTCCAAGTGCTCGTGAGAGTTGCTCCGGCATCGGAGAGCGCCCGCGCGATTCCAAAATCCATGACCTTTACCTCACCGGTCGAGGTAATCATGATGTTGCCTGGCTTGATGTCTCGGTGAACTATTCCATTCTTATGTGAGTAAGCAAGGGCGTCCAAAACTCCAGAAACTATTTCAAGGGCGCGCTCAAAAGCTAGCCGTTCGCCTTTCTGCAAAATTTCTCTAAGAGTGTGGCCACGCACGTATTCCATAACGATGTATGGCATCAATCCACTACTTGTTTCCTCTTGCCCTGAGTCATAAACCGCGACAATTCCTGGATGATTTAGGGCGGCCGCAGCAAGTGCCTCTTTATTAAAACGCGCGACGAAAGCTGGATCTCGTGCGAGATCACTGCGCAATATCTTTACCGCAACTTCACGATGCAGCCGCAAATCTTGGGCGATGTAGACATCCGCCATACCGCCCGTTCCAATCATTTCTCCGAGCTCGTAACGGCTACCTAATACTCGCTTCATTGCGCTGCCCCTAAATACTTCGTGGGCAAATCCACACCTGACTCACCAATTTGAACTGCGATGACAGTCACATTGTCAGGAGCATCGTTCTTATAGACAAGGTCAACTAAAGAATTAACTGAATCTTGTAGGTCATCTTTAAAGGTAGAGGATATTTTCCCTTCGTCAACCACAACGGTTAGACCATCACTACATAGAAGGTAGATATCGCCTGCCTCAACGGGAAATAAAGATAAAACTCCTTCTACATTTGATTTACCCATAAGCGCTTGGGTTAAGAAAGAGCGCTGCGGATGCGCACTAGCTTCCTCTGGAGTAATTCGCCCCTGATCAATCAACTCCTGTACCACCGTGTGATCATGACTTAGTTGGGTGATTTTCTTACCTCTTATACGGTATGCCCGGGAATCGCCGACGTGAAGCAAGATTGCTTGGTTATCAAATAGTGCCAATGAAGTGAGAGTAGTTCCCATCCCATCAAGTTCCGGTTTTGCTTCAGTTAGCTTTTTAATCTCGCCATCAATCTCTACGAGCGAATTGCGATAAATCTCATCTCTTGACTCTGAATCCAACTCTTCCTTACTAATAATCGTTGCTAAATCTGCGAGAGTACGAATTGCAATTTTCGAAGCTATCTCACCGCCAACATAACCACCCATGCCATCGGCGACCGCGATGAGATTATTCGTAACTAAACCTGAATCTTCATTTCCTTCGCGATGCAATCCCAACTCTGATCGCCATGCAATCGATGAGAAGTGGAGCTTTCGCTTCATAATGAGCAAGCCTAACGGTGATACTGACCTGCAACTCATCTCATGAAGTCGATTAGGTATCCTTAGGCAGTGACACGGTATTCATATCTCGGGCCCAGCGGCACTTTTACAGAGGCTGCACTTCGTACCGTCGCAACTTCAAATGACTCACTAGTTCCATACGCAAATGTGACTGCCGCCCTTGATGCAGTTCGTAAAGGCGAGGCCGAGCGAGCGCTGGTTCCGATAGAGAACTCAGTTGAAGGAGTGGTCGCACGGACTTTGGATGAGTTGGCAATCGGTGATCCACTAGTCATCTATGGCGAAGTAACTCTTCCAGTTTCCTTTGCGCTTCTCGTTTCAAAGGGCAATAAAGATAGAGAAATCAAGAAAATCGCGACTCATCCTCATGCTGAAGCCCAATGCCGCGCTTATATTGCCAAGAATCATCCGAACGCCGAGATCATCATTTCTTCATCAACCGCAGCTGCAGCAGCGGCGCTAAGTAAGGGTGAGTTTGATGCCGCGATTGCTTCTGCAAATGCTGCTGATGCTTATGGTTTAGAAATTCTCGATAGCAATATTGGTGATAACGATGGCGCGGTAACTCGATTTGTATTAGTTGGAAAACCCGGAGATGTACCTACCGCTACCGGACATGATCGGACTTCTTTAGCAGCATTTATCGGCGCAGACCATGCTGGTGCGCTCCTTGAAGTACTAACTGAATTTGCTGTTAGAGGAGTTAACTTAACTTTTATTCAATCTCGCCCAACTGGCCGCGAACTAGGCCATTACCACTTCATTATTGATGCAGAAGGTCATATAAATGATGAACGAGTTGGAGATGCGTTAACAGGTTTACGGAGAATTTGTGAGGATGTTCGCTTTCTTGGATCGTACCCACGTGCCGATAAAGTCGCGCCAACTACTACTAAATCAACCACGGATGAATCTTTTCTCTCCGCCGATAAGTGGCTCGGTGAAGTAAGGGCTGGCAGAAAAATATGATTGACGTTAAATTGCTACGCGAGAATCCAAATCTGGTTCGCTCATCTCAAAAAGCGCGCGGTGAGAGCGAATCTCTAGTTGATGAACTATTGGCTGCAGATGAAGTCCGGCGTGCAGCAATTGTGGAATTTGAGGCCCTTCGTGCGGAACAAAATTCACTCTCTAAAAGTGTAGGCGCGGCAAAAGGCGATGAGAAGAGCGCCCTTCTAGATCGAGCAAAAAGCCTTTCGGCACAAGTCAAAGAAGCCGAAGCGAAGAAGTCTTTGACTGAAGAGAGTTTTAGAAAGTTAGCGCTCTCGTTATCAAATATTGTTGATTCAAGCGCACCTATTGGTGGCGAGAGTGACTTTAAAGTTATTGAGCAAGTTGGTAAGCCGCGCGAATTTGGATTTGAAGTAAAGGATCACGTTGAGCTCGGAAAGATTCTTGGGGCAATTGATGTTGAGCGAGGTGCAAAAGTTTCGGGCGCACGCTTCTATTACTTAACCGGTGTAGGCGCGCTCCTTGAGTTGGCGTTAGTTAATTATGCGATCTCACTTGCAACAAAAGCGGGATTTATCCCAGTAATTCCACCAGTTCTAGTAAAGCCGGAAGCGATGGAAGGAACTGGCTTTCTTGGCCAAGCTGCGGAAAATGTTTTCCATCTTAAGGAGGATGATTTCTATCTAGTTGGAACTAGCGAGGTACCGCTTGCGGCGTATCACATGGATGAAATTCTTGATTCAAATAAATTGCCACTTCGATACAGCGGTTATTCGCCATGCTTCCGGAGAGAGGCGGGTTCTTATGGAAAAGATACCCGGGGAATTATTCGAGTCCACCAATTTGAAAAAGTGGAGATGTTCTCTTTTTGCAAGCCGGAAGATGCGGCTGCTGAGCACCAACGCTTATTAGCTTGGGAGAAAGAGTTTTTAAACGCCATGGAAATTCCCTACCGAGTAATTGATGTTGCAACTGGAGATCTTGGTTCAAGTGCGATTAGAAAATTTGATTGTGAAGCTTGGATACCAACTCAAGGGGGATATCGAGAGGTAACTAGCACATCGAACTGTACGGATTTTCAGGCACGCCGATTAAACATTAGAACTAAAGGGGAGAATGGAACTTCGCCGGTTGCAACACTTAACGGAACGTTAGTTGCCGTCCCAAGAATGATTGTCGCCATCCTGGAAAACCATCAACAGGCGGATGGTTCGGTCAACTTACCGAAGGCGCTCCAGAGTTATTTGGGAACCGAGCGACTGACTCCGGTGAATTAATTGAGTGCATTAGCTAAACGTCCAAAATTAATTGCTACCGATCTAGATGGAACGATAGTTTCGAATTATGGCGAGATCTCAAAGCGGACTCGCGATGCGATTTTTGCAGCTCATGAAGTGGGAATCCAGATTTATTATGTTACGGGACGTCCTCCGCGCTGGATGAGAGAGATTGCAGAAACATTTCCATTTGGCGGCGCCATACTCGGTAATGGCGCTCTGCTATACGACATTCATCGCGAGAAGATTTTGGAAGAGTGGTTGATGTCAAAAGAGGCGCAGATAGAAACTGTTAATCGGCTGCGTGTATCTATCCCAACGATCTCGTTTGCAGTCGAGAAGCACAACTATTTTCATCGGGAGAAGTCCTATATTCCAAGATGGGATGTTGGGCTAGATAACGTTGGCGTGCATGACATTTTCGAAGTAATCGATAGCCCGGCAACAAAGATGTTAGCAAGGTGTTCAGATCAAGAATTGACCTCAGATGAGATGCTGGCAATTGCGCGAGAAAATTTGACTGGAATTGCAACCGTGACACATTCAAACCCGCACGATTCTCTATTGGAGATAAATGGTCATGGCGTCTCCAAAGGTGCCACCCTTTCGTTAGTTGCCCAGCGACTTGGAATTAGCGCTGATGAGACCGTTACTTTTGGAGATAATCCAAATGATTTTTCTATGCTTGCATGGGCCGGAAGATCGTGGGCAATGGGTGATGGCCACCCGGAAGGAAAATTGCATGCGAAGTCAGTGGCTGAGCCTCATTCTGATGATGGTGTAGCAAAGGTGATTGAAGAGTTATTGGAGTTGCCGGTATGAGCACATCTGTAGTTCCAATTTGGTTGGACCTTCTATGTGTAGGAGTAGGAGCATTTCAAGGAGCTCTCTTTGCAATTTTCTATAAGAGATTTGATCTTGTTGGAGTAACCGCAGTAGCGATATTGACTGGATTGGGCGGTGGATTCTTAAGGGACATACTTATTGGCGCTGGTCGTCCGGCTGGTATGCAAGATCGCTACATACTTACTGCAATTGGTGGAGTTATTGCGGCACTTCTGATTGGTCGTTGGTACAAGAAAATTGGAGGCGCCGTTACATTTTTAGATTCAATTGCGATGTCGCTCTTCGCAGTTGCGGGCGCATATAAAGCACTTCTGTTTAATACCTCCGAACTTGTTGCGATATTAATTGCTGTTATTGCTGCAGTAGGCGGCGGAGTACTTCGTGATGTTGTCTGTCGGATTGCGCCACAAATTTTTTCTGGTGGACCCCTCTATGCGACCGCGACAGCTATCGGTGCAACATGTTTTGTGCTCCTTGAAAAGACTGGCCTAAAGTTAGATTTTGCCGTCGCAATTTGCGCGGTGTTGATTGTCCTTATTCATATGACTTCAGTTCGTTTCCGAATTCATTTAAAGCCCGCGCTATCCGGTTTAGATGATGAGAATTTTGATAGGCCCAAGGGCGAGCGGTAAGTTCTCCCACGGAGGGCTCGCATAGTGGCCTAGTGCACCGGTCTTGAAAACCGGCAAGGGAAACCTTCGTGGGTTCAAATCCCACGCCCTCCGCCACATAAATAGCTGCCTGTGTGCCAACTCATAGGACTTCGCCTAGAAAACCCTGAGAAGCCCTAGGAAAATTGCGGGAGTCGATTAGGAGGCGGGCTTTGGCTACCGGAGTTTTTTCCAGCACAAGAGCAACAATAAAAGAGCGCACGCTTCGCAATGATCGTTGGTGGTTGCAACCAGCAATAACTGTCGCAGTTCTAGTTTCATTTATTATCTATGCAACATTCCGGGCTTTTGAGAAGAATTATTACTTTGCCGAACCGCTAATTTCACCGTTCTATTCACCTTGTCTTTCAACGGCCTGCGTTGAAGGTGCGGCACATTTCGGAACACCCATCGGCACCATCACATTATTTGGAATGATAATTTCACCAGCGCTTTTCATTTTGATATTTCCACTTGGATTTAGGTTGACTTGTTACTACTACCGTAAGGCTTACTACCGTTCATTCTGGATGTCACCACCTGCTTGCGCAGTTGCAGAGCCACATTCAAAATACACGGGCGAAACTAGGGCGCCATTAATTCTGCAAAATGGTCACCGTTGGTTCTTTTATTTCGGTTTGATCTTTAATGTGATTCTCACCTATGACGCGATAATTGCTTTTAAGAATCCTGAGGGTGAATGGGGTCATATGAGCGTGGGAACACTCGTGCTGCTCTTGAATGCAACGATGCTCTGGCTCTACTCAGCTTCTTGCCATACCTGTCGCCACACAATGGGTGGAAGGTTGCGTCATTTCTCGAAGCACCCAATTCGATACAAAATGTGGACTTGGGTATCCGCTCTAAATGAGCGTCATCCGGTCTATGCCTGGATCTCACTCTTTGTTGTGGCGCTAACCGATTTGTATGTTCGGTTAGTTGCATCCGGAACTATTACGAATTACTACTTCTTTTAGGCGATGAAACATGGCTAAAGCAACCACCGGAATTAAAGCTAGCGATATCAAATTCAGCCGTTATCGTTTTGATGTAGTAGTTATTGGCGCTGGCGGAGCGGGCTTAAGAGCTGCCGTCGAGGCTCGCCAAGCTGGACTTCGAGTAGCGATCATTTGTAAGTCACTTTTTGGCAAGGCGCATACTGTTATGGCCGAAGGTGGCGCAGCTGCGGCGATGGGCAATGTAAACGAAAATGATGGTTGGAAAGTTCACTTCCGCGACACCATGCGTGGTGGAAAGTTTTTAAATAACTGGCGGATGGCTGAACTTCATGCAAAAGAATCGCCAGATCGAATTTGGGAGCTGGAGACTTGGGGTGCTCTTTTTGATCGCACCAAAGATGGTCGGATCTCGCAACGTAATTTTGGTGGACATGAGTATCCACGCTTAGCCCACGTGGGCGATCGAACTGGCCTTGAATTGATTCGCACGATGCAACAAAAGATTGTTGCGATGCAACAGAAGGATGCAAAGGAACATGGCGACGCCGAGAAGTACATAAAAGTTTTTGCGGAATTGACTATCACTTCAATTCTCAAAGATGGAAATAAAGTTTCTGGTTGCTACGGATATTGGCGTGAAAGTGGCGATGAAGTTCTATTTGAATCACCCGCTGTAGTTCTTGCAACTGGTGGAATTGGAAAATCTTTCAAGATTACTTCTAATTCATGGGAAGGAACTGGCGATGGCCATGCACTTGCCCTTAAAGCAGGTTCTGCCCTAGTTGATATGGAGTTCGTCCAATTCCATCCCACCGGAATGGTCTGGCCACCATCAGTCCGTGGAATCCTTGTAACTGAATCTGTTCGTGGTGATGGTGGTGTGCTCACAAATAACAAAGGTGAGCGCTTTATGTTCAACTACATCCCAGAAGTATTCAAAGATAAATACGCTGACAATGAAGCGGAAGCAGATCGTTGGTACAAGGACCAGAACAACAATCGTCGCCCGCCAGAACTTCTTCCGCGCGATGAAGTCGCGCGCGCCATTAACGCAGAGGTAAAAGCTGGGCGTGGCTCAGAGCACGGTGGTGTTTATCTAGATGTCTCCAAGCGTCTTCCTGCGGACGAAATTAAGCGACGCCTGCCTTCAATGTGGCATCAATTTAAAGAGCTTGCTGATGTTGACATCACCGAACAGGCGATGGAAGTTGGACCAACTTGCCACTATGTAATGGGTGGCGTGAAGGTGGAACCCGATACTGCAGCCGCCTACGGCGTCCCAGGTTTATTTGCTGCCGGTGAAGTTGCTGGTGGTATGCATGGCTCTAATCGTTTAGGTGGCAACTCCCTCTCTGATCTTCTCGTTTTTGGCCGTAGAGCTGGAGCTGGTGCAGCCGAGTATGTGAAGAGCCTAAAAGGTGACTCACCAGAAGTTAGCGATAAAGAAATTGAAAGAGCTCACGATCATATAAATGATCCATTTACTCGTGAAGGTAATGAGAATCCTTATGCGCTTCAACAAGAACTCCAAAACATTACTCAAGATTTAGTGGGCATTATTCGCACTGAGGCTGAGTTGAAGGATGCGCTAAAGAAACTCGAGTCGATTCGAGAGCGTTCGAAGAACGTAAAAGTCGAAGGCGGGAAATTATTTAATCCCGGCTTCCATCTTGCGATTGACTTGGAGAACATGCTGTTGGTATCTGAATCCATTGCTCGCTCAGCACTTGAGCGGGAAGAGTCGCGCGGTGGGCATACTCGCGATGATTATCCGAAGATGGATCCCGAGTGGCGCCAGTTCAACCACCTAACGAAGTGGAATGGTACGAAGATTGAGATTGAAGCTGAGCGCGCCAAGATGCTCCCCGATGAACTCTTGGGCCTTTTTGAGATGGATGAATTAAAGAAATATTTCACCGAGAAGGAACTCGCGAAAGGTGGGAAATAAATGGCCCGCAAAGTGAAGATGCGCATCTGGCGCGGCGATTCCAAGAACGGCGACTTTAAAGAAGTCACAGTTGATGCCAACGAAGGCGAAGTTGTTCTAGATGTAATTCATCGAGTTCAGGCAACCCAGATGTCCGATCTTGCTGTTCGTTGGAACTGCAAAGCTGGCAAATGCGGTTCTTGTTCGATGGAGATTAACGGCAAGCCACGTCTCGCCTGTATGACAAGGATGAATTCCTACGGTGAGGACGAAACAATCACGGTAACTCCATTGCGCGCATTCCCAGTCATCAAGGATCTAGTCACAGATGTCTCTTTCAATTACAAGAAAGCTATGGAAGTTCCTGCTTTTGAGGGACCTGAAGATTTGAAGCCGGGTGAATATCGGATGCAACAGGTTGATGTGGAAAGAAGCCAAGAATTCCGCAAATGCATCGAATGCTTCCTATGCCAAGACACATGCCATGTAATCCGCGATCACGAAGAGAATAAGAAGTCTTTTGCGGGGCCACGATTCTTTATCCGTATTGCCGAGTTAGATATGCACCCACTTGACCGGCTAAGGAATCGTAAGAAGAAGGCGCAAGAGGAGCACGGCCTGGGAATGTGCAACATCACGAAGTGCTGCACCGAAGTTTGCCCAGAACATATCAAGATTACCGATAACGCAATCATCCCGATGAAAGAGCGGGTTGTTGATGTTAAGTACGACCCAGTCCGCTGGCTAGGCTCAAAGATTCGCAAGCGCGAAGAGATTAACTAGTGTCACTAGTTCTTCGGTGGGCCGTTCTTGCTGGTGCATTCTGGATTACAACTCTAATTGTGAATGGAATTCAAATTAAAGATGGAGCTTGGAATTACTTCTGGGTTGCGGCGCTATTTGGATTGATTAATACTTTTATTGGCTCTATTCTCAAACTATTCACGTTGCCTGCAGTAATACTTACATTTGGACTCTTTGTCTTTGTAATAAATGCTGCGATGTTGATGCTCACTGATCGTTGGAGTGACGTTATAACTATTGACTCATTTACATCAGCATTAATCGGAAGTCTTCTCATAAGTATCTTCTCTGGAATTGCAAATAAACTTATAAAGCGGGCGTGAAGAAACTTCTTGTAATCGCAGCCGGCGGAGTCGCTGGCTCGCTAATTCGATATCTTTTCAATGAGTCAATCTCAAGTTATCCAATTGCAATATTTATCGTAAATCTCCTTGGTGTTGCTATTGCGGGGCTAGTGGCTTTTCGCATCAAGTCGACTGAGTTAAGTAGGCTTTTTTGGATACCTGGTTTTTCCGGGTCACTCACTACCTTTTCTTCGGTGGCCCTCATTCATGGTGAGCGCAACGATCTATTAGCCATCTTATATTTCTATGTGATGGTCATTATGAGTCTTTTGATTCTCTGGGTAATAAATCCTAGAGAGGTTTCGACGCGATGAGGCTAGCTCTCTTTCTCTTAGGCGCTGGTATCGGCGCTCCCACGCGTTATGTAATCGATCGTTTCTTTCGCAATGGATATCGTTTTCCATACGGCATCTTGATAGTGAATGCGCTCGGTTCATTTCTTCTAGGGGTTGTTACAAGTGATAAGTCAGATATTGCCTTTCTTTTAGTTGGATTCTGTGGAGCACTTACGACTTGGTCTGCATTTGCCCTTGATCTCTTCGAAGAAAGGCGAAATTCGAAGCTCTTTGCTGTGAATCTCTTTGGAAATTACCTCATCGGGGTTCTTGCAGCACTTACCGGACTATGGATTAGTAGATAATCGACTCATGACCGCAAACAACTCGATGCCCTGTGATTTCTGTGGCCAGGCCTACGATCCAGTCGCAACAAGGTGGCTCTGTCCTCATTGTCATAGCAAGACTAATTGTTGTGATGGTGCGCCATGTCCACTACCAGAAGTTACGTTAGAGAAAAAATGAAGCGGGTAGCACTACTTTTAATCAGCGCTATTTTTCTAGCCGGTTGCGGCGGTGATGAGGTAGCAAAAATAGATTATGTATCTGTGCCACTTTTTTGTGATGAAACAAAAGTACTAGAAGCCTTCCCCGAGAAAGTCCCTAATCCAAAATACATACCAACGAATTGGGAGCCGGCAGAAGGAACTGATTTGTACGCGGCCTATCAAGTAGGCGGAATTGCCTGCAGTTATGGAATCGGCGAAGCCGAAGTTGGCGCGACAATTATTTGGGCTCCCGATGATGGCACACTCTTCAATGAGTTGTCCGCAGGTTGGGTCGAATCCGGGATGAAGGAGATAGACCTACCAGGAATTGATGAAGAAAAAGCTTTTGTTTTGACTGAAGGAACGGAGGGAGAAGGAGAGTTCCATGTTTGGAAGGTAAATCTCCTACAAGATAGTTATTGGATTCAAGTTGGTGCAACCTTCTTTAGTTCAATAGATGAAGCAATACCCCTTGTTAAATCAGCCTTTGAATCCTTACTAACCATAGAAGAGGCATCAAATAAGAATGTAATGGGCTGTTATTTCACTAATGCTGAAACGCAACTCTCCATTTTAAATATTACTAACCATGAACATACGAGCGTAACCGCAAAACTAATTTTGAAGCCATTCCAAAAAGATATGGCGAAAGGCACCTTCGCCGGCAATTATGAAAATGGAGTCTTGCATGGAATTTATACCTTCCAATCAGAAGGCGTTGAGTCGGAGCGAGAACTCTTCTTTAAGCGAAATGGTGGCGCATTTGTACCAGGCTATGGGCCGGTAGAGGTTATTGATAACAAATTAGAGCGTTTGCAACGCCCTCTTCAACTTGAGTGGAATGACAAAGAATTATTTACGTTGGGCGAGGAGTGCACCACAGTACTAAAGGCGCTTGAATAATGAAGAAAAGACTTGTTATACACACAGGATTTCACAAGTCGGGGACCACTGCTCTTCAAGAGGCCCTTGCTGAAAACCGTAAGTCATTAAAAGAAAATGGCGTGGTCTATCCATCGATAGGTACCAAATCTCATCACCGAGCAGCTTGGTCAATAAACGAAAAGGTTTGGGGATGGAAGAAGCGCGGCGGCGAGAAGGTCTCTCCGAAAGTCTGGGAGAACCTAGTAAAGCGTATTAATAATTCAGAAGCAGATACTGTCATATTAAGTAGCGAATTTTTCTCCGAACTTGATGGCGAGAAGATTAGAAAGATTAGTCAGGATGTGAAAGATAGAGAGATTGAAATACTTTTCACACTGCGCCCACTGGTAAAACTCCTTCCCTCCTCTTATCAGCAGTACTTGAAGTATGGAATGAAGGTTAAATATGAAGAGTGGCTCCATGAGATATTCAATAATCGCGAAAAAACTAAAGTCTCACCAAGTTTTTGGAAGCGACACGAACATAGCAAAGTGATCGCCCGGTGGCTCGACATTTTTGGAGCAAACAAAGTCACAGTATTGATAGCCGATGAAGCAAAGCCAGAATTTCTATTCGAAGAGGTCAATAATCTTCTTGGCCTACCAAAAGGAACTTTAGTTGCGGCTAAGAGGGGAAGTAATCGCTCATTAACAATCGAGGAAATCGCACTACTTCTTGAGATTAATATCCAATTCCCTAAAAATCGCACCTGGGATGAATATGAGATATTTGTACGGGACGGTTACATACGACAATTAACCGATCATGTTTTGCCGACAAACGATAAGGAACGCTTACTTACACCCCAATGGGCTATAGATCGAGCAAATGAAATGGGAAGCGAAACTCTTAAGGACTTGAGGAATTACGGTATTCGAGTCATTGGAAATTTAGAATCTTTAGGAAACTCAACGGTCCCCATGGGCCAATCTATATATCCAGAGAGAATAGATATAAAGACAGTTGCTTCAGC
>JACCED010468099.1_pt1 | contig 14927 bp, 15 predicted proteins | sample 7455021 | NCBI WGS metagenome assembly JACCED01 (sample SAMN15323456, study PRJNA562643) | freshwater metagenome | isolation source: river surface water | place: USA:Blue River Watershed | collected 2017-08-19 | reverse complement strand
CTGCTTCGGTTAATTACTTCAATATCAAGTACGAGAACATCATCACCAACCCGCCCCTCGTGGTTGGGCTCGCCGGAGCAATCAACGCAACTCCGCTCTATGATCGCTACATCACCTACAACCCGCTCTATTTCCCGACGCGGGCGACCATGTCGCAGGCTGATTTCAACGCCTTCGTGAATGGGTTGCTTACTGCGACATACCCGCCTGTCACTGCAGCGGCACCTTCGATCGGCAACGTTGCGGCTGTGGTTGATGGCCGGACCAAAAACGCGGCGAGGGTCGATGCGCAGGGCCTCGACTTCTCGTTGCGCTATGCGCAGCCAGCGGACTGGGGCGAGTGGCGAGTTGGCGCATCCGGCACCTATGTGCTCAACTGGAAGGTTAGCCCGGTTGTAGGTGCACCCTCTGTCGAGCAGGTGAACAACTTCAGCTATCCGCTGCGGTTTGTTGCCCGTGCTGAAGCTGGCGCGACCATTCAGAATTTCGATGTCTCGTTCTTTGCCAACTACCGCAACAGCTACAATATTGGCCGGATATTCCTGCCAGTGGGCACTGCCACGCAGTACGAATCGATCTCCTCTTACTTCACAGTTGACGCGAACTTCGGCTACAAGTTTGAGAAAATCGGCTTCCTCAAGGATGCTGGGATCTCTCTGAGTGTACAGAACCTGTTTCAACGCAAACCGCCTCTCGTACTGAATGGTGGGGTCAACCCCATTCAGTTCGACCCTGCGAATGCCAGCCCGTTTGGTCGTACAGTTTCTGTATCACTGCGGGCAGGCTTCTAATCCCGGGTTGGCTTTAGCTTCGTAAAAGAAAAGGGGGCGCTGCATGAAAAAGCTCATCTTCGCGTTAGCGGGCATGACCCAGATACTCAGCACCCCCTCTTACGGAGCCGATGTCGATTGGAAAAACTTGGCGAACGATCGCGCCAATGTTCTTGCGCCAGCCAGCTCTGGAGTTGTGCGCGACTTATTGGCGTTCCGCAGTCAGTTGGCTGCATCCCAACGGCACTGTGATTATAAACGGCTCCGTCAGGCATATGCTGAAGCATATCAGCTGGTGGAAGGATCCGGCTGGGTAAGCGGGTACGAGCAAGCTGTTCGGCGATGTGGCCAAAACTCTCTCAGCAGTGGCGTAGATTCGTCGGAAGCGAAAGGACTTCAAGTCCGTCTGATTGGTTCAGATGCGGCAATAATAACTGGTACAACGAAACTCGATGCTGCACGCGGTGGCGTATGGGTTCGCTGGCTAGCCGGGTATTCCTTGGTCGCTGGGCGATGGAAAGCAGAGTTTGCTCAGGTACATCGGGTCCCCTCGAACCCGCCCGGGCCGCCCGTTCCAGCAGGCTCACCTCGTGGTTTCGAACTAATTCAGCCAAGAGCCACCAACGCTGCCTCGACGTTGACCTGGGAGGCATTCTGGGGCCGTACCAACCAGGTCTTTGGCCAAGGAACGCAGCCAGACCTGGTTACGGCAAATCGCTTCCGCGCCGTATTCGGCGCTGCAGTCAGAACTGGCAGCGCTTCGGAGGTTAAAGCTCTCTACGCGACAGATTTCACAATTACCCATGGCAGCGGTTACGTCGAGGGACGTGAGACGAGAGCGAATGCAACTCTTCGTCCGAACGCTCGATTGCCAGAATTGGTGGATGGGCCCCACCTGACGGTCCGAACGCTCGGCCGAAATGGCTTGGTGCTTTTCCAGCCACTACCCTTTGCATTCCCTGGCGGAGCCTCCGGCTATATCCGCGCGCTCACCGTGCTTGAAAAGCGATCGGGTGAAGCTGGTGCTGTCCAGATTCGAGCCATGATGATCAATTCAATGGATTGGTCTCCTCCATTCGAACGCGTCGCTTCCGGTTGTGAGCCACCGGCCTTCGGCAGCGCGGTTGATGAAGAGAAATACCCCAACTGTCGCTGAATGCGGACAACATTGCCAAGGGAGGCAAAAGGCCCATGCGTCATATAGGAGCCGTTCTGATCGGGCTTTGTCTCACAGCGTGCGACGCTCAGCCGCCGAAGACTGTCGAGCAAAAGGAAGTGTCGGAATCCAGGGGATCTGCCGACCCCGGGGTGCGGCCGCTGAAGGAGTTCATGGGTCACGTTGTTCAGCGAAATGCCGAGCAGCTCTGGGCATGGTCTGAAGAGATCAGCGACGCGAACGGGTATAGGTCGCTGGCCCCAAAGTCCGACGCCGATTGGCTCAACGCTGAAAGTGATGCCATGACTATGGCTGAGCTAGCCTCGATCATCGGCAGCCCGGCTTACACAGTCGATGCCAAATGGACGGAGTTCTCAGCCCGCCTGCTTCAAGTGACAAACGATGCTTCGACTGCTGCCGAAAAGAGGGATTTTCAGCGGTTCAGTGCAGCAAGCAGCGCAATCAACGATGCCTGCGTCGCTTGCCATCTTCACTACGTACCTGAACTGGAAGGCGTGAAGCGGGATGCTGTTCCAAAGCCTTAGCGCTGGGGGATCCACACAATAATTCATTATAAATTAAAGGGAGGAATAAAGTCGATGCTCAAATCTTGTCTATCCAGCACTTCGCTGCTTGCGCTATGCCTTGCTACGCCCGCAATGGCTGCAGAAGAACAAACTCCGGCAGAGAATGGCGGAGTTGAAGAGATCATTGTTACTGCGCAGAAGCGCGCCGAGCCACTACAGAAAGCTGCGGTTCCGGTCAGCGTGTTGACTGGGGAGGCCCTCACGCGTTCGGGCGTTACGCAAGCAACTGAGCTGACCAAGCTGGTTCCCGCCTTGCAGGTCGCCCCGGCAACGGCTTACACGCAGATATACCTCCGCGGCATTGGCACTTTTGGTGCCAACGCCTTCGCAGAGCAGGGGGTCTCCTTCAATCTCGACGGCGTCTACCTGTCGCGCCCTGCCGCACCTTCGGCTGTGTTTTATGACTTAGAACGGATTGAAGTAATAAAAGGACCGCAGGGGACCCTTTTTGGACGTAACTCTACTGGCGGCGCGGTCAATCTTGTAACCGCGCGGCCTTCCTTGTCGGGTGCGAGTGCTTTCCTCAATGCTGAGTATGGTAACTACGATACGCTCAAAATCAGCTCAGCAGTGAACCTTCCCGTTGCCTCGAGCATGGCATTGCGCGTGTCGGGCCAGCTTGCGAAGCACGATGGCTACTATAGCGATGGTTATGACGACGAAGACACTAGCGCAATGCGGGTGCAGTTCCGTATTAACCCGAGCAGCGATTTCGATTTCAACCTCGCATTCGACTATGGCCACGTTGGCGGCCAAGGACCCGGCGGCACCATTGTTCCCTTGTTGGCCGGAAAGCGTCGGCTTGGCCCAAGTGATCCGGCAGTCGTGGCCGAATATCTCGCTCGTTCCCCTTCCTTCCCTGTTCCGCAAAACCGCGCAGGAGCGGACGGATTCCTGGACAATGATTATTACGGTGCGGTTGCAAATGCGAACGGCAACCTCGGTTTTGCTACCCTGACAGCGATTGCTGCCTGGCGGAACACGAAACTTAACTTCCTGAGCTACACGACGGGCTATCCAATCTCCGTTACTGAGGATTCTGACCAACACTCGCTTGAGGTGCGCCTTTCAAATCAAACACCGGAACTTAAATGGGTCCTTGGCGGCTATCTTTTTGGCGAAGATGTGAAGGCGAAAGAGTTTTATAATCTAGCCAATAACGGCTCTCGCAGGGATGCCGATCTTTCGACCAATAGTGTCGCGGTCTTCGGTGAAGCGACCTATTCGCTTTCGCCTTCTCTTCGGCTGACAGCGGGTGCGCGACACACAAGAGATCGCAAGAAGCAGGTTACGGAGGCTCACAGCTATCCATTCTTCGGTTTTGTTGATCCGGCTTTCCCTCTTTTCCGGCCGATCATTGGGGATATCCGTACAGATGCTCTGACTAATGTAACCTTCTCTGCGACGACCTGGAAAGTTGGTGTCGAGGCAGACGTGGGGCCGCAGTCACTTCTTTATGCGACAGCCTCGACGGGCTTTAAATCTGGCGTGCTTTTTGCTGCCTTGGGATCCAATTACTCAAGGCCCGAGAAGCTTACCGCATACACGGTCGGGTCAAAGAACCGGTTCGCTGGCGGCACGATTCAGCTCAACGCCGAGGCATTTTACTGGGACTACAAAGACCAGCAGATTTCGCACCTCGCTCCGGTGGTGGTTGCAACGGTCGGCCAAAATGCAATCTATGGTCCGGTATTCCGGACTTCCAACGCCGGGGCTGCCACCATTTACGGCGCTGAGGTCGATTTGATCGCCAAGATCGACCCGACATTCATAGCGACTGCAAGCATCCAGTACTTGCATTCCAACTATGAGAGGTTCGAGTATCAGGCTTATTCGAACCCGGGCCAAGGTCAACCTGGTCAGCCACCCGTGGCCGGTCCCCCTCCGGTAAATGGTTGTACGTCGACGCTCACTGGTCTTACTGCAGCGCTTCCGCTCGCCAGGATCTACGACGTCGATTGCTCCGGTAAGCCGCTGGTCAATGCGCCGCGGTGGACCCTTAATCTCGGCCTGGAAAAGACATTCTCACTAGGCAGCGCGGGCAACCTCCGGTTCGGTCTCGACAACCGAATTGAGTCATCCCGCTTTCTGTCCGTCGATTTTATGAATATCGCTCGGCAGGATAGTTACTGGACGTCGAACGCCAACCTGACGTGGAGCAATAGCCAGGGTGATCTCTCGATCGCTGCCTATATTAACAATATCCAGAATCGTCTGATCTATTCCAATTCGATTCAAAATCCCGGCAAGCCTGGAACATTCTATAATCAGCTGCGAAGCCCGCGTCTGTTCGGCATGCGGGTATCCAAGAAGATCTAGCTCTCCCTGCTGGGCCACTTGTGTGGCCCAGCCTTCCTTTTTGCATGGTGGTTTTATGTGCGAGTTTGACGAAGATTTTCTGTCCGAACAAAGTCCCCTTCTCATTAGTCGCAGGAATGTGGCTCTAGGAGGGCTTGGGTTGGCGGCATGGTCGGCTTTTCCAGGCAAGTTGCTCGCTGGAAGCCCGAGGCTTACCGAGGGCATGACAGAGGTCGAGACCGAGTTCGGCAAGGCTGAGGTTTTTGTCGTGCGTCCTTCTGCCGGCCGCCACCCGGCAGTACTGCTTTGGCCAGATGTCGCCGGTTTGAGACCGAGCTATCAGGAAATGGCGCGCCGCGTAGCCGCCGCGGGTTACGTCGTTCTCGTTCCGAACATCTACTTTCGTGTGAGCCCACTACCAGTCTTCAGCACGTTCGCCGAATGGCGCACAGAGGCAGGACAAGCGCGTTTCAAGGCCATGATGCCATCCATGGGGCCGCTTGAGATCCAATCGATCTCCCGATCATTTGTCGATTTTTTGACGAAGCAGCGCTTCGTCGCCCGCAAACGTGCTGTGGGTGTAATCGGCTACTGCCTTGGTGGGGCTTGGGCGCTGTATACCGCTTCCGCATTGCCGACGATCGTAAAGGCAGTGGGGTCATTTCATGGTTTTGGTCTGATCAATCCATCGCCAATGAGCCCCCACCTCCAGATAGCGAAGACATCCTGCAACTATCTTTTCGAGATAGCGCGAAACGATGATGAGCGTGATCCCCAGCAAAAGAATACACTTGCGGCATCGGCGGGGCCAAACACTAAGATCGATGTGATCATTCGTAACGCAGAGCATGGATGGTGCACCCTTGATGCTCCAACTCATGATCCAAACGCAGCGGATCTGTCATCAAACCGGCTTCAGCAATTGCTTGCCACACTTTAAAATCCAAAGTTCAGATAGGTCTGCCGATGCCCCATAAAATTGAAGTGATAGCTACCGAGGAAGCCTTCTGCACCGCGGAGATCTACAAGCGAACGAAGGAGTTGGTGGGGCAGCCTGGTTTATCCCGGTCTCTGGAGCTGATGGCCAAAACGGTGTTCGGGGAATCCCCCCAGTCCGCCTACCTTAAAGAGAGGTTGCTTGATCTCGGTGAAGGGCGCCTGAAAGAGATGAGGGAGCATGGTGTTGACCGCCAGGTGATTTCGCTGACCTCCCCTGGTGTTCAGGCGTTGGGCGCCGATGTTGCCGTCGGATTAGCCCGCGAAGCCAATGATATCTTGGCCGAGGCAATTGCGAACCACCCGTCCAAATTTGCCGGCCTGACAGCCGTCTATCCGCTCGACGTGATGGAAGCTGCCAGAGAGGTGGAGCGAGGAGCTACTCAGCTGGGCCTGAAGGGTGTCATCGTCAATTCTCACACAGCAGGACTCTATCTGGACGATCCACGTTTCCGCGATTTTCTTGCAGCCGCTGAAGCATACTCCATGCCGATCTATCTTCATCCGCGAGAGCCCTCGCCTGGTATGGAGCAGCCATATGTGGACTATGGCTTATTCTTCGCCGGGTGGGGCTTCGCAGCTGAGACTGGGTTGCACGCCATGCGCCTCATCATGTCGGGTCGCCTCGACGAGTTCCCCGGCCTCCGCATCATCCTTGGCCACCTCGGGGAAGGACTGCCTTATTGGATGAAGCGCATTGATAATCGCTACAAACTCCAGGCTTCGCTCGGCAATGGCAATCCAATCAAAGAACTGCCTTCTTTCTACTTCAATCGAAATTTTTGGATCACCACGAGTGGCATGGAAGATCCTGCGGCCCTGCGGCTGTGCCTGGAGAACGTTCAAAACGATCGGATCATGTTCGCAGGTGACTTTCCTTATGAAGATCCTCGCGGTTCGGCAGAAATGGTGAGGTCAACTGTGACCGATCCCTCTCTGTTGCATCGCATCTTTGAAGACACCGCCACAGGCCTGTTTGGCTTGAACAGGGAGCAATAACGATGCGTCAGGAAGCACTTTCAGATTGGCGAATCGTTGCCGGCGCTGCCATCGCGTTGCTTGTCGGCAATGGCCCCGTCATGCAGTTTACGTTCGGCATCTTTCTGAAGCCGATTGAGGCAGAATTCGGCATATCGAGAGGCTTCGCATCCCTAATCCTGACAATGGGACTACTGGCCACCGCCTTAGCGCTCCCGTTCGCAGGCCGGATAGCGGATCGCGTTGAGCCAAGACTATTTTCGCTTCTCTCGATTCTAGGCTTCGGCGCGCTGCTCGCACTCACAGGTCTTTTCGCGGACTCGGTATGGTTGCTTGGGGGCTTGGTTTTCATGACAGGTCTCGTCGCTGCAGGTCATACCCCATTGCCGTTCGTCAAGCTCATTTCGATGCGTTTCCAAAAGCGAAGGGGGCTTGCACTCGCATGCTGTCTAACGGGGATCGGAGTCGGAGCGGCGATCTTGCCGATGATCCTGCAGTCAGTAGTTAGCCAGCATGGCTGGCGAGCTGGATACGGATTTCTTGGTGCTACTGTCTGGGCTGTTGCAGGCATTTCGGTTTTCCTTACAATTCCCGAGGTCGGGCTCGAGCAAAATGAGGTTGCGCCAGAACAATTTAGGGAAACGGGCAAACCGTACTTGGCGGATCGTGTCTTTTGGCTAATGGTTGCCAGCTTAAGCCTTACGGCCCTATGCGCTAATGGTGTAATCGCGCACTTGGTTCCCATGGTTTCAGATCGTGGAATCGATGCGCAAAGCGCCTCTCAGGTCATCATCTGGGTTGGGCTAGCGACAATTTTGGGGCGCTTGGTTGGGGGCATTCTTCTCGACAGATTCTGGGCCCCAGGCGTAGCAGTTGCCTTTGTTGCGGCGATGGCCGGCGGCTTAGGTCTTATCATATCCGGCATTGAACCTCAGTATTACTTCATTGCAGCTTTCATCATTGGGTTTGGTTTGGGCGTGGAAGCCGATCTTATTGGATTTCTGGTTTCAAAATATTTCCCAATTAAAAGTTTTGGCGAAATATTCGGAGCGCTTTTTGGCTCGTTTATGCTGGCTAACAGCGCTGGGCCACTACTTCTCGGCATGTTTTTCACGAAGTTTGGCGGATATCAGCCTGGTCTGATTGTATTCACAATACTTCTTGCCATAGCGTGTGTGCTATTTCTGATGATGGGAGCATATCGGAACTCTTCGTCTGATCCGACTGCGCCAATGCAAGATCAGTTTCACTGACGCTTGGAGATGGTTATGGCGACTGAGCGCAACGACATTGCGCCCGAGGTCCGGAAAGAGAGAAGTTCTCATGATCCGCTTCCGGAAAACATAACATTGTTTCTGATGCAGGGTTCGGGGCAAAATGAAGTTAATTCACTGAAGCTTGTACTATGCGTACTCGGGATGGTTGCCGGAGCAGTTTTTGGGGCGATACAGATCGACCTATGGTAGCTGGCAGTAGTGTCTTTATAATTTTATCTTAAACCTCCGATACGATTGCACCCAATCAATTACGCATATTTTTCCTAGCATCAGTCAGTCACGACGCCACTGGCTCGCCGTCGGATCAGGACAATCAAGCCGTGAACCGCCCCGGCTTGATGATCTTCTCCAAAGGTGACCGACGGTGCTGTCAGTCTAACCGCAACTCGTCTCCACTTCACGAATTTTCGTGTCTAAACAGCGGGCTATGAAGCCCCTTTCCTTCAAGCGCCATCGCTTCCCACCAGAGATCATCTGCCATGCAGTTTGGCTGTATTTCCGTTTCACGATGAGCCTGCGGGACGTCGAGGACCTGCTCGCAGAGCGTGGAATCGATGTGACCTACGAGACCGTTCGCTGCTGGGCGAACAAGTTCGGACCAGCGATTGCGGCGAACATCCGGCGCAGGCGCAGCCGGCCCGATTGCGTATGGCATCTCGACGAGATGGTTGTCCGGATCGGTGGCAAACGCATGTTCATGTGGCGAGCCGTCGACAAGGAAGGCGAGGTTCTCGACGTCCTGGTTCAGAAGCGCCGCAACAAGGCCGCAGCGCTGAAATTGCTGAGAAAACTGCTAAAGAAGCAAGGCTTCAAACCTGAGAAGATCGTCACCGACGGCCTTCGATCTTACAAGGCCGCCATGCGCGAACTCGGCTGCCTCGAGCGACACCATCCGGGTGGATTGCAGGAGAACAATCGGGCTGAAAATTCACATCTGCCCGTCCGGCGAAGGGAGCGAAAGATGCAGCGATTTAAGTCCCAAGGCCAAGCCCAGCGCTTCGTTTCAACCCACTCCGCGATCTACAACACCTTCGCCATCCAGCGCCACCTCACTTCCAGGAAAACAATGCGCGACTTCCGATCGGCAGCTTTTGCCGAGTGGGCCGCCGCGTCCGCCGCAGCGGCATGAATTTTCGGCGTCGGGCTTCAGTGCGGCTTGGGAAAGTTTACCTGACAACGCCCGAACGCCACTTCAGCTGGCCGCATAGGGAATAGCCTTCAGCTCGGACCTGGCTGACCGGAGAATCTCATAAGCTGAGTGCAGAAACAAAGCCGCGATGACGGCGGCGACGGCGAGATCGGGCCATGCCTTGCCGGTCCAGGCGACAAGTCCCGCCGCAATGATGACCGCCACATTGGCCAAAGCGTCGTTTCGGCTGAACAGCCAGACCGCGCGGACATTGGCGTCGCCGTCGCGGAAGCGCGACAGGATCAATGCGGCGGTCACGTTGACGGCCAGTGCTGCAAGGCCGATGCCGCCCATCAGGTCGGCTTCGGGCGCGGTTGCGGTCATTGCCCGCCAGGCGGCAACGCCGATCACGCTGACGCCAAGCGCGAGAAGAAAAATCCCTTGCGCATAGGCGGTCCGGGCCCGCGCCGAGGCGGTCCAGCCCAGCGCCAGCAGGCCGACAAGCGTAATCGTGCCGTCGCCCATGAAATCGAGCGAATCGGCCATCAGGGCCTGGCTGTCCGCGATTAGCCCGCCGACTATCTCAACAACGCCGAACCCGAGGTTGAGCGCGACGACGAGCCACAAGGCCCGCCGGTAACCGGGATCCTTTTCCGCGCGCGCGGTGTCGCCAGTGCATCCACATTCTTCAGCCATAAGCACATTCTCCTTTGAGAAGGATACAACCTCCAGTAACTGTAGAAGCAAGCAGTTTTTTGCGAACGAGTCTCAATATGGAGCTTGCCGATGGACGGTCCCAAGCGATTGGCGATAGGCGACCTGGCGCGGCGAACGGGCACAAAGGTCAACACAATCCGCTTCTACGAAGATATCGGGTTGCTGCCGCGCCCGATCCGGACCGCCTCAGGCAGGCGCAGCTATGACGTTGCCGATGTCCGCCGCCTATCTTTCATTCGGCACGGACGCGGCCTTGGTTTTGCGGTCGAAGAGATACGCTCATTGCTGGCGCTTTCGGACCAACCGGAACGAGACTGCGCCGAAGCGGCCGCTATTGCGCGGCGGCACCTTGCCGATATCGAATCCCGCATCGCAAGGCTTGCAACGCTGCGCGACGCGCTCACCAGCGTCGCAACGTCCTGCGACGGCGGCCGCATTGCCGATTGCCGGGTGATCGAGGCAATCGCGGAGGTTCATCTGCCCCTCGAGGCTTGAAGCCACTATGAACCGCTGCGCGAGGCCGGGCATCCGCAGTGCGGCCATCCGGATCAGGTTTTGCCGCCCGAATGATCATGCCCGTGGAACAGGTGCATGAGCGGGCAGAGCAGCAGGATGGCGTAAGGCAGGATGCCCAGCGCGTGGACCCAATGCTCACGCAGCAGATAAAACAGCACAATGACGGCAAACGAGGCGGCAGCGAGAACGGTGGAGCGTTTCATAGCCATGACCTAAATCTTCACGCGCTTGAGCCGGAGCGCATTGCCAATGACGCTGACCGAGGAGAGCGCCATTGCAGCTGCGGCTATGATGGGCGACAAAAGCAGCCCGAAAACCGGATAGAGCACGCCCGCCGCGACCGGAATTCCAGCGACATTATAGGCAAAGGCGAAGAAGAGATTCTGGCGGATATTGCGCATCGTTGCTTTGCTCAGGTGCTGCGCGCGCACAATGCCGGTCAAATCGCCCTTCAGCAGCGTCACACCGGCGCTCTCGATCGCTACGTCGGTGCCGGAACCCATCGCAATCCCGACATCGGCAGCGGCAAGGGCAGGGGCATCGTTCACGCCGTCGCCCGCCATGGCCACGACGCGCCCCTCGGCCCGCAATCGCTCGACGACGGCACTTTTCTGGTCGGGCATCACGTCGGCTTCGATGTCGACAATGCCAAGACGACGTCCGATCGCCTCAGCCGTGATGCGGTTGTCGCCCGTCAGCATGATCACCCGGATTCCCGCGCTGGCCAGATCTTTGAGCGCTTGAGGAGTCGATGTCTTCACAGGGTCGGCAATCGCAATCACCCCGGCGGTTACGCCGTCGATGCCGAGGAAGATGGCGGTAGCGCCATCGGCGCGCAATTCGTCGGCGCGGGCGGCAAGCATTCCGGTGGGTACACCGAGCTCGTCGAAGAAGACCGCCTTGCCGACAACCACCGCGCGGCCATCGACCGTACCGGTGATGCCCTTGCCGACAGGCTGATCGACATTTGTCGGTTCGCTGAGGACAAGCCCCTTTTGTTCAGCGGCCTTGACCACCGCCTGCGCAAGTGGATGCTCGCTCATGCGTTCCAGACTGGCCGCGATCCGCAAGACTTCATCTTGCGACTGACCTTCAGCTGTCTCGATGCTGACGACGGCGGGCTTCCCCTCGGTCAACGTGCCAGTCTTATCGACGACGAGCGTGTCGACCTTTTCCATGCGCTCGAGCGCTTCGGCGTTCTTGATGAGAATCCCTGCCTGCGCGCCGCGCCCGACCCCGACCATGATCGACATTGGCGTTGCTAGTCCCAATGCGCATGGACAGGCAATAATGAGGACGGCAACCGCTGCGATCAGGCCATAGCCCATGGTAGGCGGGGGGCCGATGAGCGACCAGGTTATGAAAGCAGCAATCGCAATGAGGATGACTGCCGGGACGAACCATGCGGCCACAGCATCGGCAAGCCGCTGGATCGGCGCACGGCTCCGCTGTGCGTCGGCGACCATCTGGACAATGCGCGCCAGCATGGTGTCACGGCCGATTTTGTCGGCGCGCATGACGAGCGCTCCCGTCTGGTTGATCGTTCCGCCGATCAGCACCGCGCCAAGTGCCTTGGAGACCGGCATCGACTCGCCCGTTACCATCGACTCATCGACGCTCCCCTGACCTTCAAGAACAACGCCGTCGACCGGTACCTTTTCGCCGGGTCGGACTCGCAAGGTGTCCCCTAACTGTATGTCCTCGAGGGCAACCTCTTCGTCCTCGCCATCCGCGCCTACCCGACGTGCGCGCTTTGGTGACAGGTCGAGCAGCGCGCGGATGGCACCGCTGGTCGTCTCGCGCGCGCGCAATTCAAGAACCTGGCCAAGAAGGACAAGCACGGTGATGACAGCCGCCGCTTCAAAATACACTGCGACCGAGCCATCGGCAGCGCGAAAAGCAGCCGGGAAGATCTGCGGTGCGAGCACTGCAACCATGCTGTAGGCCCAGGCAACTCCAGTTCCCATTGCAATCAACGTGAACATGTTGAGGCTGCGGGTTTTGAGCGACATCCAGGCCCGCTCGAAAAACGGCCAGCCTGCCCAGAGTACGACCGGCGTTGCCAACGCCATCTGGATCCAGTTGCCCGTCTGGCGTTCAAGCCATTGATGCAAGCCAGTCAGATGACCGCCCATTTCAAGCGCGAACACGGGGAGCGTCAGGACAAGTCCGATCCAGAAGCGGCGGAGCATGTCCCGATATTCAGGGCTTGGGCCTTCGTTCGCGGTCGGCATGACGGGTTCAAGCGCCATTCCGCAAATCGGACAACTGCCGGGGCCGGGGCGCTGGATTTCGGGATGCATCGGACAGGTCCAGATTGCACCCTCGGGTGCCGCCACCGCTTTGGCCTCAGCGCCATTTGATCGGGTAACAAACTGCTGCGGATGTGCGGTGAATTTGGCGTGGCAGCCGGCGCTGCAAAAATAATAGGTCTCGCCATCGTGGACCGCCTGCGCGGCAGAATGCGTCGGCTCAACCGTCATCCCGCAGACCGGATCCTTGACACTTTCCTTGGCGTGGCTGGCGTGATCGGTCATGTTATTGTTCACTTTCGGCAGATTTGGGAAACCGGCGGCGTGCCGGAATAAGGCCGTTCTCGCTGAGTTCGCCAAGCTCGTCGCGCCGTGCGGATCGGCGCAGCTGCTGGATGCGCCGCGCCTCGCTTCCGACACCGCCGGTCGCAGGATTGGTCGATTCCACATATGGGAAGCGGGAGGCCATGTGTTTGCTCCATGGTTGTCCTCCCGCCTCCAGCCCGCAGACGGGGCGACCCGACGGGCGTGCCAGGCAAGAAGGAACGGCTAGTTACTGACCTTCTATACGCAGGCCAGGCGATCACCCCTCAGGCTGGCATCGATTATCGGTTCTGCCTGTGCCTCAATTCATGCCGGGAGGGCTCCCTTCGCGCCTGACAGGATCGAGATCGAGCCGGTAATCGTATTGAGTTGCCTGAGTTTGCGCACATCTGAAAAACCGGCTTCGACCATGAGCGGTACGAGCACGCCGTCGGCGTTGGGCTGGGTATCAGCTATGCCGTCGAGTTTCTGGATGGTCGCTCTGAACAGCTTGCGCATCAACCAAGAGCGTTGTTCGCCATAGTCGGCAATATAGAGTCGTCCGCCGGATTGCAGCACAGTATGGATTTCGCGCAGGAGGCGCAGTTTTTCATCAAGTGGGACCTGGTGAAGAACGAGGCAAAGGGTCGCCAGGCTAGGCGCCGGCCAATCGGCAACCGCATCTGCCGTGAAAAGCTTGTGCGCGAATTCAGCCTCAATGCCTGCACGGCGTGCCTTGGTCCGGGCGATCTCGACAGCATGCCGGTCCGGATCGATGCCGAAATAGCGCGTAGCCGCGTTTCTTTGCGCCAATAAAACAGCGAGGCTGCCAGTCCCCGCACCGATGTCGAGCAGGATGTCACTGTCTTTTGGCGATATGAGTTCAATCAGCGCGTTCCGCCAGACCCTCTCGCGTGTGGAAGCTCTGACGCCGAGATCTAAAAGGGGTGTCAAAAAATGATGCCCCGCGGGCGGCGTGTAGGATCGGCTGTCGGGCATCAGCTGCGCCCGCCAATGTCCGGCGACGATGGAATTGCTTGGGGAACCGCTTTTCGGAAGGGCTCGGCAAGTTGCGCCAAATAGGCCTTCGGATAATCGCTGCGGCCCACAATCCCAACCTGTCCTGCCCGGATATGATCGCTCGACTTGAACTGCGCTGTCCCCAAGAGGACGTCCCAGATGGTAAAGAACAGCCCGAAATTGAAATCTCCCTCGGTGGCCGAGGCGAGATGGTGGTGCCGATGTACCGGAGCCACTGCCCAGAGATAGGCCAGGGGACCGATACGCATGTCGACATTGGAATGCTGCAATTGCAGCTGGATCGCGACCGCGAACGAACCAATGATCGCGATATCCTGCGGGATCCCCATCAACAGCCAGGGCAAGGTTCCCACCGAAATCTCGATCAGCTGGTGAACAGGGTGTTTGAGCAGCCCATTGAACCCGTATATCCGGCGAACCGAATGGTGCACTGCATGAAAGCGCCAGAGCAGTGGGACTCTGTGACTGGCAAAATGGGCCAGACTGATACCGGCGTCTAGAAGAAGGATCGCAAGCAATATCTGAGCCCAAAACGGAAGCGATGTCGGCCAGACCGAAGGCCAGGGAACGAGGCCCCCAAAGATCGGTAGCAGAAGGACGAGGATCAGAATCGACGCTTCATTCACCAGAGCATGCGCCAAATCACGTTTGCGATCGCCATGGCTGTGATTCCATTTGGTCTCAAAGGGTGCGACACGCTCGGCAATCAGCGATGCTAGGACCGCGACCATCAACAAACCGATCAGCCAGAAAGGCGACACACCCCAAGCCACGAGCATCGCCGCGCCCGCGACAAAGAACAGAAAATAGGTGGGGGCATAAAGGACGCGGAAAAGGGTCATGGAAGCACTCCAAAAACATCTTGGCCGCTTTATGACTTACAAGAAGGGGTCGGTCTTGAACGTTT
>JACCED010396863.1_pt1 | contig 14929 bp, 14 predicted proteins | sample 7455021 | NCBI WGS metagenome assembly JACCED01 (sample SAMN15323456, study PRJNA562643) | freshwater metagenome | isolation source: river surface water | place: USA:Blue River Watershed | collected 2017-08-19 | reverse complement strand
GGGTGGATGGCGTGTGTCGGGTGGATGGCGTGTGTCGGGTGGATGGCGTGTGTCGGGTGGATGGCGTGCGTCGGGTGGATGGCGTGCGTCGGAGGGCTGGCGTGCGTGGGGTGGATGGCACGGCCTGGTTTGCAACGGCCCCAACGGGGCCAGAGGAGATAGCCCAGGGCAAAGCCCTGGGATGATAGGCAGAATTGTGGGCGCCCTGAAGGGGCGGAATGGGGTGTGGCCGGCGGGGCGATGAGATCCCTGGGGGATTGCAGGCGCCTGCGGCGCACGGGCGGCCGGCTCGGAGATCGGAGCCCTACCTGAAGGCTGCATTGTGGCGCAGGGGCAGAATTGGTGAGGGGCGATACGCCGGTGGGGTTCGGTTGAGATTCTACCCCACGGTCAATTGCCGAACATGAATTCGACATCAGGCCACCACCCCAATCGACGTCGGTCGTTGGTGAGGTGACGCCAACCCCGTTCGCCAGCCTGTGCTCGGATGAAGAAGTCAGGGAGTGGAGTCGACTGCTTGCGCGGCAACCGTGCAAAGACCTGTCCAGCACGCCACGCGTCGGCCGCCGTCACTTCAATCACGGTCATTCCCTTCAAATCCACTTCCAGTGCTTCCCTCGTGCGGCCACCCGCAGCCAATTCAGCCAATGTGACCACACTCACCGCCACCTCGTCGTCCATCAACGCATCGACGATGGCACGAGTCGCGGTCTCGTGGTCGGGATGGGCTCGATCGAGCCAAGCGACGACGGTGGAGGTGTCGATCAAGATCATGCTCCGCGGGTCATTTTCAGAAGTTTCTCGCCCGAAATCGGGCCCTGCCACGTCCCGGCTCGGCTGCTGACAAACGCCTCGATTTGGGCACGGCTCATCCGTGGCTTCAACGGATGAAGGGTCACCGATCCGTCCGGATGTTTCTCGACCCGCACTTCGGGCCGACGCGGCAGAAACCGCCCCAACGCATAGCGTCCCTTATCGTCACTTTTCAGCGTCGCAGTCATCGTCGTAACACAAAGGTGGGATCATCCCACCGTCAAGGTCGATCCCGTTAGCCCATGGGGTCGGTCCCGGATATTGACACAAATCTCCCCACGATTTCACGCGAAGCGGTAGATTGAGGGGTGGAAGTGCAGGCGCCTGCGGCGCGAGGGCGGCCGGCTCGGAGATCCGGCCCTACCCACTCTTTGCATCAGCGGGGCCATGGGGCCGCTGCCACACGCGGTAGGGCTCGAGTCCTCTCGGGCCATTCCCACCTCGCCCGACAGCCCGGGGAAGAACGGTGGGGAAGCTCATGATTTTTCACTTCAGTTGAAAGAATGGACCCCGGCGCTGCGAATCCCTTTGCAGAGCCATGAGGATCGATTTCGACAGCGCGTGGAAAGATACGACGGATGTTTATTTCACCGCCCTCCTCGAACTGCTCGACACCCCAGGGCTCCCCTCGTTCAGCAACCACGAGCCGGTCAGCTGTCTCGATCAGGAAATGCAAGAGTTGGCGAGGGCGCTGAGCGATGACAGGGATCCCGAGGACGCTGCTAACAAGGTCGAGGGCGGCGCAGGGGAGGCCGGGTTGGAGAGCCAGCCCCGCTGGGACGAGCGACAGGATGGCCGACAGAAACGCCGGCGGGCGAGGAGGAAGTCGCGGCGCCTGCGGGTGGACAAGCTCGTACGGGTGCCGCTGCCGCAGCCAGCCGGGTTGGACACCGAGGCGGCAGGGTCGGCAGGGTCGGCAGGGTCGGTGACGAGATTGGCTGGTAGGTCAGTAAAAAAGGCGACGACGGCAGCGAGGCCGGCCTATTGGTTGGCGCACATCGAAGTGCAGACTCAGCGCGACTCCACCCTGCCCCGGCGTCTGTTCGACTACCATTATCACATCGAGCGCCGGCATCGGTGCCGGGTCATCACGTTCGCCATCCTCGGCGACCTGAGTCCGTCGTGGCGGCCGGGGAGTTTCTCCAGCGATATCCCACCGCTGGGCATGGGCCTGGGCTACGTGACGATCAAGCTTATCGACCTCGAAGAAAAGATCGAATTGCCCCGGTTTCGAGGCAATCCGGTGGCCGTGGTCATCCGCGCTCACCTCGCAGCATTGCGAACCCGGCACAACCTCGAGGCGCGTTTGACGCAACGCTTGGCGCTTTGCCGCCGCCTCTACGAGGAGGGCTTCAGCCAAAAAGATGTGGTCTTCATCCACGGCTTGATCGACCGGTTGATGATCCTCCCCAGCCCGCTTATGGTCCGCTTTAGACAGGAACTCTTCACCCTCGAGAAAGACAAGAATATGCCCTACGTCGACACACTCACCCGCATGAGCCGACAAGAAGGCTCACTGGCTCAGGCCCGCGAGTCGGTCATCGAAGCACTGGAAATCCGCTTCGGCGAGATCTCGGCCGACCTCCGCGAGCGCATCAACGCCCTCGACAACCTCCGCACCCTGAAGGCCCAACTCCGCCGTGCCATCACGGTGCCCAGCCTCGATCAGTTCTGATCGGCGGCAGAGATGCTGGCGCCTGCGGCGCACAGGCGGATTTGGTGGGGGAGGTCATTCCGCCCCTTCAGGGCGGCAACCGTATGGCGGAGAGAACCCAGGGCGTTGCCCTGGGCTATAGCATTCGGCCCCGTTGGGGCCGCAACAGCAGGGTGTGCGTGGGTGGTGGGTCAGGCGTGCGTGGGTTGGGTTGGGACGGCCTGGTTTGCAACGGCCCCAACGGGGCCAGAGGAGATAGCCCAGGGCAAGGCCCTGGGGTGCCACGCCGAATTATGGGCGCCCTGAAGGGGCGGAATGGCGTGTGGCCGGTGGGGCGGTGCGAGCCCTGGGGGGATTGCAGGCGCCTGCGGCGCACGGGCGGCCGGCTCGGAGATCCGGCCCTACCTGAAGGGTGCATTGTGGCGCAGGGGCAGAATTGGTGAGGGGGGCATTCCGCCCCTTCAGGGCGGCACCCGTTTGACGGGGAGAACCCAGGGCTTCGCCCTGGGCTATTGCATTCGGCCCCGTTGGGGCCGCAACAGCAGAGGCGTGCGTCGGGGGGCTGCACGGAGTGGCGGGCCTTCCGCAAATCCATGGATTCCCGGGGCGGTCTCTGGTTGGATCGGCGCGACGTGAAATCGCAGAAAGCCTACGCCGCCGCCGGAGTCGACATCGACCTGGGCAATTCCCTCAAGAGCACCCTCCCCGCCCTGTTGGCCTCGACGCACCGCAAAGAGGTGCTGGGCAAGGTGGGCGGTTTCGGTGGGTTGTTCGCGCTGGATCTCAAGAAGCACAAGCAACCCATCCTCGTGAGCTCGGTCGATGGCGTGGGCACCAAGCTCAAGCTGGCCTTCGCGATGGATCGGCACGACACGATCGGCGAAGATCTGGTGAACCATTGCGTGAACGACATCGCGGTGCTGGGTGCCGAGCCACTGTTCTTCCTGGATTATTTGGGCACGGGCACGCTCAAGCCGCATGTGTTCTCCGAGATCATCAAGGGCTTCGCGCGGGGCTGCGCGGCCAATGGGTGCGCGCTCATCGGCGGCGAAACGGCGCAGATGCCGGGCTTCTATCAGCCGGGAGAATACGACGTGAGCGGCACGATCGTGGGCGTGGTCGACAAGACGCGGATGCTGGTGGGGCAGAAGTCGGTGAAGGCCGGCGACCTGATCCTGGGTATCGGCTCGAGCGGTCTGCACACCAATGGCTACTCGCTGGGCCGCAAGATCTTCTTCGAGACGCTGGGGCTCAAACCGAAGAGCAAGGTGGCCGAGCTGGGCTGCTCGATCGGCGAGGCGCTGCTCGCGGTGCACGTGTCGTACGGGCCGCTGATCCAGGGGCTGCTCAAGAAATTCAATCCGGCGAGCAAGCCGGCGACGGCGGGCGCGATCAAGGCGCTGGCCCACATCACGGGTGGCGGGTTCGTCGACAACATCCCGCGGGTGCTGCCGGCCAAATGCGATGCGGTGGTGCTGAAGGGCTCGTGGGAAATGCCCCCGATCTTCCAGATCATCCGCGAGAAAGGCGGCGTGGATGAGGCCGAGCTGTACCAGGTGTTCAACATGGGCATCGGCATGACGATGGTGGTGGATGCCGACCGCGCCGATGCGGTGCTGAAGGCGATCAAGGCCGCGAAGCACCCGGCGTGGATCATCGGTCAGATCACCAAGGGCTCGGGCATCTGCCGCGTGGAGTAAGCGCTCCAGCGGGGTCGGCTCGATACGATAGCCCAGTGGAGGGTCAACCGGGGTCTCAGGCCTCAGGCCTGGATTGACGGCAGGATTGACGGCCGGGTTGGCGGGAGGATTGGGCGAGGGTTCTGAAGTCGTGGGGCCAGCGTTGGGTCGATTCAGAAAGCCCACCCTGCCCGCATTGCCGGCATTGAGTAGGAAACGGATCGAACACGGTGAGGGCTTTCGTGAAGAAGCGCCCGGGGCGTTGATCGTTTGCACGATCCTGAGATTCTGAGCTATTCTGAAACGGGTTCGATGACTACCGCTACTTCTCCCTTTTTCCGGCGTTTGCTGATGATTTCAACGGCGCTGGCCTTCGGCGGCATGATGGGCTCGCTCGGCGTGGCCGGACGCGATGCCGATGGGTTGAAGTTCTCGTTCCACTGGTCTGTTCCCCTGCTCTTCGTGGTGGGGGCCGCCGTGGCGGTGTGGTTCTGGCAACTGATCTTCCGCTTCGATTCGGGCGGCGATGCCCGGTTGCGCGGCCGCCTGAAGTGGGTTTCGGCCGCGTTGTTGCTGGGGTCTGTGGGGTGTTTTCTGTTCCCGCTGCGCTTGGTCAGCCCCGAAAAGCGCATGGAGGTGATCCTGGGCATGGGCATGGCGCTGGTGGTGCTGTCGTTCATGGGCTGGCTGATCTATCAGACGATCCGCTGGGTCGAATCGGCCAGCCGCGCCGAAGAAGAACGAACCGACGACCGCTGACCGCGGCTGGGGAAGTGGGGCGGTTTCTCCGAAGGCGCCATGTCCACAGAGCCGGACCGCTCGTAGATGGGTCCCTTCCGGGAGCCTCAGAGATCGTGCAACTCGAACTCGTGGAGCTTGCGATGCAAGGTCCGGCGACTGACTCCGAGTTTCTTGGCCGCTTCGGTGCGGTTGCCTTCGCACTCGCGCAGGGCGTGGATGATCAACTGCTTTTCGCCCTCGCGCAGTGACAGCTTGCCCGGGCCCAGGCTCGGCGGAACCACCGCGGTGCCGAGGGCCGCTTCGACCAGGGGCTCGCGTACCGAGGCCGGCAAATCGCGGGGCAACACCTGATCGCCGCGGCACAGCACCACGGCATGTTCGATCGAGGCACGCAGTTCGCGCACGTTTCCGGGCCACCGGTATCGCAACATCAACTCCAACGCCTCGGTGCTGAAGGCGTTGACCTTCTTCTCGTTTTCGCGGGCGAATTCCTTGAGAAAGGCGTGGGCCAAGAGCGGGATGTCGGCCACCCGATCGCGCAACGGAGGCAGGTGGATGGGCACCACCGCGATGCGGAAATAGAGGTCTTCGCGGAAGGTGCCGGCACGCACCAGCGCCTTGAGGTCCTTGTTGGTGGCCGACAGGAATCGTACGTCGGCACTCTGCGTCTTGCCCGAACCCAAGCGCTCGTAGGTGCGCTCGCCGATGAGGCGCAGCAGCTTGACCTGGGTCGTGGCGTCGATCTCTCCGATCTCATCGAGGAACAGGGTGCCGCCTTGGGCCTGCTCCACACGCCCGATGCGCCGTTCGTTGGCTCCGGTGAAGGCGCCCTTTTCGTGCCCGAAGAGTTCGGCTTCCAGCAGGGTTGCCGGGAGCGCGGCGCAGTTGACCGTGACCAACGGCCCTCGGGCCCGACGACTGAGTTGGTGGATGGCCTTGGCGACGAGCTCTTTGCCGGTGCCGCTCTCTCCGGTGATGAGCACGGTGGCGGTGGACGGGCCGATCTGCTGGATCTGCTCGAACACTTCGCGGATCGACGGGGTCTCGCCGATGAAGCTCTCGAGTCCGAACCGTTGATCCAACCGTTGGTGCAGTTGTTCGTTCTCGGTTTCCAGACGGTTGCGTCGCAGGGCTCGCTGGATGCGGAGTTCGAGTTCGTCGATCTGCAGGCGCCCCTTGCTGATGTAGTCGTCGGCTCCCTGCTTCATGGCCTCCACGGCCAGGTCTTCGGAGCCGTAGGCCGTCATCAGGATGCACACCGGGGGCTTGGCCAGCGCCTTGGCCTTGCGGATGAGGGCCAGCCCGTCGTCGCCCGCCATGCGCAGGTCGGTGAGCAACACGTCGACCGGCTCTTTTTCGAGCAATTGCCAGGCCCCCGCCGCATCCGGGGCTGCATAGACGTCGAATTTGTCCTCCAACGCCGTCCGCAGCCCATCGCGGGTCGACTTCTCATCATCCACAATCAGCAAGGTCGGAGTCACAGGGCCGACCATAGATTCCTCCAGCAATCCGGTCTCCAATTTTTCAGACCCCGGCGAATGGCTTGGGGGGCATCAGGGACAGGGGGGCCATTAGGGACAGGCCTCGCCTTACCCTCGCGGGCTCCCTCGACCCGATTCTCTTGAGGAGTTCGGGGGCGTTCCCGCGCTCTGGGCCGGGGATCAGAGGCGTGGGGGCGTCTCCGCTCAACCCTGGGGTGGACTGTGCCGATCCCAGCAGTGGAATGAGATCCGGCCACAGCCCAGAGCTTCAACCCCAGCGGGGCGGGCGGAGATTTCCTCTACCCTTGATCCTGTTCGGGCTGGCGATTGTGGGGACGGTGGTTTGGGTGCACAGCCAAGCGCGCAGCCCTCAAGAGCCGCTGTTCATCGAGGCGCGCCGCGAGATTCCGGGGTATGGGTTCACTCCGGTCGCCTTGGGGTCGCAGGTCACGCAAACTCTGGCCACCCCGCGGTTGTTCAACGGGCATTTCTTCGATGGCCATTCGAACCGGGTCTCGGTGTTTTCGGCTGACTGGCCCCGGGGTCAGGGCGATGGCGGCAATGTGTTTGGACACACTCCGGAAATCTGCTGGGTGGGGGCGGGATTTCGGACGGTGCGACAGGGGGAGCCGTCGCAGGTGTTCGTTGCGGTGGGAGGGCGGTCGATCCCGTTCCAGTGCCGGATTCTCAAGCATCCCGATTCGCCCACCCCGGAAATCACCTTGTGGGCGGCTTGCATCGACGGGCGCTGGGATGACATCGAGTTCGGAGCGCCACCGCATCAGGGTGATGGGTCGGCCGTGGTGGTGGGTTATCTGCAGGAAGTGGGGCGAACTCTGAGCACGCGATGGGCTTCGGTGCGACGTCTGGTTCTGCACCCCTATCCTTCCGGGGCTCGCAAGCAATTCGTCCGGTTTTCGATCCCGTTGACCACCGAGTGGCCCGGGGCGTTGGCGGCGTTGGAACGATTCGCCCCGTTGTGGCTCGAGGTGACCCCGAAGACCGATCCCATCGAGTGAGGATGCGTCGGGAAAGGACCGTGGGGACACCGTCTCCACCAGAACGGGCGTTCCCTGCCCTGTCCCGCAAGGGTCAGGCGGGGTGATGGGATTGGGTGCGGGGGTCGTACAGGCCTGTGCCGGTGGCGACAAGGTGGGCGAGCAGGCACACCAGCAGGCCGGGCAAGATCATGTGCTCGCCAAAGATCTCCCATCCCAAGACGGCACAGGCCCAGGGGGTGTGACTGGCGGCGGCGAAGACGGCCACGAATCCCATCGCGGCAAACTCGGGCACCGGCCACCCGGCCACGACCGCCAGGGCCTGCCCCAGGGTCGCACCGATGAAGAAGAGCGGCGTGACTTCCCCCCCTTTGAATCCGCCCGCCAGGGTCACGGTGGTGAACAGCAGCTTCCACAGCCAACTCCAGGCGCCCACCCCACCGGGCTCAAAGGAGCGCACCAGGGACGGATCGGTCGGCAAACGACCCGTCACGCCGATTCCCTGATAGGCATCGGTGCCCAGAGCGAAGGTCCATGCGATGACCATCGCGGCCGCCATCACGGGAAAGGCCCACCGCGGGACGGTCAACACCGCCCACACTCGGGCCCATCCCTGGAGACACGCCACGAACAATCGGGCCGCGCCCCCGAACACCACCGCGGCCACCCCGCAGGCACCGATCGCCGCCCAGAACGACATCGGAATCGCCCGGGCCGCGGGATAGGCCGTGTGATGCACGCCCAAGGCGAGACACGTGACATGCCCGGTCCACGATGCGATGAGGCACGTCAACGCCCGGTGCCACTGAAAACGGCCCAGAACCGGCACCTCGATCGCATAGAGCGCTCCGGCCCACGGCGTGCCGAAGACGGCACCGAAGCCGCCCGCCATGCCCGCCAGCAGGGCCACCGAAGGGTCGGGAACCCACGCGCTGAATCGCCGACCCCAGGCATGGGCCAACGACGCCCCCATTTGAACGGCCGTGCCCTCGCGCCCCACCGATCCCCCGCACAGATGACTGAGCAGCGTGGCCCCCAACACCAACGGCGCCAGCGACAGGGGAACGCCCGAGGCGCGCCGATGAACCGAGTCGAGGATGAGGCTCACTCCACGCTCGGAGCCACGCCCCCACAGGGCATAGGCTCGCACCATGGCCAAGCCGGCCACGGGCAACAGATACAGGAGCCAAGGATGCCGCCACCGGAGAGCGGTGACGGCGTCGAGAGCAATCAGAAACACCGCGCTGGCCAAGCCCGCCCCGAGGCCGGCCAGCAAGGCGATACCGCACCCCGCCAGCAGACGGGAGGAGGGCCGCATGGAGGGAGACGACTCGGCCGGGGTCATGGCGACACTCGGACCAGATGAGCGACCCTGAAGTCAGGGCCACACGCCCCGATCAGCGCAGACGCAGCGCGATCTGCTTGTCGAGCTCGCTGGCCAGAAGGATGTCGGCCTTGCCGTTGGACTGGCGCGCCTGAACCAAGATGCGGCTGGCGCTCGGTTCGAGCTCTTCGACGCGGATCCAGAGCGTACGGTTCTCGATCTTGGCCGAGAGGGTCTTGCGGACCACATCCTCGGAGGTCAGCGTGCCGTTGTACACGAGGGTGGCCTTGGCCGCCTCGAACAGCTGCAGGGCCGGGCGCTCATAGCGGCTCTCGATGGTGTCCGAGGTGAACGGAACACCCACCTTCACCCGACCCTCTTGGGTCCGGTAGCATCCGGTGAAGCTCGCGAGGCCGATCAACAGGGCAGAGACGGTCAGAAACTTGTTCATTGCGCCGCGATGCAATCACACCGACCCCAAGGGTCAAGCCCACGCTCCATTCATTTGCCATCCGGATTCGGCTCAGGCACTGTCGGGGGAATCGATCTTTGGTCCGTTTGCAGAACCCGCAAAGTCTCCACCCCGGTGGGCGCTGGGCGATCTGCACTCGGGAGTGTTTGAATCGGCTGGAATCCACTTCGTATCGAGCTTTCAATCGAGCTTCGAAACGAGCCCCGGAATGCACTTTCGGGCGAAATCCGATGTGGATTCGGGCGTGGGAATGGGCGGTAAAAGCCGACTCCCGCGAATCAAAAACCAATTCAGAGATTGACGTGTGGCGATGCTTTGATAAAAACCGCCCTCCTTTTCGGAAACTTTCGGATATTTGATTTTCGGATACTTGATGAAGACCTATCTGCCCAAAGTCGACGTGCAGCGCCGTGCGTGGCGTGTGATCGACGCCAACGGCGCCATCCTCGGCCGCCTCGCTGTCCAAGTTGCTGACGCTCTGCGCGGCAAAGACAAGCCTGTGTTCACCCCCCACCTCGATGCCGGCGACTTTGTGGTTGTCATCAACGCCGAGAAGGTTGTCCTGAGCGGCACCAAGGAGTCGGACAAGCTGTTCATGTCCTACTCCGGATGGAAGGGCGGCGAGAAGTACCGCTCCGTGGCTCAGGTTCGCGCGGCTCACCCCGAGCGCCTCGTGATGCACGCCGTCAAGGGCATGCTCCCGAAAAACCGCCTCGGTGACCAGCTGCTCACCAAGCTCAAGGTGTACACCGGCTCGAATCACCCGCATTCGGCGCAGGAACCGCGCGACATGAAGTACGTCGGCTAATCTCCTTTTCTCTCCACCATGTCGAACTCCAACGAATTCCTTGGCACCGGCCGCCGCAAGACTTCCGTGGCCCGGGTCCGCATTTCCACCGGCACTGGCAAGATCCAGGTCAACGGTCGCGCCTTCGAGGTGTACTTCCCGCTCGAGTCCCAGCGGATGGCTGTGCAGCAGCCGTTCGTGACCACGGCGACCTCGGGCAAGTACGATGTGTCCATCAACGTGGTGGGCGGCGGCCCGATCGGTCAGGCCGGTGCGGTCCGTCACGGAATCGCCCGCGCGCTCATCGAAGCCGATGCGGCTCTGCGCCCCCTGCTCAAGGCCGACGGCCTGCTGACCCGCGATCCTCGTATGAAGGAGCGCAAGAAGTACGGTCAGCCCGGCGCCCGCAAGCGCTTCCAGTTCAGCAAGCGCTGATCCAGGGCCCACGATCCCCGGTCCGCAGCCACTGCGACCCACAAGAACCCCGCCGATCCCTCGGCGGGGTTTTTTGTTGCCGTGGTTCCCGGTCCCGCAGGGGGGAGGCGCTGGGGGTTCCTGCGCGCCGCCTGAATTCCATGGTCGCCCCGCGGGCGGGGTTTCCGTAGCATCGGCCCGTTGTTGCGTTGTCCATGAATTCCCATTCCAAATCCGTCCGCGTCGCCATCGTCGGAGCCTCGGGCTACTCGGGTGAAGAACTCGTCCGACTGCTGCTCCGCCATCCCCAGGTCGAACTGGTGGCGGTCACCTCGCGTCAGAGCGCCGGTCAAACCATCGCTCAGGTGTTCCCCAAGTTCGCCATGCACCCCGTGGCGCGCACGCTCAAGTTCAGCGACCCCGACACGGCTTCGCTGGCGCAACAGGCCGAGGTGGTCTTCCTGGCGCTCCCGCACGGAGTGGCCGCCGAATTCGCGATCCCGTTGCTGCGCAGCGGGTGCCGGGTCATCGATCTGAGCGCCGATTTCCGGCTCAAGAGCGCGGCCGTGTACAAAGAATTCTACGCCCACGACCACCCCGCCCCGGAACTCCTCGAGCAGTCGGTCTACGGGTTGCCCGAAGTCCATGGTGAGGCGATCCGCGGGGCCCGTCTGGTGGCCTCGCCGGGCTGCTATCCCACCAGTATCCTCTTGCCCACCCTGCCCCTGCTGAGGGACGGGTTGATCCGCCCTACCGGCATCATCGCCGACTCGATGAGCGGCGTGAGCGGAGCCGGTCGCAAGGCCGAGGTCGATTATCTGTTCTGCGAATGCAACGAAAGCGTCCGTCCGTACGGGGTGCCCAAGCACCGCCACCTTTCGGAGATCGAGGAGCAGCTCTCGGCCGCAGCGGGCAGCCCGGTGGTCATCCAGTTCACGCCGCACCTCATCCCGGTCAATCGCGGCATCCTGACCACGCTGTATCTCGCGCCCACCGAACACGTCGGCAGCCCCGAGGCCGTGAACGCCCTGGGCGCCCGAATCGCGGCGTCCTACGCCAAGGCCTATGCCGATGCGCCCTTCGTGCGCCTGCTCGAAGGCAAGGCCCTGCCCGACACCAAGAATGTGGTAGGCACCAATGTGGTGGAGATCGCCTGGCGGCTCGACCCGCGAACCGGCCGTCTGATTGTCATGAGCGCCGAAGACAACATCCTGAAAGGCGCCTCGGGCCAGGCGGTCCAAAGCCTCAACCTGATCTGCGGATTCCCGGAGACGACCGGGCTGGTCTGAGGCCTCTCCATTCCCCTGGAACTTTCCGCCCCCATGGGCTCCGACCTGCGTGCGCGCCATTGCCGGGGAGGTCTGTGGGTTCTATGATGACCGACCTGTTTTGAGACCATTGCAACCATGAGTGAGACTTCGTCTGCTGAAACTCCCAATCCCACGGGTGAAACCCAAAACGCCTCAGGCGCTGCGGGCGAACCGTCCGGGCAAGACACCCTGATGGCGCAAGTCGCCGAGGTGCAGGAACGCTATGTCCGCCTGTACGCGGACTTCGAGAACTTCAAGAAGCGGGCCGCCCGCGAGCGGGATGAAGTGCGTCGGGCCACGACCGAATCGGTCCTCGGCCGATTGCTCCCGGTGCTCGACACCTTCGAGATGGCCATGCAGGCCGCGAACCAGCCCAACACGAACCTCGAGTCGCTCAAGGCCGGTGTCTCGATGATCCAGGGCCAACTGCGGAACACGGTCGCCGACTATGGTGTCGAAGAGATCGACGCGGTGGGCAAACCCTTCGATCCGGCGCTGCATGAGGCCCTGTCGCAACAGGAGACCACCGAGGTGACCGACGGGCATGTGATTTCGCAGAACCGCAAGGGCTACCGGATGAAAGACCGTCTGCTCCGCCCCGCGGCCGTGGTGGTGGCCCGCAAGCCGGGTGCGTCGACCGAGAACGCTCAGAGCCCCTCCTGAACCATGGCCGCATCCAACAAACGGGATTACTACGAGGTGCTCGGTGTCGAACGGGATGCGACGCCCGAGGTGATGAAGAAGGCCTACCGCAAGCTGGCCGTGCAGTATCACCCCGACAAGAACCCCGGCAACAAGGAGGCCGAGGAGAAGTTCAAGGAATTGGGCGAGGCCTACGAGGCCCTGAACGACCCGCAGAAGCGGGCCGCCTACGACCAGTACGGCCATGCGGCCTTCGATCCGCGCATGCGGGCCGGGGCCGGTGGGGCGCGGGGCGGCAGCGGCGGGGGCTTCCACGATCCGGCCGACATCTTCCGTGAGGTCTTCGGCGGCGGGGGCGGCGGCGGGGGCAGCATCTTCGAACAATTCTTCGGAGGCGGGGGTGGTGACGATGACGGCCCCACCCAGGGTGAAAACCTGCGCTACGACCTCGAGATCACCCTTGAAGAGGCGGTCAACGGCACCGAAAAGGAGTTGGCGTTCACCAAGCCCATGCGCTGCGAACCGTGCAGTGGCAGCGGCGCCGAAAAGGGGTCGAAGACTGTGACCTGTCAGACCTGCGGTGGCCGGGGTCAGGTGACCCGCAATGCGGGCATCATCATGATGCGGCAGACCTGCCCACGGTGTTCGGGGGCCGGCAAGGTGATCGAACGGCCCTGTCGGGCCTGCAACGGCGAGGGCCGGGTCAACCAGAAGACCTCGGTGCGCATCCGCATTCCGGCCGGGGTCGACACGGGGGTGCGGCTGCGCTCCACGGGCAACGGCGCGGCGGGAGTCCGCGGTGCGCCCAACGGCGACCTGCACGTGATGATCCACGTCCAGGATCACGAAATCTTCGGGCGCAATGGTCGCGACCTCACCTGCGAGGTGCCGATCCGCTTCGTCCAGGCGGCCCTTGGGGGCGAGATCGATGTGCCCACGCTCACGGGCAAGGCGCGCATCGCGATTCCTTCGGGAACCCAATCGGGCAGCACCTTCCGGCTCAAGACCCGGGGCGTCAAAGACCTCCAGGGCGGAGGTCAGGGCGACCTGCTGGTCACGGTGCGGGTGGAGATTCCGCAGCGGCTCAATGCCGCCCAGCGGGCCAAGCTCGAAGAGTTCGCCGCCCTCTGCGACGAGAACGTGAATCCGCAATCGAAGGGATTCTTCGACAAGGCTCGGGACTTCTTCAAATGAGTCGGGAGCGGGCGCCTCTCCGGAGAGGCGCCCGGGTCTCCATTCCGGCCTCAACCCCGGCCTCCACCCCGCATGCACCGCTTCTTCGCCCCCCCGGATCGTTGCTCGGCGCCGGTCTTCGCCCTCGATGACTCCGAGGCCCGTCACGCGGCCCAGGTGCTGCGCCTGGGGGTCGGCGACCGAGTGGAGATCCTCGATGGTCAGGGCGGCCTGATCGAGGCGCAGATCGTGTCGTCGAGCCGCAAATCGGTCGAGGTGCAGGTGATCGCGCGTCGCACTCAACCGCGCACCGGCCCGGGGGTGGTCCTCTTCCAGGCCCTGCTCAAGGGCAAAGCCTTCGAAACGGTCTTGGAAAAGGCGGTGGAGCTGGGCGTCGAACAGGTGATCCTGCTCGACACCGAACGTTGCGTGGCCCAGGTGCCGCCCTCGGAGGTGGGCCGCAAGCAGGCCCTGTGGACCCAGACCCTCATCGAGGCGTCCAAACAGTCGCGCAATGCCCGACTGCCCGAACTGCTCGGGCCGATGTCGGTGCGCGAGGCGCTCCGCCCGTGGGCCGCTGTCAGCGGAAATCCCCTGTTCGTGGCATCGCTCGAGGCTGGAGTCCTGCCGCTGGGTCGGGTGTTGAGCGCCATGGTATCGGGCGCTCCGTGCCACCGACTCGGCGTGGCCATCGGCCCCGAGGGCGATTTCACGCCGGCCGAACTCGAGGAGTTCCGATCGGCCGGTGCGCACCCGGTCTCGCTGGGGCCATTGATCCTCCGGGCCGAGACGGCGGCCATCGCTGCGGTCTCAATTCTGGGCGACCATGCCCGGGCAGCGGCTCCCACCTCGGTCACCCCTGCGCCCTGAAATGCCCCTGCTCGCGATCATCCTGCTCTGGGCGCTCACGATCCTGCCGGGCACCGCGGCTCCGGCCACCGCGTCGAGCCGGGTTCCCCGCGACGTCTTCGCCCTGCGCCCACTGGATTGGATTCCCGCGGTTCCTCAAGTGCGCGTGGTCCCGGTGGCCTTCCCCGAAAGCAAGCCGATGGGCTACATCCATGCGCTGGCCTCCACGGGCGATCGCCTCTGGATTTCGGCCCATCCCTTTGGTGACACCAACCTGCCCCCGACGGCGGGTCGGCTTTGGAGCTTTCTGCCGGGCGAAAACCGCATCGATCCGGCCAACGGGGTGCTGGCGGCCCATGCGGTCTCGGGCTTGCAGGCTCACGGCAAGCAGTTGTGGTTGATGATCGACGGCGGGCTGGCGCGGATGGACGCCACCCAATTCACGGTGGACCCGTTCGGGTCACCCCAAGGCATGACCAGCTCCCAGCCACCGGCGGTCGCCGAAACCCGGGCCGGCCTATTCGCCCTGGGCGACTCCGGATCGCTGTTCCGGCTTTCCCCCGATGAACGGGCCTTCTTCAAATTCGACGCG
>JACCED011614308.1_pt1 | contig 14935 bp, 17 predicted proteins | sample 7455021 | NCBI WGS metagenome assembly JACCED01 (sample SAMN15323456, study PRJNA562643) | freshwater metagenome | isolation source: river surface water | place: USA:Blue River Watershed | collected 2017-08-19 | reverse complement strand
GCGAATCAGCAAAGTCAACGACATCTTTGGTGTCACTGGTATTGAAGATGGCGACTATGGCGCTGAGGAAGTTAAATTCCGTGTTGCATACTGGCGCAAAGCCAATGCGATTCACCAGTGGTTTGTAGCCAACGTACAAGATGGTGTAGATGAATGCCAAGAAACTTGGGTGAGTCGTGAACAGTTGCAAGAGTTGCTTGATATTTGTAAAGAAATTATCAAGTCCCCAAAGAAAGGTCAGGAACTGCTTCCAACGCAGGGTGGCTTCTTCTTCGGTTCTACTGATTATGATGATTGGTACATGCAAGATATCAAGTTTACCGCAGAACGCATAGAGAAAATTCTTGCAGACTCTGCGTTTGCGAAGGCTGATTTTTACTATCAATCTTCTTGGTAACCCTTTACTTTAATTCACAGTTGAGGTATAATAATATTATGGCTATTATACATACACCCTTACCTAAGTCTAAGAAGCGCAAGCCGACTGCTAAGCAACGTGAGTTGGCTGCTTCTTGGGAAGCGATGCTTGCTAAGTATCCTTCTAAACCTTTGCGTGCGTCCACGTCAAAGACTGCGGTAGTTACTAAGTCTTTTGTTCGTGAGACTGTGCGTCATCCAAGTCTTAATTCAGGTTTGGGTAACGCTACTAAACCTATACATGGTAAAGTGTATACTGGTGATAAAATTATCGGTATCGGTACGTTGCATAAGTCTAATGCTGTGCCAGTGTTTTCTAGTGATGAAGCTGTTGAAATTTCAAAAATGAGGAGAGGTTGAAAATGGAACTTTCTGTTTCAGAATATTATGAGAAGTTTTCCCTGTGCGCTATCGATCGTGACTTGCCTGCGCTGTTGCGTATCCGTGGTGCGCTTTTGAAAGAACGCCAAAAGATGGATCGTTGGTTCGACAAGTATCTTGACATGTTTGACCGTAAAATGGATCCTGCAAAAGTTGACACACCTGAGTGGAAACTTTATAATAAGAAGTCAGAAGAATATAGTCAGTTGAATCGTTTGATCACATCAGCAGATGTTTATATTCAGAAGGTAGGTACTAATGTTTGAGGATAGTGGTTCGTTTTCGTTGTATATTGAACAGATAGTGAAGGAAAAGAAGTGTACTCATCTTGAGGCAGTTCTTAAATATTGTGAAGAGAACTTTATAGATCCGCAAGATATGAAGTCGCTGATTGGTAAATCTCTTAAGCAAAAAATTGAAGCCAATTTTATTGAAATGAATTACTTACCTAAACAGGCAAAACTCGATGTATAAACTTTTAATTATATCTGGTGTCTTTGCTATTCTCTTCATGGCTCTGGCGCTGGTAAGTATGTGGTTTGATAATACTCAGGTTACAGGTAGAGTATATAACTGTTCCTTAGCAGAAATCTCACCAGACTTCCCACCAGAAGTAAAGAATGAGTGTCGCAAACTACGTAGTGAAGCATATAAGAATGGACGGATTTAAAGCGTACAAGTATTACATAGCTGTTAAGCTACACTTTACAACAGATAAATTTGATGTTTTTGTTAACCCTAATGTAAAAGGAAGTCGTGATGTTTTTGAATCCCGCAACGATCGTAGAATATTTGAAAACCTTGGAAGAAGGTTTGACAAAGATTTTGATCTTATACAGTTCTATGTTGCAAACTTTGCTTATGGTCATGATGCCACTGTATATTCCCTTGGTGAGTCGGATCGTAACCTAACCCTCTGGCAAAAACGCAAACAATCAATTACGCAAGTGTTTCAAGCAGATTGCAATTCAATTATCCTTCATTTAGAGAAGTCTAAACTTACAAGTAAAGACCTCTTTGAAGGGCAGATTCCCGAGTTACTCAAACTCTATTTGGGTGGTCACGTATCCATTGAGAGTATGTGTATTCTGGAAAAACTCTATGGCTATCTTTCTTCTTGGAAAGCAAATACAAACTTGCTTTGGGAAGAAGAATGCCGTAGAATAGGAAAGTGTGGACCGTTTGTTAAATTCGATCCCACTAAAATCGACTTAATCAACTCTAACTTTACACAGGAACTACAAGAGTTACAAAATGGCTAAGACGAAAAAGGCTCACCGTCGCGATGATTATGAATTTGACGACGAGCATAATTTTAAAAATAGGAAACATCCCCGACATGCCTCAAACCAAAAAGGCAGAGGGATGCGTGTTATAAATAGTTATGTCGAAGAGGATCTTGACGAAAGTGACGACTATATAGATGATGAGGAAACAGATAATGCTTTCTCTAAGACAAAAACAAAGTTTATACACAAACTATACAGTAATACATTTTAAACACATTTTTATACAAAGGAAATACGATGGACATTCAATCACTACGCAAAATGCGCAATCAAGACTTCAGCAAAATCGCTGGAGAGTTTGACAAGATCGCCAATCCTGGCGAGAAAAAATCCTATGACGACGACCGTATCTGGAAATTGACTCCAGATAAAGCAGGTAATGCATCTGCGGTTATTCGTTTCCTACCACGTACCGAAGGTGACGAACTCCCATTCGTTAAAATCTTCAGTCACTCTTTCCAAGGTCCAACTGGAAAGTGGTATATTCAAAACTCCCTTACTACTCTTGGTGAGAACGATCCTGTTGGTGAACTTAATTCTAAGTTGTGGAACTCTGGTTCTGAAGCCAACAAAGAAGTTGCTCGCAAGCAAAAACGTAAGTTGAGTTTCATTGCTAACATCTATGTTGTTAGCGACCCAGCCAAACCAGAAAACAACGGTAAGGTGTTCTTGTTTAAATTCGGCAAGAAAATCTTTGACAAAATTATGGACAAAGCACGTCCTACCTTTGCTGAAGATCAACCAGTAAACGTGTTTGATTTGTGGGAAGGCGCAGACTTTAAATTGCGTATGCGTAAAGTCGATGGTTATCCAAACTATGACCAATCTACCTTCGCTGATCCATCTGAGTTGTTGGGTGGTGTTGAGGAAGACTTGCTTGAAGTAGTTGGTAAGCAATATCGTTTGTCAGAGTTTTTGGATCGCAAGAACTTCAAGTCTTATGAAGAACTATCTCGCATCCTTAACGATGTTCTTAACGAAGGTGGAGCACCAGTTCGTTCAGCTGCTTCTATGTCAGAAGATGACGACTATACACCACCAGTAGCACCTAAGTCTGTTGGAGCATCTAAAGCTGCACCAGAACCAAAGGTTGCGAAGAACACAATGCCTGAAGTAACGGACGATGACGAAGACGTTATGTCATACTTCCAAAAAATTGCTAATGAAGCATAAAAAGCAATAGCAATAAAAAAGCCACCTTTATGGTGGCTTTTCTTTTTAGTAAACGTACCTCGCTTCAACCATCTTATAATATGATGAATCTTGATTCCTAATCGGTGGTTTGATTGCTTGAGTATTTCGTTGTTGTACGTTAGTAGAAGTCACATTAGTAGAAGTAACATTAGTTGGTGAAGGAGCTTCTTTCTTCGCTTGATTGTCAGCAGAAGTAGTAGCAACTGTATCTGCAGTATTGCGAGGCGCAGCTACAGGTTGAATTACATCACCACGACCTTGTCCAGCAGAAACTACACTACCATATTTTTTCATCTTTGCTGCAATAGCATTTGCTTCCGCAGGTGATGCGCCATCTGCTAACGCATTTTGTCTTGCAGCTTCAGCCCTCTGATCAAGATCTGATGATGCTACTGCTGGCGCTGAAGAAGCAAGAGCTTTTGTCTTGTCTTCCGATGTAGTTGCTACAGGTTTTGCTTGCTGCTGTTCTTGTTCTTTCTTTTGTTTAGCATATTGCGCTTCAATCGCAGGAGGATATGTATTACCAGATCCTTTACCATATTGAATAGCGACCATTTGTCCTCTTGATAATGGTTGTCCTTCGATATATGGTTCGCCAGCAATTCTCATTCCTTTAGTGTCTTTACTGCTACTAATAGGAGCTTTCCCAGAACCATTACCAGATGTCGTAGCAGCTGTAGGTGGAGTACCAGCTGCATTGCCAGATCCAGATGCAGCTGTTTCAGCTTTCTTTCTGGCTTGTGCTGCTAATTCTTTTGCTTCCTTGACAGTTTTACCATCAGATCTTGCTTCTTGATATACTCTGTCGTATTCTCTTAATCCTTGTTGCTGTGCAGCAGTTCCTTGACCACCTTCTAATCTCGTTTTCGCTTCTTCTATCTTTTTACCTGCAGCTGTAGCGTGTGTAACTTTAGGTTCTGTCTGCGCTTGTGGAGTAGCAGTCATTGATGCTACTTTTGCTTCAGCACCAGACTTATCTGGATTAGAACTAGAGAACCAGTTCTTAATCTTACCACCAGTTTCTCCAAGAAACTTACCTGCTTTACCACCAAGATATGAACCACCAATACCACCTATCGCTGCTCCAACAAGACCACCGATAGCAGTACCAACAACAGGAATTACAGAACCAACTGCTGCTCCAACAGCAGCACCTTTAAGAGCACCAACTGCGCCACCGACTGCTTGACCACCACCTTCACCGATGGCTCCACCCTTTTCTACGGTGGCTTCTTCTTTAGTTATTAACCCTTTGGCTTCTTTATCGCTTGCTGCATTATATCCTTCATAAGCAGTCATACCACCACTAACAACAGATGCAACTGCAGCAAGTGGACCTGCTCGTTTCGCTAAGAATCCACCAGCACCTTTGAGCATACCACCCAATTTTCCAGCAGCCCCTCTAAGCGCACCTCCTTTACCACCCTTACCACCGAGAGCGTCTAGTGCACTGCCAGCCATATCCATAAGACCGCCACCACCTCCACCACCTTCTTTAACTGCCTGTAGCAATTCGGCATCAAATTTGGTTTGGCGTTTTACTTCTTCTCTCCATTCTTCCAAATATGTTGGGAGAGTAGCAGTATTTTCTCTCATACCAGAAAGCATATCGTTCTGTTGAACCATCAAACGATTATTTTCTAGAGTAGACTCTTTGTCACTACCGAATCCACCACCCGAACCACCTGATGGGGATGGGAATGGTATAACATTTGATGGCATTGAACCTGGAACAGAAGCAGCCATACCGTCAAGAGTGCTCTTGACTTCTTGTTTTCTAAACTTATCTTTTAGTAGTTCGTCAGCTTGAGCAGCTTCAACTGCTTTTATTTGTCTCTTTCCACCGACAGACTTTGCTAGTTCATCTGGGTTGATACCACTTTGTAGCATCGAATCTAACTTATATTTTTCTGCTTGCGCTTTGGCTTGAGCTGGAGCAAACTCTTCTTCGTGCTGTTTAATGTAGTACTGTCTAACTTTCTCATCATCCCCTTTGAACTGTTTTAAGTTCTTCATTTGAGGATTCATCTTCATTAAGGTATCGGCACGTTTTAATTTGTCTTCACGTCTGCCGAGTAGGTTACCAACAAAACTGTCGTCTTCAACAACATTCAGTGTTTTTGCCAACCCTCTTATTGAACCAAATTTATATTTTAATGAGTCTTTGTCAAATGGATCACGTTTACCATCAGCACCTTTACGACCCATCAAATAATCTTTTCCTTGGTCTTTTATTGTGCGTTGATCCCAAGTGCCACCCTCTTTATAGTTTGGCGCTTCGTTTGGTTTAATTGTGCCAACTGAAATTGCTTTGGCTAGTTTTTCTAGATTAGTAGAAAGTTTTTCGTTAGACTTAAGAATTTTGTCGTCACTCTTCTCTGCCTTCTCAGCAACTTCTTTGTATTTCTTTGTTGCTTCGTCAAAAGGTACAGTTGACCCATCCATTCCTGGTCTTAACGGAATTATTTTAGCCAAATTAGATTTTGCCATCTTTATTTACTCGCTAGTCTTTGTTTTTCTTCTTCTAAGTATTGAATCAACATCGCCACATATATCTCTTTCTCAAATGGTATCAAATTTTCAATCTCAGCCAAGGAATACTTATGGTACTGCATTAGAGAAAAGTTCATTTTATAAAAATTCGCCAAACTCTCATGACTGAGATTAATTAAAAAAAACTTTCAACACCCTCCAGCACCTTTTCGTGGTGCTTCTTGCAAAGCGGACAATCATATGCAATATCGTGTGAGAGCTTTGGCATTGTTTCAAAATATCTTTCAATCTTTTTAAATTGTTCTTGCGTTAAACTATTCAAGAACTCTGATATTTCTTCTTTGGTTTGTTCTTTCGCATGGAAGATCTCGTCTTTTGTGTATACATAATCAATACAGTCTGCGACCACATCAAAAATTGCTTCGAAATTTCCTTCTTTTACTTTCTCTAATGCAATTAGAGTTTCTATGTTTGGATATTTCATCATAATTCCAACGTCATCATATAAGTCAATCTTTTTAACATGTCCCTCGACACGTTTAACACCAACCTTAGAGATATCGATAGTCAGTTTTGCGTTTGCTCTATCATCATCGCATGTATCGCAGAAAAATAGTAACTCTACATATTCGCCAACAGAACGAGCACGTAACTGAGTAAAGATATATTCTAAGTCAAATACTGCAAGACTTTCAACGTCAACTTTGTCTTTAATACAAGAACTGACAATTTCTTTCAGCGTATTAACCATGACATTAATGTCCTCGCTTTGTTGTGCGATCAGTAATGCCTTTTCTTCTCTGACCAAAAACGGTCTAATCTTTACTTCTTGATCCGTTGATGGAATCTTAATTGTGTATATTGGCGTTTGTAAAATTGGTAAAGCCATAGTGTTACTCTCCTTTAGTCATATTCTTGATTAACTTATTCAACTCACTAGTACTTCCAACAAAAATAGCATTGTTGTTAGTCACCTGTTTTGCCTTATCACTTTGAGCAGGTTCATCTAGTTTTTGTTTCTGCTTATGCAGATCCATCAGTTGCTGGTTCGCATCAACCAGTTGCTTCATTAAATTCCCAACAACTTCAAATGCTCTTGGGTGTTCAGATTGTTTGGCTATCTCTAAGGCATTCGCTAATGCCTCATGTCCTTGTTTGAGTAGTGCTTGTATGTTGCCTCTTGTTAACTCATAGTCGTCTTCTACTTTTGAGTCTGTTGGCTTTATTACTTCACCTTCTCTAGTTATAATTTCTGTTTTTGTCATAACATTATCAATACCAAAAATATTATTCAATTGTTCATCGCTTTTCATTCATTCCCTCATTATGCAGCAGGATAATCAGATAGGTTAACAGGTGGTATCGCTCTCACTGGTCTATCTTGTGGAACGATAACATTAGCAACACGAGTTGCTCTGGGTGGATTAGATATTTGCGTCGTAGCTTGCGATTGAGGAGATCTAGCGTAATCAATATTTTTCCAATAACGATATTGCATTGTTACTTGAAGTTTCATAACATCCTTTGCGCCATAATCTAGCTGAATTGCTGACACTGATTTTGGATAACACTCATAAGGATTTATTGCGTATGTAATGTTACTTGCATTATCAAGTGTAGCGACTTGAATATTTGTTGTATATCTATTGTAGTAGTTAAATACACGTGTCTTCCCGTCTTGAATGTTATTCATCCATTCATCAAAGAATCCTTTAATCCACATTTTACTGTCACAGTAGAAACTCAGTTGTAGTGGATCAAAAATTCTTTCATAAGGCATTTCTCTAAACTCACCAAAAGTTCTTGCCTGAGTTGTAGTATATGTTATGCCAGGAAGAGTTGCCTGATCGCAAAACAACAACATTTTTCTCCACTCATTGTTATTCTGATATTTTGAGTTGGAAACGACAGCTGGTCTACCAATGTAAACCTCGTACTTTGATGGTTTTTGTAAACCACCCATTTTTATTTGAGATATAAACTCTCTTAATGAACTCATCTAGATTTCCTTACTGAGTCTGCCCAGACAACCTGTTTATTTGCTCCCACAAATCTTTCAACAGGAAGCATCATTGCCGTAGACCAATCTCCAGCTGGGACAAGTTTAAATGGAGATCTTACGTGATTATCTAGATAGTGCTTAACACATGGTGTAGCTAAATTAAATTTTGATAGTCCTGCTATTGTTGCCCACGAATATCTAATTTTAGTCGTTTCATCCATCTTAGTGTTTGAAGCGAAGGTCATAAGTCTGTCCAAAAGTTTAATGCGCAACTGATATGGTAAGTAGTGCATATTTAAACCCATAAACCCACCTGGAACTTTGGCATATGGAAAAACTAGAGGAAACATATCATAATATGGTAAAGTATCCTTTGTTTTTGGGTCATAAAAAAACATGTATAGTTTACCAGGAATTATTCTACCCTTTAATACTTCTGGGTTGTTGTTCATCACCTTGTTAGGTGTGAAGTATCTCTGCTGTTTGTTTAAAAGCAGTGCTTGTTGCTCAAACCATGTTTTTGATTTTCGAGAGATATCTGGGTCTACTCTAAATCGGTCAAACAGGTCTTGAAAAGATTCTTTTTTGGCCATATTCCTATTTATTTACTTTGTGCAAGACCAAGTTCATATTCGGTAATTATCTTGAAATGCCAACCCCTATCTTTAGCGTAAGAATCAGCAGCTTTCCATTTTGCTTGGTTAACCACAAAGGTAGCGGATTCTGTAAGATATCTTTGGGTTCTTCTTCCAGGATATTCAGGTGGTTGGGTTTGTTTATGGGGTTTAATTTCTACCAAGTATGTGGCAAGTTTCCCAGAACTATCCCTTGCTTGTATTCTAAAATCTACAAAATAACGATGTATCTTTTCATCGAGAGGAGATCTATAAGGAATAACTGTTTCTTCTGACGACCATTTTATGATTGCGCTGTTCCTGTCGCACCAAGATGCGAATCTCGTTTCCCAGCTAGACCTCATAATGATATTTGTAGGGTCGCCATCATATTTTTCTGGATGTAAAGGTTTAAATTTTCTCTTGTGAAACATAACTAAATAATAGAAGGTGTACTCCAACAATACATATTTAGAGACTTCAAAGATGGCCACTCAAACCAACCCTAACGAATTTACTGCTGAAGATGGTAGCAAGTATAAGATCGACCAGCTAACTTACCCAAGAGATCTGATCGGTAACTACAGCGAATATGGTGAAAGCATGATTCTTTTCAACATTAATGTGTTGGAAGAATCTAAACTTGGTAAATCTATTGGCGATAACTATGTGAAAGATCATTCTCCAAGCATCCGTAGCGAGTTTGTTGCTCAAGAATATGGATCCGAACGAGTGATTGGAGCTGCAGGACTATTTAATGGTGTTGTAGGTGGTGCCATAGCGCCATTAGCTGGCGATTCAAATCCAATGTTAGGTATGGCACTACAAGGAGCTACAGCAGCAACAGTTGCTGCACGTGTTGCTCCAAAGGGAGGTAAATTTACAAGACCAGTTAAAAGACTAAAAACTGCCATTGCGCTACATATGCCCAATCAACTACAAGTTCGTTATGGTATGAACTGGCAAGATAAAGATCTTTTGACTGAAACCGCAGCGATCGAATCATTTGGGTTTGGATCAGTTGCTGCAGGTGTTGCAGGTGGTGTTGTTGCTAAAGCGTTGGGTAATAGTCCCGCAAAAGGTGCTGCTATTGGCTATGCTGGCGCAAACATACTAGGAAAACCTGGAATGACAACAGCAGTGGGATTGGCTAATCTTCCTGGAGGAGATGCTCTTTCAGCTGGTTCTGGTATAGCTGCTAACCCAAAGAAAGAACAATTATTTAAAGGTGTTGATTTTAGAACATTCAATATCAACTACGAGTTTTATCCACGCAGTCCAGAAGAAGCGAAAAATGTGTTGAGTATTATCTATCAATTTAAATATCACATGCATCCTGAATATAAAGACGATGCATTCTTGTTTTTATATCCTTCTGAGTTTGATATCTTTTATTACAAGGGTAAGGGTTTGAATAAAGCAATACATAAACATACCTCATGTGTGTTAAGCGACTTTACAATTAACTATACGCCAAACGGACAATATACAACTTTCCCAGATGGCACACCAACACAAATTAACGTGCAAATGACGTTTAAAGAGTTGGGTATTCTTACTAAAGATAAAATTGAAATGGGACTATAATGTATTTCGATAAATTTAAAGACATTTACTACGATTTTGATACAGGCAAAAAGAACAATGACTTAATGGTTGTCAAAGATGTAACACAAAATGTTCGTTTTAGAAAAGCCATAGTAGAAAATATTACACAATGGGAATACTATTATCTAAAAGATGGCGAGAACTTTGAAATAGTTTCTGAGAAATTGTACGGTTCGCCATTGTATCATTGGGTTCTTATGATACTAAATGAAAAATTTGATTACATAAATGATATGCCTATGTCACAACCTCAACTAGATGACCACGTAATTAAAAAATATGGTTATAGCAACATTAATGCTATCCACCATTACGAAGATGCTGATGGGAATATCGTTAATTCGGGTGTAGGTACTACACCAATTTCTAATACTTTGTATGAAGATAGACTTAATGAATCTAAAAGAAAAATAAAAATTTTAGCACCAGCAATTTTATTTACTGTACTTGATAATTATAGGAAGTCGTAATGTCTGGATTAACTGGTTTACGAGCAGCTGGCTCAGTAAATATTGAAACGGCGATCGTAAGATCTGCTAATGGTTTTACCCAAGATGTAAAGGGGCAGATTGCTCAAGTAGAAGTATTTGAGGATATGTTCGCACCATTTATCACGGGAACTATTGTTCTTACTGATGCATTAGATCTTGTAAACTTCTTCCCGTTCATTGGCGAAGAGTATTTACTATTAAAAATCTCTACGCCATCTTTTACTGAACCTGCAAGAATAATACAGGGCGAATTTTATCTATTTAAGATGGATCAAAGATTTCTCTTAAATGATAAGAACCAAGTATACGCCATTCATTTTATTTCTAAAGAAGCCATCAACGATTTAAATTTTAAAATTAGCAAATCGTTTGAAGGTGTCACTAGCGATATCGCAAAAAGACTAATTGGAACCCCAGAGGGTTTAAATTCAGACAAACTTTGTCGATTTGAACAGGCGAGTAACAAAGTTAGATTCGTTTCTAACTTTTGGGCACCAAGCGCATGTTTAAATTATCTTGCCAAAGTAGCAGTAAGCGACAAGTCTAATAGTAGTTATGTATTTTTTGAGAACAGATATGGGTTTAACTTTTTAACTCTGAGTGAATTATATAACGGAGAAAAATTTCAAGATTTTGTATTTGATAATAAAACAAGAGATTTTACACCGCAAGGCGCAAATACACCAAACCCCGATGAAGCGTATAAACGTGTATCAGAGTTTAGAGTAGAAAAATCTTTTGATTATATGCAAAGAACTAGAGCAGGTATCTATGCTTCTAAAATGATAACGCACGATTTTGTTAGTAAAAAATATTCGGTTAGAAATTATAACCTATTAAAAGATTTTCCTAATCACAATCATTTAAATAAATTTCCTATTGCTTCATCTCGTGTTCCTGTAGCCCCAAATGCTTTACAACTACACGAGCAAAAACATTTTGGTGTATATCAAGATTACATAGACATTACTAATACCAAATTTGCCCAACAAAGAATATCTTTAATGGGTCAAGCAGAATCTTTTAAAGTTCAAATTGTTGTTCCAGGTAGAACAGATTATACAGTAGGTATGAAAGTAAATTTGAAGACTTACAAAACAGAACAGGCAACTGCGCAAGAGAATCTGGATAATTTGATAGATAAAGTTCATTCGGGCGATTATTTAATTTCTGCGATTAATCACGTTATAGATAAAGAGTCGCATACATGTCACATGGAGTTAATTAAAGATTCTATGATTATTGATTTAGATAAAGGTGGGGTTTAATGAACGGTTTAATGTTTCATACTGGTGTTGTTGAGAATCGTGACGATCCATTAAAACTTGGACGTTGTAAAGTACGAGTAGTAGGTGTACACACCGAAGATACATCTCTTCTACCAACAGAGGATTTGCCTTGGGCATTTCCTATGCAGCCGATCAACTCTGCTGCGATGAATGGTATTGGTTATTCGCCAGTAGGTCCAGTTCCAGGTACTTGGGTAATTATTGCATTCCAAGACGAAGCGAAACAGTTCCCCATTATGATGGGTACTATTGGTGGCGTACCGCAGGAAAGTTTGTATGGTCAAATTGATATTGATGATGGTAATATCAATTTACAACCAAAAGATGAATCTGTAGTTGCTGAATTAAGAACAGTTCCAAGAACTATTGGTGGAACAACAGAGTTAACATTCTATGATCCTAATGGTCAAATTACAGATTTTACATCAAAACTAACAGAGAAGATGAGAGTCTTTGGTGCTGGTGTTGAACAAGAAACACTCATCGAACAAGTTATCTCTCGTGATACAATTAGAATCAATAAAAGTTATGGTGGTAATGGAGAGAATATCCTTACCTTTAAAGTTCCACCAACAAACTTAGATGCAGTAAAAGAAAGTAGAGCTGGGCAAGAGGAAACACTTAATACTAGTGGATCTCAGACCAACATTACCACTAACAACAACACTGTAAATAGAACACCAGCCCCAAGCGCAAACACTACTACAGTAAATACCGCACCTTCTACAACACCAGCAGAATCTCCAGTTTCTTCTCCAGTTAATGATGCTATTCCTTTGGTTCCACCAAAAAGTTATCAGAAAAACTTAGCAGTACAAACAGCTTCTATTAAAGCCATGATTGCTGCATGCGATAAAGTTGGATTAACATCAAAGGCGCAGAAATGCGCTTTACTAGGTATTGCTGGTGGTGAATCAACGTGGCAACCATTATTTGAGAACACATTTTATACTGAGTCAAATTTCGCAAAGATTTTCCCAGGAATAGCGAACAAGAGACCTGAAGCAGAATGGAAATCATATTGTAATTGGCCAGTTTCAAAAGGTAGAGAAGGTTTCTTTAGTTACATTTATGGACCAACCACACGTGGTAAAGGATTCTTTGATCACGTTAATGACGCAGAAGGTGGTAAATACTACGGACGAGGGTTCATTCAATTAACAGGTAAGTCTAACTACATTAGATACAATAATCTGGCTAAGAAATTTGGATTGAACATTGACATTGTTAATAATCCAGATTCTCTTAACGCAGACCTGAATGTTTGCGCTATCGTTGCTGCGCTATATTTGGTTGATCGTGTACCCAAAAATACACCAACCGATGCAAGATATTTTGCTGTAGCAAAAAGAGCTGTTGGTGTAAATGCACCACACATTGCTGAAAGAAAGAAAGAATTTTTTGAATATTTCTATGGTGAAAAATCTGCAACTGTAGCCGACAAACAAGCATTACCTACAGTCGATCCAGTTGTTAATGGTCCAGCTGCAGCAGAACCATCAGCTGGTACAGATTCTAGTGGCAAAGTAATTCCTTCACCGTCTGCTGCTGAAAGTAAATTTGGTTTCAGAGATCCTAATGGTAAATATCCTTTGGGCAATTTATTAAACGAGCCAGACACCAATAGACTAGCAAGAGGTGTCTTTAAAGGTACTGTAATTGAAGTAAAAGATGGTTTGCGTGCATTACAAATACCAACAGCAAACGGAGCGTCATGGGATCAACCAGAAGCGCCATATGGTGGACAATATCCTTACAACAAAGTTTTTGAAACAGAATCTGGACATGTTATGGAGTGGGACGACACTCCAGGAAATGAACGAATAACATCTTTCCATCGAGCAGGAACATACTCAGATATTGATGCTGATGGTACACGTGTCGACTATATTAATGGCGACAGTTATACTGTTATGTCCAAAAATGGTAATCTCTATGTTTGGGGTACTTGCAATTTAACAGTCGGTGGGCAAGTAAACATTCTATGTCAATCAGACGCAAACATTAAAGTAGAAGGTAATGCTGAAGCCATATTTGGTGGCAACTTAGATTTTGGTGTTGCTAGAAACTTGAACATGGCAGTTGGTTCTGACTTCTCACTTAAAGTTGGAGGTAACTTAGATATTGATGTTGGTGGAAGTGTCTCTGCTGCTGTTAAAGGTAATCTTGGTATAGCAGTTACTGAATTGACTGACATTAAATCTACAGGAAGTGTAAGATTTAGTACTGATTCTGCTATGGAGATAAAATCAGGTGGAGCTATGCGTCTTGATTATTCAAGAGGTGACTTTGGTAATGGCGCTAACGAGGCTACGCCAAAAGCACCAGCAGACGCAACAGCGCTTGTAGCGCCACCTGTTGGCAACCCACAAGGCAACAGCGTTCCTCCTCTTGAAGGAAGAGAACGAACTTCAGACAAAGAAAAGGCTGGAGAAACCGAAGAAGATCTAAACTCACCAGAGGGAAGAAAACTTCAAAACGATAAAGAAGCTGAAGTTGCTGGTAGAGAAAATACATCAGCGCCAGCAGAAACTGCGCCAGCGCCATCGGGTGGTGTGCCAGATCCTAAGTCAAAGGTTGATTGTGCAGTTATCTTCTCTTCAGAAAGATTTACTGACAGCTACAAACTTACTAAGAACTTTACTCTCGGTATGTGTATTGATGGTGGAGTGAATGGTCGTCATAGATTACAGAATCAGTCGCTCACCGATTTCTTACAGTTTAAAGACGCAAAACAAGAACGTATATACACTCCGCAAGAAATTGTGTGTAACTTGGCTAACCATGTCGAAGCGTGTCTAGAACCACTGGTAGCTAAGGAAATTGTTCCACAAGGTATGGTTGGTTATAGGAAAGGTCTATGGGGTATTAACTCTGGCTATCGTTTAAAAGGTGTTATTGGACCAATTGAATCTGCGACTTCACCGCACTGTAAAGGACAAGCTCTGGACATCGGGTTACGTGGAGCAGATCGTTACAAGAGAACATATGAATTGGTGCAACAAATAGAACGTGTTATCCCGTATGACCAAATTATTCTTGAGTATGATAACCCTGCTTCAGTTTGGATTCACATTGGTTATAACTACAAGGGTGGTAATAGAAGAATGGCGTTTACTATGTCTCGCCATGCTACATACCAAAGAGACGCTAAAGG
>JACCED010551770.1_pt1 | contig 14935 bp, 16 predicted proteins | sample 7455021 | NCBI WGS metagenome assembly JACCED01 (sample SAMN15323456, study PRJNA562643) | freshwater metagenome | isolation source: river surface water | place: USA:Blue River Watershed | collected 2017-08-19 | reverse complement strand
TTGGGCCTGACGGAATCGGGCCCCGGCCGCGGCCGCGTTGCCGGAAGACCACCCCATCGCCGGCACCAGCGTCACCAGACCCAACAGACACGGCACCAGAATGCGCAACAGGCGATTCTTCCAGAGCGCCGCCAAACCCCGCCGCCGCCACAGCAGCGCCGTGAAGAACCCGCTCACCACAAAGAACAGCGGCATCCGGAACCCATGGACCCCCGCCTGGAAGAGGTACACCAGCGAGCTGTGGCTAGGATCCTGGATCATCCACCAAGAGCCGGCGGCGTAGGCCAACGCCGCATGGTATACGATCCCCAGCAGCATCGCCGCGGCCCGGAGCGCATCCAGGTCATGGCGGCGGGGATCCAAGCGAGGCGCCGAGGGGGATGGGGGTTCTGGATTGGGAACCAAGCTCATGGGATGCAACGATGACAACCTTACTGGGCGTCCTTTTCATCCCATATCGGACATCCCCAATCCAATCGGCTATCACAGGCCGATCCCCAAGCCCCCCCTCGGCCGATGATCCCTGCCGGGAAGTGGGGGCCGGGGCTCGATCCTACTTCTTCTTGAGGCCCACCGAGCTGGAGCGCTTGGCCACCTTGCGGCTGGTGAGCACCTTGTCGACGGTGCCGATCTTCAGGTACTTCGAGCGCACCTTGTCGAGGATCGCGTCGCGGTGGTCGTAGAGTCGCTTGAGCTTGCGGGGCTTCACCCGGGCCGTGACGTAGGCCGTGAGCAACGGCAGGGCGATGGTGCTGTCGGTGTAGCACACCACCGAATCGGGCAGCTTGTCGGGATCCACCTTGCCCCAGCTGACGGCCTCGGCCGGCGTGGCGCCGCTGAGACCGCCGGTGTCGGGACGGGCATCGGTGCACTGAAGGAAGTAATCGTGCCCCTTTTCCTGGATGCCCATGACCTCCTGGATCTGGGGCTCGGTCTGGAGCATGAAGTTCTTCGGGCTGCCGCCACCCAAAATGAACACGCTGCTGGTGTGGCCGGTGCTCTTGGCGTGATACACGATGCCCGCAGTCTGATTCACATCGCGATTCACGTCGGGCATCAATTGGGATCCGCGCAGTGACATGGCCGCCACGTTCATGCCGATGGAACTGTCGCCCGGGCTGCTGGTGAAGATGGGGATGCCGCACTCGTAGGCCGTGGCCAGGATGGAACTGTCGCGGATGCCCAGCTTCTTCTGGCGGGCATGCACGTACTTGCCGAGCAGGTAGTGGAACTCGTCGGTGCCCATCGCGCGCTGGAACTCCGGCCCCTGGATGACCTCGCGCACGAAGGCGTCGGTGTCGAGCAGCACGTTGTAGTCGAAGAGCACGTCATAGATGCGGATGACGCCTTCTTCGTGCAGTTCGACATCGTCGAGGAACGGCGTGCCGCTGTGCAGGTGCATGTCGAGGCCGAAGTGCAGATCGTGGTACAGGTTGGCACCCGTCGAAATGATCCAGTCCACGTAGCCGCCCTTCATGAGCGGGATGAGGCAGCTCTTGCCCAGGCCGGCCGGGGTCAGGGCGCCGGTGAGCGACAGGCCGATGAACCCGTCATCGGGCAGCATCTTCTTGGCGAGCAACTGGGCCGCCTCGCGCAGGCGACCGCCGTTGTAGGCCAGCATCGAGTGATCGATGAGGTCGGCGGCGGAGATGCTCTTGCCGATGGCGAAGGGGTTGAGCCGGGGATAGGCGGCGAACTTCTTGGAGATCTTGTGGGCGGACACGTTGCTCATAGAGGCGGAATCAGTGTGCCCCGAAATCGAAAATGAAAAACGCAAAACTCCACCGGAATCGATCGCCCGTCGGAAGACGGCGCACCCGGGCTCGCCGGCCAGTCCCCGCGGTCGGATCCGAAGGCTCAGGGGATCTCCAACAACTCCAGCCCAGCCAACCATTCCGCGAACGACCACAGCGATCCATCCGAACCCGGGGCGCCCAGGCACTGGAAACCCAGTCCCGGTTCACCGCCCTCGAGCCACGGAACCGTGACCACGGGCAACCCGCCCAGGCTGGCCGGAGCCGTCAGACGGATCATGCGCGGACGGGTGCCGGCATGATCGGCACCCGCCTTGAGGACCCGCATCGCACTGGCTGGCGCGATGAGCACATCGAAGCGCTGGAACAACGGGTCGAACCCCCGCCGGAACGCGTCGCGCTCGGCCAGCAGTTCGGCATATCGCCCGGCGGAGATCCCCCGCCCCAGTTCCAGTCGCGGCAGGATGGCCGGATCATAGGCCCCGGCATGGTCGGTCAGGTACCGCGCATGGGTGCCGTGGGCCTCATGGGCCTGGATGGGCACGAAGCAGTCCACCGCACGCTCCCACCCCACGCCCTCGACCGAATCCACACAGGCTCCACCCGCCTTCAAGGCCTCCACGAAACGCTCCATCCCGGCCAGCACTTCGGGCTCGGCCGGAGCCAGCCAGTCGCCCCGCACCACGCCGACGCGAGGAGCCCGAGACAGGGCCGTCGACGGGATTCCGGGGCGAAGGTTGCGGGCCACCCAAGCCAGATCGCCCAGACTGCGCTGCAACCAACCCAGCGTGTCGAAGGCGTGGGCCAAGGGAAAACTGCCAGCGCCGTCTTCACTGCCGAGCGTCGCCCGGTAGGACACCAGCCCGCACAGCGCCGCCGGAGCCCGCAGCGATCCTCCGGTGTCGGTGCCCAGACCGATGGCCGCCGCTCCCATGAGCACACTGGCCGCGGCCCCGGAACTCGATCCACCGGTCAACCGATCGGGATGGCCCGGCTGGGTGACATCGCCATACCAGCGGTTCTCGCCGGTGATGCCATAGGCGAACTCGTTGAGGTTCGTCTTGCCGACCAACACGGTCCCTTGGGCGCGCCAATCGGCCACGTACGGACAGTCTGCTTCCGGCAGCGGCCGAGTGCCGGCATAAAACGGTGACCCACAGGTCGTGGGCAGGCCGCGGACATCGAACAGATCCTTCACCGACACTGGCAATCCCCAGAGCGGTCCCCCGGGACCGGCGGCCTCCAAGGCTTGGGCCTGGGCCTGGGCGCCCGCCTCGTCGATCATGAGGAACGCTCGCGAAACCGCCGAACGCCGGGCCGACTCGAGGGCGATTCCGGTCAACTGCGTCGGGGTCAACTCCCCGGACTGCAGGGCGGTGGAGAGCTCACGCAGCGACCATTGGATCAACGGGTTCGGATTCATCGTACCGGGCCCAGCAAACCACACCCGGCCGCGAACTCAACCCGCAGACTCGGGATCATCGAAGGTGGGCCTGATCGATGCGGCCGCGGGCATAGGCCTCGAAGACCCGACGGATCTCATCGCGCACCCGTCGGAATACCTGCATCTGTTCGTCTTCGGTCCCGGTCGCATGGGCCGGGTCGTCGAAGGGCCAATGGTAGCGGTTCACCTGGCCAGGATACACCGGGCACACCTGGTCGGCCTTGCCGCAGACCGTGATCACGGTTTCCACCGGCTGATTCAGGAACAGATCCATGTGCTTCGAGGTGTGACCGCGGATGTCGATGCCGATCTCGGCCAGCGCCCGGATGGACAGGGGGTGGACGTATCCGGCCGGTTTGCTGCCGGCACTGGCCACCCGGAAGAGCCCTCCGGACGCGGCCCGCAAAATGCCTTCGGCCATGTGGCTGCGGCACGAGTTGCCCGTGCACAGCACGAGGATCAACGGAGTCTGGCGGGGAAGAGTCATGGTTTCGTGGGATGGAGACGTCATGGAAGAAAGGATCATCTCGACTGCGGGCGGATCCGAAAACCGATGGCCTGGGGCGCCGGGGCCGCGGGCTGACACCGGTCTTGCGCCAGGCAGTCGGTATGACGCAAGCCCAGCCGCAGCAGCAGTTCACCGCCTTGAACGGCCGCCGATTCGAGCGGCATTTGCGTGACGAAGCCCACTTCGTGCTCCACGTCGACCTCCAGGTCGTCGCGCAACTGCACCGGGCCGGCCTTGTCGAAGATCGCCAGCAACTTGCCCGCGGTGAGCCGATGTTCGACGTCGTCGGCCACCCAGGTCTGCAGGCGGCAGAACGCATCGGCCCGCAGCACCCCGCCGCAGTCGATGTAATGCTTCTCGACCCGCGCCACCTCGGAGACGTGCGCATGGATCGGCAGCAGCGATCCGTCGGGCCGCTGGAAGCGCAGGAGCGCGTCGGCGTGCTGCGAGAGAAGGGCGCGGAATTCGATGAGTTTCATGAAGAGGCAGGAGTGGAAGAAGAAGGATTCGGATCGACTGTGTCAGAGCCCATTTCAACGACTGGAATTCAAGGACCGGAATTTCACGACAAAGGATTCATGGTTCACGGCGGTGCGATCCCGCAAGGGGCCCTTGCAGGAAGATGTGCACCGGAACAGCCAGAAGCGCCCCGAGCATCGGACCCAGACAGTAGATCCACAGCGAACCGAGACCCGTGCCGAACAAGGCCGGACCGAGGGAACGTGCGGGATTCATGGAGGCTCCGCAAATCGGCCCCGCGAACATCGCCTCCAGGCCCACGGTCGCCCCGATGACCAGACCGGCGGTGATGCTCTTTTCCTTCGCCCCGACCGAGACCTGCAGGATCACCAGCATGAGGAAGAAGGTCAGGATCGCCTCAGACACGAGGCTCTGGGCATCGGATCCCGAGGGCTGCGTGCTCCCAAGATTCGTGACCGTGGGGAACAGCCACCGCAGGAGCCCGCTGGCCGCCAACGCGCCGAGACACTGAACCAGCAAATACGCGGGAACCGCCCGCCACTCGAAGCGACGGGCCACCGCCAGGGAGACGGTGACCGCCGGATTGAAATGCGCCCCACTGGTCTCTCCGAATCCGTAGATGAGCACCATCACCACCAGGCCGAACGTGAGTGCGATGCCCGGGTGGGTGACTGCTCCGTGCGAGACCTCGTTGGCCACGATGGCCCCCGTGCCCGCGAAGACGAGGCCGAACGTGCCGAGGAACTCCGCACACCAGGCGCCCAACGGGAACGGCTCGGATTCGAGGCGCTGGCGGCTCACAACCGCCCTTTCCGCATCCGCGCCGGCATCAGCGCTGACGACTGGGCCGCCATGGGCTGGCTGTCGGCTGCTCCACAACAGTCCGCAGCTTCGCGCTGGGCCAGCCTCCGTTCCAGGTGCTGTCGATCGCGTCGCAATCGGGCATCGGCGGCCAGCGCCGACATGAAACACCCGAAGAAGGCCTCGGTGACCGCGACCCCCAATACAGTCAGCCGGTGATAGCTCCACTTGCCCTGCCTGCGGGAAAGGGTCAGCCCCGCATCACGCAACACCCCGAGGTGGGTGGACAACGTGGACTGGGTGAGGTCGAGCACCGAGCACAGCTCGCACACGCACAACTCCCCGGACGCCAGGGCGCGCACGATGCGCACCCGGTTCCCGTCGGCCAGAGCACCGGCCGCACAGATCAGCGCGGGGACCGGTCCCCGCGCGGTGCCCCGCACAGGTCCGATCGGAGTCTTTGATGGCTTCGATAAACGCATCGGTATCCACCGATATGAAAAGCCATGAGCCGGACCCCGCTCAAGCACTTTGTGGATCGCGATCAACGCCGCCGGGCCGGCAGCCGGAGGGCTCGCCGCAGGTGGGGCTCCAGCCCGTCGGCGCAATGCTGGAACCCCAGCGAGTTGGGATGCACACCGTCCACCAGACCGGAGCCCTGGGAGCGGGACAGCATGTCGAAGCCGTCGACGAACACGAGGGCGCGGTCACCGGCCTTGCGGCGGGCCGCCACGAAGTCGCGGGCGATCTTCCGCTTGGCCTCCTGCTGGGCATGGAGCGAGGCCGAAGCCGCTTCGGCCGGGAACCAGAACGGGCCGGTGATCAGGATCGGGGTGCGCGGATGGCGTTTGCGGAGCATGTCCACGAAGCCGGGCAGCGTGTCGCGGTACACCTCGGTCGAGGGATTGGCCCAATAATCGAGCACATAGGCCTCGGCTTCGATCTCGGCGACCGCCTCGGCCACGGCCGGTTCCCCCAGGCCCGCGCCACTGAAGCCCAGATTGACGAAAGCGACGTTCAGCGCGCGCCCCAGAATGGCCGTGTAGCTCAGGCCCGGGTTTTCGGCACAGCCGCCCTGCGTGATGCTCGACCCATAGAAGACCACCGGCCGAGGCCGGGCCGCAGGCGTCGGCGCTGACAGCGTGGCCCCCGGTTCGATCACCAACCGTTCGACGGTGACCGCCTTGTAGAGCGGCAAGTACAGCGTGACCTCGCGCATCCGCCGTTCCTCGCCCAGAGCCCACTCCTTCTGGATCAACCCCGTCGCCTCGGGCCAGGCGCTGCCGCGATACTCGCCATCCACATACACATCGAACCCGTTTTGACCGACGCTGGTCATGTGGTGCATGGTCGAGGCGTCCGGATTCTTGGCCACCAGCCCCAGACGCGGCGAATCGGTACGGAAGCGCAACCGCCCTCCGGAAGGATGCTGAGCCAGCCCCCACACGGCCGGACTGACGCGATCTTTCATGCGCGAGGGCAACCGCCTGAGCACCGACGGCTCCTCGCCAAACCAACCCAGACCCGCCACTTCGATCGGATCGCTGGGGATGCGGAACGACCGGGCCTCGGCGGTCTCCCAGAGCGAAGCCCCCATCAGGCCCAGCGGAACGAGGAACCCCGCCACCATCGAACCTCGGGCGATCCGTCGACACAGACGCCCCAGACACCACACACACTCCCAGGAAGACATGGCACGAAGCTGCTCCAGTCGGGCCCGGGGCTTCAATGGGGAAGCGAGGAAGGCGAGGGATCCCGCGGGTGCCCTCCGGTATCCGCAGCCGCCCTTTTCAGCTCCGGGGTTGCCAGACGGCAGCCATGACGCAAATTGGGTTTCATGAAAGTGCTCCTCCTCGCCATGTCCCTCTCCCTCTTTCCCTTCCTCGGCAACGCCGCTGAAAAACTGGCCGTCGGTGCCAAAGTGCCGGCCGTCACCTGCAACGATCAGGACGGCAAGCCCGTCGATCTGGCCAAGACCGGGGCCCAGGGCTACCTGCTCGTGTACTTCTACCCCAAGGCCAGCACCCCGGGCTGCACCAAGCAGGGTTGCTCTCTGCGCGACGCCTGGAGCCAACTGCAGAAGCAGGGGGTCAAGGTCTACGGCGTGAGTACCGACAACGAGTCGAGCCAGAAGCAATTCAAGGACGAGCAGTCCTTTCCCTTCGCCCTCTTGGCCGACAAGGACAAGGTCGTCACCGAAGCCTTCGGCGTGAAGAACCTCATCGGCATGGCCAGCCGCTCGGCCTTCCTCTTCAAAGACGGTGTCTGCGTGTGGGTCGACCCGAAGGGCTCCACCTCCGATCAGGCCGAACAGGTGCTAAGCTTCCTCAAGACCCAGAAGCACTGAGCGAAATTCTGGCGTGGGTGTGGAATGGGAGCCAGAGGTAAGCCTTCGGTCCTCAGGTATCCCCGTCAGTCCTCAGCCTTCAAATCACAGCATCGGCCCCGCGGTTCTTTCCGCGGGGCTTTTTGATGGATTATTTCTTCGGGCTCGCCGGCGCCCGCTGCGCCCGCAGGTTGTCCAGCGAGTACATCAGCAACGCCGCCCAGATGAGCACGAAGCTGTAGAGACGCGTTCGGCTCAATGGCTCATGGTACACCCAGACCCCGAGGGTCAACTGCAGGGTTGGAGCCACATATTGCGTCACCCCGAGCGTGGAGAGCCGGATGCGCTGGGCCGCATGGGCGAAGAGCAGCAGCGGGATGGCCGTGATCACCCCGGAACTCAGGATGAGCGCGTGCGTGCCTGCATCGACTCGACCCAGTGCCCCGGTTCCGTCGACATGCCGCCAAATCAGAAAGCCCAATGCCGCCGGCGCCAAGAGCAGCGTCTCCACCGCCAGACCCGGAATCGCCCCCAGAGCCGACTGCTTGCGCAGCACGCTGTAGCTGCTCCAACTCCCCGCCAGAGCCAGCGCAATCCAAGGCACCCGACCGGCCTGGGCCACCATGGAACCCACCCCGACCGCCGCCAGACCCACGGCGATCCACTGCACCCGACGCAACTGTTCGTGCAGCAGAAACCGACCCGCCAACACGCTGAAGAGCGGCACCAGAAAGTAGCCCAGACTGGTTTCGACGATGTGGCCCGTGTTGACGCCCCAGACGTACACGAGCCAGTTGGTCGTCAGCAGCATCGACGCGAGCAACAGGCGGGCGGCCCCACGGAGGGTCGACAGCGCGTCGATGGCCGTGCGCCACCCCTCTCCCCGGCCCACCATCAGCAGGCCCAGCAAGGCCAACGACCACAGATGCCGATGAGCGATGAGTTCCAGCGAGTCGATCGCCGCCAAGCGTTTCCAATACAGCGGCACCAGGCCCCACAGCAGGTAGCAACCCACTGCGGCCAACGCCCCGGAACGGGCCGAAGCCCCCGATGTCTCCACAGTCCCACGCACCGCCCCACCCTGGGTCCAAGCCCTCGTCGCTGACAATCCCCAGTCGAGCTTGCTCCGGGTTGTCAGTTCCTTCGACGGGTACTGTCGACTTCCACGGGGGTCAGAAAGACGTACAACCGGTTCTGGTTGGTTCTGGAAGATTCGGATCGGAAGAAGCGGCCCAGCAACGGAACATCGCCCAACAATGGCACCTGGTCCTTGGTGCGCACCGTTTCGGTCACCAGCGGTCCACGAAGGACCACGGTGCCACCCATGGAGCAGGTCGCGTCGGCCGTCGCCCGACGGTTGCGGAGATGCGGCGACGCTTCGACAGCCTCCCCGCCACGATCCTTCGGATCGTCGTATCCAAGGAATTCCGTGACCGTTGCTGTGACCTGCAAACGCACCGAATCTCCGTAGAGGATCGGGAGGAATTCGACCGAGGGTCCTGTTCTGACTGTTTTGGTTTCGTAATGCATCGAGGCCTTGTTGGTCCTGTCCCCGAGCCGCGCCCGGCCAACAACCACGCTTCGGTTGTTGGCGATTTCGACGCAAGCCTTCCTCCCGGATTGGGTCAAGATCTTGGGCATCGTCAGCAAATCGACGCCCTCTATTGATTGCAGGCTTCGGAGCAGGGCCTTGGATTGTTCGGGGGTCAATTCCACCTGCTCGCCGACGGTCTGCGATTGGTCCACGCGGTACCGGTGGTCCAGAAGGATCGCGGCCAGAGCATCCCGTTCTTTGTCCCGTGCCGCGTCGATCATTGTTCCTTGGTTGGTGGAGTTTCCAAAGATCCAATCCAATCCCAAACTCTGGACCTTCGATTCCCGCACCTCGGCCAATCGAATCTGCACCTCAAGCCTGCGGGGCTCAGCGGCCGCGGCTCCGGAAGCCACCGACGGTCTAACCGTTGAATCCGAGACAGCTCTCAACTTTGGGTCCACGAACGAAGCGCCCTCTGTTTTGATGGACTGCGTATGCTGGAACAGCGTGAGGAGCGCCTGTTCAATCAAGGCGAGGTCCGGATCCGATGCCTGAACGAAGAGAATTCCTAGACTCTGTTTTAGGAACACCGCGGTTTCATCCGGCTGAGGGTTGAATTCGTCTCTTCCAGAGAAGGTCTGGAATCTCAGAGCAATGACTCCCTGCCCGACAAAAAAGTCGCGCACCTCGTCCTGGACATCGGCACCAGGCGATGAATGACCCGCTTTGGCACGACGGTTCCGGATTTCCACGAGCAACTTCTGTGTGTCGACTTGGAACAATCGCGTGTGAAGTGTTCGTTTGGCTTTTGTGGACGCGGCATCAAGAGCGTTGGTCAGGACCGGAGCCTGCGTGGTGGACATCGCACGGGCTGCGTGCTCCATGAGGGCTCGGTGGATGCGCTTGTGGTCAGGGATCGAGGTGCGAACGAAAAGGGTGCCTCCATCTTTGGAGAGGAAAAGCGCCCGTTGTTCATCCTGTTCGACGTTCACTTCCTTTGGTGGAGCGAGATCAGGGGCTTCTGATGCCGGGTCAGAATATCGGGGAAACACCGCTCCGTGTTCAGCGAGGAACGCACGCACCTCATTCTGGATATTTTTGTCGGAGGGTTTCTCACCCACCTTCTCCAGGCGGCCTCGGATATGGGCGAGCAGTTCCATTGAACCCACTTGATACCATTTCGTGTGCAGCGGCCATTTTCCTGAGGCGATCTTGTGGAACACGATCTCATTGCCATGAAGAGCCCATTCCACCGGGGTCGTGCAATGATCGGCAACGAACTTCAGCAGATGCACGGCAGGTCCGGAGCCCACGAGAATGGATTGGTCGATTCGGAGATCCTGGGTGGCCACCGTGATTCGGAGATCCCTTTTGCTCGAATCGGCGTCGCGTAGGGTTTGTTGGAGTCTTTGAGCCACATCTTGCAACGGTCCTTCAGCGATCTGGAACGTCGGGACGACGACATCTTCCAGTGCGGTTGGGAGCGTCGAATCGGCCTTGGAACGATCCTGGTTTTCACCCATGGCCGGTTCGCTTTCACCGGATTGCGGGGATTCACGGGGGGACGGCGGTTGCCGGTCGGAATCCGAAGGGCCGGATTCAAATCCAGGCACGCGGGGATCGCTCCGGCTCGGTTCGGACTTGGACTCCGTGGTGACCTTGAGTGCCCGGGGCGGTTTCGACGCCAGGGACCCCACAGATTCCAAAGCGGCCGTCACCACGGGTTGCGCACCTTCGCCCGGCCAAGGAGCGATTCCGATGGCGAGCAAGGCGCAGACGGTTCCGGCCACAGTCATTCGCGTCATCAGTCGCGAGGCCGCAGTGACTGGGGCGGAGAGCAACCGCGTGACACGGCCTGCGAGCTCGGATTTCAAACCACCGACTCCGAATCCTGCGGGTGAGGTCTCGGCGGCGAGCTGATGCCCATAGGCGACAAGCGCTTCAGCCAATGCGATGCGACCGCCGGGGATCAAACTGCTGGCGTCATCGGCCGCGGCTTCGCTGGCGGCGCGCTGGCGGCGACAAGCCCACCACACCGCCGGATGCCACCACAACAAGCCCGAGAGGACATCGCTGATCACCAACCACAGCGGATCGCGGGCGGCCAAATGCGCGAGTTCATGCGCGAGCAGGACCTTCAGTTCGAGATCGCCATATCGATGCGCGAAGCCGCGGGGCAGCAATACCGTAGGCCGGAAAACGCCAAACGCTACGGGACCTGAAAATCCAGCGGCTTCACAAAGCTGGATCCGTTCAAGGGCCAAGCCGAGTCGACCGGCAATCTCTCCGGCAGCGCACACTTCCACACGGTCGCTTTGTCGCACCAACAACCGCAATTGCCGGCGCTGGTATCCCGAGCGCACCCAAATGGCGACCGTCCCCAGAAGCCAGAGCGCCGACAGCAGAATGGGCCCGTGCGAGGGTGCGGGCAAATCGGTGGGCGCCGACGCTTCCCGGGCAGAGTAGGACGGCTCGATTTCCACGGGACGGGCGGCCCCGGTGACCTCGGTGACCACCCATCGGGGCTCGCTGGGTCGCGAAGTGACGAGCGAACCGAGACTCGCCCAGCGTCGGACCTCGACCCGCAGTCCAGCGAGTTCCACCGCGGCAAGCGACCCCACCGCGATGAGAACGGCGCACCAGAGGCGACGACGATCGCTGACGGCCGGCAAGAGTCGCTCGGCCACGAAACCGACGCCGACCACGAGGGCCACCTCGCAGCCGAGGGTGATCAGTAGGGAGGTGAGAGGGTTCATGCGGAAAGGAGCTGGTTCACGGCAAGCACACGGAGGATTGCAGAGGGGTGTCTGGCATCATTGGGCTCGGCGCTTGGCCTCCTTGATCAGCTTCTCCAACTGATCGAGTTCGTCGCGGCTGACCTCGCGACTGGTGAGCAGATGGCTGACCGCCTCGGTGAGGCTGCCGGAAGAAAGCTGATCCACGAGGTGTTTACCGACGCTGCGACTGACGTCTTCCGCCGCGACGAGCGCTCGGTAGAGGAAGCTGCGGCCCGCCTCTCGGTGGGTGACCAGTCCTCGGGCCTCCATCTTGCGCAGCATCGTGGCTACGGTGGTGTAGGCCAGATCGCGTTCGGGTTTCAGCTCGGTATGCACCTCGGCCACCGAGGAATCCGGTCGATCCCAGAGCGATTGGAGGATCCGCAGTTGGAGGTCTCCGAGACGATGGGAAGGGAGTGGCATGGCAGGATGTACGACTCAGGTAATATTACCTTGGTAGTATATCCGTCAAGGAAGAACCTTTTTTCTAAGAGCCTGTCTGAAAATGGGGAGGGTTTCTGTTTGGGAGGGAAGGGTTCGATTGGCAAGGCGCGAGGAGGAAGCAGACCCGCAGCGGTCTGTCACCGACAAGCAACGCCGCCAGGGGGCCCTTCCCTCCCAAACCCTCCGGGCGGCGGGTCTTTCCGGCTTGGACTGCCTTGGTTCGGGCGGAACAGACCGCAGGAGGTCTGCCCCGCCGCTCACCGCCTTGCCCAACCCAGAATTCCCCAGCCGCAGAACCCCTCCCCATTTTCAGACAGGCTCTAAGCCGAAACGATTCAATGGGGAGTCGAGAGACGGCCTCGCGGATTCCTTCGCAAGACGAGCGAACAACGAAGGTCGTGCGGAAGAAGATGCTGCCGGCTCCGGGTCAAACCTCCTGCAACACCTCGGGCCGACACCTCTTCTCCCAGCGAATGGCCGTGACTCTCGACACGTTGATCAGCGAAGCGAACACCGCCTTGCTGACGTTCAACCGCCGCCGAATCTCTGCAATGTCCCGGACCGCCATCGGTTTCACCGGAATCGGCAAGAGAGTCCGCCTGCGGAGAGTCGCCTTCCGCTCGCCACGGACAGGGTCCGCGATCACTTCCACGCTGGCCACCAGAGCGTCCGGATCGAATGAGATATCCTTGGTTTTCATGGTCGGAACCACTGCTTGATGACCGCCACCGCCGTTTTCAGGGACTTCAGTGTGGCCGCAGTCAAGGCTTCGCTCTCCGCCTTCGTGTACGGATAAAACAGAATGACCCCGTCGCTCGGAGTCGGCGCCATGTCCTTTCAAACCTGCCCCTTGTCGAGGACGGGCATTCCGCTAGCTTAAAGAAATGACAACCGTCGTGGAGGCCGTATACGAGCAGGGTTGGCTCAAGCCATTGAAGCCGCTGTTGCTGCCGGAGCACTCCCGCGTGCAGTTGACGGTGACAGCTGAGGCTGCTGAAGACGTCGGACGTCAAGAATGGCTCATCCAATCGGAACGCTCCCTGATGCAGGTGTGGGACAACCCGGCTGACGATGTCTTCAATGTGCTGCTCAAGAAATGATATCGTCCTGCTGCCGATCCCATTCACAGATCTCAACAGCAGCAAGGTCAGGCCCGCCATCGTTGTGGGATTCGGTTCGTTTTCTGGCGACCTCTTCGTGGTTCCGATCACGTCCCAAGCGTTCAACTGGGATGTTCCCCTCAAGGAATGGCAACTGTCGGGCCTCAACGTTCCGAGCGGAGTGAAAGCGCAACTGGCGACGGTGCATGACAGTTTGATCCGAAAGGTCGTTGGACAGATATCGGAGAGTGATCGGTGTGTTCTCGATCAACAGTTGCGACGTTGGCTGGAGCTTTGAGGCGAAACCATAACTGAGCCGGTGGTCCGAAAAATGGGGACCACTTGACCGGGTCCCGCTGACAAAAAGGGGTGAATCCAATTTGGAAACCGTTCCCTGGCAGCGTTTTTGACCGGATCAGCGAGTCGGAGCCAGAGCCTCCAACAAAGCACCCAAATCGGACCATGGCAGAGCGGTGCCGCGCTCGCGGGCTTGCCGGGTGTCGCCGCCATAGATCAGCCATGGCTGGAAGTGGTGACCCGGCAGTTGTTGGCGCCAGAAATCGAGGCCATCGAAAAAGTCGGATGCCACGGTGCCGCCGGACTTGATCTCGATGACGTGGCCCTTGCGCGGTTCCGTTTCGATGAGGGCATCGACTTCGTGTCCCTCCTTGTCGCGGAGGAAATGGAGATCCGGACGGAGGCCGTGGTGGAGGCGGGCCTTGAGGAGTTCCGTCATGGCCCAGTTCTCGAAGAGGGGGCCGCGCAGCGGATGGGCGCTCAGATGGGACGGTTGGCGGATGCCCACCAGCCAAGCCGCGAGTCCGGGATCACAGAAGTAGAGTTTGGGTGTTTTGACCAACCGCTTGGAGAGATTGGTGAACCAGGGAGGTACCCGGAAGATCAGGTAGCTGACCTCCAGGACCGACAACCAGGCTTCGGCGGTCAACCGGGAGATTCCGGTGTCGGCGGCGAGGGAGGTGACGTTGACGAGTTGTCCGATTCGTCCGGCACACAGGGACAGGAAGCGTTGGAAGGCGCTCAGGTCCTGGATGCGAAGGATCTGACGGACATCCCGCTCGACATAGGTGGCGACATAGTCCTGGAGCCAATCCGCAGCCGGGATGGCACGATCATGGATGGGCGGAAAGAGGCCTCCCTGGAGGAGAATATCGACCGTGGCCGGGGAGCGGCCTGCGGCCTGGAGTTCCGCCATCGAAAACGGCAACAGCGTGAGCAAACCGGCTCTGCCGGCGAGGCTCTGGGTGATGGCTCCCATCCTTTCGAACTGACTGGAGCCGGTCAGAAGAAATCGGCCCGGACGCGGATCCGCATCGACGGATCCCTGGAGGTAGGAGAACAGCGATGGGCAGCGTTGGACTTCGTCGAGAATGGTTTGGGGGCCGAGCTGGCGCAAAAAGCCGCGGGGGTCCTCGGTGGCGAAGGCGCGTGTGTCGGGATCTTCCAGGGAAAGGTAGGCGGCGTCGGGGGCGACAGACCGGGCCAAGGTGGTCTTGCCCGATTGACGGGGACCGGTGACGACCACGACGGGATAGAACGCCAATCGCCGTTGAAGCAGTGGCGCGATGAGGCGTGGAACCGGATGAATTGGCAGCGCCGGGGTCACTATGGCCAAAAGATTAACCCGGTATACAATTGGTCAAGACATTCGTTACCCACCGGAATCGCAGCTGCGGCCGGCTGACCCAATCCATCCACACTAACAGGCTTGGCGCATGGCTTGTCAGTCCGAGCAAACCCCTTCCGCCG